>OEIU01001564.1_pt1 | contig 14340 bp, 11 predicted proteins | sample 1539221 | NCBI WGS metagenome assembly OEIU01 (sample SAMN03792071, study PRJEB22550) | activated sludge metagenome | feature: wastewater treatment plant; material: activated sludge; isolation source: Wastewater treatment plant of a petroleum refinery complex | place: Argentina: Zarate | collected...
GCCATTGCGAGGACATGGGCAACGTCCGGATTGGATGAACGATCATCGGGCAGGTATGTCTTGCCGCCCGTCCATATCGCGGCGACGGTCATTCGGTTTTCGGTCAAGGTGCCGGTCTTGTCGACGCAAAGGAAGGTTATGGCTCCGAGCGTTTCCACGGCGGCGGACCTGCGGACCAGGACGTTATTCTGCGCTAGCCGCCAGGCGCCGAGCGCCATGAAGATCGCGAGCACCATCGGAAATTCCTCGGGCACCATGGCGATTGCCAACGTGATGCCTGAAAGCAGCCCAGCGACCCAGTCGTGTCTCAAGGTCCCGTAAGCGGCGACCACCGCAAGGCAGATCAGGATCCCGAAAATGCCTAGCCGCGTGACAAGTTGCGCTGATGAGCGCTGTAGCGGAGTCGGTTCGGACTGGATGGATTGAAGGGACAGGCCGACTTTGCCCAGCTTCGTCGACATGCCTGTCGCGCTTATCCGCACGGTGCCCTCGCCGGCGACGACAAGTGTGCCGGCAAATACCAGTGCATCGGTCGCGTCGGAATTGATCGAAAGCATGGCCGACTTCGGAACCGGCACAGACTCTCCGGAAAGCAACGATTCATCGACGGTAATCACGCCTGTCGATGTAATGCGTCCGTCAGCAGCGACGCGCTCTCCCGCTGCTATCAGCATGACGTCGCCAGGGACCAGTTCGCGAGAGGGCACCCGCTGCTCGCGGCCATCGCGGATGACCCTCGCCTGCGGCTCGGCCAGCGCCTGCAATGCTTGCAGTGCCTGCTCGCTCCGCATTTCCTGCAAGATGACAAGGCTGAGCGAAACAATCGCGCCGGCGCTTACGAACAGTCCCTCGCCAAGATCGCCCAAAACAAGATAGAGTCCGGCGGCAGCGAGCAACAGGATGAACGTCGGTTCGCGCAGGGTCTCGCCAACGATGTGATAGATCGTTCGGATTTGCTCGGTCCGAATGACGTTCGGGCCGGCTTGTTCGAGGCGCAGCTTGGCCTCGGCCGCGGTAAGGCCGCTCCCGTATTCTCCAGACCCGCCCGATTGCTGCATGGCGGTGTTGTGGGTCAATGTGACAGGAATGTCGGTACCGGCGGCCTTGCCATTACAGACTTGGTGGCTCCGCCGAGAATGAACTCGCGGAAACGGGAGTGGCCGTAAGCTCCCATGACGAGCAGGTCCACCTGATGATCGGCGGTAAATCGTTCCATGACCGCGCCGATCGTTCGGCCGCCGGCATCGACTTCGTCGACGACGACATTGACGCCATGATGGGCAAGATGAGCAGCCAGTTCCGAACTGCCGCGAGACGAACCGAACGATTTTTCGTTGAGAACGCAGAGAATGCGCACGAGTTTTGCTCGCTCAAGCAGCGGGAGAGCGTCGGCCACTGCCCGGGCGGCGGTCCGGCTGAAGTCCCACGCGACTGCGACCGTATCCAGCTTTGCCTGGGCCGGAGGCGACTGGTCCGAGACGATCAGCACCGGCCGCCCGGACTGGAACACCACCGTCTCGGCATACCACTGGTCGACGAAGTCTATGACCGGGACAGGCATAATCGTGAGGTCCTTCATGCGCGCATAGTCCGCCATCAGATCGGGCACGGCGCTGACCAGACATTGCTCGTGGATCTCCACATGCGGCACACCACGCTTTTCCGCCTCGTGAGTGAATGCAGCCAACAGCTCTGAGGCGTTCATTCTGCTCTTGTTCATTTCCGCCGCGGCGAGCGCCGAAATGTCAATCAGCAAATTGCCAAGAAGCCTGCCGGGAACCTCGACCTTGATGTCGGCGGCAAATGCGGTAAGGCGACAGTCCAGCAACTCGGCCAAAGAGACCGCCCACTTGACGGCGCCGCTGCTCGAAGCTTCGGGGTAGGTGGTCAGGCCAAGGAGGACGTCCCTGTAGTTCATGTCTTTGGCTCACTGCAAAAGGTAATTTGGAGGGAACGATCGTTTGCTAGCTGCCGATCGTCAAACGATCCTCGACAGCGGCAACGCCCGGTGCTGACCATGCCGCATGCTCTGCGGCACGGCGCTCATCCCAGTTGTCTACCTTGCCTTCGAGAATGACCGTGTTGCCGCCCTTGACGAGAACGCGGATGGCGCTTGCTTCAAGTTCGGCCCGTCGCTTGAGCGCAGACTCGATCTTTTCCCGTACCGCCGAGGAGTCGACGTTGTCGTGGCGGATGACGATGTTGTTGGTCACGCCGTGGACACCAGAGAGCTTGCGGACGTCTTCTTCCGCCGCGGCTTTGTTGTAGTTCCACTTGACTTGTCCGGTCAGAGTCACCCACCCGTCCTGAACCAGGACATCGACCGAGCCCTTGGGAACAAGCACGTCCCAATCCAGGATGTCGGCGGCGCGTTTCGCAATCTGGTCATCCGCGGTTTGCTTCTGATTGGGGTAACGTACCTCAATATTCTCGGCGATCGCGTGCACGCCCTTGACGCGTCGTGCCGCGGCTATGGCCGCCACCTTCTCTGCGTAGCTGCCGACGTGCCCGCTGAGGCTGACGACATTCTTGTCTACCGCTACGCCGATATGGGCGCCGTCAAAGCTGGGATCGAATTCCAGTTCGTCGATGATATTCTGCCTGAGCTGAGCGTCCGTCATGTTCGCCTCCAGGTGGGTCATGACCGCAACCATGCCAGCTCGCGTAGAGGCGACTTTGATCCGAATCAAGCCGGCACTTGGTGCATCGTGGCGTCGAGGGGGACCTGTGACAGCCGCCCATCCACGACATGAATGCGGCGGTGCATCTGCGAGGCGAGGGCGGTGTCGTGCGTCACTGCCACAACGGTCTTGCTGTGAACTTCAACCAGGTCTCGCAAGATTCCGAAGACCTGCGAGGTCGATTGGGTGTCCAGGCTGCCGGTGGGCTCGTCAGCCAGGATCACCGGGGGATCATTGGCGAGGGCGCGTGCCACCGCCACACGCTGTCGCTGTCCTCCCGACAATTGATCCGGCGTCTTGTGCCTGTGGTCGCCAAGTCCGAGGGATACCAGCAATTCCTCGGCCCGTGCCGTGATTGCCTGCGATGAAAGCCGGCCGCGCGCACGCATCGGCAAGGCGACATTCTCGGTGATGCTGAACTCGGGCAGGAGAAAGTGAAATTGAAACACGAAGCCGATCCGGCTGAGCCGCACATCGGCGCGTTCGTCTTCCGTCATGACACCTGTCGATCGACCGTCGATCAGGACGTCGCCTGATGTGGGAAGGTCAAGCAATCCAAGCAGATAGAGCAGGGACGACTTGCCGGAACCGGAAGGTCCGGTAATGGCGACGAATTCCTGGGCGTGGATGGTGAGATTGATGTTTTGCACCAGGGTCACTTGGACGGTCTCGCGCAGAACCTTCGTCACGTTGCGAGCTTCTATCAGCGCAACGCTCATGTGGCGCCCCTGATGATATCGACGGGATGGAGGCGGGCCGCAGCGCGTGCCGGAAAGTAACCGGCAATCAGGCTTGAAGCCAACGCGACGCCGGTGGCCAACAAGTAGTGCTTGACCGAATAGAGCACCGGCAGGTGATTGTAGTCCGAGAATGGCGTCTTGAACTCGAGCGAGGCAAGCCCGCGCGTCAGGAGGTAGCCCAACAGCCATCCGAAGGCCGCTCCGACCAGCCCGACGAACACCGCCTCGATGATGAAAATCGCCTGAATGGTCCGGCTCTTGAAACCAAGCGATTTCAGAATGGCGATGTCGCGCGTCTTCTCGTGCGTAATGGTGGAAATGATGTTGTAGGTACCAAAGCTCGCCACCAGCATACATCAGCACGTTGCGCAGCGTGATGGCCGCCAGCAAGTCTTCTTGAGCCTCCTGCCACGAGATTGACCTGTACCCCGTCTGCTCACCGATCCGCTCGCTGATCAATCGCGCAGCCATGGGATCGTGAGTGCGCACGCGGATTTCGTTGATCACGCCGGTCTGCCGTTCGAGAATCTGGGCGGTCTTGAGCAGCACGTAACCGGTAGTTTCATCCGTCATGCGGAAGCCGGAATGAAACGTCCCTACCACCGTGGCATTCATGGTCGCGCCCTCGGCGGAGGCGAGGGTGATGTTCGAATTGACCCGCGCCCCGATCTTGCTGGCCAGCCGGTCGCCGAGCAGAATGGCGTTTGAGGCGCGATACAGCGATGCCAGCGACCCCTGTCGCATGTGAGCGGCCAGGTTAGAGACACCGGCTTCCGTGTGAGGATCTATGCCGATCACGGATATGGTAAGATTGCGGCCGGCGAAGCGCAGCACCGCTTTGGATTGCACGGAAGGCGTTATAACGCCGGGTACCCAGGTTTGCAGCGACGCGATCGTGGTCATCGGGCTCTTGATGCCGGGACGTCGTACCTCCGGGGTGAGCCCGTGAATTTCGGCGGCACGATACGTGATGTCCGCCGGCTGCCGGTTTGGCGCGCGCAGTTCGTCGGTTACCGAAATATGCGGTAGTGCGTCCACCAGCGTTTTGATGAAGTCGTCCTGAGAGCCCTCCATCATGGCGGCCATCATGATGGCGACACCGACGCCGGTCGTTACCCCTGCGATCGCGACCAATGTCTGGCGGATGCGGCGGCGGATATGCGTCAGGGCGATGCTCAGTACCAGATTCATGGCGTGGCCATTAGGGGACGAACGCGCGAGCCGTCCTTGATATTGGCCGTTGCCGGCGAGGCGATCACGACGCCCTCGGTCACGCCATCGACGATCTCCACGAGGGCGCTTCCGCGAATGCCGCTCTCAACCTTGCGCAGACGGGCGCGGCCATTCTCAATGACGAATACGGCATTGTTGACGATTGCATTGGAGGGAACCAGGACCACGTCGGCCTTCTCCCGGCTGACGATGTTCGCTTCAACACTCATGCCGACGCGCAAAGGCGTATCATCGGGTAGGCCGATCCTGACGCGGAAAGTCTTCGCAACAGGATCTCCGGCGGGGGTGATCTGCTTGACCGTTCCTGGCAATACCTGGTTCGGGAAAGCATCCGTGCGCAATAACGCCTTCTGGCCGACGATGACGCGGGGAATGTCTTCCTCATTGACCTCGGCGACCACCCACAATGGCTTCTCGAGGCCGATCCGGTACAGGATCGTGCCCGGCTCCACCATGTCTCCGACTTCCCCGTCTTCCTTGAGGACGGTGCCATCCATTGGTGAGACGATCTTGTAATATTCCAGACGTTGCGTCTGTGCCGCGACCTGAGCCTGAATGCGCGCCAGCTCGCTCTCGGCCTTCTGAAAGGCCTGTGAGGTGGCGACACCGCGCGCCAAAAGTTGGGCCTGACGGTCGAATTCGCGTTGCTGAAAGTTTTCCAGCGCCCGAAGGTCGTTGAGGGTGGCTAGCGATTCCTTATCGTCGAGGCGGGCCAGCAAGTCGCCTCGTTTCACAGTCTTTCCTTCGCACCTGCAACGTTCGATGATCCGGCCGCGAACGAGCGGCGTCGAACGCGACCAGGTTTCGGGCTCAATCGCGCCTGTGGCATAGACGATCTCAGCGGCTGAACCGCGCGAAGCCGGCACCACAGCGATCGCGGGAGGACGCCACATCCACCATGCGGCGATCGTTGCGACGCCAATGGCGCTCACGGCCGCAGTCCCGAGCTTCCATGAGAACCGGCGCGGCGGGCCGGCCATGGCTTCTGCGGTGGATGCTGGCGCTTGGTCTTGCGAAACCCTCATGTCCATAGCCATTTGCTGCCATGATGCGAGGGCGCAAGCCTTGATAAAGATCAGTTCCGCCTGCCAATTTGCCGCGCGTCGAGGCGCTTCCTTCAATGCCGCATTACGCCGCTCCGGCGAAACAGCCCATGCATGCGGGAGATGGCGGGCTGAATTCCGGTTAACGCGAGATGCTTGCCTGCCTCCGCTGCAACCAGGTAGGCGACGGTGATGCACGCGACTGTCAGACTGATCGGCCCAGACAATTCCGTAAAGCCGAACCAAGCATGAAAGGGTCCGAGAACGAGAAAGATTGCCGCGCCCAGAGCTCCAAGCGATGTCGCTGCCAGCACGGCATCGGGCCGCGATGCGTTCCATGGCGTTAGCGAGGTGCGAATGAGAAAGATCACCAATATCTGCGTCGCGATTGATTCGAGGAACCACGCGGTCTGGAAAAGCGATGCATCGGCACGAAAGCCCGTCGCAAGAATGAAGAAGGTTGCGACATCGAACACCGAGGAAATGGCGCCCATGATCAGCGTGAATCGGAGGATTTCGGCGAAATCCCAGCGATGCGGCTGGGTCAGTTCGGCGGCTTCGACGTTATCGAACGGAATTCCGATCTCGGAAAGATCGTAGAGCAAGTTGTTCAGCAGAATTTGCAACGGGAGCAGGGGAAGAAACGGCAGGAATACCGAGGCAGCCGCCATCGACAGCATGTTGCCGAAGTTCGAACTTGTGCCCATCCGCACATATTTGAGTATGTTGGCCAAGGTGCGTCGGCCTTCGCGGATCCCGTCTGTCAGCACATTCAGGTTGGGCGAAAGGAGGATCATGTCGGCCGCCGATCGCGCCACCTCGCTCGCCGTGTCGACTGATAGTCCGACATGAGCGGCGTGAAGCGCCGGCGCATCATTCACGCCATCGCCGACAAAACCGACTACATGCCGGTGTTCGCCCAACACGTTGATGATGCGCTTCTTCTGTTCAGGATCTACCCTGGCGAACAGACACGTCTCCTTCAGTCGAGCCGCCAACCCGCTATCGGTGAGGTCGGCTATCTCTGCGCCGGTCAGCAAAGGGTCGCAAGGAAGGCCGACTGCGGCGGCGACATGCCGTACAACGCCGGGCTGGTCTCCCGATATGATTTTGAGATTGACGCCCAGCCGGCCCAATTCAGCCAGCGCTGCCGGGGCATCGGCCTTGACGGGATCCGTGAAGAGGCAAAAGCCGAGTAACGTCAGGTCCGCTTCATCGTCCAGTGTAAGGTCGTGATGGCCGGTCGGAAGGAGTCTGATCGCGACGGCCAACAAGCGATATCCATCTTTAGTGTAGCGTTCCTGAATCGCGTTGATCCGCTGCAAGCGTGTCTCATCCAGCGGGCGGGCGAGGCCGTCCACCTCGACCGCCACGCTTCGCGCCAAAATGGCTTCCGGGGCGCCTTTGGTGACCAGCAGCGTTTCATTGCCGCGCTCGACTGCCACGGACAAACACCGTCGGCCGAAATCGAAGGCCAGTTCTCCGGTCCGCTTCCAGGGCGAAAGGTCGATATTCTGCCCTGCCTGCAGGATCGCCGCATCGATCGGGCTGCGAATGCCCATCTGAAAATGGGCGTTCAAGCACGCGTATTGAAGCAAGTCATGATCGTCGCGATCCTCACTATTGACGCATCTTGCGAGAGAAATCTTCGCCTCGGTCAATGTGCCCGTCTTATCCACGCACAGGACGTCCATGGCCCCAAGATCATGAACGGCTGAAAGGCGCTTGACGATCACATGCCGTGCCGACATTCGCGCCGCCCCGCGCGCCAACGTGACGGTGATGACCATCGGAAGCAGTTCCGGCGTGAGGCCAACCGCGAGCGCGACGGCGAAAAGAAAGGAATCGAGCGGCGACCGTCCGGCGGAAAGGTGGGCCAGCGTGACGAATAGCGTCAGGAACAGCGTCAGTCTGACGATGAGATAGCCCAGCCGCCGGACACCTGTTTCGAGCGCTGTCGGCGGATTGTTGGCGGATAGCGCCGCGGCGATCATCCCGAACCGCGTTTGAGCCCCCGTCTCCACGACCAGCATGGTACCATGGCCGGTGACGACCGAGGTGCCGGCGTACAGTGCATTGCTGGCCTCCGCGAGCTGGTCGGTGCTTGGCAGAAGGCGCTTGCGGGCCGGAAATGACTCGCCGGTCAACAGGGACTCGTTGACCTGAAGGTCCTGCGCACTGAGCACGATCCCGTCGGCCGGCACCAGATCGCCGATACGGAGTTGGATGACATCGCCTGGTACCAAGGCAGTAACCGGTATCGCAACTGGACTGCCGTCGCGGAAAGCATCTGCTTGGATTGCTACCGAGCGGCGTAAAGCGTCCGCGGTCTGTTCGGCCCGATGCTCCTGGACGACATCGAGAGTGAGAGAGAAAGCGATGACGATGACAATTATGACGAAGCTCGCGAACTGGCCCCCCAATCCCGAGACGGCCGCCGCTACAATCAAAATCGCAATCAAGGGATTGAGCAGGCGTGCGCAAACCTTCGCCAGTAATGGGCGCATGACCGCCGTGTCGAAGCTGTTGGGCCCGAAACGCTTCAATCGCGCGAGGGCTTCCAAAGTGGTCAGGCCGGTGTTGGAGGTGCCCAGCGACCGCAGTAAGCGTTCGGGAGACATTTTCCAGAACGGATCCCGACTAAGGCCCGGTACGCCCGTCTGCGATACCATTCCATGATCTCCGCAATGCACCTCTTTTGCATCATGATAAAAGGCGTTGTGGAGAGCGGGTTGATCGAACGCAAGAGAGCGGTACTGTCTGATCCGAAATGATTTGTCACGTTTGCTACGAACCGGTGATTTTACTCAAGCGTTGGCGGTCTGTCAGGATTTGGACCAGGTGGTTCAGTCTGCTCACCTACGATAATCGAAGCATCTTGTTTCCATGAGAACCGTCGCGGAGAGTCCGCCATTCCTTCGGGACGGATGACGACGTCTTGACTGGGCCTGACCCTCATGTTCATGGCGATTTCTTGCCGTGGAGAGGACGGTCCAACCTTGATCAAGATCAGTGTCGGCAACCGTCGGACCTGCCAGCAATCTTGAGACCGATAGCCGTCCAACAGCGCGGGCACGGTTGACCAGAAGGGCGGTCGCGCGCAGCAGGCGTCAGGCGATAATGAACGGCTCCAGTCCGCGGGATCTGATCGAATTGCGTGTCGATAAGATCGCGCAATTGTTTCACACCTTGGACCCCGTTCCGTTCCGGCAGCGAGATCTTGATAAGGAAGCGGAGGAGTTCATCGTCGGTTGGGCTCGCGAACTGGCGGACAATTGTCCCATCGCGATCATCATATACGCTCCCGACGCCGAGGCTCGCACAAGAGAAGCGCGAGAGGTGCAGGAGGCGTTTCAAGGATATTTTTCTCGGCACGCCGTGGCCGTTCAGCGCGAGCTCAACGAACTGTTTCGCATTGGGCGCCGCTCGCTAGGGATCGGTGCCTCAATTCTGGCGGTATGCCTGCTGCTCGCGCATGCCGCCGGCGGCCACCTTATCGACAGTCCGTTCAGACGCCTTGTTGAAGAAAGTTTCCTGATTTTGGGCTGGGTAGCTAACTGGCGACCTCTGGAGATCTTCTTGTACGACTGGCTGCCGTTGGCGCGGCGGCGGAATCTGTACCGTCGGCTCGGGGATGCCAGCGTCGTGCTAAAGCCCCGATCATCTGCTGCAGAGGGGATTTGAAACATCTGAGCCACAGTTCGCGGTTTGCTCAGGTCTCCTCAAGGGCCCGTCTCAGCCTGCGCACGATCACACCGCGTGCTCGGTCATCGGCTGCAGCCTCGACACGGGCGTTGATATCGAGGATCAATTTCGACATGTCATTGTGCCAATCGAGGTTGACGACCGCCTCCGGCGCGAGCCGGCGCCGGCGAGCGACATCGAGGGGGGTCGGCGCGGCGCTGGAAAGCTCGTAGATGTCGTCAAGCAGCGGATTGACGATTTTCGCTGCAGGGATGGTTCGCTCGGCAATCCGCTCGATCAAGCCGCCTAGCGCTGGTTCCTCGCCATGGGTGAGAAACACGGCGCGGTGGATCGGCCGGCGCGAGGCGATCCAGCGCGCCAGTTCGGGTCCGTCAGCATGTCCCGAGTATTCGTCGAGAAAGCGAATCCGCGCGGCAACCTTGATTTCGTCCCCTTGAATGCGCACGGCTGGCGCTCCGTCGTGCAGGAAACGACCGAGAGTGCCTTGCGCCTGAAAGCCGACCAGAAGAACCGTACCGTCCTTTCGCCACAGCCAGCGCTTGAGATGGGGCCGGATCCGGCCGGCGTCGCACATCCCGCTCGCGGCGATGATGATATGGAATCCGGAAAGCCGGGCGATCGACTTGCTTTCGTCGACCGTTTCGGTGAAGCGAAGTTGTGGCGAGCTCAGGATCCGTTCAAGATCGACGCTAGGATCGAGCGTCGTTGCGTGCTGGCGAAATACTTCCGTTGCCCGGATAGCCAGCGGAGAGTCGAGGAATATCGGCGCAGTGGGGACTTCATTTCGCTGCATCAGATCGATCAGGTCGACGATCAATTCCTGGGTTCGTTCGACCGCGAAGGCTGGAATGAGCAGGGCGCCCTGTACGGCAGCAGCATCGCGCACCTCGCGCGCAAGATGTTCGCGCCGCTTTGCGGCATCGGTGGCAGGACGATCGCTGTCGCCATAGGTGGACTCCGAGATCACGTAGTCGAAGCCGGCGGGGGCCTCGGGATCCGGTTGCAGCAGCCTGGCATCCCGCCCGCCGCCGCCGGAAACGAGAACGCGAAGCGGAGCGCCGGCCAGCCCTTGACCGGCGAACTCGATTTCGATCGACGCGGAGCCGAGCAAATGCCCCGCGTTCCAATAGCGGGCGCGCACGCCCGGCATTGCATCGAACCAGGTCTGGTATTCGACCGGCCTGAACGCTTCTAGCGACGCCACGGCATCGGCCTGGGTATAGATTGGCTGCACTTTCGTGCGTCCGCGGGCGGCATTACGCCGATTGAGGGCAACAACTTCCGATTCCTGAATCCCCCCGGAATCGGGAAGCATGTACGAGCACAGATCGATGGTGCCACGGGTCGCCATGATGCAGCCGCGGAATCCTTCGCGAACCAGCTTCGGAAGCAGGCCGCTATGGTCGATGTGGGCGTGCGTTAGCAGCACTGCATCGATGTCGGCAGGCCGGAAAGGGAAAGCACTGTAATTCAGCGCCTTCAGGGTTTTGGGACCCTGGAAGAGACCACAATCGACCAGGAAGCACCCCTCAGACGTTCTGAAGAGGTAACATGAGCCGGTTACGGTCCTGGTCGCGCCGCAGAATTGGAGGGAAACGCCCACGCCAAGCTCCTCAAACGATGCTGCAACAGACGGCTGTCGCTTCTGTTGCCTTCATGACCGCTGTCTCGCCAAATCGTGGCCATCGATCTCATAACCCGTACTGGCCCGTGCCATCGCTAACGCAAGGTCGAATTGAGATGGATCAAACGCATGAATGCGATAGAGCGGCTCCCCGCATTCGACGTAGTCGCCAATCTTCTTGTACAATTTCACACCGGCGCCCTTATCGAGCGGCGCTCCGGCTGTACGGCCCATGCGGTTGAAATGCAGGCAATCGATCGATGAGACGATTCCATCCGTTGGCGACGGGATGTCGGCAGTCATCGTCCCTAACTCGGACCGACAGGCGGTCGGTCCCTGAGCCTCGATGATCTTTTGCATCTGACGCAGCGCTGCGCCGCTATTCAGTAACTCGCAGGCTCGAGCATAGCCCGCTCCACCGCGCAATTCGGGGTCGTATTCCAGCAAATGTCCCGCCAGCCGTAACGATTTCTCCCGCAGGTCGCGCGGCGCGTTAGGCTCGTTCGCCAGCACAGACATCACATCCTGCGCCTCCAGGGCAGGCCCAATCCCATTACCGATCGGCTGACGGCCATCGGTCGTCACGACTTCAACGGAGATACCGAAGTGATCGCCAACCAGCTCGAACAGCTTGCGCAGCCTTCTTGCCTCGACGGCGTTCGTGAGCTTTGCGTGCGGTCCGACCGGCAGGGCAACCAGCAGGTGGGTCGATCCTGCCGCGATTTTCTTCGACATGATCGAAGCGACCATTTGCTCGCGCGTGTCGAGCATGAGCGACCGTTCGACCCCGATCAGGATATCGTCGGCAGGCGACAGATTGACGTGGCCTCCCCACGCGAGGCAGCCATGACAGGCGGCGACGACTTCCTTCATTTCATCGATGCCGAGGTCGACGCGGGCGAGCATCTCCATGGTATCCGCGGTACCTGCCGGCGATGTAATGGCCCGCGAAGATGTCTTCGGAATCGTCAGCCCGTGGGCGGCAACGATGGGAACGACGATCATCGAGGTACGATTGCCGGGAATTCCGCCAATGCAGTGCTTGTCCACGATCGGCACGGTAGGCCAATGCAGCGCATTGCCTGCCTTGGCCATGGCGCCGGTCAGGGCAAGAAGCTCCTCGGATGTCAGGAAGCTGGCGGAGCCGGCGAGGAATGCGGCAATTTCCATATCGGAGTAGCGAAACCGGACGATATCCTCGACGATCGAACCGATTTCTGCCGATTGCAGGGTTTCCCCCTGAATCTTGGCGCGGACCGCACCGAGACTGGCCGGTGGCGGCGCCGGAGTAACCGTGACGTAGCTTCCGACTGGTTCGGCGAAACGCCGGTATACCGGATCGGCAAGACCGAGTTCTTCCGGGGCAACCAGATGATCATCGTCAGTCAGGAGCAGGGTCGCCACCAGAACCTTGTCATGCCGACGCAACTCGACCCGGCTGAAGCCACGAAAGACTTCCGGGCGAAGGGCGGTGGACCGCCTGGATATCACCACGACGTTCTCGCGTCCGGTGTCGAGCGCGATCCGGCGGATTTTCAATTGCGCGCGCGAGGGGGCGGTATTCATGGCGGACGGGAGGCCGGATCAGCTATCGGTATAGACCTGCTCTCGGTGGACCTCCTGGCCGCTCTCATCGACAACGACAATGGTCAGCGCCTCGTCTTTCGGCGAGCCCTGTCGAATGCGGCCTGCCAACGACTTGGCGTGTTCTATTGCTTCCGACGTCAAGGAAAAATCGAGCCCCTGCCTGTCCCGGACGGGAATGCCGTCCTTTAGATCAAAATAGTAGGTCGTCATGCCCGCTCCCTGCCCATCTGACGCGCTTCGGCAAACAATGTCGAAGAAGTCGCAGCCAGTTTCGAGTGGTGAAGATTTCGCAGCCCTAGCTTGCCGCCTTGATGTCTTCCGGCGACTCCACGTAGAAGCCCGACCACGTATCGACAAAGCAGAGGTGGTCATGCACCTCCTTTACGCCCGACGTATTCTCGGCGGCGACGATGGAAGCGCGGCGCGAATTGTCGTTTACGATCAGGCCGGAAAGGTGAACGACGCCATTTCGAACGGTCACCTGAAGCCCGAGCGGACACCAGTCGGTGGCTGTTATCGTCCGGGTGATGCGGTCGCGAATGTGATCGTCGTCGGCTGTTGGATCCGGAATTTCGCGTGCCATGCTGGCGGCGGCTTGAATGAGATTGGCCCGCGTGACGATTCCGACCAGTTTGCCGTCGCGTAGCACCGGCAGCCGCTTGATGCCGTTGCGCTCCATCAGGCCGACGAGATCGGCCAGCGGGGTATCTTCGTCGGCCGTTACGGGCTCGGCCGTCATGACGTCCTTGACCTTGCGGCCGCGTTCGTGGACGAAATCGGCCGCGGCTCGGGAAGGACTGAGCAGATACTGGAGCCAGCGCGGCCGCTTGCGCTGCGTGCCGAGCTCTGTGCGGCGCAAAAGGTCGCTTTCCGATACGATGCCGACCAGCGACCCGTTATCCGTCACCGGGAGCCCGCTGATGTGCCGCTGCAGCATGATTTTGGCGGCTTCGGCCAGCTCGGTCTCCGGCGAAACGGTGACGACTGAACGGGTCATGATCTGGTGCGCGCGCATGCGTTGGGCCTCCGCAGGTTCGAAGTGTGCAGGCATGCTAGCGGGGCTCGCGGCTGGCCGCTTGACTCAGGTCAATACCGGCTGGGCGCGGCAACAGCGCCGCATTGACCTGCATCAAATTGAAGCCGCCGGAGGCCGTTAAAAGTTTCGTCGTCGACTGCAGGTGGGGACATGACATGATCGCCGATTGCCTGAAGGGCTTGATGATCGTCAGCACGATAACCGTGCTGTCCGGTGCGGCTAACGCCCAGGACGCCGATGTCGGCAAGTCGGAATTTTTATCTTCATGCGCGAGCTGCCATGGCGCCGACGGCAAGGGAAAAGGGCCACTGAGCGGACTGCTCAAGGTCGCGCCATCGGATTTGACCGTATTGGCCAGCAACAACAACGGAGTTTTTCCCACCGACGCGCTCTATCAAACCATCAACGGCTCGCGGTCAGTGCCGGCTCACGGCACACGTGAAATGCCGATCTGGGGCGAAAGATTCAATCCGATTATCGGTCTGCCTCACACCGTCGATCCCGCGTATTGGAAGCTGGCCGGGCCGGAGCAAAGCCCGGAAGTCGTCGTTCGGAAGCGAATCCTTGCCGTCATCGATTATCTTGGCCGGATCCAGCAAAAATAGCGGCGGGCCCGTGGGCGGCATGAACAGTTGGTAAGGCGAGACCCTGCGTCCCCCCTCACGCCGATACGTTTGATCGTTCTTAAGCA
>OEIU01001565.1_pt1 | contig 14339 bp, 13 predicted proteins | sample 1539221 | NCBI WGS metagenome assembly OEIU01 (sample SAMN03792071, study PRJEB22550) | activated sludge metagenome | feature: wastewater treatment plant; material: activated sludge; isolation source: Wastewater treatment plant of a petroleum refinery complex | place: Argentina: Zarate | collected...
CGAGATAAGGCCACGTGACTGGAGTTCAGACGTGTGCTCTTCCGATCTCGAGCAGCAGCTGCACGCCGAAGTTGTTGACCGCCGAGCCGAAAAAGACCGGGGTCAGCTTGCCGGCCAGGTAGGCATCCTGGTCGAACGGGTGCGAGGCGCCGCGCACGAGCTCGAGTTCGTCGTTGAGCTCGCGCCAGGCCTCGTCGCCGATGCGCGTGCGCAGGGCCGGATCGTCGAGGCCCTTGAAGATGGTCGAATCCTGGCGGGTGAAGTTCCTGCCCGGCTCGAACACGTGCACCTCGTCGAGCAGCATGTGGTAGACGCCCTTGAGGCGCGAGCCCATGCCGATCGGCCAGGTGATCGGCGCGCAGGCGATGCCGAGCACCGACTCCACCTCGTCGAGCAGTTCGACCGGTGAGCGGCCCTCGCGGTCGAGCTTGTTGATGAAGGTCATGATCGGCGTGTCGCGCAGGCGGCAGACTTCCATGAGCTTGATCGCGCGCTCCTCGACGCCCTTGGCGCAGTCGATGACCATCAGCGCCGAATCGACGGCAGTGAGGACGCGATAGGTGTCTTCGGAGAAGTCGGCATGGCCCGGCGTGTCGAGCAGGTTGACCACGCGCCCGGCGTACGGGAACTGCATGACCGAGCTGGTCACCGAAATGCCGCGTTCCTGTTCCAGCGCCATCCAGTCCGACGTGGCGTGGCGTGCGGCCTTGCGCGACTTGACCGAGCCGGCCATCTGGATGGCGCCGCCGAACAGCAGCAGTTTCTCCGTCAGCGTGGTCTTGCCGGCGTCGGGATGCGAAATGATCGCGAACGTGCGCCGCCGGCGCATCTCGCTGACTGGATTGCTCATGCCATGACCTGAATCTGCCGCAGCCAACGCGTTCGGCTGCATGCGGGGCGCGCATTGTACGCGAGCCGGGCGATCTCTTCAGGCCTGCGCGGAACGGCAGGGCGCCGCGGCGCCGGGCTCCTAGTCGCGGCGGATGGTGATGTCGCCGCTGAAGGTCTCGATGCTGATGCGCACGTTGCCGTCGCCAATCGTCGCGTCGAGCGAGCGGCCCGGGCCGTGTTCGGGTTCCTTGACCGTGCCGAAGTCGCTGCGGATGCGGCCGCTGAACGTCTCGGCGTTGATGCGGGCGGACACGTTGCCGGGCAGGTCGACGCCGACATCGCCGCTCATCGTTTCCGCGTCGAGGCGCGCATCCGTGCCGGGCTTGCCGCGCAGGGTGATGTCGCCCGAGACCGAGCTGCCGGAGAACTCGCGGTAGCTGTCGGTGGTCGCCACGATGTTCCCCGAGACCGTCTCGAGTTTCATGCGATCGCGGTTCGAGCGCAGGTCGATGTCGCCGGAAACCGTGTCGGCATGGACGCGTTCGCCCGCGCCGCTCAGTTCGATGGTGCCGGAAATGCTGCCGGCCTCGACTTCCTTCGCCGTGCTGTCCAGCCGCATCTTGCCGCTGACGCTGCTGGCGTCGAGCAGGCGGCCTGCGGTTCCGGTCACGCTGATTTCGGCGCTGACGGTTTCCACCTTCAGTTCGGCCTCGCGCGGCACGCGGATGTCGAGGATCGAGTCCTCCATGCGCGAGTTCGATCCCCAGTTGAACCAGCCCGACTGCTCGGCCCCTTCGACCTTGATGGTGAGACGGGAACCGCCACCGCTGATGCTCAGGCCCTTGCTGCCGGTGCCGAGGGTACCGGTGACTTCGACCCTGGCCTGGTCCCAGGCACTGACGGTGACCGATCCGCGCACGTTGGAGATGTCGATACGCGCCGTCGCGTCGACGGCACGGCTCTCGTTGATCGGCGATCCGGCAAAGGCCGTTGCGCTGGCCATGAACAGGATGGCCGGCAGGAAATGGAGTGTATTCAGTCTCATGTTGAGTCCTTAGCCGGCATTGAGTCCGAGGCGGGCGAGTTTGCGACGCTGCGCATGGGTACGATTGATCAGGCCGACCAGGAAGACCGCGTCGGGATGCTGCTGCAGGGCTTGTTCGAGTTCATCGCTGGCCGCGTCGATGACCACTTCGGCGCCCGCCAGGCGCGGATCGCCGGTGCTGGCCAGTTCGCGGGCGCGTTCGATCTGCTCCCTCACCGAAGGGCCATCGCGAAGGCCGGCGAGTTCGGCTTCCCGGCTTTCACCCTGGCGTTGCAGGGTCAGCGAGAACAGGCCGGCGGTCACCGCCAGGGCCACGCCGGCAGCGGCTGCGAGCGGCCACCAGGCGCGTCGCGCGACTGGCTTCGGCATCGCCGATCCGGCGTCGAGGCGGCGCGAGATCTGCGTCCAGAGGTCGTGTTGCGGCTCGCGGGGAACACGCATTTCGCGCAATTCGCGGCGGAGTTCGAAGTCATTCATGGTTTTCTCCGAGGGCCCGCTTGAGCAATCCACGGGCCCGATGCAATTGGGCTTTCGACGATCCTACAGCCATGCCCAGTTCGCGGCCGATTTCCTCGTGCTTCCAGCCTTCGATGTCGTGCAGCACGAGCACGGCGCGGGCTCGCGGCGGCAGGTTGGCGACCGCGCGTTCGAGATCGGCGCGTTCGCCTGCGCAGAACGGGCGGACCGGATCGCTGGCCGCCTCGAGGGTGGCGTCGTCGGCCGACTCTTCCGGAGCGTGGCGACGCAGGTCCATCAGCGCGACGTTGACCGCGAGTCGATGCAACCAGGTGGTGAACGCGCTTTCGAAACGGAAACTGTCGAGCTTCTGCCAGGCGCGGACAAACGCTTCCTGGGTCAGCTCCTCGGCACGCGCCGGATTCATGCCGGACAGGCGCCAGACTGCGCCATGCACGCGACCGACATGGCGGCGATAGAGCTGCTCGAACGCGCGCACCTCGCCGGCCGACGCGCGCCGGACCAGCTCGCCATCCTCGGGTTCGGTCCGTGGTGCGTCGATCATCGGCAAGGGCATGGCAAGGCAGGCGGTGCTCATAGTGCCAGCTTGGATGCCGCCGCGCCGTGCAGGGTTTAGACCGTGGTGCAGCGCAGCGCCGGCCGTATGGCGGTCGTTCAGCCGCTGGCGACGCGCGAGCGCGCGGCGGGCACGGCCGCAAGGGCCTCGGCGATACGCCGTTGCTCATCCTTCAGGCGCGCCGGAAGCCGCGCACCGAAGCTGTCGAGATACTTGCCGATGGCGTCCACTTCGGTGCGCCAGCCGTCGCTGTCGATCTGCAGGAGTTCGCGCAGCGCAGCGGGCGAGAGGCCGAGGCCCTCGGTGCGGATGCCATCGGCATCGGGGACGAGCCCGATCGGCGTTTCGCTGGCGGCACTGCTGCCCTTGCAGCGCCCGATGATCCATTCCAGCACGCGCAGGTTCTCGCCGAAGCCCGGCCAGAGGAACTTGCCGTCCGCGCCCTTGCGGAACCAGTTGACGTGGAAGATCTTCGGCAGCTTCGCGCCGGGCTTGTCGAAGGACAGCCAGTGGCCGAAATAATCGGCGAAGTTGTAACCACAGAACGGCTTCATCGCCATCGAGTCACGGCGCAGCACGCCGACCGCGCCGGTCGCGGCCGCGGTGGTCTCCGAACCCATCGCAGCGCCGACGAGCACGCCATGCGCCCAGTCCCTGGCTTCGAACACGAGCGGAACCAGCGAGGGCCGGCGTCCGCCGAAGACGATCGCGCTGAGCGGCACGCCCTGCGCCGCCTCGGCGTGCGGTGTCCAGCTCGGGCACTGTTTCGCCGCCACCGTGAACCGCGCGTTCGGGTGCGCTGCCGGACCATTTGCCGGATCGTAGTCGCGGCCCTGCCAGTCCTTCGCCGGCTTGCCGCTGCGCAGGCCTTCCCACCACGGCTGGTTGTCGGCGGTGACGGCGACGTTGGTGTAGATCGTGTCGTGCTGGATCGTGGCCAGTGCGTTCGGATTGGTGGTGCGGTCGGTGCCCGGCGCGACGCCGAAGAAGCCGGCCTCGGGATTGATCGCCCACAGGCGGCCGTCCTCGCCCGGCGTCATCCAGCAGATGTCGTCGCCAATGGTCCACACTTTCCAGCCTGCCTTGCGGTAGCCCTCGGGCGGAATCAGCATGGCCAGGTTGGTCTTGCCGCAGGCCGAGGGAAAAGCCGCGGCGATGTAGTGTGTCTCTCCCTGCGGGTTCTCGATGCCGACGATCAGCATGTGCTCGGCCAGCCAGCCCTCGCTGCGCGCCTGCCAGGAGCCGATGCGCAGCGCGTGGCACTTCTTGCCGAGCAGCGCATTGCCGCCGTAACCCGAGCCGATCGACTTGATCGTGAGCTCTTCCGGGAAATGCATGATGAAACGCTTGTCCGGGTCGAGTTCGCCGGTCGAATGCAGTCCCTTGACGAACTGGCCCTCACGCTCGATGCGGGTCAGTGCCGGCGCGCCCATGCGCGTCATGATGCGCATGTTGGCGACCACGTACGGGGAGTCGGTGATCTCCACGCCACAGCGCGCGAACGGCGAATCGATCGGGCCCATGCAATAGGGCACCACGTACATCGTGCGCCCGCGCATGGCACCCTCGAACAGGGCATCCACCTTGGCGTGCGCTTCGGCCGGATCCATCCAGTGGTTGTTCGGACCGGCATCGTCGCGCTCGCGCGTGCAGATGAAGGTCAGGTGCTCGACGCGGGCGACGTCGGTCGGGCTCGAACGGTGCAGGGTGCAGCCCGGGTGCGTCTCCTGGTTGAGCTCGAGGAGGTCGCCGCGGGCGAGCATGTGGTCCTTGAGCAAGCGGCTTTCGCCGTCGGAGCCGTTGCACCACTGGATCTCGGCGGGTTGGGTGAGACGGGCCACTTCCTCGACCCATCGGTTCAAGGACTCCAGCGAACTTGCCATGTTTTCCCTGGTCGCGAGACGGAGCCCGCGTTTGCGAATGGTAGGTCGGCGACGTTAGCGGCCGGAACCGCCCTTGGCAAGGTCAGCTGCGGCATCCTGCCGCCATCGGAATCAGTCCGGGATCAGCGTCGCGATGACGTGATCGACGTAGGCCTCGTATTCCTCGTGGTCCATGCGCGGCATGCCATGGCTTTGATTGAGCTGGAGAAATCCGCTGTAGGCCGTGTAGGCCAGGCGCGCCCGATGGGCCGCGGCGCGGGCGTCGAATCCGGCCTCGCCATAGGCCTGGGTGAGCAGGGCCAGGCGTCGCTTCGAGATGCGTTCGATGACCGGTTGCACGAGCGGATGGTCCGAGGCCTGCAGCAGGGAGGCATAGACCAGGTGCGACTGCACTTCGCGGCTGACCCGATGGAACAGCTCGCGCAGGCGCTCGCGCGGGTCGGCGATGCATTCCACGCGGGCGATGACCTGGTCCTCGTCGCGCTGTTCCCAGCGGTCGATGGCCGCCTTGAGCAGCGCCTCACGGGTCGGAAAATGCCAGTAGAAACTGCCCTTGGTGACGCCCAGGGTGCGTGCCAGGGACTCCACCGCGACTGCCGCGACCCCGGCCTCGGCGAGGACGTCGAGCGCCGCCTGTTCCCAGTCGGTGGCGGACAGGCGTCCCCGCGGCTCGGCTTTTTGATCTGCTTGGGCCATCCCCGCAGTGTGCCGCAGCCGGCACGGGATGAGAAGCCGAAGCCCGCCGGGTGGTGAAAAGGCAATTGATTTACGCCCGCTGCAACTCCATACTTGGGCGTATGGTTCAGCTTGCCGACAATCCCGCTCCCGTGTCGCGCCCCGGTCGATTGCTTACCGACGACGGCGTTTCGCTGGCGCTCGAACACTTTGACGCCGAATCCGCCAACCGCGCCGTCTTCGCGCATGGATTCGGCCAGACCCGCGATGCCTGGTCGAGTTGCGCCGCCGCCACGGCCGCGGCCGGATGGAGCGCCACCAGCTACGACGCGCGCGGCCACGGCCACAGCAGCTGGCTCGAATCCGGCGCCTATTCGGTCGACCAGCTGGTCGCCGACCTGCGCCGCGTTGCCGCGCAGGGGCGCAGGCCCCCCGTGGTCATCGGCGCCTCGATGGGCGGCCTGGTCGGCATCGCCATGGCCGGCGCCGATGCGAACTGCTGCCGCGCCCTCGTTCTCGTCGACATCACCCCGCGCTGGGAGCCCGCCGGCGTCGAACGCATCCTCGAATTCATGCGCGCCCATCCGCAGGGCTTTGCCGATCTGGCCGCGGCGGCCGATGCGATTGCCGCCTATCTCCCGCATCGCACCGAGCGCAAGTCGCCGCAAAGCCTGCGCCGGCTGCTGGTGGCCTCCGCCGATGGGCGCCTGCGCTGGCACTGGGACCCGCGCATGCTCGAGCCGATCGCCGAGGACGGCGCCCGCCACCAGGCGGACCTGCTCGATGCGGCAACCCGGATCCGCGTACCGACCCTGCTGATCAGCGGGGCGGCCAGCGACGTCGTCTCCGAAAAGACGATCGCCGAATTCCTGCAACTGGTGCCGCAGGCCAGGCACGTCAGCGTGCCGCGCGCCACGCACATGGTCGCGGGTGATGAAAACAGCCAGTTCAGCCGGCTCGTACTGGAGTTCCTGGCCGGTTTGCCGCCCGATTGACGAGCGCCGAAAAGCAGCGGATGGTTTGCCGGTCCGGGATCCATCCCAACCTTCGCCTAGCGAAGGACACAATCGAATCTTGCCACTGCCGCCGCTTTTTTCGGCGTCGATGGTCGAAGCAGGTCCTGCCGGTCCATGCCCTGAAGCGGGCGGTTCAGGCGACAGGCGGGAACCTTATTGAAAAGAGGAGTCTTGGACATGTTGAACACGCTCGCTTACCTGATCCCGTTGCTGGCCGGCGTGCTGGCATCGTTGACTGCAGCCTACCTGCGCGTCGGCCTGCGCACCTGGACGATCGCCGGAATCGTCGCCATCGTCGGCGCCGGCCTGCTGGCCGGTTCGCACTGGCTGGCGATCGGGCTGCCCCTGCTGGTTTTCGCCGCGATCAGCGTGCCGCTCAACCTGCCCGCGTTCCGTCGCGCCAGGCTGTCGGCGCCGCTGCTCGCCATCTACCGCAAGATCACGCCGAACCTCTCTGAAACCGAGCAGATCGCGCTGGAAGCCGGTACGGTCGGGTTCGAAGGCCAGCTGTTCAGCGGCAAGCCGGACTGGTCCGAACTGCTTGGCCAGGCCAGGCCCGAACTCAGCGTCGACGAGCAGGCCTTCCTCGACGGGCCGGTCGAGGAACTGTGCGCGCGGATCAACGAATGGGAGATCAGCCACGAACTGGCCGACCTGCCCGAGGACATGTGGGAATTCCTCAAGACCAACAAGTTCTTCGGCATGATCATTCCGAAGCAGTACGGCGGCCTGCAGTTCTCCGCGCTGGCCCATTCGGCCGTGTTGCAGAAGATCGCGAGCATGTCGGCGACGGTTTCCTCGACGGTCGCCGTGCCCAATTCGCTGGGGCCGGCCGAACTGCTCCTGCATTACGGGACCGAGGAGCAGAAGAACCACTACCTGCCGCGCCTCGCCGATGGACGGGAAGTGCCGTGCTTCGCCCTGACCGGACCCTACGCCGGTTCCGATGCGACCTCGCTGCCGGACTACGGCATCGTCTGCAAGGGCGAATGGGAAGGCGGCAACGTGCTGGGCGTGCGCCTGACCTTCGACAAGCGCTACATCACGCTGGCGCCGGTGGCGACGATTGTCGGCCTCGCCTTCCGCATGCTCGATCCCGACCATCTGCTCGGCGATGACGAGGACCTCGGCATCACCCTCGCGCTGATTCCGCGCGAAACCGAGGGCCTCGAGATCGGCCGCCGCCACTTCCCGCTCAACGTGCCGTTCCAGAACGGGCCGGTGCGCGGCAAGGATGTCTTCGTGCCGCTGTCGCAACTGATCGGCGGTCCGGACATGGCCGGGCAAGGCTGGCGCATGCTGGTCGAGTGCCTGTCGGTCGGCCGCGCGATCTCGCTGCCGTCGAACGCGACCGGCGGCGCCTGCGCCGGCGTCGCCGCGACCGGTGCGTACGCACGCATCCGCAAACAGTTCGGCCTGGCCATCGGCCGCTTCGAAGGCGTCGAGGAAGCGCTCGCCCGCATCGGCGGACTGACCTACGCGACGACCGCGCTTTCGCGCGCCACGGCCGCGGCGGTGGATCGCGGCGAGAAGCCGGCGGTGCCCTCGGCCATCGCGAAATACCACGCCACCGAATGGGGCCGCCAGATCTGCACCGATGCGATGGACGTGCACGGCGGCAAGGGCGTGATCCTCGGCCCGGGCAACTACCTCGGGCGATCCTGGCAGGGCGTGCCGATCATGATCACGGTCGAAGGCGCCAACATCATGACGCGCAGCCTGATGATCTTCGGCCAGGGCGCGATCCGCTGCCATCCCTACGTGCTCGCCGAAATGCAGGCGGCGGCCTTGCCCGACTACGGCGATCGCCTGCGCACCTTCGACGACCTGCTGTTCAGGCATATCGGCTTCGGCATCTCCAACGGCGTGCGCAGCTTCGTGCTCGGCCTGAGCCACGCGAAAATCGGCTCGGTCCCGGGAGACGCCTACACGCGACGCTTCTACCGCAAGCTCAATCGCTATTCGGCGGCGCTCGCCCTGGTCGCCGACACCTCGATGCTCGTGCTCGGCGGCAAGCTCAAGTTCAAGGAAAAGATCTCGGCACGACTTGGCGACGTCCTGTCCTACCTCTACATCGCCTCGAGCATGCTCAAGCGCTACGAGGACGAAGGTTGTCCCGTGTCCGACCGGCCGCTGCTCGCGTGGGCCTTCCACGAATGCGTCTGGCGCATGCAGATGGCGCTGGACGGCGTGATCCGCAATTTTCCCGTGCGTCCGGTCGCCTGGCTGCTGCGCGCCCTGGTGTTTCCGTTCGGGCGTCGTGAAGTGCCGCCTTCGGATCGACTCGGCCACCGCGTCGCGGCGCTGATGATGGCACCGAACGAAGCGCGCTCGCGCCTGATTTCGGGCGCCTACATGACGCCGAGCGCGAACAACCCGATCGGGCGCATGAATGCCCTGTTGCCCGAAGTGATCGCTGCCGAACCGATCGAGCGCAAGTTCCTCAAGGCGGTGAAGAGCGGCGATATCGGCGGACTCGACTTCGAGGCGCAGGTAAGCGAAGCGGAAGCCAGGGGCGTGATCAGCAGCGCCGAGCGCAAGCTGCTTGAACGCGTGCGCACGGCGAGCTTCGAGTTCATCTCGGTCGACGATTTCGCGCCGGAGGAGTTGCGCTCGGCGATGAAGAAGAAGGCGCCCAAGTCTCTGCGCAGCGTTGCCTGAAACGATGGCCGCGCCGGCATTGCAGATGTTCCGGACGCTCGGCGGCTCGGCTGCGGGCCGCTGGTTGTTCGCGCGCGTCATCTGCTGGAAGGCGCCCTACTTCGGATCGATCTCGCCGCGCTTCGAGGTGCTCGAGCCGGGCCGCTGCGTGGTGCGCCTGCGCCAGCATCGCGCGATCCAGAACCACATCGGCACCGTGCACGCCATCGCCATGTGCAATGCGGCGGAGCTCGCCGGCGGCATGGCCACCGAGGTGACCATCCCGGCGTCGATGCGCTGGATTCCAAAGGGCATGAGCGTGCGCTACCTGAAGAAGGCGCTCGGCGAGTTGCGCGCGACCGCACGCGTGCAGGTGCCGGCCGATGCAACGGTCGCGCAGGACCTGCATGCCCTGATCGAAGTGCGCAACCAGGCCGACGAGGTCGTGTTCGACGCCGACATCACGATGTGGGTGTCGCCGCGCTGAGCATCGCGCGCGACGCTCAGGCGTTCAGTGCCTGCGCGTGATGCGCGATATGGTCGGCGATGAACGACTGGATGAACCAGTAGCTGTGGTCGTAGCCGGGCTGCAGGCGCAGGTCCAGTGACTGCGAGGACTCATCGCAGGCTTGCCTGAGCAGTTCCGGCCTGAGCTGGCTGTCGAGGAACGGGTCGGCATCGCCCTGGTCGACGAGGAGCGTGCCGTCGAAGCGCCGGCCGCGGCGGATCAGCGCGACGCTGTCATGCGCCATCCAGTCGGCCTCGTCGTCGCCGAGGAAGCGCGGAAAGGCCTTCTGTCCCCACGGCACCCGGCTCGGCGCCACGATCGGGGCGAAGGCGGAGACCGAGCGATAGGCCTGCGGATGTTTCAGCGCAATGGTCAGTGCGCCGTGGCCACCCATCGAGTGGCCGAAGATGCCGCTGCGGCCGATGTCGGCCGGGAAGCTTGCACCAACCAGTTCCGGCAGTTCGCGGGTCACCCAGGCCTCCATGCGGAAGCGGCCGGCAAAGTTCGCCGTCGTTGCATCGAGATAGAAGCCGGCGCCTTCGCCGAACTCCCAGTCGCCGGTCGCGCCCTCGATGCCGGTATCGCGCGGGCTGGTGTCGGGAGTGACCAGGATCAAGCCGTGTTGCGCGGCGAAGCGCTGAGCGCCGGCCTTGATCGCGGCGGTTTCCTCGTTGCAGGTCAGGCCGGCGAGGAAGGTCAGTACCGGCACTTTCCGTTTCGCCGCCAGCGGTGGACGGAACAGGCCGAACTTCATCGGTCCTGCGGTTTCCATCGAATGGTGCCGATAGAAGCCCTGCACGCCGCCATGGCAGTGGTGTTCGGAGAGGATTTCGAGCGACATGGCTTCTCCCGTGCTACTGGTTCAGGCGCGCGCGCAGTCGTTACGCCGCATTGTCGAGCGCTTCTTTGCCCGCCGGCTTGCGCATGGCCGGCCCATCCTCCGGCAACATGCGCGCCGCGCGCCAGCCGATCCACGCCGAGCTGCCGGCCGCGAGCATCGAGAGCAGGGCCAGGCCGGGCACCGTGGTGCCGATACTGCGCAGCAGGTTGATGCTGCTGGTCACGGCCAGGTCGCCAAAGCGCCATACCGAAGTGTCGATGAAGTTCTTGGTCTTGTAGCGCGTTTCGGCATCGACGCGCGTATACAGGGAATCCGCAGCCGGCTTGAAGACGCCGTAGGCACTGGCCCGGGTGACCACGGCGACCGCCGCGATCCAGGGCCCGGCAAACAGCGCAAGTCCGGCCAGCATGATCGCCTTGATGATGCCATCGAGGGCCAGCGCTGGCGCCGGACCGAAACGCACCAGCAAGGCGCGGGTCAGGCCCAGTTGCAGGACGACTTGCAGCAGGTTTGCATAGAGGTCGATGTTCGCGGCGAAGTTGATGCGTTCCTCGCGCGTGGAAAAGGTGGCTCCGCTGTAGTCGGCGAGCAGGGCATAGATCACCGTGCCGACCGCGTCGCCGAGCAGCATGAGGATGGCCAACCGCCGCATCAGCGGCGATTTCACCGTCTCGATGGCGCCGGCGATGAAGCTGCCGCCGATCACGCGCGTATCGCGCTGTTCGTCGCCGACAACCGGATGCCGGCGTGACCATCGCGACAGCGCCAGGATGCAGGCGATGGCCAGGCCGAGCAGGGTGGAGGACATCACCAGCAGCCCGGAAACGCCGACGACCTCGTTGAGGGAACGCGTCAGGGCCGGACCGGCGATCGCTCCGAGCGTGCCGCCGAGCGCGATCACCGGGAACAGGCGATGCGCCTGCTCGGAATCGAGCAGGTCGGCCATGAAGCTCCAGAACACGGCGACCACGAACAGGTTGAACACGCTGACCCAGACGAAAAAGATCGAGCCGAGCAGGCGCGCGCCGATCAGGTCCTGCATCTGGAACAGCGGGATGAAGGCCAGCATTCCGAGCAGGAAAAAGAGGTACACGACCGGCACGAAGGTGCGTCGCTGGAAACGCGCAACCAGTGCTCCGAACAGCGGCATCAGGGCCAGGGTCACGACGAACGTCGCTGCGTAGAAGATCGGCAGGGCGGTCGAGCCGACCGCCGCCGACAGCTGGTCGCGCACCGGGCGGATCACATAATAGGCCGCGAGCACACAGAAGAAATAGGCGAATGCAACGCTCACGGCGAACCATTCGTGCGACTGGATGGCGGGGCGTTTCGACACGCGGGCTTTCCGTTCCTGAGGCGCCAGAGCCTAGCATGCACGCACCTGCCCGGCAGTTGCATAATGGCCCGATGAAGCCCGTCCTATCCAGCATCCGCATCTACCCGCTCAAGTCCGCGGCCGCATTGAAACCCGAGCATGCCCTTGTCGAGGCGCGCGGCCTGGCCGGCGACCGGCGCTGGATGGTCGTCGATGCGGTTGGCAAGTTCGTCACTGCGCGCAAGCATCCGCGCCTGCTGCTGATCCGCGCGGACGCCGGCGGCGATGGATTGGTCCTCGATGCGCCCGGCATGCCGCGCTTGCACCTCGAACCAGCGCCTGCTTCGCCCAGGCTCGAAGTCAGCGTCTGGCGCAACCAGATGCGCGCCATGCTCGCCGACGAGGTGGCCAATGCGTGGATCAGCCGCTACCTCGGCTTCGCCGCGCGTTTCGTGCACATGGACGCCGAGGCGATTCGCCCCGTCGATCCCGACTATTCGCAGGCGGGCGACGAGGTCAGTTTTGCCGATGGCTATCCGTTGCTGCTGATTTCGCGCGCGGCGCTCGATGCGCTCAATGAAAAGCTCGAGCTGCCGGTGACGATGAGCCGTTTCCGGCCGAACCTGGTCGTCGCCGACACGCTGCCGCATGCAGAGGACGGCTGGCGTTCGATCCGCATCGGCGGGATCCGCTTCGACGTGGTCAAGCCGTGCAGCCGCTGCGTGCTGACGACCGTGGATCCGCATCGCGGCGAATTCGATCCCGCGGGAGAGCCATTGCGCACGCTGACCGGATACCGGCGCTCGCCGGGTGGAGTGACGTTCGGACAAAACCTCATACCACGCGGCAACGGGCGCATTGCCCTCGGCGATGAAGTTGAAATCCTCGGCTGAACCACGCGTACTGGAGCATGTGCTCTATTCCTGCCGTTTAGGGTCGGGGTCAACCTCGATCGAAACGACATGTCCATGACCTACGACTATGTGATTGTCGGTGCCGGCTCGGCCGGCTGCGTGCTGGCCGACAGGCTCAGCGCGGACCCGGCCCGGCGCGTGCTCCTGCTCGAGGCTGGCGGGCGCGACTGGCACCCGTTCATCCACATGCCGGCGGGCATCGCCAAGCTCGCCGCCAGTCCACGCCACAACTGGAACTACAACACCGAAGCGGAACCGAATCTCGACGGACGCAACCTGTGGTGGCCGCGTGGCAAGGTGCTTGGCGGTTCGAGTTCGATCAATGCAATGTGCTATATCCGCGGCGTCCGCGGCGACTACGATTCCTGGGCGGAGAAGACCGGCGATCCGCGCTGGGGCTGGGACAACGTGCTCGGCTACTTCAAGCGCTCCGAAGACAATACCCGCGGCTCCGGCCCGCTGCATGGCGCGAACGGCCCGCTTGGCGTCGCCGACCTTCGCCACAGCAATCCGCTGTCGCAGGTTTTCATCGATGCGGCGGTCGCTGCGGGATTCGAGTCCAATGCCGACTTCAACGGCGAACGGCAGCAGGGATTCGGCTACTACCAGGTCACCCAGCGCAACGGCGCACGCTGCTCGACAGCCGCTTCGTTCCTGCGCGAAGCGCGTGGCCGCCCCAACCTGACCGTGCGCACGCATGCCCAGGTGCAGCATGTGCTGTTCGCCGGTGCGCGTGCGATCGGAGTCGACTACCGGCATCACGGCCGGCTCAAGCGCGCCGAGGCCGGCGAGGTCATCCTCGCGGGCGGCGCCCTGAATTCACCGCAACTGCTGATGCTGTCGGGCATCGGCCCGGCCGGGCACCTGCGCGAGCACGGCATTGCGCTGCGCCAGGACCTGCCCGGCGTCGGCGCCAACCTGCAGGACCATCTCGACGTCTGCACGCTGTCGCGCTGCACCCAGCCAATCACCTACGACAAGACCAACGACGTGGCGGTCGCCCTCGAGTTCCTGTTCAGGCGCAGCGGCGTGGGCACCTCGAACATCGCCGAGTGTGGCGGTTTCCTGCGCTCGCGTTTCGCCGAGGACGAACGCTGCGACATGCAGTTCCACTTCGTGCCGGCGCTGCTCGACGACCATGGCCGCAATCGCCTCGACGGCTACGGTTACACCGTGCACGCGTGCATGCTGCATCCGAAGTCGCGCGGGCAGCTGCGCCTGAAGTCCGCCGATCCGCGCGCGCCGATTGCGATCCACGCCAACTATCTCGGCGACGCGGAAGGCTACGACCTGAAGATGATGATCGAGGCGGTCCGCGTCTCGCGCTCGATCTTCGCCCAGGCGCCATTCGATGCCTACCGTGGCGAGGAGATATACCCGGGTGCCACTGCCAGCGACGACCGCGCCATCGAGGCGTTCGTCCGGCGCAAGGCGGAAACCGTCTACCACCCGGTCGGCACCTGCCGCATGGGCAACGACGAAGACGCCGTCGTCGACAGCGAGCTGCGCGTGCATGGCGTCCACGGGCTGAGGGTCGTCGATGCTTCGGTCATGCCGGACTTGCCGACCGGCAATACCAACGCGCCGACGATCATGATCGCCGAGCGTGCCGCGGACCTGATCCTCGGCAGGGCCTGA
>OEIU01001566.1_pt1 | contig 14338 bp, 8 predicted proteins | sample 1539221 | NCBI WGS metagenome assembly OEIU01 (sample SAMN03792071, study PRJEB22550) | activated sludge metagenome | feature: wastewater treatment plant; material: activated sludge; isolation source: Wastewater treatment plant of a petroleum refinery complex | place: Argentina: Zarate | collected...
GCGTCGCAATCCTTCGCCAGATCGGCCAGCGTCAGCTCTCCGAGCCCGCGCGCTGCGCCGTCCGTTCGACACCGGTCGCCGGGCGGCTCGTCCGGCATGCTCGCGGCCGATCGCTGCCAGCCCGGCGAACGCGAATCGATGCAGATGCGCCCTCAGCGCCCGCCGGGGCATTCGCAGAACCTGCTGCGCCGGCCCGGGCAGGCCGTTGCCGGCGACCAGCAGCATCAAACAGGGCGCGGCGATGCTGATCATGCAACGCAGAACCGCCGGATCGTCCTCGGGAATGCCGGTGACCTCGCTCAGGATCCGCCGGATGATCCTGAACTTCGGTTGCAGGTCCTCTTCGAAGAGGACCTTCAGATTCGACGACGGCGCCAGCAGCTCGCGCGCGAAGATCCGTGCGTGCCAGCCATCGCTGTCCGTCGCGGCCTCGATCAGGCTGTCGATGCACCATGCGAGCTTCCGCTGCGCCGGCAGCCCGCCGTCGACGATCCGCTGCAGATCGTCGAGGCTGATGATCCGCCGGTGAGCCTCGACGAGAACGGCCCGGTACAGACCGCTGCGGCTGCCGAAGTGGTAGTTGATCGATGCGAGATCCACGCCCGCGGCGGCTGCGATGGTCTTGCTGGCGGTCTCTGCATAGCCGGTCGCCGCGAACAGGGGCCCGGCGACCTCCAGGATGCGGGCGCGGGTCAGTTCGCCGTCGGCACGGGTGCTGCGGCGTCGTTCGATCATCAACGGTTCTGCCATGGAACGGCTGGCTTTCATTCTCGCCCGGCCATAGACTAAATTCAATTTCAATTTAACATAGGGGTTTCGCTGACCTTCGTGCTCGCCGCCGCGCCCGGAACCGAACCCATGAAGAAGCTGGTCATCGCCGCCGCCCTGATCGCCGTGCTGGTTACCTCCGGCCTGCTCTGGTGGAGGAAGCCCGACGCCGGGACTGCTTCGGCATTGACCCTGTACGGCAACGTCGACATCCGGCAGGTGTCGCTGGCGTTCGATGGCAGCGGCCGGATCGCCGCGCTGCATGCGGAGGAGGGCGACAGGGTGAAGGCCGGCGACTTGCTGGCGGTGCTGGATACCCGCACGCTGGCTCTGCAGGCCGAGCAGGCGCGCCTGCAGATCGGCGTGCAGCAGCAGTCGCTGCTGCGCCTGCGCAACGGCTCCCGTCCGCAGGAGATCGCGCAGGCACGCAGCCGCCTGGCAGCGGCCCAGGCGGACATGGAGCACGCCGCACGGGATTCGCAGCGGCTGCAGAGCATCTCCGTCAGCACGCAGGGGCGCGGCATCAGTGCGCAGGACGTGGACCGCGCCAACAGCGCACTGCAGGTCGCCAGGGCCCGGCGCGACGAACAGCGCGAGGCCCTGCGACTGGCTGAACTGGGATCGCGCGCCGAGGACGTGGCCGGGGCAGAGGCGCAGCTCCAGGCCGCGCAGGCGCAGCTCGCACTGCTGCAACACCAGATCGGTCTGGGCGAACTGAAGGCGCCGGCCGACGCAGTGGTGCGTTCGCGACTGCTGGAGCCGGGCGACATGGCCACGCCGCAGCGCCCGGTGTTCGCGCTCGCGCTGACCCAGCCCAAGTGGGTGCGCGTCCATGTCGGCGAGGCCGACCTGGGCAAGGTCAGACCGGGCATGGCGGCGCAGGTCTTCACCGACAGTCACCCCGACCGGCCGATCGCGGGCAGGGTCGGCTACATCTCGTCGGTGGCCGAGTTCACGCCCAAGTCGGTGCAGACCGAGGAGTTGCGCACCAGCCTGGTCTACGAGGTCCGGGTGCTGGTCGACGATGCCGACGACGTGCTGCGCCTCGGGCAGCCGGCCACCGTCCGGATGGCGGAGGACACTCCGCGATGAGCAGCGCGGGCGAGCCCGTCGTCGCCGAACGGCTGCGCAAGACGTTCGCGGCGCCCGGCGGCGGGCGGCTGCACGCGGTCGATGACCTGTCGCTGACCGCGCGCGCCGGCGAGCTGACCGCGCTGGTCGGCCCGGACGGCGCCGGCAAGACCACGCTGTTGCGGATGATGGCCGGCCTGCTGAAGCCGGACGCCGGGCGCCTGCGGGTGCTCGGCATCGACGTCGCGGGCGATCCGCAGGCGGTGCAGGACCGCATCAGCTACATGCCGCAGCGTTTCGGCCTGTACGAGGATCTGAGCGTGCAGGAAAACCTCGACCTGTATGCCGATCTGCACGGCGTGCCGCAGGCGCAGAGGCCGGCGCGCTTCGGCCGCATGCTCGAAATGACCGATCTCGCGCGCTTCACCGAGCGGCCCGCCGGAAAACTTTCAGGCGGCATGAAGCAGAAGCTGGGGCTGGCTTGCACGCTGGTGCGCTCGCCCGACCTGCTGCTGCTCGACGAGCCCAGCGTGGGCGTCGATCCGTTGTCGCGACGCGATCTCTGGGAGATCGTCCGGCAGCTTGTCGACGACGAGGGCCTGAGCGTCATCGTCAGCACCGCCTACATGGACGAGGCCGAGCGGTGTGCCCGGGTGTTCGTCATGCACGCCGGGCGGCTGCTGGACGAAGGCACGCCGGCGACGCTGCGTCGACGCGCCAGCGGCCTGACCTTCACCGCGTCGCCAGCGGCCGACATGCCCGCCCGCGAGCTGCAGGCGCGGCTCATCGATGCCGGCGGACTGATCATTGATGCGGTGCCGCAGGGCGGCGCGGTGGACTTCATCCGCCAGCCGCAGGCGGCCGCCGACGCGGTGGACCGGCTGCTCGGCGATGCCGGCAGCCGGCCGCGCCCGGAGGAGCTCGAGGACGCCTTCATGATGATGCTGCGGGAGCGGCAGCAAGCCCCGCAGCAGAGCGGGCAGCGAGCCCGGCAGGAGCCGCGGCGGGAGCGGGACGAGGAACATGTCCACGCCCCGCAGCCTGCGCCCCGCACGCGGATCACCGACGGGATTCCCGGCCGGCCGGTGATCGTGGTGCGAGACCTGGTACGCCGGTTCGGCGACTTCACCGCGGTGGCCAGCACCTCGTTCGACGTGGCCCGCGGCGAGATCTTCGGGCTGCTCGGCCCCAATGGCGCCGGCAAGACCACCACCTTCCGGATGTTGTGCGGCCTGCTGCCGGCCACCAGCGGCCATCTGGAGGTCGCCGGCGTGAACCTGCGCACCGCACGCGCGCAGGCACGTGCGCGCATCGGCTACGTGGCGCAGAGGTTCGCGCTGTACGGCAACCTGACGGTGCGCGAGAACCTGGAGTTCTTCGGCGGCGCCTACGGCCTGCGCGGTCGGGCGCTGCACGCGCGCGTGGCGGCCACGCTCGAGCAGTTCGAGCTGGATCCGGCCGCGCGCAGCGCCGAGCTGCCGGGCGGCTACAAACAGCGCCTGGCGATGGCCGCCGGCCTGCTGCACGAGCCCGAGATCCTGTTCCTCGACGAACCCACCAGCGGCATCGATCCGCTGGCGCGGCGGGCGTTCTGGCGCACGATCACCACGCTCGCGCACGGCGGGGTCACGATCATCGTCACCACGCACTTCATGGAAGAGGCGGAGTACTGCGACCGCATCGCGATCCAGGACGCCGGCCGGATGCTGGCGCTGGGCACGCCGCAGCAGGTGCGCGCCCGGGCGGGCAAGGACGATGCCGCGGACATGAACAGCGCCTTCATCGCAATCGTCGAGCAGAGCCGCGCCGCGCACGCGGCGGCGGGAGCGGCCGCGTGAGCCGCCGGGCCGTCCCAAGGCTCACAGCCCCGCAGCGCGCAGCGCGGGGGGAAGTCCGGTGAGCCGCCGGGCCGTCCCAAGGCTCACAGCCCCGCAGCGCGCAGCGCGGAGGGAAGTCCGGTGAACCGCCGGTTCGTCGCGCTGCTGCGCAAGGAGATCCGGCAGATGCTGCGCGACCGCAGCAACCTGGCGGTCGGGCTGCTGCTTCCGGTCGTGCTGATCCTGCTGTTCGGCTATGGCCTGTCGTTCGACGTGAAGAACGCGCCGGTGGCGGTGGTGCTGGAGGACAGCTCGCCGCCGGCGCATGACGTGCTTGCCGGCCTGCAGGGCACACCCTATCTGGCGCCGGTGTGGACGACCGGCATGCCGCAGGCCGAACGGCTGATGCGCGACGGAGAGGTGCGCGCCATCGTCCGCGTGCCGGCCGATTTCTCGCGCCGGCTTGCCGCCGGCCAGGCGCAGATACAGTTGCTGCTGAACGGCGTCGATTCCAACACCGCGTCGGCCGTCGAAGGCTATGTCGGCGGAGCGATCGCCATCTGGTCGCAGCGGATCGCCGACCGGTCCGGCGGCGGCAAGACCGACGCCGGCGGCGTGGATCTGGTGCAGCGCATGTGGTTCAACGAGGCATCGACCAGCACCTGGTATCTGGTGCCGGGTCTGATCGCGCTGGTGATGACGCTGATCGGCGCGTTCCTGACGTCGCTGCTGATCGCGCGCGAGTGGGAGCGGGGGACGCTCGAATCGCTGTTCGTCACGCCGGTGCGGCCGCTGGAGCTGGTGCTGGCCAAGCTCGCGCCCTATCTGCTGGTGGGCGCGATCGACCTGGCGCTGTGCCTGCTCGCCGCCCGCTTCCTGTTCCGGGTGCCGATCCGCGGTTCGCTGTCGGTGATCGTGCTGGCGTCGCTGCTGTACCTGGCGGTGTCGCTGCTGCTGGGCCTGTTCATCTCCGGCAAGACGCGCAACCAGTTCCAGGCCAGTCAGGTGGCGCTGCTGGCCAGCTTCCTGCCGGCGATGATGCTGTCGGGTTTCATCTTCGACCTGCGCAACGTGCCGGTGGTGGTCCAGGCGATCAGCCAGCTATTGCCGGCCACGCACTTCGTCGGCCTGATCAAGACGCAGTTCCTGGCCGGCGACAACTGGCCGATGATCCTGCGCGACTGCTCGATCCTGACCGTCTACGCGCTCGTGCTGACCGTCGCGGTGCGCCGCACGCTGCGCAAGACGCTGGACTGACGCGATGGCCGTCTTCCTCGCTTCCTGCCTCGCTTACCTGGCGGCCATCGGCTCGCTGTGCCGCAAGGAGCTGCTGGCGCTGCTGAAGGAGCCGTCCAGCCGGACGATCCTGCTCGCGCCGGCGCTGTTGCAGGCACTGCTGTACGGCTATGGCGCGACCTACGATCTGACCCATGCGCCCTACGCCGTGCTGGACCAGAGCCGGGGAGCGGCATCGATCGAACTGCTGGCGCGCATCGACGGCACCGGCGTCTTCAGGCGCGCGGTCACGCTCGGCACGCCGCAGCAGATCGCCCGGGCGGTCGATCGCGACGGCGTGCTGCTGGTGCTGAGCTTTCCGGCGGACTTCGACGCCCGCCTGGCCGCCGGCCGGCAGGCTCCGTTGCAGATGATCCTGGATGGCCGCAACTCCACGACCGCCGCCGCGGCGGCGGCCCAGATCAGCGCGATCGTCACCGCGTTCAACCAGTCGCACGGCGGGACGCCCGCGGTCACCGTGCAGCGGCGGGCCTGGTACAACGTCAATCTGGAATCGCGCTGGAACCTGATGCCGGCGCTGATCGCCGCGCTGAGCCTGATCCAGACTCTGCTGCTGGCGGCGCTGTCGGTCGCCCGCGAGCGCGAGCAGGGCACCTTCGATCAGTTGCTGGTGACGCCGCTGACGCCGATGCAGATCCTGATCGGCAAGGCGGTGCCGTCGATGCTGGTGGGGCTGGCGCAGTCGACGATCATCCTGCTGATCATCCGCTTCTGGTTCCAGATACCGATGAACGGCCCGCCCTGGCTGCTCTACCTGGGGCTGGCCGTGTTCACCTGCGCCACCGTCGGCATCGGCCTGTCGATCTCGGCGCTGTCGCTGACGATGCAGCAGGCGATGCTGTACACCTTCCTGCTGGTGATGCCGATGATGCTGCTGTCGGGCCTGCTGACGCCGGTCGGCAACATGCCGGAAGTCCTGCAGATCGCCACCTATGCGAATCCGCTGCGCTTCGGCATGGACCTGGTGCGCCGCGTCTATCTCGAAGGCGCGGGGCTGCGCGAGGTCGCCTTCGATTTCGTGCCGATGCTGGCGATGGCGGCGGTCACGCTGCCGCTGGCCGCCTGGCTGTTCCGCAACCGTCTTGCCTGATCCGTCATCGACCTGTCACCGCACCCGGCGATCATCGGACGTGGCGACGACAGGCCGCCCGCCGGGGCGGATCGGCAATGGATCACGAATCAGCACTGCAGGCGGCCAAACGCCGCCCGAAGGCGCGCCCGAACAGACAGCATCGCGGAGCGAACGGACAGGGGCCGCTCGCCAGCACGTTGGCCGCGATCGAGGCGCTGCGCGACGCGGCGCTCGGTCTGGAGCGCGAATGCGCCGACGACATCGCACGCTGCGCACCGGCGGCCCGCGAGGGCGCGTGCAACCTGCTGCACTACCTGGCACTGCGCCGCCACGACCTGCGCGGGCTGCAGCGTGAGCTCGGCAATCTGGGTCTGAGCTCGCTCGGCCGGATGGAGGGCCACGTGATGGCCACGCTGGACGCCGTGACCCGCGCGCTGCGCGCGCTCGGCGGCGATAAGCCGGAAACGATCGACGCCGACCCGCGGTTCGACCTCGGCGATGCGCTGCTCGCCGAGCATGCGCGCCGGGTGTTCGGGCCCGAACCTGCCGGCCGCAGTACACGGATCATGGTCACGCTGCCGACCGAGGCGGCCGAGGATCCTTCGCTGCTGCCCGACCTGCTGCAGGCCGGCGCCGACCTGGTCAGGATCAATGCGGCCCACGATGATCCGGCCACCTGGACGAGGATGATCGGACAGCTCGATGCGGCCCGCGCGCTGACCGGGCGTGCCTGCCGGGTCTCGTTCGACCTGGCCGGCCCGAAGCTGCGCGTCGGCCCGCTGGAGCCGGGACATGCGGTGCTGAAGCTGCGGCCCAGGCGCGATGCGCTCGGCCGCGAGCTCGCGCCGGCGACCGTGCTGCTGATCGCCGCCGGCCGCGACGCGCTGTACGGCGAGGACACCTTGCCGGTCGACCCGAAGCTTCTCAGAAGGGTGCAACTGGACGACACGTTCGAGTTCATCGATGCGCGTGGCCGCAAGCGAACGCTTCGGGTGACGGACTTCGCGCCGGCCGGGGAGCCGGTCTGCGAATGCGATCGGACCGCCTACCTGGTATCCGGCACCGTGCTGACTCACCGGCGCGGCAAGAAGCGTGCGATCGTCGACGGAGAGGTCGGTGCGCTGCCGGCCCGCCCGGGCGAGATCATGCTGCGGACCGGCGACAGCCTGGAGTTCGTACTCCGCGACGGACCGGGTCGCGAGCGGCGCATCGCACTCGACGGCACGGTGCTGTGCCCGGCGATGGTGAGCTGCGAGGTGGCCGAGGTGTTCGCCTGCCTTCAGCCCGGCCAGCGCGTGCTGTTCGACGACGGGCGCATCGGTACCGTCGTGCGTGAAGCGGCCGCCGAGCGGGCGCTGCTCGAGGTGGTCCGCTGCCCGGACGGCGGCGCCCGGCTGCGGGCCGAGAAGGGCATCAACCTGCCCGACACGGTGCTGGCGCTGCGCGCGCTGACCGAGCATGACCGCGAGCCGCTGGCGTTCGCGGCCCGTCACGCCGACATCGTGTCGGCATCGTTCGTGCAGCAGCCGGACGATGTCGAGCGGCTGCTGGAGCTCCTTGCCGAACAGGGCGCGCACGACGTCGCGCTGGCGCTGAAGATCGAGACGGCGACGGGCTTTTCGAACCTGCCCGAGCTGCTGCTCGCCGCGATGAGGCATCCGGGCGGCGTGGCGGTCATGGTGGCGCGCGGCGACCTCGCGGTCGAGGTCGGATTCGAGCGCCTGGCCGAAGTGCAGGAGGAGATCCTGTGGCTGTGCGAGGCCGCTCACGTGCCGGTCATCTGGGCGACCCAGGTGCTCGACGGCCTGGCGCGCGACGGAATGCCGTCACGCGCCGAGGTGTCGGACGCGGCGATGAGCGGGCGCGCCGAATGCGTGATGCTCAACAAGGGGCCGTTCATCGTCGAGGCCGTCGGCTTCCTCGCCGACGTGCTGGAGCGCATGCGGGCGCATCAGGAGAAGAAGAACGCGCTGCTGCGGGCGCTGTCGATCTCGCGCCCGGCCTTCGCACGCCGACGCGCCCCCTCAGGCGACTGACCCGGCCGGGCGACGGCTACGCGCCTCGGATCGGCGATTCATCCGAACGTGAACGCATGGGCGGAGGGATCGCTTCGTTCGGGTTCGCGCTGCAAGTGTCGGCGGAACGTGTGCCGGTGCAGTAGGATACGGCGCACTCAGAGGGCACCCGACTCATGACCACGACGATCCCCGGCCCCGACGGCCAGCCGCGCTGCCGCTGGTGCGCGGCGGCACCGGAGTTCTTCCCCTATCACGACAACGAATGGGGCTTTCCGGTCGACGACGACCGGCGCCTGTTCGAGAAGCTGAGCCTGGAAGGATTCCAGTCCGGGCTGAGCTGGCGCACGATCCTGGCCAAGCGGGAGAACTTCCGCGCGGCGTTCCACGGCTTCGATTTCGACAAGGTCGCCAGGTTCACCGAGCGGGACGTGGCACGGCTGCTGCAGGACGCCGGCATCATCCGTCATCGCGGCAAGATCGAGGCGGTCATCCACAACGCGGGCAGGGCGCGGGAGATGGTCGATCGCGAAGGGTCGCTGGCGGCGTTCTTCTGGCGCTATGAGCCGGATGCGGCGAAGCTCGGCATACCGCAGACGGTCTCGACGTCCGCCGAATCGCTGGCGCTGTCGAAGGATCTGAAGAAGCTCGGCTGGAAGTTCGTCGGCCCGACGACGGTCTATGCGTTCATGCAGGCGATGGGGCTGGTCAACGACCATGCCGAGGGCTGCTCGATCAGGGCACGGGTCGAACGGGCGCGCGGCGGCTTCAAGCGGCCGGCCGGCGGCAAGGGTCCGGCTCACCCACGATGACCCCGGCTCGGCCGGCCGGACAGCGCCCGCGCCAGCACCTCGAAGGTCCTGTCGTCGGCGGACTGCGCGACGTTGAAGCGCAGGAAGTCGCCGGCGCTCAGCGACGGGCTGAATGCGTTGCCCGGCGCCAGCACCACGCCTTCCTTCAGGCATGAGCGGGCGATCGTCGCGGCATCGGTGCCGCCGGGCAGCCGGCACCAGACGAACATGCCGGCGCACGGGATGAACCACGGTTCGATGCCGATCGCCGCGAGCCGGCCGATCGTGCCGTCCATCGCCTGGGCGAGCCGCGTGCGCACCGTCTCGAGGTGCCGGCGGTAGCCGCTGTCGGTCAGCGCGGTCAGCAGGACCTCGGCGGCCAGCCGTCCGCCGCCGAAGCTGGTGGCGATCTTCAGGTCGACGAGGCTGTCGATCCAGTCGGCACGGGCGGCGATGTAGCCGCAGCGCAGCGACGCCGAGATCGTCTTGGAGAAGCTGCCGATGTGGAGCACTCGCGTCAGACCATCGAGCGCGGCGAGCCTGGGCGCCGGACCGGTCTCGAAATCGGCGAAGATGTCGTCCTCGACGATCGTCAGATCCGCGTCCTCGGCAAGCTTCAGCAGCCGGTGCGCGGTGGCGGACGACAGCGCAGCGCCGGTGGGGTTGTGGATACCGGAGTTGGTGATGTAGAGCCTGGGCGCATGCGCCCGCAGCGCGGCCGCGAACGCGTCGATGTCCGGCCCGTTGACGGTGTACGGAACGCCCACCGCCTTCGCCCGGTGCGCCTTCAGCAGCGCGTGGAAGTTGAAGTAGCAGGGATCGTCGACCAGCACCGTGTCGCCGGGCTCCAGCAGGAAGCGGCAGATCAGATCGATCGCCTGGGTGCCCGATTCGGTCAGCATGATCTGCTCGGGCGGCGCTTCGATGCCGTAGGTCGCCGCGCGCCGGGCCAGCAGCGCGCGCAGCGCCGGCAGGCCGAGCGGCGTCGCGTAGTCTTCGAGCACCGGGGCGCCCGCCCGGGCCGCCGCGCGCAGCGCCCGGCGCATCCCGGCTTCGTACATCCATGAGGCGGGCAGCCAGCCGCAGCCGGGCTTGAGCACCGTGGCGTCGGTCTCCAGCGACTGACGCGCGATCCACAGCGGATCGACGTCGCGATCGAGCTGCGGGCCGATCTGCCCCAGCGCGGGCGGCGCCACATGCCCCGCTACATAGAACCCCGATCCGGGACGCGAGCGGATCACGCCTTCGGCCGCCAGCCGCTCGTAGGCTTCGACGACGGTCGACACCGACAGCTTCATCGCCTTCGCCTGCGCGCGCACCGACGGCAGCCGCGCGCCCGGCAGATAGGCGCGGGCTGCGATCTTCGCCTGGACGGCGGCCATCACGGCATGGATCCGCGTATTGCTGCGAGTCAGGTTCGCTCCAACTGTACTGCTCATGGGTCGATAACAGTTATGTCGATTCGTATCGTATTGTCGCTGGTCCGGCCGCCGCCTGCCGTGCTCTACTCGAAGGCAGGCAGGCAGCAAGAGCGCGGTGGACGGTGGACAAGGCGGCAGGCGGCTGGATCAACGGCTTCATCGGGGTGGTGATCTTCGCCGGCTCGCTCCCGGCGACCCGGGCGGCCGTCATCGACTTCGATCCGATGTTCCTGACCTGCGCGCGGGCGACGATCGCAGCGCTGCTCGGGCTGGCACTGCTGCTGGCGCTGCGGCAGCGCCGCCCGGCTTCGAGCGCAGCGCCCTCGCTGGCGGTCGTCGCCCTGGGCGTGGTGGTCGGCTTTCCGCTGCTGACCGCGCTGGCGCTGCAGCACATCTCGTCGGCGCAGTCGATCGTCTTCATCGGGCTGCTGCCGCTTTGCACCGCGATCTTCGCCGTGCTGCGCGGCGGCGAGCGTCCGCGGCCGGCGTTCTGGCTGTTCTCGCTGCTCGGCAGCGCGCTGGTCGCCGGCTATGCCGTCGTCAACGGCATCAACGATGCTGGCGGTACTGGTGGCGGTACCGGCGGCGGCGACCGATCGCCGCGCGGCGACCTCGTGATGCTGGCCGCGAGCATCGTCTGCGGGCTCGGCTATGCCGAGGGGGCGCGCCTGTCCCGCCAGCTCGGCGGCTGGCAGGTCATAAGCTGGGCGCTGGTGCTGTCGCTGCCGGTGATGCTGCCGCTGGCGCTGCTGACGATGCCGGCCTCGTTCGATGACGCCGGCACCGCGGCCTGGCTCGGGCTCGCCTACGTGTCGCTGTTCAGCATGCTGATCGGCTTCGTGTTCTGGTATCGCGGGCTGGCGCAGGGCGGCATCGCCGCGGTCGGCCAGCTCCAGCTCCTGCAGCCGTTCCTGGGCCTCGGCCTGGCGGCGCTGCTGCTGCATGAGACGGTGAGCTGGACGATGCTGCTCGTGACGCTCGGCGCGGTGGCCTGCGTCGCGGGCACGAGGAGGTTCGCCGGCTGAGGCGTTGCCCCCGATGGCGGACGGGGGCGCTGGCGGACGCTACGAACCGGGCACCGCATACGCTACGAAACGAGCATCCCTGCGCTACGAATCGAGCACCACATCGCCGAGCGGCACCGCCTGGCATGCCAGGCATACCGACGGATCCTCCGGCTCGGTCCCGGACAGGTGCATGACCCGCCCCGAGACCACGCGCACCGCGCAGCTCTCGCACTGGCCGACGCGGCAGCCGCTGGCCATCGGCAGGCCGATGGCTTCGCCGAACTGCAGCAGCGTGCCGCGCTCGGCGGTCCACGGCACGTCCAGCCTTCCGGAGCGTGTGAAGCTGACCTTGCAGGCCTGCAGCGCGCCGGCCGGCACCTCGGGCGGCGAGCGGAACACTTCGCTGAAGATGTCGAACGCCGGCACGCCGCGCTCGATGAGGCCGCTGCGCACCGCGTCCATCATCGGCTGTGGGCCGCACAGGTAGAAGCGGGCGCGCCGTTCGATCAGCGACGGTTCGACCGCGGCCGCACTGACCGGCTGCATGCTGTCGAAATCGATGCCGGGCCGCTCGCCCGGCAGCGGCGCGCTGTAGTGATCGATCACGCGAAGCCGGGGCAGGGCGCCGGCGAGCTCGGCTATCCGCCGGCGAAACGCATGCGTCTGGCCGTTGCGGTTCGCGTAGTGCAGCCACAGCTCCGGCATCCGGTCGGTACCGGCCATCGATTCCAGCAGGCTCATGAACGGCGTGATGCCGATGCCGCCAGCGATCATCACGACCGGCTGCGGGCCGGCCCGCGGCAGCAGGAACGTGCCCGAAGGGGCGCTCAGCTCGACGATGTCGCCGACCTTCAGCCTGTCATGCAGCAGCGCGGAGACACGGCCGTCGAACGATTCGCCTTGCGGCGTGCGCCCGCGATGGCGGCGCACGGCGATCGAATACCGGTGCCGATCACGGACGTCGGCTGCGCCGGTCAGCGAGTAGGTGCGCGCGAGCGGCACCGCTGCATCGCCGGAATCGATCCGCACGCCCAGATGCTGGCCCGGCAGATGGTCGGGCAACGGCATGCCGTCGACCGGCTCGAAGTGGATGCCCAGCACGTCGCGGGCTTCCACGGTGAGCGCCGCGACGCGGAATGCGCGCCAGCCCGGCCAGCCGCGCTGACGTTCTTCGGTATCGGGATCGCGCTCGATGTTGCACAGGAACGAACGGTGGGCGACCGATCCGCTGACCGGATCATGGTCCTCACCCGACACCAGCCGGTTGAAATTGCTGCCGGCGGGGTCGGCGGCGGCAGAGCCCGGCAGCCCCAGCTCCGGGCAGGCCTGCCACCAGCCGTATTCCGCGACGATCACGTCGTGGGCCAGCGACGGCACGATCCGTGCGACGAAGCGCGCACTGCCGACGCGGGTGGAGATCCGCACCCAATCGCCGTTGGCGATGCCTTTGTCCGCCGCCAGCGTGGCGCTGATCTCCGCGGCCGGCCAGCTCGCGCGACGCCGCAGCGATGGCAATCCGCGGTGCTGGCTGTGGCAGTAGTAGCCGTTCTTGGCCGAGCCCAGCACATACGGATAACGTCCGCCGCCGGTACGCGCCGGATCCCGCGGGCTCTCGGCCGGCTCCTGGTAGGTCGGCAGCGGCGGCTGGCCATGCCGCAGCAGCCGTTCGGAATAGAGCCCGACCCGCCGCGTCTCGGTCGAGAAACCGGCGACGGACCCGTCCCTGACACGTGCGTACTTCCGTTCGGCCGCATCGGTCGTCGACGTGATCCCCCGCGGCCGCGCGCGCAGCTCCTCGACGCTCAGGCCCAGCGGCTCGAGCATGTGGTTCCAGCCGGCCTCCAGGCTGCCGCCGAAGAATGCATCGCCCATCCCCAACCGCACCGCCAGGTCGAACAGGATGTCGTTGTCGGAGCGGCTCTCGCCGCGCGGCGAGACCATGCGCGGCCGCAACTGCACGTGTGCGGCCGCCCGGGCACCGATCTCGAAGCCGATGCGCAGTCCCTCGCGTTCCCACGGCGTGTTGACCGGCAGCAGGATGTCGGCATGCCGCGCGGCCGGCGTTTCGAAGAGGTCGCAATGCACGTGGAACTCGAGCGCCGCCAGCGCCTGCTGCGCGCGCGCGGTATCGGCCTGCGACACCGGCAGGTTGGTGCCGAACGCCATCATCGCGCGTACCCGGTACGGCTCGCCATCGAGGATCGCCCGGTAGGTGTCGAGCGCCGTGACCCAGCCCTGGGCCGGCGGGCGGAGCGGACGTTCGGCCAGCCCGAGCGCCTTGGCCCGCTGCTGCGGCGCCAGCAGATCGAGGGGATTGACCGACCGGTGCGGCGGCTTGCCGAACTGCCGGTTGGCACCCTCCCGGTCGAAACAGCCGAGCAACGCATAGAGGGTCGCGATCGCGCGCTCGGTCTGCGTCGCGTTGGTGTGCTGACCAACGCCGGTCCATGCGTGATAGGCCACCCGCCGGCTGCTGGCGAGCAGCGCGGCTGCCGCACGCACGCCGGCGGCGTCCACGCCGGTGATCCGGCCGACGTGTTCCGGCGTGTAGCCCGCGCAATGCCGGGCCAGCAGCTCGAAGACCGGCATGCAGCGGATCGTCGTCGATCCCGAAGCCGATCGCGATCCTGATACCAGCGCCCGCTCGCCGGCCGCGCCGGCGGCGTCGTCGTCGGCGCCTTCGACCGTCACCGCATATTCGCCGCGCAGCGCGAACTGCTCGCTGCCCTGGCTCGCGGCGGCCCGGGCAGTGTCATAGGGCACCGCCGCGCCGAGGCGGCTGTTCCAGACCATCCAGCCGTCGGCCGGCGCATCGGGCTGCAGGTCGCGCCGGCGCAGCAGGCGTCCGTCGTCGCTGCGCACGAGCAGCGGCGCATTGGTCCAGTCACGCACGAACGCGAGGTCGAACGCGTCGTCCTCGATCAGCAGCCGGATCAGCCCCAGCGCGAGCGCCGCATCCGTCCCCGGCCGCACCTGCAGCCAGCTCTGCGCCTGCATGGCCACCGCGGCCGGGCGCGGGACGACGACCACCAGCCAGGCGCCTGGGGCCGCCCCGCGGCCGCACTCCTCCGACCGCGCCA
>OEIU01001567.1_pt1 | contig 14334 bp, 14 predicted proteins | sample 1539221 | NCBI WGS metagenome assembly OEIU01 (sample SAMN03792071, study PRJEB22550) | activated sludge metagenome | feature: wastewater treatment plant; material: activated sludge; isolation source: Wastewater treatment plant of a petroleum refinery complex | place: Argentina: Zarate | collected...
AAGACGGTCCTTCGAAACGTCCCCCCGCGATCCGCCGCGGCGCTCTGCCCCGCCGCCCCTGCCGGAAGCTTCACGCCCACTGAACCCGGCGCTGGCCGCGGACGCCGCCGCCGTCGCCGCCTCGGCCGCGCAACGCGCGGCTGCCGCGCGCGATCTCGACGAGCTCCGCGCGGCGCTGGACGCGTTCGACGGCTGCGCGCTCAAGACCACCGCGACGCAGCTCGTGTTCGAGGACGGCGCGCGCAAGACGCGCGTGCATCTCGTGGGCGAGGCGCCGGGCGCGGAGGAGGATCGCGAGGGCCGGCCGTTCGTCGGCCGCGCCGGCCAATTGCTGGACAAGATGCTGGCCTCGATCGGTCTCGACCGCACCCAGGTCTATATTTCTAACGTCGTGCCCTGGCGGCCGCCCGGCAATCGCACGCCCTCGCCGCTGGAAGTCGCCGCCTGCCTGCCGTTCACGCGTCGCCAGATCGAGCTCGTCGGCGCGGATTTCCTCATCTGCCTCGGCGCGCCCTCGATGCAGGCGCTGCTCGAGATCAAGGCCGGCATATTGAAGACGCGCGGGCGCTGGATGACCTACGACGGCGGCGGGCGCAGCGTTCCGGCCATGGCCATGCTGCATCCGGCCTATCTCCTGCGCCAGCCGCTGCAAAAACGGCTGGCCTGGCGCGACCTGCGCGCGCTGCGCCGCGCGCTCGACGGCGAGGCCCCGGATCTGGATGGGCCGGCTTGAAGCGGCGCTGCTTGAAACATAGCTGAAGAACTGGCATCGAAGCCGAAGACCGGCCGCCGACGCGGCCCTGTTTCCCCGGGAGGGCCGCCATGCGCTGGGAAGACGCCCGTCGCTCCGACAATATCGAAGACCGCCGCGGCGAGGATTACGCCGACGCCGCCGGCGGCGGCGGACCGATGCTTGGCGGCGCCGGCCATCTCGGCATCGGCACGATGATCGTGCTCGGCGTGATCGCCTATGCGCTCGGCATCGATCCGCGCATTCTCATCGGCGGCGCGGAAATGCTGAACAACGTCCGCGGCGGCGGGCAGCAGGTGGAACAGCAGGCGCCCCGGCAACAGCAGCAGCAGACGCGCCAGACCGGCGCGCCCTCGGACCAGATCGGCCAGTTCGTCTCCGCCATTCTCGGCCAGAACGAGGACGTGTGGTCGCAAGTGCTGCCGGCGCAGAAGAACATCAAGTTCACGCCGGCGCCGCTCGTTCTGTTCAACGGCGCGACGCGGTCGGCCTGCGGCGCGGCGCAATCGGCGATGGGGCCGTTCTACTGCCCGCTCGACAAGAAGATCTACCTCGACACGTCGTTCTTCCGCGACATGCAGCAGAAGTTCGGCGGCGGCGGCGATTTCGCCTACGCCTACGTGATCTCGCACGAGATGGGCCATCACATCCAGGACCTGCTCGGCATTCTCGGCAAGGTGCAGCGCGCCCAGCAGCAGGCCGACGACCAGGCGCAGGCCAACGCCCTGTCGGTGCGGATCGAATTGCAGGCCGATTGCCTGGCGGGCGTGTGGGCGGCCAACGCCAATGCGCGCTGGCACAATATCGACCCCGACGACATCCAGAAGGCGATCGCCACCGCGCAGGCGATCGGCGACGACCGCCTCCAGAAATCCTCGCGCGGCTACGCCGTGCCGGATTCCTTCACGCACGGCTCGTCGGCGCAGCGCGTGCAGTGGCTGCAGCGGGGAATGCAGAGCGGCCAGATCGATTCCTGCAACACGTTCGCGCGCTGAAGCCGTTCAGACGACCCGGCGCGCGCGCGTGACCAGCGTGCGCGCGCGGAGTTTTCGCGCGAGCGCGGCGGGCGTATCGCCCGGCGCGCCCATGACGTCCTGCTTCCGGGCGACGACGCCGACGCAAAGCGCGAGCGAGGGAAATAGCCGTTGTGCGAGGCTGGCCGGCTCCGCGCGCAGCGCCGCGGCGGGCGGCGCGGCGGACAGGGCCCAGTCCGACATTTCGTCGATGAAGCCGGACCTCGGCGCGTAGCCGGCCGCCAGCACGAAAATCCGATCGCCGCGGGCGGCGCGCAGCGCCTGCGCCAGGCCCCGGCCCGCATCGGCGTCCTCCACCAGCGCGCAGCCGGCGTGATCGGCCACCGCGGACAGACGGGCCTCAGGCGCGCCGACCAGGCAGACGTCGCGCACGACATCGGCCACGGCCGCGCCGACCAGCGCCGCCAGGGAGCGGACGACCGCCTCCTGGACACGGCCCGCCGCAGGGTCCGAGCCCGAGGGCGCGAGAACGATCACAGAAAGCATGGCGGCTCTCTAGCATTCCATCCTGAAATCCGGGCGCCTTTTTGTAAGGCGGCGCCCTTTCTGCGGGCGACGGGCGAAACGCGGCCGGCCGCTTGACAGGCCCGATCAATGTTCCATATTTGTTCTATGTTCCTGATCCGTTCGTACAACCGCCTGTCGGGGGCTGGCGCCGGCGGAATGGCGGGCTGCGTGGCGTTGCGTGTTGCGTCGGGCGTTTGTGTACGGGTAGGGCGCGAGGAGGCCGTCATGGGTCGCAGTGCAGTCGCTAGCGCGGGTCTGGAAGATGTTCGCGTCAGACCGCGCGATCCTCGCGCCCTCCTCGGGTCGCACAACGGCGCCTGCGACGTGGACGCGGCGGGGGCGCCGAAGGCGTTGCGCGGCCGCGCCGCCGTCACCAACAAGACAGGCCGTTTCGAGAAGGAGGCGCGGGCGCCGGTCGACGACGGCTGGGGCTCGCCCGGCGAGATCGAGGCGCTGCGCACCGAAGTCCACCGGGAGCGGCCGCGCGCCATCATCACGCGCAACGAGTCTCCCGACATTTCCTTCGACCGCTCGATCAACCCCTACCGGGGCTGCGAGCACGGCTGCATCTATTGCTTCGCGCGGCCGACGCACGCCCATATGGGCCTGTCGCCCGGCCTCGATTTCGAGACGAAACTGTTCATGAAGGAAGGCGCGGCGCAATTGCTCGAACGCGAATTGTCGGCGCCGAACTACCAGCCGCGCACGATCGCGATCGGCACGAACACCGATCCCTACCAGCCGATCGAGGGCGCCTACCGCGTGATGCGGTCGATCCTCGAGGTCCTGTCGGCCGCCAATCATCCGGTCGGGATCGTGACCAAGTCGGCGCTCGTGCAGCGGGACATCGACATTCTCGGGCCGATGGCGGCGCGCGGGCTGGCGAAGGTCGCGATTTCCGTGACGACGCTCGATCCGGCGCTGGCGCGCAGGATGGAGCCGCGCGCGGCTTCGCCGCAGAAGCGGCTGGAGACGATCGAGAAACTGGCGGCGGCCGGCATTCCCACCGGCGTGATGGTCGCGCCCGTGATCCCTGCGATCAACGACGACGAGATCGAGACGATCCTCACCCGCGCCCATGCGCGCGGCGCGCGCGAGGCCGGCTACATCGCGCTGCGCCTGCCGCACGAAACGCGCGAGCTCTTCGCCGAATGGCTCGTGGAACATTACCCCGGCAAGGCGCGCCATGTGCTGTCGCTGGTGCGCGGCATGCGCGACGGCAAGCTCTACGACGCCACCTTCGGCAAAAGGATGAGCGGAACCGGGCCCTATGCCTGGATGATCGGGCGGCGGTTCGAGGTCGCGCTCGAGAAGATCGGATTTTCAAAGACGCGCACGCGGCTGCGCACCGACCTGTTCACGCCGCCGGCCCGCCAAGGCCAGCAGCTCAGCCTGTTTCAGTTGTAGGCCGCCGAAACCGGCTCAGCCGCCCGACTTCGGCACGCCGTAACGGGCAGCGTAGTAGACGGCGACGAGCAGGACGAGCGTCAGCACGACATAGCCGATGGCCGACATGTCGAGCCCGCCCGGGGCCCGGGCCGGCTGCTGGAGCGCGACGGCGCGCGACGTCGAAGGGCCGCCGCTGGCGACGTCGGGGCCGTTGCCGGAGAGGGTGGCGTCGGCGAGATGGCGATAGGTCGCCAGGCGCCGCGGCGTGCTTTCGCCGATGATGTAGGAATCGGCTTCCGCCTCCGTCGGCTCGCGGCCCTTGGCGTTGCGGAAGTCCTGCAGCCAGTCGAGTTCGTTCTGCTTGAAGATCGAATAGGCGACGAGCCCGGTGATGTCCGAATCGCCCTTCACGAGCGCGGCGAAGACCGCGTTGCGGCCACTGTCCTGGATCTCTGGCTGGAAGGCGGCCGCGCTCGCCGCAGGCGCCGAATCGGCGGCCACGAGCGTGGCGCGCGGAGCGATATCGGGAGGGTCGTCCATTGCTGCTGTTCCAGGAGCCAAGTCTGATGCCGCACGTTTACCGAAAATCAGGGGTCGTGGCCAGCGAGCGCGCGGGGAATCCGGCAGGTCCCCGCCCGCAAACCCCGACACGAGGGAATGGCAGGCCACGCGCGCCAAGAGTATCCGATGGCCGCATTTTGGCCCGGCGGTCCGATCGCGTTATCTCTGCGCGCCGGTTCGCAGAATGCGAATCGACTGCGAGGTCAGGGACGCGGCCGTGCCGGATTTCCGTTACGAAGACGATCTGCCGAAACAGGCCCGCCGGCTCGTCGCGGGCATGGACGAGGTGGGGCGCGGCCCGCTCGCGGGGCCCGTCTGCGCCGCCGTCGTCGTGCTCGACCGGCGCAGGCCGCCGCCCGCGGTCGACGATTCGAAGGCCCTGACCGCGAAAGCGCGCGAAAGCCTGTTTGCGGAAATCTGTGCCCATGCGTTGGCCATTTCCTTCGCCAGCGCGTCCGCGCGCGAGATCGACGCCGTCAACATCCGCCAGGCGACGCATCTGGCCATGCGCCGCGCGGTCGCCGGCCTCGCTCTCCCACCCTCGCACATCCTCGTCGACGGCAACGATCCGCCGCCAGGCCTGCCCTGCGCGACGACCGCCATCGTGAAAGGAGATTCGCTGTCGCTGTCGATCGCGGCGGCGTCCATCGTCGCCAAGGTGCTGCGCGACCGGATGATGACGCGGCTCGCGGTCTTTCATCCCGAATACGAATTCGAGAAGCACGCGGGATACGCCACGGCGCGACACCTCGCCGCGATCGACGCGCATGGACCGTGCCGGCTCCATCGCATGACTTTTTCGCCGATGCGGCAGGGTGCGTTCGCGTTCTGAGGGGCGCGTCCGCGAAACATTTTCGCGGGAGCGGAGCAGCAGGGCCCGCGCGCCAACCTTTCTTTAACCCGGCCGCGCTAGCCCGCCTCAAATTATTGAAAAATCGACGCGTTTTCTTAACGTAACCGTCCAAAAAAGGGACAGGAATTTCCTCTCCCGCTAAACGCCGCTTTTACCTCGTCCGGGCATATTGCGCGTGTTGGTAGCGTAACCGGTATGAGTTCATGCGTAGCGCACGTGCCGGGGCGGCGAGCCCGAAGGCCCAGATTCAGGTTTCGCGTACTGGTCCTTCGGCTTCGCGCTTCCCCGGCGTGCAACGCGCTTCGCAGCCCGTCCTCAAGGACGAAATTCTCATCGGCGACTGCATCGCGCATCTGCGTGGTTTACCGGAAGGCTGCGCCGACCTCGTCTTCGCCGACCCGCCCTACAATCTGCAGCTCGAAGGCGCCCTGTCGCGTCCCGACCAGAGCATGGTCGACGCCGTCGACGACGACTGGGACAAGTTCGGCTCCTTCGCCGAATACGACAGTTTCACGCGCGAATGGCTGGCGGCTGCGCGAAAGGCGATGAAGAAGGACGCGACGATCTTCGTGATCGGCTCCTATCACAACATTTTCCGCGTCGGCGCGATCATGCAGGATCTGGGCTTCTGGATCCTCAACGACATCGTGTGGCGCAAGGCGAACCCGATGCCGAACTTCCGGGGCCGCCGCTTCACCAACGCGCACGAGACGATGATCTGGGCGGCGCGCGATTCCGCGACCAAATCCTACACGTTCAATTACGAGGCGCTGAAGGCCGGCAACGAGGATTGCCAGGTGCGCTCCGACTGGTATCTGCCGATCTGCACGGGCGGCGAGCGCCTGAAGGACGAGGCCGGCCGCAAGGTGCATCCGACTCAGAAGCCCGAAGCGCTGCTCGCGCGCATTCTGCTGGCGGCGTCCAGGACCGGCGACACGGTGCTCGATCCGTTCTTCGGCTCGGGCACGACGGGCGCAGTCGCGCGCCGCATGAACCGCCATTTCATCGGCATCGAACGCGACGTGGCTTACGCGAGCGCCGCGCGAAAGCGCATCGCGGCCGTCGAGCCGCTGCCGGCGGAGGCGCTGGCGGCTGCGCCCTCGAAACGCGCCGAGCCGCGCGTCGCCTTCGCGAGCGTGGTCGAAGCCGGCCTGATCGCGCCGGGCGCAGTCCTGATGGACGAGAAGCGCCGCTATCGCGCCATGGTGCGCGCCGACGGCGCGCTAGCGCTCGGCCCAGCGGTCGGATCGATCCACAAGACCGGCGCGCTGGCGCAGGGTCTGCCCGCCTGCAACGGCTGGACCTTCTGGCATTTCGAGGACGGCGCGCAATTGCGCCCAATCGACGCGCTGCGCGCGATCATCCGCGACCGAATGCGGGCGGCGGGCGAGTAGCCCCCTTCGTCTTGCGATTGAATCAAGGTTAGTATCGCGCCCAGCACACAGAGCGCGAGCCCGCATGGTTCTCATTCCCCTCGGCGACGACGCCCCGCACGCGCGGCGCGACACGCCCTACGTCACCTATACGCTGATCGCGCTCAACGTCGCGATCTTCGTGTGGCGGCTGTCCGTCTCGAAGGGCGAGGACATTCTGTTCGAGCGGCACTGGGGCGTGACGCCCGCCCTGATGTTCGGCACGAACGATCTCGGATTCGTCGAGCGCTTCACGCCGCTCGTCACCTACATGTTCCTGCACGGCGGCTGGTCGCACATCATCGGCAACATGCTGTTCCTCTGGATATTCGGCGACGACATCGAGGACGCGGTCGGCCATGTCCGCTTCGTGTTCTTCTATCTGCTGTGCGGCATATTCGGCGCCCTGCTCTATTCGGTCGTGACCTCGCATCCGCAGGCGCCGCTGGTCGGCGCGTCCGGCGCGATCGCCGGGGTGATGGGCGCCTATCTGATGATCCGTCCCTGCGCGCATGTGCGCGTGCTCGTCTTCATCAAGGTGGTGGCGATCCGCGCCATGTATGTGATCCTCGCCTGGGCGGCGCTGCAGATCTGGCACGTGATCACGCCCGGCGAGGGCGCGGTGGCATGGTGGGCGCATATCGGCGGCATGCTGGCGGGCGCGGCGCTGATCCCGATCATGAAGCAGCCCGGCGTGCAATTGTGGGAATGCATCCAGCAGCGGACGTTCGTGAGTCCGTGGGATCACGACCTCAGACCCCCTTCTAGTCGAATTCGACCGTGAGGCCGTGACGGTCGCATTCGTCCTCGATCGCCGCCAGAATCTGCTGCAATTTCTCGACGCCGATCTCGTCTTCCTCGTGCGGCGCGTCCCAATGCTCGATATCGTCGAGCTGAACGAGAAAGTCTGGCGCGCCCTCCGCATCTGGCGGCGGCGCGCTCGCAACCACGGTCAGCGTGCGGCCCGCATGGCGCACGCGAATGGCGCCTTCGGTAATCTCGACTTCGATCGCCGGCTTGCGTCGCGCCATCCGTTGAGGCCTCTCGATGGTCTGCCGCTGATGCCGCCTATCCTGCATTGGCGGCGCGGCAAGGCAAGCCGTTTACCGACGCCGCCGGGCCGGCAGATCGAGGCCGGCGTGAACCGCGACCTTGCGCATGAGGCTCGGCAGCGCTTCGTCCGACAGCGCGGCGCCGGGCGCCCATCGCGCGCCCGCCGGCGCGGCGCGCGATTGCGGCGCCCTGCCGACATGAACCCGCAGCTTCAACGCGAAATGCGTGAAGACGTGGACGACGTCGCCGGCCTTCGGCTCCCAGTCAAGCGCGATCGGCGCCGCTTCGAGCGCGCGCGACGCGTCGAAATCGGTCGACCATTCCGTGCCCGGAAATTCCGCCATGCCGCCGAGCAGCCCCTTCGGCGGGCGCGTGCGCAACAGAACGGCGCCGTCCGCGCGCACCGCGACGAACACGGCCCCGCGTCGCTCGGGGCGCTCGGGCTTCGGCGCGCGGCGGGGCCAGGTTTCCGGCGCGCCCGATTTTCGCGCGACGCAATTCTCGGCGAGCGGGCATAGCGCGCAAGCGGGCCTCTTCGGCGTGCAGATGGTCGCGCCGAGATCCATCATGGCTTGCGCGAAATCGCCGGCGCGCTCCTGCGGCGTCAGTTCGTCGGCGCGCGCGCGGATTTCCGGTTTGGCCTGCGGCAACGGCGTCTCGATCGCGAACAGGCGCGCGACGACACGCTCGACATTGCCGTCGACGACGACGGCGCGTTTGTCGAAGGCGATGGCGGCGACGGCGGCCGCCGTATAGGGACCGACGCCCGGCAATTCGCGCAGCCCGGGCTCATCCGATGGAAAACCGCCGCGCGCGACGACCGCCCGCGCGCAGGCGACGAGGTTGCGGGCGCGCGAATAATAGCCGAGCCCCGCCCATTCGCGCATGATCTCCTCATCCGGCGCCGCGGCGAGGGCGTTCACATCCGGCCAGCGTTCGAGGAAGCGGCGGAAGTAAGGAGCAACGGCGGCGACCGTCGTCTGCTGCAGCATGATCTCCGACAGCCAGACCGCATAAGGGTCCGGCGTCGCGCCGCGCGGCGCGCGCCACGGCAGCTTGCGGGCGTGACGGTCGTACCAGGCGAGCAACCGTCGGGCGGGGGAGTTCTGCGCCACGGTCAGGCGGCGGCGGTCAGCGTGAAATCGACATGCACGGAATCATAGGGAAACACGAAGCCGCCCATCTCGTCGCGACGAATGACGCCCGCGTCGATCAGCGCATGAACATCGCTGTGCACGCCTTTTACGTCGCGCGCGACACGCCGCGCGATCTCGCGCATCGCCAATGCCCCCTGCCCCGTCATCGCGCGCAGAATGTCCCAGCGCTTGCGCGTGAGCACGCGCCACAGCAGATCGGGCGAGGCGAAGGAGATGAAAGCTCCCTGCTTCTCTCCCCGCAATGCAGCGCGGGCGCGCCTGGCGAGGTCTTCCGCCGACGCGACGCAAAGCGTCACCTGAGTCATGTGGCTCTCCATGTATCCACGTCGTTCCAGAAATCGCCGAGGAGATTCTCGGCCGTCGTGAATGTGTAATCGATCTGCCTGTCGCCGATGTGCTTGTGATCGCCCTTGCCCGCCTCGTAGTCATAGCGCAGCACGCATAGGCCCGAGACGACGAGCGCGAGCGAATATTTGAACGCGTGGGCCGAGCCTGCGACCGGCCTCGGCACGCGCCAGATCCGGATTTCGACAAAAGCCGTTTCGGCGACGACATGACGTTCGTCGAGCAGCAGAACTGCTTTCATGTTGTAAATCTAGCCAACACGGACGTGTTGTCAATTACCCCAACAACCAGATGGGGGCGCTTTCATGCTATCCTCCCGCCATGCCGCCGCCCCGCCGCGCCTCGCGCGCGAAACCGCTTGCCGAATTCCTGCCCGACACGCTCGATCCGCTGGTCGCGCGCCTGGGCATGTCGCAGGCGACGCTGGTGCTGGACTGGGCCGAAATCGTCGGCGAACGGCTCGCCGCCATTTGCGAGCCCGCCCGGTTGCGCTGGCCGCCGCGCGGGCCGAAAAGCGATCCGGCCAAGGCGGCCGAGCCCGCGACGCTGATGCTACGCGTCGCCCAGGGCATGGGGCTCGAAATCCAGCATCTCGCGCCGGTGCTGATCGAGCGCGTGAACGCGCATCTCGGCTGGCGTTGCGTCGGCAGGATCGCGCTCCGGGCCGAACCCTTCACGCCGAAGCGCAAGACGGCGCGAAAGCCGCTTGCCGTCGACCCGCGCGCGCGCGCGGAGGCCGAGCGGCTGGCGGAAGGCATCGAGGACGAGGCGCTCAAGGCGGCTCTCACGCGGCTCGGAACCGTCGCGCTCTCCGAAAAGCGCCGCTGATCATTGCGGCGCGGCGAAGCCGAGCGCGGCGCGCAATTCGGGCAGCGCGCCGTCGGCGATGGCCGCATGGCCAAGGGCGTTCGGATGAAACGAACCGCCGAGCGTGGCGGCGAACAGAGGCTGCAGCTTGTCGCGCGGGTTCGGAGTCAGGCTCTCGACATTCATGTAATTCGCCGTGAGGAAGGAATCGTTCGGCGTCACGAACCATCGCGCCTTCGGGCGATAGGCGGCCCAGGCGTCGGGCGCTATGCCCCGCCAGACATGCCGGCTGAACTGGTAGGTGGGGAATTGCATGATCCCGGCGTCGCCGCCGCTGAGGGCGCCGGCCATGCAGATGGCGTGGCCCGTGAATTGCGCCACATGTCCGACGACCAGCCGCCAGCGGCGCTCGGGCGGCAACGAATCCACGGCCTTTGCGATCGCGGCGTTGAAGCGATCGACGAACAGCACGGCGCGCGCGCCGGTGCTTTCCTTGCGCATGCCGAGTATTTCGTGGACGTCCATGCCGTCGGTCGACGCCTTGCAGACCGCCGTCTCGCTCGTGCGCGTGAGATAGGGGTAGCCGGTCTGCACGATCGTGGCCCCGCGGACGCCGAGAAAGCGATGCAGCGCCTCGGCCAGATCGGCATAGGCGCCCGGCAGTTTCGTCCTGGCCGCCTGCTCGGCCTCCTCGAAGGAAATGGGCGAGGCCTGCGACAGCCAGAGCTTGTAGAGAATGTTGCGAAAGGCCTGGAAACGGCCGCCCGCATCGACCGTCTCGTTGGCGATCACGCTCGCAAAACCGATGTCGTTGCCGCCGATACTGAGAAGAACCGCGTCGATCCTGTCGAAGCGCTTCGCGGCGCAGGGCTTCAGCGCGCGCCAGACGTAGCCGGCTGTCGGCCAGAACTTCAAATAGGCCGCGGGCTCCGCGCACATGTCGCGCAGCGCCCGCATGATCTGCGGCGACGCGTCGTAGTAATTGGCCGAAATGTCGGATCTTGCGGCCCAATAGCCGAGAACGCCCGCCTCGACGGTCGCGCCGGTGCAGGCGTAGCCGAGGAAATTCACCGCCGCGTGCTTCTGCTCCAGCGCGACGGCGAGCGCGGCCTTGGCCTGCTGGCTGTAGAGCGAACGGTGGCACTGCGCCGACAGCCATTTGGCCGCGGCGTAGGGCGCGCCGATCCGTGTCGGCGTTGCGCCGAGGCGCAGCGGATATTGCCGCGCCTGACCGAAGATCGGGCCGGAGCCCGGCATGAGCGACGAACGGTCGAATTCGTCGGGGGTCGCGCCCAGCAAGGCGGCGCGATCGGGATTGCCTTCCCCGGATGCGAAGGAATCGCCGAGGCCGACGATGGTGACGACGCGTGCGGCCTGATCGGAAATCCGCCCGAGTTCGACGCCAGAGGAATCGGCGACGGATATGGCGAAAGGCGCGCCGAACTCGACATTCTGGAAGCGCGCCTCGTCGCCGCAGCGCGCGGCGGAGACGGTCGCGGCGCCGAGCGTCCAGACGCAGGGCCGCGCGGCGACGGCCGCATCCAGATTTCGGGCGCGGGCGATCAGGTCGAACTTGCGCGGCGCGAGGAACTGGTCGCCATTGGCGAGCGCGCAGGGGAAATGGCCCCGGTTGCCCGCCTGGAAGCAGGTTCCGCTCGCATTGTCGGCGCTCGCGGCCACCACCGCCGACGCCCATCCGTAGCGGGCGAGCGCGGTCGGATCGCCGAAGGCGGATCCGAGCGTCTTTTCGGCGGCGCGCTGCTCGAGTTCGGTCTCGAGCGCCAGCGCAGGACTTGCGATGCGGGCGGCGGCGGGCAGGCTCTCGTAGACCGCCGCAATCGCCCGGAACTGCGCTTCGGACTTGAAAAGCCGGAAGCGATTGGCGACTTCCCATTCGATGTCGGCGGCCAGAGCGGGGCCCGCCGCCAGAAAACCGAGAAAAACGGTCGCCAATCTGCGCATGGCCGTCCCCCAACCGCCAGATGCCGCCCGATCCGGGCCGACAGATGAAAACGCCGCGTTCCGGCGGCGTCAATCGGCCAGCCGCTTGCCGTAACCCTGCATTTGCCATATTCGGCCAGCAATGACTTCGCTGATCGCGGCCGGATTTTCCGGCGCAGGACGGGACCGAGCATGACCGAGCCGTTTATCCTTTCGCGCCGCCTCCTCCTCGCCGGCGCCGCCGCGGGCGTCGCGCTCGCGCCCGGCGCCGTCTTCGCGCTCGACGGCAAGGTGGACGTCAAGGAGCTGATGGCGCCGGACGCGCTGCCGGACGTCTGGCTCGGCAAGGACGACGCTCCCGTCACGATCGTCGAATACGCCTCGATGACCTGCTCGCATTGCGCGGCCTTCCACGCGGAGACCTATCCGCTCCTCAAGAAGAATTACATCGACACCGGCAAGGCGCGCTTCACCCTGCGCGAATTCCCGCTCGACGCGCTGGCGGCGGCGGCCTTCATGCTGGCCCGTTCGGCCGGCGACAAGCGCGAGGCTTTGGTCGACCTGCTGTTCGCCCAGCAGAAGAACTGGGCCTTCGTCGACAAGCCGCTCGACGCGCTGGAAAACACCGTCAAGCAGGCCGGCATCGGCTCGGACGAGTTCAAGAAGGTCCTGCAGGACAATACGCTCTACCAGAACGTGCTGAAGGTCCGGCAGCGCGCCGCCGACAAGTTCGGCGTCGATTCCACCCCGTGCTTCTTCATCAACGGCGAGCGCAAGAAGGGCGAGATCGCGCCCGGCGACCTCGACAAGCTGCTGGCGCCGTTCCTGGCGGAGAAGAAGTAGCGGCGAGCCGCCCGGAAAAATTCCTGTGGATTGCGCGGGACTCCGTTCCGACTCGCGATTCACAAGAAAAAGCCGCGATTTGCTTGCATTTCCCCATTGTCTGTGACGCTTTCTAGGGTCAGGCGTCAATGAGCCGTGGCGGCGGCGGGAACCGTTCATGAAATTCAACAAGCTTCGGCTCGTCGGCTTCAAGAGCTTCGTCGAACCGACCGAATTCCACATCGAGCCCGGACTGACGGGCGTCGTCGGGCCCAATGGCTGCGGCAAGTCGAATCTCGTCGAGGCCCTGCGCTGGGTCATGGGCGAGAATTCGTACAAGAACATGCGCGCGTCCGGCATGGACGACGTGATCTTCTCCGGCTCCGGCAACCGGCCCGCGCGCAACACGGCCGAGGTCGGGCTGGTGCTCGACAATTCCGCCCGCACCGCGCCCGCCGCCTTCAATGATTCGGAACTGATCGAGGTCACCCGCAAGATCGAGCGCGAGGCGGGCTCCTCCTATCGCGTTAATTCGCGCGAGGTGCGCGCGCGCGACGTGCAGCTCCTGTTCGCCGACGCTTCGACCGGCGCGCGCTCGCCGGCGCTGGTGCGGCAGGGCATGATCGGCGAGATCATTTCCGCCAAGCCGCAGGCGCGCCGCCGCATTCTCGAAGAAGCCGCCGGCGTCGCCGGCCTGCATTCGCGCCGGCACGAGGCGGAATTGCGCCTGAAGGGCGCCGAAGAAAATCTCACGCGCCTCGAAGACGTGATGAAGCAGGTCGACGCGCAGATCGATTCGTTGAAGCGGCAGGCGCGACAGGCCTCGCGCTACAAGTCGTTGGCGTCGGACATCCGCAAATACGAGGCGCTGGTCGCGCTGAGCCTGCACCGCGAGGCTTCGCAGGCGCTGGCGGACGCCGAACGCAAGCTGGAAGCCGACGTGCGCGAGGTCGCCGAGCGCACGACGCAGCAGGCCGAATCCGCGCGCCTGCAGGCGATCGCGGCGCACGGCCTGCCCGGCCTGCGCGACGCGGAAGCGCGCGCCGGCGCCGCCCTGCAACGCATCATGCTGGCGCGCGAGACGCTGGAGGCGGAGGAAAAGCGCGCGCAGGAGCGCGCCGCCGAGATCGCGCGGCGCATCGAGCAGATCGCGCGCGACCTCGAACGCGAGAAGGCGCTGATCGACGACGCCTCGCAATCCATTGCGCGGCTGGAAGCCGAGGATTCCGAGCTGAAGGAGCTGGAGGAATCGGAAAGCGACCTCCGCGCCGAGGCCGCCGAACGCGCGCAGATGGCGGACGAAAAGCTCGCGGAAACCGAGCGCCTGCTGTCGGACGCGCAGGCGCTGCTGTCGGACGCCAGCGCCAAGCGCGCGTCCGCCGAGGCGAGCGTGCGCGACGAGACGCAGCGGCTCGCGCGGTTCGAGGCCGAGATCACGCGCGTCGAAACCGAATTCGCGATGATCGCGTCGAGCGGTTCAGGCGAAGAGGAAGCGCAGGCACTGGCCGAAACGCTCGAGAACCTGATCGAGGAGGCGCAAGCCGCCGAAGAGCGCGCGCTGCTGGCGGAAGAATCGCACGCCGCCGCCCGAGACAAGGAAGCGGAGCTGCGCGGGCCGCTGACCGAAGCCGACCGCAAGGCGCAGCGGCTCGAAACCGAGGCGCGCACGCTGTCGAAGCTGCTCGATTCCAACGCCGGCGGC
>OEIU01001568.1_pt1 | contig 14332 bp, 10 predicted proteins | sample 1539221 | NCBI WGS metagenome assembly OEIU01 (sample SAMN03792071, study PRJEB22550) | activated sludge metagenome | feature: wastewater treatment plant; material: activated sludge; isolation source: Wastewater treatment plant of a petroleum refinery complex | place: Argentina: Zarate | collected...
CGACGGGTAGGCGCGCGCGATGACCGCGCGCGCGCGCTCGCTCGCCGCGGCGGGAAACACGCCGGTGGGCAGCCGCGTCGCGCGGGTGGTGATCGCGACCTCGGCGGGCCCGTGCTTGCGCGCCAGGTAGGGCAGGGTGCCGGTCTCGGCCCACGCGACGTCGGCGCGGTTGCCGGCGGCGCGCACCGCGCTCGCCATCACGTAGCTGCCGAAGGTGCCTGGAGGCAGGAACACGACCTGCCCGTCGGCCAGGTGCGGTGCGAGCGCGCGCGCGATGTCCTGCTGCGAGAACGCGGGCGTGGGCACCAGGATCAGCTCGGCGCCGCGCACCGCGGCGCCGATGTCGGCGGTGGCGAGCGCCAGCGGCACCTCGCGGCGGCCGCGGAAGTCGCGCAGCACGATGTGTCGCGATTCGACGACCGGCGCGAGCGCCGCGGCGTCGCGCCGCCAGAGCCTGACCTCGTGTCCCTGCCCGGACAGGTCGGCCGCCGCAGCGTAGCAGCCGTGCCCGCCACCCAGAACCGCGATACGCATCCAGTCTCCTCTCGCGCGGGGCCGGTCGGTGCCGGCCCGTCGCTTCGTCTTCCGTCCGCCGCAGTGCCGCGCTGCCGCCTCAGGCCACGACGCCCGCGCCTCGCAATGCCTGCACGTCGTCGGCCGAATAGCCCGCCTCGCCGAGCACCCGCTGTGTGTCCGCGCCGTACCCAGGCGGGAACGCCAACTCGGTGCGCGCGCCGGCCACGTCGACCGCCATCGGCTGCATGTGGATCGCGCGACCGTCGGGCATCGTCGTCCGCGTGAGCTTGTCGCGCAATTGTGGCAGTTCCCGTACCTGCCGGATGTCCAGAATCCGGGTTGCCGGAATCGTGGCCGCGCGCAGGTCGGCGAGGATCTCGTCGGCCGGGTAGCGCGAGGTCACCGCTGCCATGTCGCGGTGGATCGACTCGCGCTCGCGATGCCGCCCCTCGTTGGTCGCGCGCACCTCGTTGGCCACCGGAGCGAACTTCGGAATCGCGGTGAGCCGCCGCCACTGCACGTCGCTGCCGATTGCGAGGAACACGTATCCGTCGCTGGTCGGATAGACGTTGGTCGGGATGAACTTGCGGTGCTCGTTGCCGGCGCGGGTGATCTCGTTGGGCTGGCAGCCGAAGTCGATCAGCGGCAGCACGGTGATCAGCCACGACGCGGCCGCCTGCAGCATCGACACGTCGATGCGCGTGCCGCGGCCCGTCTCGTGGCGCTCGAGCAGCGCCGCCATCACGTTGGCGTAGACCTCGTCGCCGGCCTTCAGGTCGATCACCGGAATGCCGGCGAGCATCGGCGGGCCGTTCGGGTCGCCGGTGACCTCCATGTAGCCGACCATCGCCTGCATCACCGGGTCGTAGCCGGGCGCGTCCGGGTACGCCGGGCCCATCGCCGAGATTCCGGCCCAGATCAGGTCGGGCTTGACCGCCGACAGCGTCTCGTAGTCGATGCCCAGCGCCCGGTAGCGCGAGGGCACCGTGTTGCAGCAGAACACGTCGACGTCGAGCTCGCGGATGAGCCGCTGCAGCACCTCGCGGCCGCGCTCGTCCTTCAGGTTCAGCGCGATCGCCTCCTTGCCGACGTTGGGGGCGACGAAGTAACTGCGCCGGTCGTCGTCGGCCACGCGCGAGCCGATGTAGCGGTTCGGGTCGCCCGGCAGCCCGGCGCCGGTCGGCGTCGACTCGATGCGGATCACGCGCCAGCCCAGCTGCGCGAAGCGCATCGTCGCCGAGGGCAGCGACAGCGCCTGCTCCATCGACAGCACCGTGCGTCGCTTCATGCCGGCAGCCACCGCTTCAGCGTGGGCTGCTCGGCCTTGCCCTTCAGCGCCCGGTAGACGCGCTCGGGCGTGAACGGCAGGTCGTAGATGCGCACGCCGGTGGCGTTGTAGATCGCGTTGGCGGTGGCCGCGGCGATGCAGATCGCCGGCGCTTCGCCGACGCCCTTGGCGCCTTGCGGGCCTTCGCCGTCCATCGACTCGACGAACGAGACGTCCATCTCGGGGATCTCGGGCGCGGTCACCAGCTTGTAGTCGCGGAAGTTCGGGTTGCGCACGACGCCGTTCTCGACCATCAGGTTCTCGGTGAGCGCGTATCCCTGGCCCATCACGACGCCGCCCTCGATCTGGCCCTCGATGCCGAGGCGGTTGAGCACGCGGCCGACGTCGTGCGCGCCGGTGACCCGGGTCATCTTCACGACGCCGGTCTGCGTGTCGACTTCGACTTCCACCACCTGCGTCGCCCATGCGTAGGCCGCCGAGACGTCTCCCTTGAAGCCCTTGTCCTGGTGCTGGCTCGGCGGCTCGTAGTAGTAGGTCGTCATCACGAGCTCGGCGCGATCGGAGAAGTGCAGGCTGCGCATCAGCCGCGCCAGGTCCACCAGCGGCTCGCCGGTGTCGACGCGGATCACGTGGCCGCCGTGCAGGTCGAGCTCCTTCTCGTCGAAGCCGTGCTTCTTCGCCGCCGCCGCCAGGATCTTCGCCTTGGCTTTCCGTGCGGCGCCGATCGCCGAGTTGCCGGCGATGAAGGTGGTGCGCGACGCGTGCACGCCGACGTCCCACGGCGTGATGTCGGTGTCGTTGTTGACCACCGTGACCGCCGAGATCGGCAGCCCGAGCTCCTCGCAGACGAGCTGCGCGAGCACTGTCTCCGAACCCTGGCCGATCTCGGAGGCGCCGGTGATCAGCGTCACGTGCGCGAAGTCGTCGAGCTTGAGGATCGTCCCGCAGCCGTCCGACGGGTAGATCTTCGCGCCGCCGCCGACGTGCAGCATCGACGCGATGCCGATCCCGCGCTTGATCGGGTCGGGCTCCTTCTGCCTCGCGAGGTTCTCGCGGTGCTTGCGCTGGTAGTCGCTGCGCGTGGCCGCGGTGGTCAGGCACTCGCGAAAGCCGCAGCTCTTGAAGGTCATCCCCTGGCCGGTGACTTCGCCCGGCTCCTGCGCGTTCTTCAGCCGGAACTCGAGCGGGTCCATCCCGATCGCCTCGGCCAGCTTGTCCATGTGCGCTTCGACCGCGAACGTGGCCTGCAGGTTGCCGTAGCCGCGGAACGACCCGGCATACGGGTTGTTCGTGTAGACCGCGACCGTGTGGTAATCGCAGTGCGGCACCCGGTACAGCGACGAGAAGGTCTGCATCATCACGAACGGCGTGGTCGCGCCCCACGAGGTGTACGCGCCGTTGTCGTGCAGCGTGTGCACCTGCCGGAAGGTGAGGGTGCCGTCCTTCGTGCAGCCCGAGCGCAGCGTGAGCAGCACCGGCTGGCGGGTCGGCGACGCGATGAACTCCTCCTCGCGGCTGAACACCATCTTCACCGGGCGCTTCGCGGCGCGCGCGAGGAACACGCAGATCACCTCGAACGGGTAGATGTCGAGCTTGGAGCCGAAGCCCCCGCCGATCGGTGGCTGGATGATGCGGATGCGCGCCGGGTCCATGTTCAGGTACTCGGCGAACTCGCGCTTGTGCAGGAACGGCACCTGCGTGTTCGAGTACATCAGCAGGTTGCCCGAGGCGTCGAACTCGGCGAGGATCCCCGAGACGCCCATGCAGCAGTGCGTCACGTAGTGCAGCTTGAACGTGTCCTCGACCACCACGTCGGACTCGGCTTCTCCCTGCACCACGTCGCCGTGCGCGTAGTCGAAGCGCATCGCGACGTTGTCCTTCTTGCCGGTGAAGGCAACCGGCGCGCCCGGCTTCTTCAGGTTCAGGTGGTGGTGTTCGACGCCGTGCGGCTCGGGGTGGATCAGCGTGGCGCCGGGCTCGAGCGCGGCCTGCGCGTCGCTGACGACCGGCAGGTCCTCGTACTCGACCTCGATCAGGCGCAACGCGCGCTCGGCGACCTCCTCGGACACCGCGGCGACCGCGGCGATCTCGTCGCGCTGGCTGCGGACCCGGTCGGTCTTCAGCGGCAGGTGGTCCTTCGCGACCCCGATCGGGCGCTGATCGGGCACGTCGGCGGCGGTGATCACCACGTGCACGCCGGGCAGCGCGCGCGCCTTGCTCGTGTCGATCCGCTTGATCAGCGCGTGCACGCGCGACGAGCGCAGGATCTTGCCGTAGAGCTGGCCCGGCAGGTCGATGTCGTGGATGTAGCGGGTCTTGCCGCTGGCTTTCTCCGGCGCATCCATCTTCGCGATGCGCTTGCCGATCAGCGAGTCGCGCTCGACGAGCGCCTTCTTCTCGACGACGTTCATGGCCGTTCTCCCTGTCCCGGCGTGCCGGGCTGCGGCTTGGCGGCGACCGACGCGATCGCGTCGACGATCTTGCGGTAGCCGGTGCAGCGGCACAGGTTGCCCTCGATGCCGCGCTTGATCGTCTCCTCGTCGGCCCCCGGGTGCGTGGCGAGCAGGTGATTCGCCTGCATCATCATCCCAGGCGTGCAGAACCCGCACTGCACGGCGCCGTGCGCGACGAAGGCCTCGCGCAGCGCGTCGGCGCGCGGGTCGGCGGCGAGCCCCTCGATCGTCGCCACCTGTCGGCCGTCGCAGTCGACGGCGAACATCAGGCAGGCGTTGACCGAGACGCCGTCGACGACGATCGTGCACGCGCCGCACTCGCCCTCGCCGCAGCCGTACTTGGTGCCGGTGAGGCCCAGCACGTCGCGCATCATCGCGAGCGTGCTCATGTCCACGGGCACCGTCGCGCGCGTGCTCACCCCGTTCAGGGTGAATTCGATGTCATGCTTGAGCGGCATGGTCGAGCATCCTTCGCGTCATGTTGTGGATCAGTTCCTTGCGGTACCAGGCGCTCGCGCGCACGTCGTCGATCGGGTTGACCTCGTCGCGTGCGGCTTCGGCGGCGCGCGCGATGGTCGCCTCGTCGAGGCGCCGGCCTTCGAGCGCCGCTTCGGTCTGGCGGGCGCGCACGGGGGTCGGTGCCACCGCGCCGAACGCCACGCGCACGTTCGACACCGCGCCGCCCGAGCGCACGCCGGCGATCCCGATCGAGATCGCCGAGATGTCCAGCGCCGGCCGCGTGCCGAACTTGAAGAAGCGGGCGTAGTGGCCGTCCGGCGGCACCGGGATGCGCACGCCGGTGAGCAGCTCGTTCGCCGCCCGGCGCGTGCGGCCCGGCCCGGTGAAGTAGTCGGCGATCGGCACGCTGCGGCGTACGACGCCTGCGCCGCCGGCGCTCGCGAGCTCGACTTGCGCGTCCAGCACCAGCAGCGGCACCAGCGTGTCGCCGGCCGGAGACGCGTTCGAGACGTTGCCGCCGATGGTTGCGGCGTTGCGGATCTGGTCGCTCGCGAAGTGGTCGCAGGCCTCGACGAGCACCGGAAGGTGCCTGCGCACCAGCGGGTCGTTCATGATTCTCGTGATCGTCGCGAGCGTGCCGATGCGGATCGCGTCGCCGTCGCGGGCGATGCCAGCGAGCTCGTCGATGCGCCGGATGTTCAGCAGCGTGGCGCCGATTCGCCTTCGCCCGATGCTCGCCTGCACCATCAGGTCGGTGCCGCCGGCGAGGATCGTCGCGTCCTCGGAGTCGCGCAGCGCCTCGAGCGCTTCCTGCAGCGTGGCCGGCGCGAGGTAGCGCCCGACCGCGGATTCGATGACTGTCATCTCTGTGCCCTCAGAACCGGATCGGCTCTCGGTAGCGTCCGAACACCTTCACCATCTGCTTCGTGATCTCGCCCACGCTCGCGTAGGCCTTCACGGCCTCGACGATCGCCGGCATCAGGTTGACGCCGGCTTGCGCGTCGCGGGCGACGCGGTCGAGCGCGCGCGCCACCGCGGCGTCGTCGCGCTCGGCGCGCACCCGGGCGAGGCCGTCGATCTGCACCCGTGCATCGGCTTCGTCGTACGGGTGGAACTCGACCGGGTGGTCCTCCTCCTTGTCGTTGCGGTAGCGGTTGACGCCGACCTTCGGGAACTTGCCCGACTCGATGTCGCGCTGCATCTGGTAGGCCTGCGCCGAGACTTTCGCCTGGATGATGCCCTCGGAGACCAGCCGCACGATGCCGCCCTGCGCGTCGGTCTCGGCGATGATCTCCTCCATCTTCTGGCGCATCCGGTTGGTCATCGTCTCGACGTAGAACGAGCCGCCGAGCGGGTCGACGGTCTCGGTCAGGCCCATCTCCTCGATCAGGATCTGCATCGTGCGCAGCGAGATGCGCGCCGAGTACTCGGTCGGGATCGTGTAGGCCTCGTCGTACGAGCACAGCGCCATCGTCTGCGCGCCCGACAGTGCGCTGATCAGCGCGTAGTAGGCGCCACGAACGATGTTCATCTCGGGCTGCTCGAAGGTGAGGCCGCCGCCGCCGCCCCCGGCGATCATCCGCAGCCACATCGAGCCGGGCTTCTCGGCCTTGTACTGCTCCTTCATGATCTTCGCCCACAGGCTGCGCCCGGCGCGGAACTTGCAGACCTGCTCGAACAGGTTGCCGAAGATGTTGAAGTTGTACGACAGGCGGCCGGCGAACTCGTCCACGTGCAGCCCGCGCCGGATCACCTCGTCGGCGTAGGCCCGCGCGATGCAGAACGCGTAGGCCATCTCCTGCGCCGGTGTCGCGCCCGACTCGCGGATGTGGTAGCCGCACACCGACACCGGGCTGTACTTCGGCGCGTGCTCGGCGCAGTACTCGATCGTGTCGCCGACCAGCCGGATCGATGGCTCGACCGGGAAGATCCAGGTGCCGCGGCCGATGAACTCCTTCAGGATGTCGTTCTGCGCGGTGCCGCGCAGCTGCTTCACGTCGTAGCCGCGCTTCTCGGCCATCGCCAGGTACATCGCGATCAGGATCGCCGCCGCGCCGTTGATCGTCAGCGACACGGTGATCTTCGCGAGGTCGATGCCGTCGAAGGCGACCTCGAAGTCGCGCAGCGTGTCCACCGACATGCCCACGCGGCCGATCTCGCCCTCGGCCAGCGGGTCGTCGGAATCGAGGCCGATCTGCGTCGGCAGGTCGAACGCGACGTTCAGCCCGGTCTGCCCGTTGGCGATCAGGTACTTGAAGCGCTGGTTGGTTTCGCGCGGGTTGCCGAAGCCGGCGTACTGGCGCATCGTCCAGGGCTGCTTGCGGTACATCAGCCGGTGGATGCCGCGGGTGAACGGGTACTCGCCGGGTTCGCCCAGCATCGCCAGGCCGCCGCTCTCCTCGACGTCGGCGGCGGTGTACAGCGGCTGCACTTCGAGGCCGGACTCGTTGAGCACCGGCCGCAGTTCGGGGGGTAGGCGATCGTTCATTTCACCTGCTCCCGGATGTAGTCGCAAATGGCGTCGAGCTTCGAGCCGGTGGGAAACACGCCGCGAAAGCCCAGCGCGCGCAACTCGTCGTGGTCCTGCGCGGGCAGGTTGCCGCCGATCAGCCACAGCTTGTCGGTCAGCCCGTTGGCTTCGAGCAGCGTCCTGAGCTTGCGACAGAACGGCAGGTGCGAGCCGGCCAGGCTGGAGAGCGCGATCACGTCGACGTCCTCCTCGAGCGACATCCGCGCGACCGACTCCGGCGTCTGCCGCAGCCCGGTGTAGATGACCTCGAACCCCGCGTCCATCATCGCGCGGGCGACGACCTTGGCGCCCTGGTCGTGGCCGTCGAGGCCGGGCTTGGCGAGCAGCACCTTGATCCGGCGTTGCTGCGGGTGTCGTGGCGCGAGCCCCGGAACGGCACTCATGACGTCACCTCCTTGGCGATGATCAGTTTCAGGATTTCGCTGGTGCCGCCGCCGATCAGCGTGAAGCGCACGTCGCGCAGGTAGCGTTGCACCGGGTATTCCATCGCATAGCCGTACGAGGCCAGCACGCGGGCCGCCTGGTCGCAGATGCCGGCCGCGGTTTCGGTGGCGAAGAGCTTGCACATCGCCGCCTCCTTGTGGTGCGGGCGCCCCGAGTCGCGCAGCCACGCCGCGTAGCGCACGAGGTGCGTCGCCGCCTCCAGCCCGGTGGCCATGTCGGCGAGCTTCGTCTGGATCGCCTGGTAGCGGTCGATCGGCTTGCCGAACTGCTGGCGCTCGCCGGCGTAGCGCACGGCCTCGTCGAGCGCGGCGCGCGCCACGCCCAGCGCCATCGCGCCGGTGATGATGCGGATCTCGGCCAGCGTCTTGCGAAGGTGGCCCTCGCCGTCGCCTTCCTCCTTCGACAGCCGGTGGCTGTCGGGGACGAAGCAGCCGGCGAACGCGACTTCCGAGGTCGGCAGCGCCCAGACCCCCATCTTGTGGATCTCGCGGCCGACGGTGATGCCGGGGAAGTGCTTCTCGACGAGGAAGATCGTGAGCTTCTTCTCGCTGCCCGCGCGCGCGAACACGGTGAAGAAGTCGGCCACCGGGGCCGACGTGATCCAGGTCTTCTGCCCGTCGAGCACGTAGCCGCCGTCGACCCTCTTCGCGACGGTGGCGATCGAACCGAGGTCCGAGCCGGCGTTCGGTTCGGTCATGCAGATCGCGCCGATTCTCTCGCCGGCCAGTGCCGGCTTGAACAGCCGCTCGACGATGTCGGCGTTGCCCAGCATGTGCAGGAACTTCGTGCCCATCAGCGACTGCATCGCCGCGGCGCCGGCCAGCGACATCGAGCCGCGGGCGATCTCCTCGAGCGCCAGGCAGAACTCGGCGAGCGCCATGCCGCTGCCGCCGACGTCCTCGGGATAGCGCATGCCGAACAGGCCGAGCGACGCCAGTTCGCCGAACAGCTCGCGCGGGAACGCGCGCGCCTCGTCCAGCGCCGCGGCCTGCGGCGCGATCCGCTGGTCGGCGAAGCGCGCGAACGTGTCGCGGACCGCCTTCTGCTCGACGCTCAGTTCGAAATCCATCGCATCCGGTCCGTTCGCATTCAGGCGTCGTCCATGCCGTACAGCTCGCGCGCCGCTTCGGGCGAGATCACGCCGTTGCGGACTTCCTCTGCGAGCACCTTGCGGTCGCGCTTCCTCGGGTCGCCGTAGCCGCCGCCGCCGCTGGCCACCTGGTGGTAGACGGTGCCTTTCGGCACGCCGGTGATCAGGTCCTTGTTCCTCGGCACGACGGTGCGGCCGTCCGGGTAGTGCAGCCGGATGAAGTTCAGGCCCGCGTCGCGGCCGCCGAAGAGCCCGAACGCCGGCTCGAAGTCGCCGTCGCCGAAGGTGACGAGCTGCGTGTCGTCGGAGCCGATCTCGAAGACCGTCTCGACGCCGAGGCCGCCGCGCCACTGCCCGGCGCCGGCCGAGTCGGTCAGCAGTTCGTGGCGCACCAGCGTATGCGGCGTCTGCTGCTCGAACATCTCGTAGTCCTGGTCGAGCACGCCGCCCGACGCGTCGATCATGCCGATGTGATCGTAGCCGTCGGTGCCGAGCATCCCGCCCGAGCCTCCCTTCAGGCCCATGAAGCCGATGTCGACGTACTTCTCTCCGGTGCGCGGGTCGATGCCGGTGGTGAGCGACGCGAGCAGGTTGTTCCAGCCGGCGGTGACGCGGTCGGGCAGCACCGGCGCGAGCGCGCGCTGGATCGCGTCGGCGTTGGGCGGGCACAGGTGGTTGCCGAACGTGGTCGCCTTCGGGTAGGCCGCGTTCAGGATCGTGCCCTCGGGGATCACGATCTCGATCGGCTGCACCATCCCCTCGTTGTGGGGGATGTCCGGGTTGACCATCTGCAGCAGCGTGAGAATCGTCGCCGACGCGCTCGACGTGAAGGTGCCGTTGACGAAGCCGTTGGTCTGCGGATCGGTGCGCGAGTAGTCGAAGCGGATCTTGCGGTCCTCGACGTCGATGTCGACGCGGATCGTGAACTTCGAGCCCTCGTGGCGGCCGTCGTAGTAGACGTAGCCTTCGCCCGAGTAGCGGCCGTTCGGGATCTTCGCGATCTCGGCTTCCATCATCCGGCGCGTAGCAAGGAACAGCGCCTGCTTGTGCGCCTCGTAGCTGTCGACGCCGTACTTGGCCAGCAGCTCGAGCATCCGCCGCTCGCCGATCGTGCACGCGCCCATCTCGGCCTTCATGTCGTGCTGGACGATGTCGAGCCGCACGTTGGCGAAGATCAGGTTCCAGACGTCGCGGCGCAGCTTGCCGCGCTCGACCACCTTGACCGGCGGGATGCGCAGCGCCTCCTGCCAGACCTCGACCGCGTTCGGGTTGTAGCCGCCGGCGACGTTGCCGCCGATGTCGGCCTGGTGGCCCTTGACCGCGGTCCAGGCGACCAGCTTGTCGCCGAGGAACACCGGCTTGAACACCGCGACGTCGTTGTTCTGGTTGCCCAGGCTGAACACGTCGTTGTGGAAGATGACGTCGCCGGGATGCAGGTCGTCGCCGAAGTACTGCTTGATGTACTTGCACACCGGCGCCAGCGAGAACGCCAGGATCGGCAGGTTCTCGGTCTGCTCGAGCATGTTGCCGTCGCCGTCGTACAGGCCGGTGACGTAGTCCTTGGCCTCGCACAGGATCGGCGAGCGCGTCGTCTGCTCCATCGAGATGCTCATCTCGTCGGTGATCGAGCGGAACGTGCGCGCGTAGACCGACAGCAGGATCGGGTCGATTTTCACGGCTTCGGCAGTGCTCATCTCGTTGTCTCCGAAGGAGGAGGTCAGGCGGCCACCGTCGCCGGCTCGGGCTTCGCCGCCGGGCCGAAAGCCGACCGGCAGAGGTCTTCGCGACCCTTCAGGTAGACGGCGAACGAGCCCAGCGCGTCGACCACGCAGTCGTACGAGGCGCTGACGAAGATCGCGGTCGTCGCCTGCTCGATCATCGCCGGGCCGTCGACCCGGTTGCCGAAGCGCATCCGGTGGCCGTCGTAGACCGGCACTTCGGCGAAGGCGCGGGTCTCGGGGATGTAGACGCTGCGGCGGCCCTTGAGCGCGTGCGACGCGTCGGCGCCAGTCCAGTCTTCCTTGCGGTAGGCCGGCTTGTCGGTCGCGCCGACGGCCTGCACCCGGACGTTGATGATCTCGATCGGCGTGTTCTCCTGCTCGAGCGAGTAGCCGTAGAGCCGGTTGTGCTCGGCGTGGAACGCGCGCGCGATGCCGGCCGCGTCGCGCGCATCGAGCAACGCGCGCGGCACGACGAAGGACACCTCGTGGTACTGGCGGATGTAGCGGCAGTCGAACTTGATCTCGTAGCGCCGTCGCGCCTCCGGGATGCGCTCGTCGGCCAGTTGCGCGGCGCCGTCGGCGACCATCGCGTCGACGATCTCGCCGAGCCTGGCCCAGTCGAGCGACTCGAGCCGCGCGACGAAGGTACGCACGAAGTCGTGCTTGAGTTCGCTCATCAGCATGCCGAACGCGCACAGCACCGAGGACTCTCGCGGCACGATCTGCAGCGGGATCTCGAGCTCGTGGCAGATCAGGCACGAGTGGATCGGGCCCGCGCCGCCGGCCGGGATGATCGGGAATTCGCGCGGATCGAAGCCGCGCTTGATCGTGACCTCGCGCACGCCCTGCGCCATGTTGTTGCACGCGACCCGGTACATGCCGGCGGCCGCTTCCTCGACGGTCAGGCCCATCGGCCGCGCGATGTGTTCGTCGATCGCGGCGCGCGCCGCGCCGACGTCGAGCTTCATCTTCCCGCCGGCGAAGAACTCGGGGTCGAGGTAGCCGAGCACCACGTTGGCGTCGGTGGTCGTGGGCAGCGTGCCGCCCTTGCCGTAGCAGGCCGGCCCGGGGTCGGCGCCGGCGCTCTGCGGGCCCATCCGCAGCAGCCCGCCTTCGTCGAGCCAGCCGATCGAGCCCCCGCCGGCGCCGATCGTGTGGATGTCGAGCATCGGCAGCGCGAGCTTGTGGCGCGCGATTTCGCCGTCGTTCTTGATCATCGGTGCGCCCACCGAGACCGAGGCCTCGAAGCTGGTACCGCCCATGTCGGTGGTGATGCACTTGTCGGTGCCGTGCGCGCGCACGTAGAACAGCCCGGCGCCGGGGCCGCCGGCCGGGCCCGACAGCAGCGTGAGCGCCGCCTTTTCGCGCGCGAGCTGCGGCGAGATCACGCCGCCGTTGGACTGCATGATCAGCAGCAGCCCGCCGAAGCCGATGCCCTTCAGGCGCGCGACCAGCTGGTCGAGGTAGTGGTTCAGCTTCGGGCCGACATACGAGTTCAGCGCGGTGGTGCTCACGCGTTCGTAGAAGCGGATCGACGGCAGCAGGTCGGTGGAGACCGACAGGTAGGCGCCCGGAAGTTCGCGGCGGACGATCTCGGCGGCCGCCTGCTCGTGCGCCGGATTGGCGAACGAGTTCATGAAGCAGATCGACACCGCCTGCACGCCCTCGCGCCGGAACAGCCCGATCGCCTCGCGCACGCCGTCGACGTCGAGCGGCGCCGTCTCGGCGCCGGTGCGGTCGAGCCGGCCGTCGATGCCGGCGCGCAGGTAGCGCGGCACCAGCGGCTTCACGTTCGTGTAGCGGTTGTTGTATTGCTCCTCGCGGATGCCACGGCGCATCTCGAGCGCGTCGCGCACGCCGCGCGTCGTGAGCAGCCCGCACTTCGCGCCGGTGTGCGTCAGCGTCGCGTTGGTGGTCACCGTGGTGCCGTGGACGATCGTGTCGATCGTCCGCGCGAACGCCTCGACCGACATCGCAGGGTTCATGCTCGCCGCGATGTCGGTCAGCCCGTTGACCACCGCGATCGAAGGGTCGGCGGGGGTCGACAGCGACTTGAAGATCGCCGGCTCGGCGCCGTCGCGGGTGACGACGAAGTCGGTGAAGGTGCCGCCTACGTCGATGCCGATCTTGAGGGTCATGGCGAGGACTCCGTTGTCAACCGGTGACGGGGTTGCCGGCCACCAGGCGCCGCACTTCGTCGCGGCGGACCTTGCCGAGCGCCGTCTTCGGGAGTGCGTCGATGAAGACGACCTTCTTCGGATGCTTGAAGCGCGCGATGCGGCCCTCGAGCAGGCGCATCACGTCGGCCTCGGCAAGGTGCCGGCCCGGTTCGGGCGCGACGACCGCGACCACGATCTCGCCCCAGCGCTCGTCGGGCCAGCCCACCACCGAGGCCTCGGCGATGTCGGGCGACTCCATCAGGACGTTCTCGATCTCGGCCGGATAGATGTTCTCGCCGCCGGAGATGATCATCTCCTTGCGGCGGCCGTCGACGTAGAGGAAGCCCTCGGCGTCCTGGTGGCCCATGTCGCCGGTGTGGAACCATCCGTTGATCAGCACCGCGTCGGTGGCCTTCGGTGCGTTCCAGTAGCCGGTCATCAGGTTAGGCCCGCGCACGAGGATCTCGCCGGTGGCGCCCCGTGCGACGTCCTGGCCGGCCTCGTCGACGATGCGCAGTTCGCAGTGCGCGGCGGCCCGGCCGGCCGAGCCGGGCTTGCGCAACGCGTCCTGCGCCCGCTGGCAGGCCGCGATCGGACAGGTCTCGGTGGCGCCGTAGACCTGCACCAGCGGAACGCCGCGCGCGTGCACCGCGCGGATCAGCCGCTCGGGGACGATCATCGAGCCGGTGGTGATCATCCGCAGGCTGGAGAAGTCGGCCGAGGGCCAGCGCGGGTGGGCGATCATCGCATCGAGCTGCGCCGGCACCAGCACGGTGAGGGTGATGCGTTCGCGTTCGATCGCGTCGAAGGTCGCCTCGACGTCGAACTTCGGATGCAGCACGACCGTGCAGCCCATGCTCAGCGCCGGGGTCGTCTGGTTGTTCAGCCCGCCCACGTGGAACAGCGGCAGCGTGGTGAGGACGCGGTCGTCCCCGGTCAGGTCGTGCATCGCCGCGCTGTTCAGTGCGTTCCACGCGAGCGCGTCCTGCGTGAGCACGACGCCCTTGGGCTTGCCGGTCGACCCGGATGTGTAGCAGACGAGCAGCGGCGCCCGGGGGTCGACGTCGGTGGCGGCTTCGGATGCGCGCCGCGTTCCGGCCGCGCCCGCGCCCGCGTCCGCGCCATCGGCCCGCGAGAGGAACTCGTCGCCACTGAGCCAGCCACGCGGGGCCTCGCCGAGCGCGACGACCACGGCGTTGCCGAGCGACGCGCGCAGCGTCTCGGCGTGCTCGATGAACGGCGGCTCGACGAACAGCGCCGACGGCGGGCAGTCGGCGAGGATCTGCCGGTGCTCGGGCGCCGCGAGGCGCCAGTTCAGCGGCACGAGCATCGCCTGGCGCCTCGCGCAGGCGAACAGCAGCGCGATCTCGTCGGGGCTGTTCAGCCCGAGGAAGGCGACGCAGCCCCCGCGCCCGACCCCGGCGGCCGCCAGGGCCGCCGCGTAGCGGTCGACGAGCTGCGCCAATGCGGCATAGTCGAGGTCGCGACCGGGAAAGCGGATGGCCACCCGCGCGGGCGATCGCCCGGCGTGATGGTGGATCCATTCGTGCAGCCGCATCGTTGCGCTCCGTCGGCCGCCGCGGCTACTCGTCGCCGACTTCCAGGACCACGGCCATCGCGGTGTCGCCGGCGGCGCAGCCGGTGAACAGCCCGTAGCCGCCGCCGCGGATCG
>OEIU01001569.1_pt1 | contig 14330 bp, 12 predicted proteins | sample 1539221 | NCBI WGS metagenome assembly OEIU01 (sample SAMN03792071, study PRJEB22550) | activated sludge metagenome | feature: wastewater treatment plant; material: activated sludge; isolation source: Wastewater treatment plant of a petroleum refinery complex | place: Argentina: Zarate | collected...
CCATCCTCGCCCGCATCGGCGATTACCGCGCTGTTCTGGAGACCTACTCACAAGGCGTGCTCCCGCTTGTCCGCTGGCGGCCGACTGCCGAAGGCAACGTCGAAGTGCTCAACGATACGGGTGATTTCTACCGCTACTTCGATGCCACCCCGCAGGCCGAGTTTCTGTATGGATGCGTGAAAAAGACCGTCGAGGAGGACCTGCCGGAGGAAGCCGACTATCTTCACCGGTACGATGCGTTCCGGGCGAGCGTTGAAGCGATCATCGAGATGCCGGACCGGACCATCGATCTCCTCTTCCGTATGCTGCGCCAGAACAATGGCACGCTCTCTAAACGCGCCCGGGAAAAGGAGTTCGTCAAGCTGACTGCCGGCGAGATTGCAAAAATCGAGGATGCCTATGCCGCATCCTTCGCCGCTCCTCAGACGTGATGCCCGCTCCACCAAATGAAAAACTAAGCTAGACTTTTTTATCACCACGCGTTATGACAATGACACCGGCCAGAACAGCCGGACGACCGCCGCCAACGACGATCTTAAAGGCGAGTACGCGGCGCTGCGCGCCCTCGTCGAAAAGCACGGGCGCTCCGGACCGTTGGGCGGTGGCGGGCTTGATCATCGTCCGCGAGCTCCCGCATCGACGACGCGATAGCGGCGGACGTCGCCGTCCGCCTTCGACGAGATGAGCGTGAGGCCGAGCTTCTTCTTGACCGCGCCAGCGAGAAATCCCCGCACGCTGTGCGACTGCCAGCCGGTCGCTGATTGCAAGTCTTCGATGGTCGCGCCGTCAGGCCGTGTCAGAAGCCTCAGGCAGGCGTTCTGTTTCGTTGCGCGCTTCGACGGTCCACCGGACGGAACCGGCGGCGTTGGCGCGACCGCGCGAGCTGGTTCTGGCGGTCGCTCGTTGCGCGTCACGCGCTTTTTGGTCGGGTCTGGCGATGGCTTCGTGTTGGACTGGGCAACCTTGGGGGGGGGCGGGATTTGGCCATGGGAAGCGGCTCCGATTGATGCGGCGCCGGAATGGCGCTCACACCACCCAACGCCCCGCGTTTCGCGAGGCGAGCCCTTGTACTGTCGGCGCACGCTCAGGCGCCGGACACACCCATAGCAATGCGTGCTTCCCAACCGAAGTCGAATGGAAAGTGGAGCATGCGCCCGCAATAACACGCATTGCAGCAAAACCTTTGCATGTGGCGATCCTACGTTCCTCGTTGCGAGCGCGGAGCAGCAGGCCGGTAGGGTGCGCCTGGATGCGGCGCACCCTTCCAGACGTCAGAGCAGAAAGTCCGCTGACGTTAGAGAAGCCTCAAGGTTCGCGAATACACTCACTTGTAAGTCGGCGATACCGTCACCGTTAACCTCGGCCTGTACGAGGTTGTAGTAGTCGACGCCGTTTGCACTCAGAGCTTGGGTGACACGAACCTGGCCAGCTCCGTAGAAATCGATACCGCCGATGAAGGTGAAGGCGTCATTTGCTGTGGTCGCGGGCCGCGCGTCAATGTTCGACAGGTCGATCAAATCGCCCTGGACTCGAACCAATCCCAGGAACCAGTCTCTCTGGAATCCGTCGATCACGTCGCGCTGATTGAAAGTGCCATTGGAGTCGCCGAGTTCGAACACGAAGGTGTCGGATCCAGAGCCCCCGGTGAGGGAATCGCGACCCGTCCCTCCCCAGATCTTGTCGCTGCCGCTACCACCATCGATGATGTCGTTGCCTCCATAACCACGGAGCTGGTCATTCCCGGCATTTCCGCGCAATTCGTTGTTGGCATCGCTGGCGTTCAGGATGTCTCCATAGGCCGAACCGATCAATCCTTCTATGTTGACAAGAGTATCGCCTGCAGCGTGACCAAAATATGCGCTGCCAACAGAGTTCCCACGCGCGAGCGAGATACTCACGCCACTGCTCGATGTCTCATAGCTGGCAAAATCGAAGGCCGATCCACCATCGATGAAATCTCCACCTGTACGGCCTTCTATGATGTCATTGCCGCCATTACCCAGGAACGATTCGTTGCTCGACGCACCGGTCGTCGTGCGCCCCTTGAGGACATCAGCATAGTTCGAGCCTCTCAGATCCTCGATTGAGACGAGGATGTCACCTGCCGCATCGCCATTCGACACGCTGGTGCCGTTGACGAGGTAGGTGGCCGCCTGTGTCGCAAGCGATAGATCCACCCTCACGCCAGACGACGCGCTGACATACTGCGCGCTGTCGTAGCCGTTGCCGCCATCCAGCCTATCTGCGCCGCCGCGGCCTTCAAGATAGTCATCGTTATTGCCACCGCGCAGCTCATTGTCCTGGTCGTTACCGAGGAAATGGTCGCGGTAATCGCCGCCAACGACGTGCTCAACATTGGCAACCGTGAGCGTACCGCCGAGCGATGTCGTTCCATTACCGCTCTCCAGGTCGAGCCTGTTCACCGGCACGCTGATCGGTATGGCACCAATCCATCGATTGATATCGGCATCGAACCGGACGACATCGCTTCCGGTTCCACCATCGATTCCAAGTGACCCGTCAATGGCCGTATCGACATAGAGTGTGTCGTTGCCGGTACCGCCGTTCATGAATCCGCCGTCGTCCAGGACTGCATCCGCCACGCTCGCGACCGAGTAATAAGTTTGAGGGTTCTCAAACGAAAACAGAATGTCGTCGCCAGCGCCGCCGTAGAGTTGGTCATGGCCGAGGCCGCCGAAAAGCATATCGTTTCCGGAATCGCCGAACAGATTGTCGGACCCACGGCCCCCATAGATCTTGTCGTTTCCATCGCCACCGGCGAGGAAGTCGCGGCCTCCAGCGCCATAGAGTGTGTCGTTTCCGCCGCCTGCATATATCTTGAAGTCGAGTCCGATAATTGCGTTCCAGATATCGGAACCTTCGGTCAGTTCCGAAAGCGATTCCCAGGTTCCCCAAGGGGTATAATACAGCACTGTCATAGCATTCTCCTGTTTCTCGGAATTGAGAAATGGCGCCACCCAATGCATTTTGCATGGATGGCAGGTGCATTGTGCCGGACGTTATAGAAGCTTAATTACGGCCCACCGCGTATGCGGTTCCCTGAGGAACAACCGTTGTGGCAGCACATGATCGGTATCAGGGGGGCGATGCGGTCAGCGCGTTGCGCGGCTTACCCAACTGGTCTCGGACCAGCTGGGTAAGCCGCAATCCTACGTCGCCAAAGTCGAGGGCTTCGAGCGCCGGCTCGACGTGATCGGACTCCTGACGATGGCTATGGCTGTGAGGGCCTCAGCCGACCCCAGTTGCAAATATAAAGTCGCCTTCCGTGAGTTGGTCAGCTGTAACGCCCAGCAGAATGACGGCGCCTGAAGGACCAAGGTCGATCATGGTCCCGAACGCGCCATTGTCACCCACCAGTAATTCGGCATTTTCAAGCACGTTGGCCAGTGATTCATAGCCCGTGCCTGCATTCCTCAGATCAATTGAGTCTTCGTTACCACCAGCTGTGAAGTCGGCAATAGCTTCGAGGTCCCAAGGGAGGCCGATCGCTTCCTGATCGTTCTGATCGAATACGAACCGGTCGTCGCCAGCCTCTCCCCAGATTTCATCAATGCCGGTACCTCCTTGGATAATGTCGTTGCCGCTGCCCCCGTGTATCACGTTGTCGGCATTGTTTCCCGTCAGTTCGTCACCGAAGGCGCTTCCGATGAGATTTTCGATGCTCCACATATGATCGCCTTCGGCATCGCCACCGGCACCGGACGACGTGAACAGGTTCACGGTGACACCGGCAGAGGACGATTCGTAAATCAGCGTATCCACACCCGTTCCGCCCAGGATGCGGTCCGCGCCCCCGCCGCCTTCAAACGTGTTGTTGCCGCTGAAATCCATGAGTACGTCATCACCGCCGCCGCCTTTCAGCGTATCAGCACCCTGTCCGCCCTCGAGGGTATTGTTAGCGCTGTTGCCAATGATGGTGTCATCGTGGCGGCTCCCGACGACCCGCTCGATATCTCTGAACCGGTCTCCCTCCGCATCACCACCCGAACCGCGATTCTGGGCAAGATTTACCGTGACCGCCGAAGCCGAGTTCGAATAGTCCGCCGTATCGAATCCTTCGCCGCCATCGAGCGTATCGCGACCCATTCCTCCATCGAGCGTATCGTTTCCCCCTCTGCCAAAAAGGCGGTCGTCTCCAGCACCACCTCGCAATACGTTTCCGCTCAGTCCACCAGCGAGAACGTCGCCAAATGCGCTGCCCGTCAGGTTTTCTATACCCTTCAAAGTGTCGCCCTGGGCATCGCCCCCCGAGCCGGTGCCGCTCATGAGATCAACGGCGACGCGAGCAGCCGATTCTCGATAGCTCGCCGTATCGGTTCCATCTCCGCCTATGATCGTATCGGCGCCAGCCCCACCTTCGAGGGTGTCATTGCCATCGCCACCACTCATATAGTCAGAGCCCTCGCCTCCCAACAGCGTATCGTTGCCACCGCGCCCCTCCAGGCGGTCACTCGCTGCTCCGCCAAAGAGATAATCGTTGAAATCTCCTCCGGTGAGTTGATCCTTCCCATCCAGGCCAACGATCCAATAATCTTCCGGCAACGTTGCAGTGAGAACGTCATTATTGTTTGTTCCACGAAGCGTAATCATAGTTTTCTCCTTTCGTTGCTCTGCCTCGCCGCAAGTTCTCTCTGATCCGCGAAAAATCTTCCCGACACAGCGGCTTTTTGCATGAAGGCGAGGCATACGGCGGCCGCAAAGTCTGGCGGCCTCCTCTCTCCTTGAAGCACCAATTTAGTGTCACCACTGTTCCGTGCGTGACAGCGGCTGCGGCCATCGCGTCACAATAGTGACTAGACCTATCATCCTCTCAGGCGCGCACCTGCAGCGCTTTGCGCGATCACAAGGAGAACCGGAATGGATCAGGAGAGAACCCCCCTTGCGTCTGCGATCAAGGCGTCGATTCCGGCCTTGCGCAGTGCGTTCTCACTAAGCATCTTCATCAACTTGGCGCTATTCGCAGTACCCCTCTATTCCCTGAATGTCTTTGATCGCGTGCTCGCCAGCCGCAACCTCAACACGCTGTTCATGTTGACGCTGATCGTTTCGATGTTCCTGGTCCTCTATGGAATACTTGAATACGCTCGCAATGGCATTCTCATAAGAGCCGGTGTGCGTTTGAGTGACGAGGTTGCCAAACCAGTATTCGATCTCGCTCTACGCGCGCAGCTTTCGGGACGACCGGCTTCTGCCGAACAGGCAATGAGAGACGCCGAAGTGCTGCGGACGACGCTTTCAAGCACTACGATGTCCGCCATTTTCGACCTTCCATGGACACCCGTTTTTATTGCAGTCTGCTTCGTATTCCATCCTGTCTTGGGTTTTGTGGCGCTTGCCGGCACCATCGCCATTCTCATCTGCGCGTTATTGACTGAACTCATCACGCGCGACCGCCTTGAGGAAGCTGGCAGGCATGCCGCGGAGGCACAGCGGTTGCTTTCTGGCAGCTTGCACAGTGCCGAGGCAATCCAAGGTCTGGGCATGGGAGGTGCGGTTCTCGCGCGCTGGCACATCGCCTACAACAGCATGCTAACTGTTCAGGTGCCTGTAAGCGAGAGAGCCACGCTGATAGCCGCCGTGACCAAGGTTGTGCGCCTGAGTGTGCAGGTCGCGATGATCGGAATCGGCGCTTGGCTTGCCATAGATCGGCTGATCTCGCCTGGTGTCATGATGGCTGCGATGATCGTCATGGGACGTGCTCTCATGCCGGTGGAACAGGCGGTCACAAATTGGAGGCGAGTTGCCGGTGTTAGAACCGCACACAATCGTCTCAATGAACTATTCACGGCATTGCCGGCCGCTCCGCGGGCTACCCGGCTTCCCAAGCCAGAAGGCCGTCTTATGGTCGAGAACCTCGGACTTAGAACCGTCAAGGGTAGCATCGAAATTCTGAAGGATGTCAACTTCACCCTTGAGGCAGGCGCGGCACTCGGTGTCGTTGGTCCATCGGGTAGCGGAAAGTCCTCTCTCGCCAAGGTTCTTGCCGGAATATCTCTACCGTCGTGGGGATCTGTGCGTCTTGACGGCGCTTCGCTGACGCAATGGGATCCCGAACAGCTCGGTTCGATCATTGGTTATATGCCGCAAGAGATCGATTTCTTTACAGGAACAATCGCCGAGAACATTGCACGATTAGGTGCACCGTCTCTCGAGCCTGTTATCGAGGCGTCTCGATTGGCCGGCATCCACGAGGCGATACTCAAGCTACCTCAGGGGTATCAGACCCCGTTGGCCGACGGCGAGTTCGCCCTGTCGGGCGGCATGCGTCAACGCATTGCATTAGCTCGTTCCATCTATGGCAATCCGAAACTAGTCATTCTAGACGAGCCCAACGCCAGTCTCGATATCTCTGGTGAACGAGCATTAGCCCATGCTCTCTCCGCACTGAAAGCAAACAGAACCACAGTCGTGCTGATAACGCACAAGCTGCAACTCCTAGCCCACGTCGAGCATGTGCTCATCCTGAATGCCGGAAAGGTGCAATGCTTCGGCGAAAGGGAACGCGTGCTAGCGAGGTTCAACAATTCGCAAGTTTCCGAACTTCGACCGCTCGCGGGAGATCAAGGAGCAGTTGGTGCATTCGATAGGAAGCTGACGTCAGCCAACGCCGCATAGGAATGGAGCTTAACCGCCATGACACTTGCCAGCACGATGAAACCGCCTTCCGGTGATCATACTTGGTACGCATCTCTCGGGGTGATAGCGATCGCAACCGTATTTGGTGCGTTCGGCGGCTTTGCCGCGATCGCACCACTCGATAGCGCCGCCATTGCGCCGGGACGCATCGTCGCCGAGTCGAGCACCAAGCCGTTGCAGCATCTCGAGGGTGGCATTGTGCGTGAGATCCTGGTGAAGGAGAGTCAGGCCGTGGAAGAAGGCCAGGTCTTGTTCCGCCTCGAGCCGACACAGGCTCGCGCTAATGCAGACATGATCAAGAAGCAAGTGGATGCCGCCTTAGCTCTGGAGGCCCGGCTCATAGCCGAACGTGAGGGCGCACCCAAGATAAACTTTCCGGCCGGGCTCTTGACGCGGCGCGACGTTCCGGAGACAGCCGCTACGATTGCCGACAACGAGCGCCAGTTTGCGGAGCGCAAGATGTCGCTAATGCGCCAGACGCAGATCCTGAACCTGCGCATGGAACAGACGTCGAAGCAACTGTCCGGCGTCAAGCAGCAGGAGGTTGCACTGAATAATCAGCTTGCCAATCTGGCAGCCGAGATCGACAACCTTTCAGCGCTTCAGCAGAAGGGCCTCTACCCAAAGAGCAAACTGATGACTCTTCGACGTGAATACTCGCGTCTTGAAGGTCAGTTGGGGAGCACCAATGGTGAAGTGGGCCGTCTCGGCGATGTACTGCACGAGACGCAGCTACAGATATCCCAAGCTGAACAAAAGTTCCGCGAAGAGGCTGGTCAGCAATTGCTGGAAGTGCGCGCACGTCTTTCAGATGTCCGGGAAAGGTTGCGAGTTACTGATGACATCGTTGGCCGCGTCGAGATTCGCGCGCCGCAGAACGGCATTGTCCAGGGTCTCAGAGTCCATGCACCAGGCGCGGTCATCAACCCTGGAGAGACACTGGCAGACCTCGTGCCACTAGGCGAAAAACTCATGATGGCGGTCCGTGTGTCGCCACTAGATATCGACAATGTTCAGGTTGGACAGAGGGCTGAGGTTCGGCTTCCCGGCTTTGCGTCACGCAGTCTCAAAACTATACTTGGCGAAGTCGAGCGTGTTGGCGCCGACGTAATGATCGATGCCTATAGCAAGGAGCCCTACTACCTCGCGCGCATCTCGGTTGACCTCAATACCATACCTGCGGAGATCGAAAAGAGACTGCAGCCTGGCATGCCGGGAGATGTCTTAATTACCACTGGCGAGCGAACGATACTCCAGTATCTCTTCGGCCCAATCAGTGATCTCATCGCAAAGTCAATGCGAGAGCAATGAGCGGACTGGCGGACTGGCGGTGATATCGATCGTCATCATATCAGGTTGTGCGTGCCGGTCGCGTCCCAGGGTTCGCCAATTCTTGGTGACGGCCTGAGGGCTTAGGCGGCAGCTATGGGCTGACGGCGGTCACGGCTACTTCCAACCCGTCTTTAAACGTCGCACCGAGCACGACCTTTGGCAACTGGTTGTGGCCGTCGAGCCGGCGCCAGTTTTTCTGCGCGGCATTGAGGGACACTACGATGCCACCCATTAAAAGCCCAACGATCGCACTGCCGGCCATGAAGAGGAGTACGCCCGCACCCAGGAATGAAGGTATGCTTTCCATTGAACTCTCCTTCCCATCCGTTCGAGAAACTTCCATTTGCTTTCGGACGGATGTAATCATTTTATGGGTCGCCAGAAGCAAAATTCAAATTCACCTATAAAACCACTCAATACCTAGTCTAAGGACAAGGAGCATGGCATATGGCGCTTCATCATGCAAAGCCGGGTGAAATCGTCGATCTGAAGCCCATCGGTCGTGACCTGAAGAATGCAAAGTCGACGGCCATTATCAAGACGGAGTATTTTGAAGCTATCCGGCTCATCGTGCACGCAGGCGCCGAAATTCCTCAGCACAAGGTTTCCGGAAACCTCACCCTGCACTGCCTGGAAGGCCATATCGAACTGGGTGTCAAACCCGCGCCCATCGTTCTGAAGGCCAACGAGTGGGTCTACCTCGGTGGCGGAGTACCGCACTCGGTCAAGGCCATTGAGGATTCATCCCTGCTCCTGACGATCCTCCTGAATTGCACGGCTCCACATCGTCAAGAGCCTGACCGGTGACGGCTCTCTCATCTCGCCAGGGCTAAATCAGGCGTGTGCGGCGACGAGGGCTGACGCATTCTTTCGATGCGCTCACCTGATCGCACCCAAATTCTACCCGCAGGCGCGTAGCCGGCGCGGCGAATGTGCCGCACAAGCTCTTCACCGGCAACCGCCAACACGGCCAGCGTCCCTGATTCATAACCCCCGTCGACCCTGCCAATGCCGCGCGCAAGACCGCCAGGAACATCCAGACGAGATGTGCGACGAACAGATCAGGCTGACGAGGAGCTTGGCATCCGGCGGGCCATTGCGGTTGAACCGTAAGCGGCGCCCTGCGTGGCCCAGCATCGGCTACATGCTGCATCCACGTGTCTTCAAGATGTTTGGGCTGCCCCCGGTTCTGCGGACACTGAGTTAAGCTAATCTCATCCGTTCCTCGTAGGCAACCGGGCTCAGGTATCCGAGCGTGGAATGCCGTCGTGGATTGTAGAGCCTCTCGATATAGTCGAACACATCGGCCCTGGCAGCGTCCCGTGTCCGATAGATTTTGCCATCTGTGCGCTCCGTCTTGAGCGACGAGAAGAAGCTCTCCATCGCTGCATTGTCCCAGACGTTGCCGGCTCGTGACAATGAGCATCGGATGCCGTGCTCGGCCAACAAGCGTTGGCATTGCTCACTGGTGTATTGGCTGCCGCGATCGGAGTGATGCAGCAGTTCGCGCGGACGGCCACGGCGCCACTCCGCCATTATGAGCGCATCGGTGACGAGTTCTGCCGTCATCGTTGCGCTCATCGACCAGCCAACGATGCGGCGCGAGAAGAGATCGAGCACGACGGCAACGTAAAGCCATCCTTGCGCCGTCCAGATGTAAGTGAAGTCGGCCACCCACTTGCGGTTCGGCGCTGGCGAAGCGAACTGCCGGTCGAGGAGGTTGGCGGCCAACGCGCCAACAGCGCGAACGCCATTGTCGCCCGGCAGACGGCGCCGTTTCGGCCTGGCGCGCAAGGCATTGTGCTTCATCAGCCGTTCGATGACGTGCAGCCCGCAGCAGAGACCAGCTTCAAGCACATCGTGCCAGACGCGCCGGGCGCCATAGGTCCGGTCGCTGACATCGGGGATGTGCAAAAGGGACTTGCATCATGCGTCCCGAATAGAGAAGTATTTTCCCGTGAGAGCTTCCTTCAGGATCAGCTTGTCGAGCGTCAACTCGGAGACCGCCTTCTTCAGCCGCTCGTTCTCGCGCTCAAGTCCTTGAGGCGCTTCGCTTGATCGAGCTTCAGCCCGCCATACTCACGCCGCCACCTGTAGTAGGTTTGCTCCGAGATCCCAAAGCCGCGGCAGATCTTGCCCACCGTCTCGCCTTGCCCCAGGCGAACCTCCGCCTCGCGCAATGCTTGGATAATCTCTTCGGTCGATTTGCCTTTCCGTGCCATGTCCTTGTCACCGTTCGAGAGCTTGGAAATAGCCGGATTCGAAACTCATGGCCGGTATCGGATCAGGAGGGCAGGCCAGCAAAATTGCAGCGCTTCTTGAATCTGATTTGACGCACAATGGAAAGGTGCGCAATTATTCGAGGTGCCCGTATGAGAGTCAGAGGGGGGATGACATGACACTGATACGGATGGGTTGCGCGATATTACTCGCCCTTGGGCTAGCCCTGATACTGGCTCCCACCAGCGCGACCGCGGCGGAAAGCGGCGAGATCGTCGCGCTGCGCGGCGGCACGCTGGAGCGGCTGGAACGTGGCGTCTGGCGCGAGATCGTCGTCCACGCCGCGGTGCGCACTGGAGACCGCCTGCGCACGGGCAAGGGCGCCGTCGCGGTCATCGCCTTCCCCGTGCTCGGCCGCTTCGTCATGGGTCCAGGCGCGGAGATCGAACTCGGGCGCGAGCCCAAGGACTTCACCACGCAGGTCGACCGCGGTGCACTATGGTTGCGCACCACGCCGTCGGCGGGCAGCCGCGCCGCCCTCAGCAGCCCCTATGCCATCGCCGGGGTGCGCGGCACGGCGTTTTCCATGTTGTACAGCGCCGACGGCAAGACCGTGTGTGCCTGCACCTGCAGTGGCAGCGTCGAAGTGCAGACGCCCGACGGCGCCAAGGTGCAGGTGGCCAGGGGGCAATACGTGGCTATTGATGCGGGCGCTTCGGCGCCGGTGGCGGCACAGTCCTCCCTGGACCTCCTCGAGCAGCGCGGCACCGTGTTCGATTTCTGCCAGAGCTGTCACGTCGCCGGCGGCAAGGGCAAGCTGCGGCCTGACTGGCGGTGAGGCTACCCCTAGCCGCCGCGCTGCTAGCCGCGCTGACGGTCGGCCTCGATCCGGGCGGCCACCTGCAGGACTTCGAGCGGCGCACCATCGATGCCCGCTTTCGCCAGTACGCTGCGCCTACGCCTTTCACCGACCGCATCGTCATTCTCGACATCAGTGAGGAGAGCATCGAGCGCCTGCGTCCGATATACGGCCGCTGGCCTTGGCCGCGGTCTGTACACGGCGAGGTGGTGGAATATCTGGCGCAGGACGGCGCCGTCGCCGTGGGCTTCGATCTGCTGTTCGCCGAACCGGCACGCCGGCACGAGGTGGACGTGGCGGAATGGGAGGCGCTGTTTGCCCTGGCGCAACAGGCCGATCTGGCCGAGGTGCGCGGCGAGCTGACGCGACGCCTTGCCGCCCTGCAGCCGGGCGAGGGAGATCGGGAGTTCGCCGCGGCGGCGGCCCGCGCCGGCAACGTGTTTCAGGCCGCAGCCTTCGTCCCCGCCCAGCCCGGCACCCCCGCCCCCGATTTGGCTGTACATCCCGCAGTCCCCGTGGCCGCAGGCGCCAGCGATGCCATGCACGCTCAGGCCGTGCTGCCCATCCCGGAAGCCCTGCGTAGTGCGCGGGGCCTTGGGCACATAAACCTGCTGCCCGATGCCGACGGTACCTATCGCCGCTTCCTGCCCCTCGTCTGGGCCGGCTCGCGCCAGGCCGCGCATCCTGCGCTCGCCTTGGCCATCGCCGCACATGTGCAGGGTGTGCCGCTGGCAGCCATCCGGCGCAATCCGGACGGTCTGGCTGTAGGGGACCGCGTGCTGCCGCTGCTGGCCGATGGCAGTGCCTGGATTCACTACCAGGGGGGTACGGCCCAGAGCCAGGCCGGCGAGGCATTCCGCTCGCATTACCGCCACTTTCAATACGAAACGGTCCTCGCTAGCAAGGACCTGCTCGCCGCCGGGCTCACACCACACTTGGCACGCGGCACTTTCCACGGCAAAATCGTGCTTGTTTCCGCCTTGGCAGCCGGCCTATCCGACTTGCGCGCGACGCCCTTCAGCCCAGTCACGCCGGGCGTTGAGATCCACGCCAACATCCTCGACAGCCTCCTTGCCGGGCGCTTCCTGCGCGCGCCGAGCGCACTACCCGCTTTTCTCCTGATCCTGGTCTGCGCCTGCGCGGTAGCCGTCGCGGCCTACAGGCCCCGTTTCAGCCGCAGCGTGCCTCTCGCCGTGGCCGCGGCGGGCGGCTTCGCGGGTGGCACCTGGACGGCCTTCGCACACGGCTGGGTGTTGCCCCTGGTGCAGCCGCTCGCGGCGATGGCCCTTGCTTATGGTGGCGTGCTGCTGGCGCGCGCCGTGGCAACGGAACGGGAAAGGCGCCGCGTGCGCGGCGCCTTTGGCCACTACTTGGCACCGGCCGTGCTTGAGGAGGTGCTGCGTGCGCCGGACAAGTTGCGCCTGGGCGGCGAGCGGCGCAACATGACGGTGCTGTTCTCCGACCTTGCGGGCTTCACCACCCTGGCGGAGCAGCTGCCACCCGAAGAGATCGGCGGTCTGCTCAACGGCCACCTGGACCGCATGGCCGCCTGCGTCGCGCAAACCGGCGGCACGCTCGACAAGTTCATCGGCGATGCCGTCATGGCGGAATGGAACGCCCCGCTGGCGCAGCCCGACCACGCCGCACGCGCCTGCGAGACGGCGCTGGCCATGCTTGAGGCGACCGACCGCTGTGTCCAGGACTGGCGCACGGTCTGCGGCAGCGAACTCGCCATCCGCATCGGCATCAATAGCGGCGACATGGTAGTCGGCAACATGGGCTCGCGCCAGGTGTTCGACTACACCGTGATCGGCAACGAGGTGAACACCGCGTCACGCCTGGAACCGCTCAACAAGGCCTTCGGCACGCGCATCCTGGTGTCCGGCGCCACGCGGCGGGCGGCCGAAGCCGCTCGCCCAGGCCGCTTCGCCTTCCGCACCCTGGGCCGCGCCATGCCAAAGGGCCGCGCCGAACCGCTGGACATCCACGAACTGGCGGGCTGGATGGAGGACTTGGACGAGGCCGGTCGCGCTCGCCTGGCCGACTTCGGGAAGGCGGTCGAGCTGTATCTCGCCCGCCGGTTCGCCGAGGCCCTACCGCGATTTCGTGCCGTGCTCGCGGCCCACCCTGCGGACGCCGCTGCCGCCCTGTTCGCCGCGCGTTGCGAGGACTATCTGGCACATGCGCCGCCCGCGCACTGGGATGGCGCCCACGTGCAGGAGGAGAAGTAGGCGCAAGGCTTACGCTTACTCAGATTCCCTGCAGATCTGAGGTGAATTCGTAAGCGTCCAGCCATGACACATGGGGTTCAGACGGAGGCTGCCGCGGCCGGTCGCGATAGCATTGCGGATTCCTCGCCAGAGACCTTCACGGCCGGCGGGCCGGCGACCTCTCCGGCCGCCCGATCCGGTCAAGACATCCCCGAGACGCGACGTGATGGCCTGCCGGTCGATCCGGCTTGGCGTTCCCCGCAATTGCCGGGTACGCTTTCTCCCGGCCGCGACTATCGCGAAACGAACGAGCACGCGCAGCGCGGCCGCCAAAGTTCAATTTCAGACGAACGGGAGCGGATGCGCACCATGGGTCAGGACAACATGAGCAATAGAGGTACGGATACGAAGGGCGCGGGGGCGGCGCCGGGACCGTTCGCGACGGGGTCGGGCGGGGCTGGGCCGTTTTCACACGCGCCGCCCGAGGGGCACGCCAGGACCATCTCGGCGGTGCTGGGCGAGATCGTCTGGCTGATGTCGCAGAGTTCGCTGCACAAGCAGTTCTTCGTCTCGGACCTGGAATGGTTCGTGATGACGCCGGTGCTGCTGCAACAGTTCCGTACCTACTACGCGACCGACAAGCCGGTCGGTGTGGTGCTGTGGGCGAGCGTGTCCGACGAGGTTGCCGAGCGCCTCGCGCAAGGCACGACGAAGCTGCGCCCGCAGGATTGGAAATCAGGCGACAAGCTCTGGATCGTCGAAGTCATCGCGCCGTTCGGCGGTGCGGAAGAGATGGTGAAGGATCTGAAGGACAAGGTGTTCCCGTCGCGGCCGGTGAGTTTTCTCGCTGTAACCAAGGACGGCAAGCAGGTGAGGGTGATGTGAAGAATATCCGTTGAGCTTTGAATGTCCTATGTAACCTCATTCTGCTATGGAAATACGTCCCATTATGACAGCGTCTCTCCGAGTGATCATAGACAAAACTAATTTGCAGAATCGTTTCCAGCCTCGGCGTTTTTGCATAATCGGTCTCGTCGGATTTTTTTTGGCGC
>OEIU01001570.1_pt1 | contig 14330 bp, 14 predicted proteins | sample 1539221 | NCBI WGS metagenome assembly OEIU01 (sample SAMN03792071, study PRJEB22550) | activated sludge metagenome | feature: wastewater treatment plant; material: activated sludge; isolation source: Wastewater treatment plant of a petroleum refinery complex | place: Argentina: Zarate | collected...
GCATCCCCCCGCCTGGAACGCTCACCGCCGGAGGATACGCCGCGCGGGGGGCCGGCGCGAGCGACCCGGTCCCGGCGGAGCGGCCCCGGCGGCGGAAGATCCGCGGGCTGATGCGCTCGCCGCGCCGGGAGGCGCCAACCGCCCCGAAGAAGGCCGCGACACCCGCGCCGAGCATTGCGATCGAGATCGTGAGGTAGGCCCAGCCGCTGAGCCCGCTGTTCTGCCCGGCGAGCGCGAAGATCCCCCACATCACCGTGCCCCAGACGGCCCCGATGATGATCCCGGTGAGGATGACCAGGACCCGGTTGGGTGGCGTCGCCGGCGCGGGCTCGGCGGTCTTGCGGGACTTCTGCGTGGGGGCCATCGCGGTCGATCCTAGTGGAGCCGCGCGGACGGCGGGCGGCGGGTGATCCGACCCGGGCCGGGCGCCGTAATGGGGGGCACAGAACGCAACGCGCCCCGTGCCCCGGGGCGCCCCGGACACCCGGAGACCCATGCGACGTTCCGCGCTCGTACTGGCCGCCGTGACGGCGGCGGCCGTCCCCTGCCCTGCCCTGGCCGACGTCCCCGTCGCCGTGCCCACGGCGTTCCTCGGCGGCCCCATCTGGTCGCCGCTTCCCGCCGTGACCATCGACGCGGCCGGCCGCCCGTCCCTGGCGCCGGCCGCCAACGCCGACCTGTGCCGCGGCTTCGCCGCGGGCGACTGCGCGGTGGTGGGTCCCGGCGCCGACGTCGAGACGGTCCCGCTCCCCGCGCCCGGCCCCGCCGGGCCCGGCGTCGACGACGGGAGCGGGGTCGCAGACCCCGTCACCGATCCCGCCGCCGACCCCGACGGCCAAGCGGCCACCGCGCTGCAGACCGCGCGCCCCGCCACCCGCGTCATCCCGGCGATGCCGCCGACCGCCGACCTCCTCCAGGCCTACGGGGGCCTGCGCTTCCCCGGCCCCGCCGACTGGCTGCCGTGGCAGCGCCCCACGCTGCGCTGGGCAGCCACCCCCGGGGCCGGCTACTACAACGTCCAGATCTTCCGCGGGCAGCGCCGCGTGCTGAACGCCTGGTCGGAGGATGCGCGCCTGAGCATACCCAAGGGCGTCCTGCGCCAGGGCCGCTCGTACGTGTGGGTCGTCTGGCCCGCGTCGGGCCCCCGCCGCGCGGCCCGCTACGGGCAGGCGGTGGGCCGCTCGACGTTCGCCGTGACCCTCCGGCCGCGCATCGTGTTCCACCGCCCCGGCACCGGCCGCGGCGCGATGGCCGAGGTGCGGCCCCACATCCCCTTCGGGACGCTGCGCCTGCGGCGGCCGGGGGCGCTGTCCACGCGCGTGCCGCGGACGGTGACCCTGGACGGCCGCGGCCGCTTCGTCCTGCCGATCGCACCGCGCGCCGCCGAGCGGCTCGGGGCCGCCCTCATCGGGCGCGGCCCGACCCCGCCGGTCGGTCTGCGCGGGCCCGGGCTGTGAGCTCGGAGCGCCCCATGGACGGGACCTCCCGCGACCCCGGGCCGGCGGCATCCGGCCCCGGCGGTCGTCAACCGCACGACGAAAGGACCAACGTGCGATCACGCACACGACAGCGCTGGCTGGTGGCGGCGCCACTCGCCGCCACCGCCGCAGCCGTCGCGCTGGCCGTCGCGCCGCCATTCGGCGGGGCGTCCAGCCACCGCGAGGCGCCGTCGATCTCGCAGGACCCGACGGCCGACAACACCGACGTCTACGCGTTCCGCTCGCCGGACGCGCCGGACACCGCGACGATCGTCGCGAACTGGATCCCGTTCGAGGAGCCGGCCGGTGGGCCGAACTTCTACCGCTTCTCGGATGACGTGAAGTACGAGCTCAAGGTCGACAACACCGGCGACGCCCGGCCTGACGTCACCTACGAGTTCCGCTTCGACACCAAGTTCCGCAACCCCGACTCGTTCCTCTACAACGGCGGCCCGATCGCGTACGACGCCAAGAAGGGCCAGTACACGAACCTGAACGTCGTCCAGACCTACACGCTCCGGAAGATCACGACCGACGCCAAGGGGCGCTCCGTCGTGACCGTCCTCGGCCGCAACCTGCTGACCCCGCCGAACAACGTCGGCAACGCCTCGACGCCGGACTACGCGTCGCTCGTGGCCCCCGCCGTCCACTCGTTCAAGGACGGCTCGAAGGTCTTCGCGGGCCAGCGCGACGATCCGTTCTTCGTCGACCTGGGCGGCACGTTCGACCTGGTCAGCTTCCGCAGCGCGCCCCCCGGGGCGTTCATGACGGGCGGCGTCGACGGCCTGCGCGGCTACTCGACCAACACCATCGCGATCCAGGTGCCGATCCGGCAGCTGACGCGGAACCGGAACGTCCCGACGGACGTCCAGAGCACCAGCTCGGTCGTCGGCGTCTACGCCACGGCGTCGCGCCCCGTGATCGATCTGAAGAAGGGCACCGCGCGCTGGCAGCAGGTCTCGCGCCTCGCGAACCCGCTCATCAACGAGGTCGTGATCCCGCTCGGGAAGAAGGACCTCTGGAACCGCAGCGCACCGGCCGACGACAAGCAGTTCGAGAAGAGCTACCTGAAGCCGGAGCTCGCGGGTGTCCTGAATCTGCTCTACGACCTCGGCTCGCCCACCACCGGGCGCGTCGACCTGACGACCATCCTGCTCACCGGCATCCCGCCGAAGAACGGTCTGGGCCTGCCCACCACGCAGATCGGCAACAAGCCGGCGAAGGCGGACCTGCTCCGCGTGAACCTGGCCGTGCCGCCGACGCCGTTCGCGTCCCAGACGCGCGGCGGCCTGCTCGACAACCAGGCCGACGGCTTCCCCAACGGGCGCCGCCTGGTCGACGACACGGTGGACATCGCCGAGCGCGCCGTGGCCGGCGTGCTGGCGGCCCCCCTCGGGCTGCCGGCCCCCAACGGCTCCAACGCCGCCCTCGTCCCGCTGCTGGGCGACGGCGTGAACGCCAACGACGTGCCGTTCCAGACGTCGTTCCCGTACGTCGCGAACCCCGGGTCGGGCTTCGACTCGGTCCCGCACCCGTAGGACCGGCCTCCGCCCACCGGGGGCGCGTCCCCCGGTGGGTGGCCGATCACCCCTCGTCACCATGAGCATCCTCAACCGCATCCCCACCCCCCTCCTGGCCGCCGCCGCCGCGCTGGCGGTGTTCGCGGCCGTCGTCGCGGCCCTGATGTCGTCGCGGGGCGTGTCCCCGCGCGTCGCCGCCGACGCCGTGCCGCCCGCCCCGCGGACCGCCCAGGCCGTGATCGACCGCGCCCAGGCGACCCTGGCCGAGCACCCCGACGACGACGCCGCCCTCGGCGCGCTGGCGGGCGCGTCGCTCGACCAGGCCCGCACCACCGGCGACCCCTCCTGGCTCACGACCGCCGACCGGGCCGCCCACAAGGTGCTCGCGGCCGAGCCCCGCGACTTCGGCGCGATGGACGACCTCGGTTCCCTCGCCCTCACCCGCCATCGCTTCGCCGAGGCCCTCAGCTGGTCGCGCCGCAGCCTGGCGGTGGCGCCCACCCGCGTGGCGCCAATCGCGATCCGGGCCGACGCCCTCATCGAGCTCGGACGCTACGGCGCCGGCTTCGCGGCCGTCCAGCAGCGCCTGGCGCTGCGCCCCGACCTGCCCTCCTACAGCCGCGCCTCATACGCCCTGGAGCTCCAGGGCGAGCGCGCCGCCGCGACCCGCCTGATGGAGATGGCCGTCAGCGCCGGCGGCGTCGGCACCGAGGGCCGCGCCTGGGCGCAGGTGCAGCTGGGCCTGCTCCGCTTCGGCGGCGGCGACCTGGCCGGCGCCGAGCGGGAGATGCGCGCCGCGCTGGCCGAGCGCCCCGGCGACGCGCGCGCCACCGCCGGCCTGGCCCGGGTGCGCGCCGCGCAGGGCGACCTGGCCGGCGCCGCGACGCTGTACTCCCGGGCGATCGACACGGTGCCGCTGCCGGAGTACCCGGCCGCCCTGGCCGAGGTCGACGCCGCGCTGGGCCGCACCTCGGCCGCCCGCCAGGACCTGGCGCTGGTCCACGCGATGCAGCGCCTGCTGGCCGCCAACGGCTCGAACATCGACCTGGACGCCGCCCTGATCCGGGCGGACACCCGGGTCCCGACGGCCGCCGACATCGGCCTGGCCCGCCGCGCGCACGCCGGCCGGCCCGGCGTGATCGGCGACCAGGTGCTCGGCTGGGTGCTCACCCGCGCCGGCCGCTGCGCCGAGGGCGACCGTTACGCCACCCGCAGCCTGCGCCTGGGCACCCGCGACGCGCTGATGCTCTTCCACGCCGGCATGGCCGCCTCGTGCGACGGGCGCCCCGCCCTCGCGCGGCAGCGCCTGCGGGCGGCGCTCGACCTGAATCCGGCGTTCTCGGTGCGGTGGGCCCCGGTGGCCCGCCGCGCGCTGGCGGGGCTGTCGTGATCCGCCGCCTCGTCGTCGCGGCGCTGGCCGCCGCCGGCCTGCTTCTCGCCCTCGCGGGGACCGCCTCAGCGCACCCTCTCGGCAACTTCACCGTCAACACCTATCTCCGCGTCGAGGCGAGCGGCGGCCAGATCTACCTGCGCCAGGTGGTCGACATGGCCGAGATCCCGTCGTTCCGCGAGCGCGGGGCGGTGGACGCCGCGGGCGGCCCGGTGCCGTACGCCGCGGCGCGGGCACGGGGGCGCGCCCGCGAGATCACCGTGACAGCCGGCGGCCGCCACCTGAGCGTGGAGCCGATCTCGTCCACCGCCTCGTGGCGGCCCGGCGCCGGCGGGCTGCGCGTGCTGCGCTACGCCGCCTGGTACCGCGCGGCCGGCGTCGATGGGTTCGACGGGTCGACCCCGGTCGATGTGGACGTGGCGACCTTCCGCGACCGCATCGGGTGGCACGAGTTGGTGATCCGCGCGTCGGGCGGCGCCCGCGTGGAGGGCGCGACCGCCGGCCCCGAGGACGTGGCCGACGAGCTGCGCCACTACCCCGGCGGGCTGCTGAAGCGGCCCCTGGCCGTGACGTCCGGGTCGTTCGCCTGGACGCCCGGGGCGGGCCCCGGCCCCGTCGGCGCGCAGATCGACGACCCGGAGAGCGCCGTGGCCGCCCACGACGACGGCACGCTGAACGGCCTCCTGGACGACGACCTCTCGGTGGGCGTCGTGATCGTCGCCCTGCTGCTGGCGATGGGCTGGGGGGCGCTCCACTCCCTGTCGCCCGGCCACGGCAAGACGATGGTGGCCGCCTACCTGGTGGGCACCCGCGGCACCGCCCGACACGCCCTGATCCTGGGCGCGTTCGTGACCGTGACCCACACCGTCGGGGTCATCGCCCTGGGCCTGGTGACGCTGTTCGCGTCGCGGTACATCCTCCCCGAGGACCTCTTCCCCTGGATTAACCTCGTCGCCGCGCTGATGGTCGTGGCGGTGGGGCTCTGGGCGGGCCGCGGCCGGCTGCTGGGCCTCCGCCGGCGGATGGCGCACGACCGCGCCCACCGTCTGGGGCACCACCACCATCACGACCACGGGCACCACCACGATCACGACCACGGACCCGGGGGCCACACCCACGAGCCGCCGCAGGACCTCTCGATGCGGAGCCTCATGGCGGTGGGCGTCGCGGGCGGGATCATCCCGTGCCCGTCGGCCCTGGTGCTGCTGCTCGGCGCGATCGCGCTCGACCGGGTGGGCTTCGGGCTCGTCCTGGTCGTCGCCTTCTCGCTCGGATTGGCCGGCCTGCTCAGCGTGATCGGCCTGCTGGTGCTCTACGCCCGCCGCTTCGTCGACCGCCTGCCGCTCGACGGCCGACTGGCCGCCGCGGCGCCGGCCCTCTCGGCCCTCGTCATCGTCGCCCTCGGGATCGTGCTGACCGTGCGCGCCATCCCGGGCGTCCTCTAGGAGGCCCCGGGGTGACCACGTCCGATTGCCGCACGCCCGCAGGTGCGATTGACTCGCAGGTGCGAGCCGAGCGGGAGGCGATGGATGCCGCCACCGCACTCCTGCGGACGGCCGGATGTCGTCCCACCGCCCAGCGCCTGCTGGTCCTTCAGGCACTGGGCGGCGGCGACCACGTCGGCGCCGACGAGATCCTGGCGCGCGCGCGCGAGCGTCACCCCGCGATGGACCCGTCGACGGTCTACCGGACGGTCGATGCGCTCGTCGACGCCGGGATCGCCCGCTGCACCGACCTCGGTCACGGCCGGCGCTTCTACGAGCTCGCCCGGCCGCACCGCCACCACCACGCCGTGTGTCAGGAGTGCGGCGCCGTGGCCCACGTCCACGACGCGGGCCTCGGCTCCCTGGCCGAGGCCCTGCGCGCCGCGACCGGCTTCGCCCTGACCACAGACCGCGAGATCACCATTCCCGGGCGCTGCCCGGCATGCCTGGAAGGAGCTGACAATGCACATCCCTGACGGCTTCCTCGACAACGGGGTGGCCGCCGCCGCGGCGGTGCCCGCCGTCGCGGCGGTCGGCTACGGCGTCCGCCGCGCCGGGCGCTCCCTGGACGACCGCAAGGTCCCCCTGCTCGGCGTCACGGCGGCGTTCATCTTCGCCGTCCAGATGCTCAACTTCCCCGTCGCCGGCGGCACCAGCGGCCACCTGCTGGGGGGCGCGCTCGCCGCGATCCTGCTCGGTCCATGGCTCGCCTGCATCGTGATGGCGGTCGTGATCTCCGGGCAGGCCTTCGTGTTCGCCGACGGCGGGGTCACCGCACTCGGCGCCAACGTGTTCAACATGGGCGTCGTCGGCGCCCTCGGGATCGGCCTCCTGATGCTCGCGGCGCGCCGCGTGCTGCCGCAGCGCCGCACCGCGTTCCTCGCCGTCGCGGCGGTGGGCGCGTGGCTGTCGGTCATGGCGGGCGCCCTGCTCTGCTCCGTCGAGCTCGGCGTGTCCGGGACGGTGCCGTTCGCGACCGTGCTGCCGGCCATGCTCAGCGTGCATGCGCTGATCGGGATCGGCGAGGCCGTGATCACCGTCGGCGCCGTGGCCGCGGTCCTCGCGACCCGCCCCGACCTGATCGACGGCGCCGGCTTCTTCGGCCACGGGGCCGTGCGGGCCCACACGGCCCCGCCCGCGGAGGTGGTGTCGTGAGGCGCATCCCCACCATCGCGTTCATCGCGCTCGCGCTCGCCGTCGCGGTGGGCCTCGCGACCGCCGCGTCGCCGTTCGCCTCGTCAGATCCGGACGGGCTCGAGCGGGTCGCCACCGACACCGGGTTCATCCAGGACGGGACCCTCCACCGCGTCCAGGACGCGTCGCCCATCGCGGGCTACGCCTTCCCGGGCATCCACGACGCGCGCGTCGCCACGGGCGTCGCCGGCTTCGTCGGCACGCTCGGCATCTTCGCCGTGGGGTTCGGCATCGCGTGGGCCCTGCGCCGGGCGCGCCGCGCGCCGGGCCGGACGGCCTCGGCCTGATGTCCGGCGCGCACGCCCACATGGGGGGCCCCGTCGGCGACCTCGCCAGCCCGGTCCACCGCCTGGACCCGCGGGCCAAGATCGTGGGCCTGCTGGGGGTGACCGTGGTGGCGGTGTCGACGCCGCTGCGGGCCTGGCCTGTGTGGGTGGCGTGCGCCGTCGTGCTCGCCGCGGTGGCGGTCGCCGCACGCGTGCCTGCCCGGGCGATCTGGCAGCGCGCCCGGGTGGTGCTGCCGCTCGTGCTGTTCGTGGCCCTGTTCGTGCCGTTCGTGCGCCATGGCGAGGCCGTCGCCTCGTTCGGCCCCTTCACGGTCACCCGGGAAGGGCTCGCCACGTTCGCGGAGGTCTCCGCGAAGGCCGTGATCGGCACGGTCAGCGCGGTGCTGCTGGGCGCCACGACGGCGGTCCCGTCGATCATCCGCGGGCTCGAGGGCCTCCGTATCCCACGGCTGCTGACCCTCATCGCGGCGTTCATGTACCGCTACCTGTTCGTCATCGCCGACGAGATGCGCCGCACCCGCGCGGCGCTCGCGTCCCGGGGGTACCGGCCGCGCACCGCGCTCGACGCCGCGTCCCTCGGGCGCATGACCACATCCCTGTTCCTGCGCAGCTACGCCCGGGGGGAGCGCGTGTATCTCGCGATGCTCGCCCGGGGCTACGAGGGCCGGATGCCCCTGCTCGAGCCGCTCCGCCTGGCCCGGGCCGATGTGGCCTTCGTCGCCCTGGTGGTCCTCGCCCTGGTCCCGCTGCGCGCCATCGCCGGAGTCATGACATGAGCTGCGCCATCCATGCCCGCGCCCTGACGTACCGCTACCCCGACGGGCACCGCGCCCTGGACGAGCTACACCTGCATGTGGAGCACGGGGAGCGTGTCGCGATCCTGGGTCCGAACGGGGCGGGCAAGACGACGCTGATGCTGCACCTCAACGGGCTGCTGACCGCGGCGGAGGGCGACCTGGAGGTCGCCGGCATCCCGGTGGGCCGAAGCCGCCTGGCCGAGCTGCGCGCCCGAGTGGGCCTCGTGTTCCAGGACCCCGACGACCAGCTCTTCATGCCGACGGTGCGCGAGGACGTGGCGTTCGGCCCGCTCAACATGGGGCTCGCGCGGGACGAGGTGGACCTGCGCGTGGCCGACGCCCTGGGGGCGGTGCGGATGGAGGGCGCGGCGGACCGTGCGCCCCACGGGTTGTCGCAGGGCGAGCGCCGCCGGGTGGCGATCGCCACGGTGCTCGCCATGGACCCTGCGCTGCTGGTGCTGGACGAGCCGTCGGCCAACCTGGACCCCCGCGCCCGCCGCGAGCTACTGGAGCTGCTGGCCGGGATCGACCGGACGCTGGTGGTGGTGACCCACGATCTGCCGTTCGCGGCGGAGCTGTGCGAGCGGGCGGTGATCCTCGCCCGTGGCCGGGTGGTGGCCGAGGGCGACGCGGGGGCGATCCTGGGCGACGCCGGTCTGCTGGCCGCGAACGACCTGGAGCTGCCGACGGGCGTCGACCTGGACCGCATCCCGCGGCGGCCCCGGCCCGCCCCCGCAGGGCGCGCCGTGACCGCCGCGCTCTAGGCTCGGTCCATGCCCGACCTGCGCCCGTTCGGAGGCAGCGGCCTTCGCCTCTCCCCCCTCTGCCTCGGCGGCAACGTCTTCGGCTGGAGCGCCGACGAGGACACGTCGTTCGCCGTGCTCGACGCGTATGTGGAGGCCGGCGGCAACGTGATCGACTCGGCCAACATCTACTCCTGGTGGGCGCCCGGGAACCGGGGCGGCGAGTCGGAGACCATCGTGGGCCGCTGGATCGCCGGCCGCGGCGGCCACGCCGACGTGGTGGTGGCGTCGAAGGTGGGCATGGCGGGGGGCCCGGGCCAGCCGAAGGGGCTGACGCGCGAGAAGATCCGCCGCGGCGCCGAGGACTCGCTGGCGCGCCTCGGCATCGACCGGATCGACCTCTACTACGCGCACGAGGACGACGAGGAGACCGACCTCGCCGAGACGATGGGCGCGTTCGACGAGCTGGTGCGCGAGGGCCTGGTTGGCACGGTCGCGGCGTCGAACTACACGGCGGAGCGGCTCGCGGCGGCGCTGGAGGTGAGCGCCCGCGACGGCGTCGTGCGCTTCGAGGGACTCCAGCCGGCCTACAACCTGCTCCAGCGCGACCAGCTCGAGGGCGGCGCCCTGGACGTGTGCCGCGAGCACGGGCTGGGGGTGGCGTCGTACTTCACGCTCGCGCGCGGCTTCCTGACCGGCAAGTACCGCCCCGGCGCGGAGCTCCCCGCCACGCCCCGGTCGGCGGGCGTGGCGCGGGACTTCCTCGACGACCGCGGCTTCGCGACGCTCGCGGTGGTCGACGAGGTGGCCGCCGCGCACGGGGCGACGCCCGCGCAGGTGTCGCTGGCGTGGGTCATGGCGCGGCCCGGGATCACGTCGGCCATCGCCAGCGCCACCTCGCCGGAGCAGGTGCGGGAGCTCGCGGCGGCCATGGACCTGGAGCTCACCGCCGAGGAGATGGACCGGCTGGACGCGGCCGGGCGGTGACGCCGCGGCCGGGTTGCCCCGGGCCGCCCGTTGGCGCAGGCTAGGGGCATGCCCCGCACCCGCCGGCGCGAGGAGGAGCTGGAGGTCGACGAGGCCCTCGCCCGCGAGCGGCCCGAGACCCCCGTGCCGCCGGTGGTGGCGCTCGGCCGGCTCGCCGGCAACCGGGCGGTCAGCGGCCTGATCCAGCGCCAGGGCGGCTACACGCCCACCATCACGCCGCCGCCGATCAACCTGAACATCCCGTCCACCTCGCCGCTGGCGGGTCAACCGGCCCAGGCGCTGTCGCAGGAGGTGGCCACCGCCATCCGCACGTACCTCGACGACCGCCGCTACGAGATCGGCAACAAGGTGGCCGACGGCGCCCTGTCGATGCCGGAGCTGATCCAGACGATCCGGGAGAACGTGCCGGGCGCGGCGGCGGCGCCGGTGGGTCAGGTCGAGAAGGTCGTCCGGGAGGCGATGGGCTCCCTCACCCCGCCGCCCGCGCGCCGCAGGCGGACCGCGCAGGGGGCCGGCCAGGAGCTGGCCGCCCGGATCGCGAACGCGCTGCCGTCGGCGCCGCGGCTGCGGGTCGACTTCTCCGGCGGCTCGGTCGCGCTGACCATGAAGGGGCTGGTGGCGTCGACGACGGTCGGCGGCGCGAAGGTCACGGCCACCGGCACCCCCGGCGGTGGCGAGGTGACCGCGGAGGGGGGCGGGGCGGCGGTCACGGCGTCCGGGTCGGCCGACGCGTTCGGGCTGACGGCGAAGTTTGACCGGGCCGCATTCGAGGCGAAGATCGAGCGCGACGACCGGACGCGGGCGTGGTCGAAGTGGGAGGTCGCCCTGCGGGTGTCGGTGGCCGGCGGCGAGCCGCTGGAGCCGATGTCCGACATGCCCGAGCTGCGCGAGACGGCCGTCAAGGCCGAGAAGGCCATCCGGGGCATCGTCGAGCACCTGCAGGCCGGCGGGAGGCCGGACGACGCCAGGGTGAAGGATCTGATGAAGGACGTGAAGCCCGCCATCGAGGGCGTGACGCGCGCCGTGGAGACCCCGGCCGGTCCCCGCGTGACCGTCGGCGGTGGCGTGAAGGGCGGCGACGAGAAGCTGGGGACCGTCGCCGGGCTGTCGCTGATCGTCGAGTTCTGAGGCGCGGGGCGGGGCCGCCGCCCGGCGCCGCTCAAGCCCCGCTGCGGGTGGCCGATGTGTCCCCTGAGTGGCCGATGACCTGACCACCGACGGCACCGCGAGGGCGGCGCGGCGAGGGCGCGATGCCGCGGCCGCCGCGATGGTGCGCGACCACGGGCTGTGGCTCGAGGGGCGGGGCGGGCGCCGCGCGACGGGAGCGGGCGTCCCGCTGGCGGGCGCCGACCTGCGCGACGCCGACCTGCGCCGGGCCGACCTGTCGGGCCAGAGCCTGCGCGGGGCCAACCTGCGCGGCGCGCGGCTGGGCCGGGCGGCGCTGGCCGGCGCCGACCTGAGCCACGCCAACCTGACGTGGTCCGCGCTCGGCGAGGCCGACCTGCGCGGGGCGATGCTCGTGAACGCGCGGCTCGCCGAGGCCAACCTGTCGGGAGCCGACCTGCGCCGCGCCGTGCTCCGCCAGGCCGACCTGACGGGCGCCCACCTGGCCGGCGCACGGCTGGGCGGCGCAGACCTGATCGGCACCAACCTGCTGGGCACCACCTGGGGCGACGGAGCCCCGGACGAGGAGGTGGAGGCCGGGGAGGACGGCCCGGTCCTGGCGATGACGGACCTGCGCGGCGCCGACCTGTCGGGCTTCGACCTGCGCGGCGCCGACCTGACGGGCGCCGACCTCACCGACGCCGACCTGCGCGGAGCCGACCTGCGGGGGGCCCGCCTGTTCCGCGCGACGCTCACCGGCGCGCTGCTCGAGGACGCGCAGCTGGACGGCGCCGACTTCGCGGGCAGCGACATGCGCGGCTCCGGGGTCGGTCTCGCCGAGAGCGCCCCCGCGCCGGGCGTGCGGGACCGCGGCGGGATCCGCCCTCAGATCGTGCTAGCCGCCGCGATCGCCCTGGCGGTCGGCGTGGCCGGGGCCCTCGCGATCCCCGCGGTGATGGGCGGCGGCGACGAGCCGGCCCCGTCGGCCGCGCTCGAGTACCGGCAGTCCAGCGGCCAGGCGGCCGCGGCGGCCGAGCGCGCCGAGGCCGAGGCGGCTGCGGTGACGCTCCGGGCGGTCGGCACCGGGTCGTGGGTGGAGGTGCGCGCACGCGACGCGTCCGGCGAGCTGATCTTCCGCGGGCTGCTCGACGCGGGCGCCCGCAAGCGCTTCTCCGACCCCGGGACGCTGTGGATGCGCATCGGGGCGCCCACGGGACTGCGGATCACGAGCGGCGGCACCGAGCACGCCCTTGGCGGCGGGACCGGCGACTTCCTGGTGGCGCAGGCGGGGGTCAGCCGGCTCTAGCCGGGCGACGCCGTCCCGACGGCACCAGGTGCTGCGCGAGGCCCGGGTCGGATCCCATCAGGGAGGCGCGGGTGACCGCGGCCGGCCCGAACCGCTCCCGCACGATGTCGAGGGCGGCGTCGACCGAGCGGGCGTCGGCCTCATCGTCCACCGGGAGGGTCAGCTGATCGGGGTCGCCGTCGCCGTCGAGGTTGGCGACGGTGATCCCGAGCAACGTGAGTCCGCGTTCGCGCACCGCGGGCCGGGCCTCCTCCAGCAGGCCGCGCGCGACGGTCAGCACCGGCGACGAGGCGGAGGTGCTGCGCCGCATGGTGCGCGACCGCGACGCGGTGGCGTAGTCGCCGAAGCGCAGCCGCAGCACCACGGTGCGGCCCGCCCGGCCTTTGGCGCGCATCCGCCGGGTGACCCGGTCCACCAGCCCCACCAGCACCGAGTCGAGCGCCTCCGGGGTGCGGGGGCGGCGCCCGAGGGCGGACTGGGCGCCGAACGTGCGACGGCGGTTGCCGGCGCGCACGGGGCGCGGGTCGCGGTTGTGGGCGAGCTGGTGGAGCTGGCGTCCCGCCGCGGGCCCGGCGATCGCGGCGAGCCCCGCCTGGTCCATCGCCGCGACCTGGCCCACGTGGGTGATCCCGGCGGCGTGGAGGCGCGCGGTGGTGGCCGGGCCGACGCCCCACAGCCGCTCCACCGGCAGCCGGTGCAGCAGGGCCAGCTCGCAGCCGGGCGGGACGACCATCAGGCCGTCGGGCTTCGCGAGGGCGCTGCAGACCTTCGCGAGATGCTTGGTCGAGGCGACGCCGACGGTGATCGGCAGGCCCACCTTGTCGCGCACCTCCCACCGGAGCCTCAGGGCGATCTCCGTGGGGGAACCGGCGCTGCGCGCCATGCCGCGGACGTCGATGAACGCCTCGTCGATCGACAGCCCCTCCACCACGGGAGACGTGTCGCGGAACACCTCGAACACGGCCCGGCTGGCCTCGACGTACGCGTCCCAGCGGGGCCGCACGAATCGCAGGCCGGGGCACAGCCGCTTCGCCTGCGCGCCGCCCATCCCGCTCGCCACCCCCAGCGCCTTGGCCTCGTAGCTGGCGGCGGTCACGACCCATGATCCGACGGCGATCGGCAGGCCGCGGAGCGACGGGTCGTCGCGCTGCTCCACCGACGCGAAGAACGCGTCGAGGTCGGCGTGGAGGATGGTCGCGTCGCGCACGAACACATGTTCCCACGCGACGTGGACGTCCCGCTCAGCCGCCCGGCAGCCAGCGCGACCCGATGTCGCGCGAGTAGTCGGTGAGCGCCGCCTGGAGGCGCGGCCCGAACGTGATCCGGCCGACGCCCAGGGCCGTGAGGTGAGCGAGCGAGTCGTCGACGGGGTGGGCCGTCACGTTCACGGGCACGGGCATCGCCCGGCACACCGCCTCCACCAGGTCGTCGTCGCTCTGCACCCGCACGGGGTACACGGCGTCGGCGCCCGCCTCCACGAGCCCCCGCAGGCGGGCGATGACCTCGTCCAGCACGGCGTGCTTGTCGTCGGCGTGCATGAACAGGTCGGTGCGCCCGTTGATGACCAGCGGCACGCCGGCGGCGTCCGCACGCGGCGGCCCTCCCGGTGGACGGTGTCCTCGACGTTGAGCCCGGCGGCGCCCACGTCGATGAGGCCCGCGACCAGGTTGGCCGGCGGTCGCGGGGCGTCGCGCATGGGCGTCGGCGATCGCGGAGGCTGCTGGGTTGCGCTTTCTGCCGGACCATGCACCTACCGGTGGACGTGCTCAATGGGAGAGCGAGGAGGAGCACTACGTCTTTGTGCGTCATCACTCCCCCATCCTGGCTACGACCGGCTCTGCCGAGTGGCGCGCGCCGCGGCGCGCACACAGGACGGCTGCTCCGAGAGTCCCGAGACGACGCCGATCCCCGTGGATCGGCCGTCGGTTCTCCTGAACCTCGCGGCGATTCCTGCCGGGGGCATGGCCCCTCGGCGGGCCGCGCCCCCCCCCCCGGCGCGGCGCGCCCCCCGCGGGGGGCCGGCGCAGCGCGCGCCCGCGC
>OEIU01001571.1_pt1 | contig 14320 bp, 11 predicted proteins | sample 1539221 | NCBI WGS metagenome assembly OEIU01 (sample SAMN03792071, study PRJEB22550) | activated sludge metagenome | feature: wastewater treatment plant; material: activated sludge; isolation source: Wastewater treatment plant of a petroleum refinery complex | place: Argentina: Zarate | collected...
GAGGGGGGGCGAGCGGGTCCTTCGGGGGGGCGCGGGGGGGGAGGAGGGGGGCCTCCCCCGCGGCGTCGACGCCGGCAAGCGCGGCGGCCGGGGCAGCGGATACAACGGATGACCCGCCGATGAGATGACAGGCGGCGGTCCGGCGGGCTGGGCATCGATCGCTTACACTCGACGACGATCCCGCCGGCCGACGAGCCGGCCAAGTGGAAGAGACATGCCCGTCACCGCCACCATCGGCCCGGCCGGCCCCGGCCCGCATTCCGCCCCGGACTTCGATCCGGCCGAGCTGCGCCGCAGATACCAGATCGAACGCGATCTGCGGCGGCGCGCCGACGGCAATGCCCAGTACGTCCGGATCGCCGGGCGGTTCGCGCAGTTCCTCGACGATCCGCATGCCGACCCGGCCTGGCGCCGCGACCCGGTCGAGCGATCGGTCGACGTGCTGGTGGTCGGCGGCGGCTTCGGCGGATTGCTGGCGGCGGCGCGGCTGCGCGCCGAAGGCTACGACGATCTGTGCATCGTCGAGAAGGCGGCCGATTTCGGCGGCACCTGGTACTGGAACCGCTACCCGGGCGCGGCCTGCGACACCGAGAGCTACATCTACCTGCCCCTGCTCGAGGAGACCGGCTACATGCCGGTCGCCAAGTACGCGAAAGGCCCCGAGATCCTCGAGCACTCGCGCCGCATCGGGCGGCACTTCGACCTGTACCGCTCGGCGATGTTCCAGACGGCGATCACCGGCATGCGCTGGCTCGACGATGAAGCCCGCTGGCTGGTGACGACCGATCGCGGCGACCGGCTGAGCAGCCGGTTCGTCGTGCTGGCCGGCGGGCCGCTGAACCTGCCGAAGCTGCCCGGCATCGCCGGCCTCGACAGCTTCGAAGGCCACTGCTTCCACACCGCCCGCTGGGACTACGCATACACCGGCGGCAGCTCCGAAGGCGGCCTCGACGGGCTGGCCGACAAGCGCGTCGGCATCATCGGCACCGGCGCCACCGCGGTGCAGTGCGTGCCGCATCTGGGCGCGGCGGCCAAGGCGCTGTACGTGTTCCAGCGCACACCGTCATCGGTCGACGTGCGCAACGACCGGCCGACCGACCCCGAGTGGGTCGCCAGCCTCACGCCCGGCTGGCAGCGCGAACGGATGCACAACTTCACGACGGTGATCTCGGGCGGCGCCTTCGACGTGGACCTGGTCGACGACGGCTGGACCGACCTGATCTGCAACATCCTGCTGGCCGCCCGCCGCCGGCAGCCCGACGGCCAGCCGGCGGCGAACACCGACGAGCTGATCCAGCTCGCCGACTACCGGAAGATGGAGCGGGTGCGGGCGCGGGTCGATGCGATCGTGAAGGATCCGGCCACGGCGGCGGCGCTGAAGCCCTGGTACAACCAGGTCTGCAAACGGCCGTGCTTCCACGATCAGTATCTGGACACCTTCAACCGGCCGAACGTGCATCTGGTCGACACCCGCGGCCGGGGCGTCGAGCGGATCACCGCGCGCGGCGTGGTCGTCGACGGCCGCGAGTACGAGCTGGACTGCCTGATCTTCGGCACCGGCTTCGAGGTCGGCACCGATTTCACGCGGCGGCTCGGCTTCGAGGTGCACGGCCGCGACGGACTGACCCTGACCGACAAATGGAAGGCGGGCGCCTCGACCTTCCACGGCCTGTTCACCCGCGGCTTTCCGAACCTGTTCGTGATGACCACGCAGCAGTCGGGCCAGAGCGCGAACTTCCAGCATATGCTCGACGAGCAGTCGCGCCACATCGCCCACATCATGGGCGTCGTGAAGGCGCGCGGCATCGGTCGGATCGAGGCGAGCGCGCAGGCCGAGGCCGAATGGGTCGAGACGATCCTGAAGTACGCGCGGGCCCGCCAGCCGTTCCTGAACGACTGCACGCCGGGCTACTACAACAACGAGGGCGCGCCCGACGAGCGGACCGCCCGCAACTCGCAGTTCTGGCGTGGACCGATGTCGTTCATCCGGCTGCTCGATGCCTGGCGGCGGGAGGGCACGCTGGCGGGACTGGAGCTGTCGCGCTGACCGCCACGTCGTCGCTGACCCGTCGTCGCTGACCCGTCGGCGGCCGCGCGTCGAAGGCCGCATCGACGCTGCGCTGCTGCGCTGAGCGGTGCGGCGCCGCTCACGGCGCCAGCAGCGCGGCGATCGACTCCTTCAGCGTTTCCTGGGTGATCGGCTTCTGCAGCAGCGGGTAGCCGGCCCGGTTGGCTTCCAGCAGCGCTTCGGACGACGTCTCGCCGGTGATGATCAGCACCGGGAAATCGCCATGGCGCTCGCGCAGCCGGCTGGCCAGCGCCGCGCCGTGCTCGCCTGCGCCCAAACGCAGATCGGCGATCATCAGATCGGGCCGGCCGTGTCGCTCGAACAGCTCGGCCGCCGCCTCGCTGCTGCCGGCCGCCTCGACCTGCACGCCCCATTGCCGCAGCAGCAGCCGCATGCTGCGCACGATGTCGATCTCGTCGTCGACCAGATAGATGCGGCGGCCGTCCATCCGCACGGTGCGGGCGATGCCCGCCGGTGCCGGGCCGCGAACCTGGCTGACCACCGCGTTCCTGAAGGTGACCTCGAACAGGGTGCCCACGCCCGGGGTGGATTCGAGCCGGATGTCGGCATCGATGAGCTCGCACAGCCGCTGCACGATCGCCAGTCCGAGGCCGACGCCCCTGCTGCGGTCGCGGCCGGGATTGTCGACCTGGTAGAACTCCTCGAACACCCGCTCCTGGTCGGCCGGCGGGATGCCCTTGCCGGTGTCGCCGACCTCCAGCACCGCCGACGGCCCGGCGCGCCGCACCCGCACGCGCACCTGGCCGCTGTCGGTGTACTTGATCGCATTGTCGACCAGATTGCGGGCGATCCGGCTGACGGCGGTCGGGTCGGTGCTGATCAGCACCGGCGGCAGATCGCGCTCCAGCCGCAGGTTCTTCGACAGCGCCGGCCCCTCGCAGTCGCGGCACACCTCGCCGACCAGCGCATCGAGCATGAACACCTGCCGGTCGGGCACGTAGTAGCCGGAGGACAGCCGCGACAGATCGAGCAGCCCGCCGATCAGGTTGCCCAGCGAACGCACCGTGTGGTCGATGTTCTCGCCGACCTCGCGCAGCGTCTCCGCGGTCGGGTTCTCGGCCAGGATCGCGCTGTAGATCGACAACGCATGCAGCGGCTGACGCAGGTCGTGGCTGGCCGCCGCCAGCACCCGTGCACGGGTTTCGGCCGACTGCTCGGCCCGGGCCATCGCCGCGCGAACGTCGGCATTGCGCTGCTCCAGGTCGCGGACCACCAGGTCGCGCTGCTTGCGGATCGCGATCGAGCGGGTCAGCAGCCGCTCGCCGTCGCCGGCGATCAGGATCATGAACCCGCAGTACAGGATCGAGGTGCCGACGGTGACCAGCGCCTGCTCGGGATGGATGCCGGCCCAGGCATGGTTGGCCGGCCCCAGCATCGCGGTCAGGTAGGCGGCCAGCATCATCTGCGACGACGCCGACACCGCCGCGCCGCCCGAGGCCATCGCGAAATAGATGATCGCCAGCAGCACCTGGTCCATCACCGGTATGTACGGAAAGAACAGCACCGCGCTGGACCCGACCACGAGGCCGGACAGGCCGGCCAGCACGACGAACAGCGTGTGGGTGCGGCGCGGATCGGGATCGGCGGTCGTGCGCAGCACCCGGCCGGCGACGAACGACCGCAGCAGCTCCACCAGCAGCATCGCCGCCGACCAGCCGGCCAGCAGCTCGCCCGGTACGTGCCGGTAGTTGCTGTAGGAGACCGCCGCCGCCACCAGCAGATGCACCAGCGGCATGCGGCGCAGCACCCGCGCATGCAGGCGGTTCAGCTCGTCGAGGATCTCCCGTTCGCCGGGCAGCCGCGGGGCCGACCCGCCGATCGAATCGGGGCCCGGTGATACCCGCAGGTCGGCGACCATCCGGCTCATGGGGGAAACTGCAGCCCGAGCTGGCTGGCCTTGATCACCGCCTGCGTGCGGCTGCGCACGTCCAGGATCCGGTAGATCGTCGTGATGTGCTCCTTCACGGTGTTCTCGGACAGATTCAGTTCACGGCAGACCAGCTTGTTGGGCAGCCCGCGGCACAATCGCCCGAGCACGTCGAGCTGACGCGGGGTCAGCGCAGGCGTCTCGACCGTCTGCGCCGGCGCGGCGGAAAGCTGGCTGGGCAGGAACACGTTGCCGCCGACCGCCCGGCGCAGACCGTCGCGCAGCACTTCCGGGCCGGCACTCTTGGGCACGAAGCTCATCGCGCCGGCCTCGATGCACTTGACGATGGTCGCCGACTCGTCGCTGCCCGACACCACGACGATCGTGATGCCCGGTGCGGCGTCCTTGATCCGCCGGATGCCTTCGAAACCGTCTTCCTCCTTCAGCTTCAGATCGAGCAGGCACAGGTCGATGTCGGGCTGCCCGGCGAGCAGCGCCAGCGCCTCGCTGACCGCCGAGGTCTCCAGGATCTCGGCCTGCCGGCTGATCGTGCCGATCAGCAGGCGCAGCCCGGCCCTGAACAGCGCGTGATCGTCGACCAGCAGGATCTTCATCGCGTTCTCCGCAGACAGCCGGGTGAGCGAGGCACTCAAGGAGGGTCCTCCCTTGGAGCATTCTAGTTCGCCGACGCGGCGCCGGGTGCCTGCGGAGCCCCACCCATCCTGGTGGGTCGGGCAAGTGCGGTACGGGGTGTCCATGACAGCGGCCGTATCGGCTGGTCAGCGCTTGAGGCCGCCGGCCGGCAGCGTCGGCGTCGTGGGGGTGGTCGCAGGGGTGGTCGCCGGAGTGGTGGGCCGCTGCACCGTGCCGGCGATGAGCTGCGAGCCGATCTGCGCGCCGACCAGTTCGCGGCTGACGCCGTCGGCATCGACCGCCTTGACGATGAATCCGTGGCGGTTCGCGTACCAGGTGGACGGGCGCGGCGTCGTGGACGTCCTCGTCGTCGCCGAGTCGATCCGGCAGGTGGCGGCGAAGGTGCCGGCCGGCCCGGTCACCGTCTCGCATCCGGCGGACCTGAGCGGCGACAGCGAGGTCTGGGTCATCGACTGCGCGGGCTGGCCCGGCGCCGACGCGGTCAACTGGGTCGTCACGGTGCCGGTGGCACGCGACTCGCCGACCTTCAGCGAGAAGCCTTCCGGCGGGAACGGGCTGAGCGTCATCTCGAGCGTGTAGTCGATGCCGCCCGAACGCTGCACCGCGATCACCGCGACGTCGTAGACCTCGCCGCCCGACAGGCGGCGGATCACCCGCGCCGGCGCCGCACCGGTGGCAAGCAGGTCTTCGAGGCGGAACTCGGTGGCGGCGGCCCCTGAATGAGTCACCGGCCCGACGGTGCTGACCCGGTAGAGCTGCTCGGAGCCGTCGCTGACGCGATGGCGGGTGGTCTGCACGTAGCCGGCCTGGTAGCTGGCGGTGTCCAGGCACTCCGCCGCGCTGCGAACCGACGCGGTGGCGGTACCGGAGCTCGTACCGGCCGCGGCGCCGCCGGCCGACGAAGACGCCGGGGATGCGGAAGCCGGATCGGCGGCCGTCGGCGAGCCCGCCTCGCCGCCCCCGCCGCCCCCACAGGCGGCCAGCGCGAGAACGAACATCGGCACGCACAGCGCCGGGCGATTGACGGAGAGCGGAAGGTCTTTCATGGTGAACTCCTCTGCGGCTGGAGATTTCGGTGTTAAGCGTCACGGGATCCGTGAGCGCGATCGTCACCGTTCGCCGTCGTGCAGACCACCCTACCAACCGGTGGAAACGGGGCTTTTGGAGGAATTCCACCGGTATCGGTGGATGCCGCAGAGGGGTCGCCCACCCGAACCGGCGGGTCGGGAGGCGTCCTGTCCGTCGAGGCGCGCCGCGCCCGACACCCACGCATCAGGGAATCAGGCGAACACCGAGAGCAGCACCTCGGCGGCGACACCGCAGGCCACGACGATCGTCATCGCCCGGGCCAGCCGCCGCGTCAGGATCCGGTTGCGGGCGCGCAGCATGAACGGCAGGTTGACCAGCACGCTGGCCAGCGATGCCAGCAGCGCGCCGCGGGCGCCCTCGGTCGCCGAGACGACGTCGCGGGCCGCGAGGCCCGCCGCGGAGGCCACCGAGCTGGCGCTCGAGAACAGACCGCCGATGAAGCTGACGCCATAGAACGCGGCCTGGCCGACCAGTTTCAACGTGAGCGAGCCCGCCACCGTCAGCGCGAGGAACAGCGCGCCGTACTTGAGCGCGCTGGACAGCGAGAACGGCAGCTCCAGGTTGACCGGCCTGGCCGTGGCGTCGTCCCGCCGGGTCAGCAGGATCAGCACGACGCAGGCGACCAGCGAGGCGGTGATCGGGCCGAGCGACAGCCACAGCACCGGCGGCGCAAGGATCGCCAGCAGCACGAGATTGCGTGCCAGCATCGCCGCGGTGGCCAGCACGATGCCGCGGTAGGCGGTGTCGACGCCAGCGTCGCCGACCTCGCCGACCCGCCCGGCCAGCTCGTTGACCGTCACGCTGCTGTTGACCAGGCCGCCGAGAAAGCCGGCGACGTCGGCCCCGGCATTGCCGTAGATCTTCAGCAGCGCATAGTTGACGAAGCCGATGCCGGCGATCAGCAGCACCGTCAGCCAGGCGGCGCGCGGCTCGATCAGATCCATCGGGCCGAGCGGGCCGGGCGGCAACGCCGGGTAGATGACGATCGCCAGGATCGCCAGCACGATCGCCGAGCGCATCTCCGCTTCGGTCAGCCCTTTCGAGAAGCCCGACAGCGGCCGCTTCCAGGCCAGCAGCGCCGTCGTCGACACGATGATCGCGGCCGGCGTCAGACGATGACCCTGCCCGCACAGGATGCCCGCCATCGCGGTCAGCAGCATCGCCGCCGAGGTCGTCAGCTCGGCGCCGGCACCGGCCAGCAGCGCCCGCGCGTTCAGGTAGACGGTCAGCAGCGCCGTCAGCGCCAGCACGGCCAGCGCGAAGGTCGGCCCCATCAGTCCGCCGATCGCCCCCAGCAGCGCGATGCATGCGAAGGTGCGCAGCCCCGCCTCCTTCTCGCTGCGCTCCCGCTCCAGGCCGATCAGCAGACCCAGCGCCAGGCCCAGCGCCAGTCTGACCATCGCCTCCACATAAGGCCACTCGATCCGCTGCAGTTCCACCATCGCACAGACTCTCGACCCGGCCGCCCGGGGGTCTCTCAGGGTACCAGCATCGACGCCATCGGGAGGGAGGAAGCCGCCGGATACCCCTCGCCCACCATCCGGAACCGTCTCGCGCGATAATCCTGCGGCCCCGATATCCCCGGTACCCGCCATCCAGCCATGTCGACCGCCCAGTTGTCCGTCCATTTCTTCATGCAGGCGGCCCTGATCGTCGTGATCAGCCAGCTCGTCGGCCGCGCCGCGCAGCGGGTCGGCCAGCCCCAGGTGGTGGGCGAGATGATCGCCGGCGTGCTGCTCGGGCCGTCGCTGTTCGGGCTGCTGCTGCCGCAGTGGCAGCAGGCGGTGTTTCCGAAGGAGACGATGGGCACCTTGTACGTCATGGCCCAGCTCGGCGTCGGGCTCTACATGTTCCTGGTCGGCACCGAGTTCCGCACCGACCAGTTCAGGCAGCGGGCGCGCAGCGCGATGAGCGTGTCGCTGGCCGGCATCCTGGTGCCGTTCGTGCTCGCCTTCGCGCTGGCCCCGTGGCTGCACACCATTCCCGGCCTGTTCGCCGAAAGCACCCGGCTGTTCGAGGCGTCGCTGTTCCTCGGCGCGGCGATCGCGATCACCGCGTTTCCGATGCTCGCCCGCATCATCCACGAGCGCGGCCTGACCGGCACGCCGCTGGGCACCCTGGCGCTGACCGCGGGTGCGGTCGACGATGCGGCGGCCTGGTGCATCCTGGCGGTCGTGCTGGCCAGCTTCGGCGGCTCCTGGATGGGCGCCTGGGCCGCGATCGGCGGCGGCATCGCCTTCGCGCTCTTCATGATGACCGTGGGCCACCGGCTGCTGCGCCGGCTGGCGGTCGGTCTGAGCCCCGATGCGCCGCTGCCCCACAGCGTGCTGGCGGCCGTGCTGGCGCTCTTCTCGCTGAGCGCGTTCGCGATGGATGCGGTGGGCATCCACGCGGTGTTCGGCGGCTTCCTGCTCGGCTGCGTGCTGCCGCGCGGCCCGCTGACGCAGAAGCTGCGTGAACTGCTGCAACCGTTCGTCGTCGTGTTCCTGCTGCCGATGTTCTTCACCTACTCGGGGCTGAACACGCGGCTCGACATGCTGCTGCAGCCGGAGATCTTCGGCGCCGCGATCGTGATCCTGGCTGCATCGTTCGGCGGCAAGGGCATTGCCTGCTGGGCGGCCGCCCGGCTGAGCGGCGAGAGCAATCCGGATGCGATGTCGATCGGCGCGCTGATGAACGCTCGCGGCCTGATGGAGCTGATCATCATCAACATCGGGCTGGCGGCCGGCGTGATCCTGCCGGGGCTGTTCTCGATCCTGGTGCTGATGGCAGTCGTCACGACGCTGATGGCCACGCCACTGTTCAACCGGATCGCGCGTCGTCGCGAAGTGCCGCGGCAGCAGGACGCGCCGGCCTGACCCGCGGCCGGACCACCCGGCGCGAGCCGGCGCCTGGTAGATGAAATCCGTGCCGCAGAACCTGCGCTGCGGCGACCGGCATTCGAACACGATGCGCGCGCGATGCGCGATACTTCCGGCATGCCCGCCGACGAGCACGGCGAAGCGGCTCTGCCGCCCGCCGATTCACATCCACGAGCTGCGTTCATCGCCCATCTCGGCGACCTGGCCCGCCCCATCGCGCGGCGGTACTTCAGGGTTCCGCTCGGCGTCGAACGGAAGGCGGACGAATCGCCGGTCACCCGTGCGGACCGCGACATCGAAACCGCTTTGCGCACCGAGATCCGGAACTCGTTTCCCGCCGACGGCCTGTTCGGCGAGGAACATGGGACGGACAATCTGCAGGCCCCACGCGTCTGGGTCGTCGACCCGATCGACGGCACCAAGAGCTTCATCTCCGGCATGCCGATCTTCGGCACGCTGGTGGCGGTGGTGGAAAACGGTGTTCCGGTCGTCGGCATGATCGACATGCCGGCGCTGAACGAGCGCTGGATCGGGGCTTCGGGCCATGCGACGACCTTCGGCAGCGTCGCCTGTGCGACGCGCAAGGGCGTTCCGCTGGCCGCCGCCACGCTCTACGCCACGTCGCCCGATCTGTTCGGCGGCGAGGACCGCAGGCGCTTCGAGGCGGTCAGCACCCGTGTCGCGATGCGCCGGTTCGGCGGTGACTGCTACGCCTATGCGCTGCTGGCGTCCGGCTTCGTCGACGCAGTGATCGAAACCGGTCTCGCGCCGTACGACTACCTGGCGATGGTGCCGATCATCGAAGGTGCCGGCGGCCGCATCTCGGACTGGTCAGGGCAGGCGCTCGGCCTGCAGAGCGCCGGCGACGTCGTCGCCGCCGGCTCGCCGGAACTGCATGCGGAGCTGGTGAGCCTCCTGCGGGCGTAGCGAGCACCGTGACGGAACCGGCTCACGCCGAAGTCCGTCATGGCGCCGGTTGCGGCGTTAGCATATCTCCATGCCCCAAGAGAATGCATTCGATGTTCGACATCATGACCCGTGATGCTGCCGGCCTGGACATCGCGCTGCTGAAGGCGTTCCGCTCGCTCGTGCAGGAGAGCAGCGTGACCCACGCAGCGCAAGCCCTCGGCATCGGCCAGCCGGCGATGAGCGCGCACCTCAAGCGCCTGCGTCAGATCTTCGGGGATCCGATCCTGACCCGCAGCGGCGCAGGCTCGAAACCGACGCTGCGTGCCGTGGAATTGGCGGCTTCGGTCAACGACATCCTCTCGCGCGTGGCCTTGCTCGAGGCGGCAAGCGATACCGCATCGTCGCCGCGCGATTTCGAGCTGACGGTGACGATCGCTGCGACGGACTACGCGCGGCAGATGATTCTCGATCGGGCATTGCCGAGGATCAGGGAGGAGGCGCCCGGGCTTCGCCTGCGCTTCCAGCGCTCCGACCGGGATCGCGTCCGCGAATGGATGGAACAGGGCAGCGTGGACATGGGTGTCGGCGCGGCCAGCATCCCTACCGGGCGTCTGCGCAGCCGGCGCCTCTACAGGGATGCGGTCTGCTGTGTGGCGGGCCGGGGCGTCATGCCGCCGAATCTGACGCTCGATGCCTATTGTGCGCTGCCCCACGTGCAGGTGATCACGGCGCGGCACAGCGAAATCGAGGTGATGATCGAAGCCAAGCTGAGGTTGCTCGGCCGCCAGCGTCACGCCGTATTGACGGTGCCCGACTTCGCCGGCGTCGTCGACATCGTTCTCAGCGTTCCGGTGCTGGCGGCGCTCCCTCGCGGGCTGGCGAATCGCGTCCATGCATCGGCGGGGCTCGATGTCCGGCCTCCACCCTTCGCGCTGCCGGATATTCCGATCACGCTGTACTGGCATGACCGTACGGATCGGAGCGCGGCACACAAGTGGCTGCGTGACGTGATCGTCAAGGCGTTCCGGACCTTTGCGCCGTGACCGCAGATGACCGGTGACGGCTGCTGCTCACGGCGGAGCCCGGGTCACTCGACGACATAGGCATACGCGAACCTGCTCATCGCCCGGCGAATCAGCGGCTCCCACGCGGTCCTCTCCGTGTCGGATGCGCCGACGATCCGTATCGACACCAGCGTGCCATGAACGGCATGCGGCTCGACGCTGACGTCGAGCCGCCCGTCGCCGGCCCGGCCGGCGACGCCGATGGCGCCTTCGAGCACCGAACGAAACTCCCGCTGGGCGGCGAGCCGGCGGAGGCTGTTCTTGATCGGCTTGCCGACCTCGGTCAGCGGCAACTGCTCGAGGATGTGGATCTCCTTCGGCATCGCCGCGCGCTCCAGCACGCGGCCTTCGAGAAAAGTCATCAGCTCTTCCGGGGTCGCCCGCGATCCCGGGATCAACTGCACGAAGCCGATCGGCAGCTCGCCGGCATGGGCATCGGGCTTGCCGACCGCCGCGACGAGCAGGACTTCTGGATGCCTCGCCAGAGGCTCCTCTATCAGTGCCGGGTCGATGTTGTGACCGCCCCGGATGATGACGTCCTTTGCGCGGCCGGTGACGTACACATAGCCGTCCTCGTCGATCCGGCCCAGGTCGCCGCTGATGAACCAGCCGTCGTCCGTTCGAGCCCCACGCTCGTGTGCCGGGTCGAGGTAACCCGGGGTGATGCCCGGGCCGCGGACCTGGAGCATGCCGATCTCATCGTGACCGCACACGCGGATGAGCTTGCCACCGTCGTCGCAAACGGCCGCGCGCACGTCGGTGAACGGCATCGGAATGCCGGAACTGCCTTCCTTCGACGGGCCGTCGCGGGGGTCGATCGAGATCGTGGCCGTGTTCTCGGTCATGCCGTAGGTGTTGAGCACACGCACGCCCGACACCTGCGCGAACTTCTTGCGCACGGCCTCCGGCAGCGCCGTCGATCCGGTCGCGAAGTAGGGTTTGAGCGAGCTCAGATCGACCCCCTTCGGCACCGTCTTGGCGAGCACGGCCAGCGACGTCGGCACGCCGGACAGGCGCGTGACCTTGAATCGCTCGACGAACCTCCAGTAGTTCTTCTGATACTGCCTGTCGCGAGCGCCGTGGACGCTCGGAATGAGCACAGTCGCTCCGCTAGCGACCGCCGAGAGGCTGCGGCCGATGAGCCCGCCGCTGTGGAACATCGGCGTGTCGTGGAGAATGACTTCCCCCGGCACCGACCGAAGCGCCCACTGCAGCGTCCAATGCCGATACGACAGGTTTCGATGAGACACCTTGACGATCTTCGGAACACCGGTCGTCCCGCCGGAATGAAGGTAGGCCGCGATCGCGTCGCCCGATCTCGATGCGCCCGCCGGACGGGGCCGGGCCGTGACCGAGGTCATCCGAAGGTTCAGATCGGAGTCGGGCAATACCTTGCCGCCCGGTCCGGCCACGGACCAGATCCGCGTGCCGGGCGCCAGATCGCCTGCGATCGACGTCAGCGTTTCCCAGATCGAAAAGCCTGGCGTCGGGCCCAGCGCGATGATGCGGGTCACGCCCGCCTCGCGCAGCAAGGCGGACAGGTAACGGCCATCGATCATCCAGTTGACCGGGAACACGATGCCCGCCCGCATCGCGCCCAGGATCGCCCAGTAGATCGACGGCACGGCGGGCATCAGCACGGCCGTCACGACCGCAGGCTCGCCCGCGCCGTCCCGCAGCACCGCGGCGGCGCGCTCGATGTTGCCCAGCAGGTCGCGGAAGGTCACCTCCTCTGCCGGCGCGTCGGCGTCGCCGTCCGGCACGTAGAACAGCGCCGCATCGTCCGGTGACCGGGACCGCAGCGCGATATCGATGCGCTCGGAGAAGTCCTCGACGACCAGGCGATCCTCGAGCGATGTCCGTTCGATCCTCCGGACGTCGTCTCGCGTGCGGTACGGCCGATCGAGCCATTCGTAGTCGCCGGTCTTCAGCAAGGAACGTCCTTGCGCTGTCAGCTCGGCGATGATCGAAGGGGTGGCCATGGACTCTCCGGCTTCCGGCTACTTCGCGGGCTCACCGGTATCGGCGATCAGGCCCGCGCCGTGGATCCCGGCCACCGCACAGAGCTCGTCGTTCTCGGAGGCATCGCCCGAGATGCCGACCGATCCGACGATGGCGCCGTCGGCGGCGCGAATGAGAACACCGCCGGGAACCGGCACCATCCGGCCGTTCGACATCACGCTCAACGCGTTGAAGAAAGCCGGGACGATAGCCGCGCGTCGCGCGAGCTCGCGACCGCCGAAGCCCATGCCCAGAACCCCCCATGCCTTGCCCACGGCGATCTCGGGGCGCAGCAGGCTGCAATTGTCGTCGCGCTTGAGAACCTTCAACTGCCCGCCGGCATCCAGCACGGCCACCGTCAGCGGCGTGAACCCCGACTCCCGCCCCTTGCGCAGCGCGACGTCAGCCACCTTGTCCGCGATCTCGAGTGTCAACATGTCCTTGCTCCTGAAGGCGTCGCGATCGACTCAACCACCCGCACCGAGGAACGGGGCGGTGAAGGGCTGGAACTCGACGCGCAGCAACCGGGCCGGCTCCAGGCCGCTCGGCAGCGGCGACGCCGTGCCTCCATCGGTGACGAAGTAGGCGACGCGACCGGCATCACCCGGCCTGCGGCCCCAGGCGCCGCTCGACGGCCCGACGAGCTCGTTCGTGAACGGATCACCGGCGACGACCTGCGTGAAACCGCTGTTGTAGCCGGGATCCATCGAGACGATGTCGATCGTGTTCTGCCGATGCGTCGTCAGGTAGATCACGTTGGCCTCCTCGTCGAGGATGAAATCGTCGCCCATGCGTCCCGCGACGACGATCTCCGGAACGCCTGCCGGCTCGAACGTCCTCGGATCGACCGGCACGCGCATCAGCAGCTTCTTCGCGGTGGCGGTGTAGTACAGATGGCTGCTCTTTGCCGCGTAGCGGACGCCGTTGACGCCCGGTTGCTCGGGCTTCATCTTGCCGGGATAGAAGCCCATGCTGTCGTGAGCGAGCCAGACGCGCACCCTCGCCTCGCCGCCCGACGCGCCGAGATCGACACGCCAGATCAGCCCGGCGAAGCTGTCGGCGACGAGGAGCACGCCGGGGCTCACCGCACACATGCCATTGCAGGCACGGGCCTGCGCCGGGAACTGGAAGATCTGCCTGGGCTCCGCCGGCCTGCCGGGGGCCCATCCGCGCAGGTCGACGCGGTGCATGTACGCCTCGCGCGTCGTGTAGACGTTCCCGGAGATCACGTGGAAGACGTCGGGCTCGGTTTCCAGGATGCCGAGCGTCGGCTGGCCGAAGGTGTGCAGGCGCATCGGCGTCGCCGACGAGCCGGCGTCGGGCGGCGGGACGTACCAGAGCTCGCGGGTATTCAGCACCGTGATCAGGAACGAGTGGTCCTCGCGGATCGCGATGCTCCCGAGGAAATACCTCGTCGGGAACGCGTGGACCGTCGTCAGCCGCGCCTGCGGCGCCTTGTTGTGCACGTCCCGCGCCGGCCCCGCGGTCGCCTGCGCACGCGCCGCCGGTTCGAACGTGCCGAGACCGGCCGCCAGCACGGCGGCGGCGCTCCCGGTCATTGCCGCGCGCCGCGCAGGGCGCATCGGTTGAAGTCTTTCCGGCTCCGACGTTCCGTTCACCATGTGCTCCGTTTTCATTCGCTTCTTCACTCGCTGAGGCTGACGCCGGCCATGTGCGCGACATCACGCCATTTCTCGAAGTCGGCGGCGATCAATGCGGCGAAGTCCTCGCGCGTGCCCGGCCGGATCTCGCTGCCCATTCTCCTGACCGCCGTCTGATACTCCGC
>OEIU01001572.1_pt1 | contig 14320 bp, 11 predicted proteins | sample 1539221 | NCBI WGS metagenome assembly OEIU01 (sample SAMN03792071, study PRJEB22550) | activated sludge metagenome | feature: wastewater treatment plant; material: activated sludge; isolation source: Wastewater treatment plant of a petroleum refinery complex | place: Argentina: Zarate | collected...
GTCGACCAGGGGATTGCCACGCCAGGGGCCTAGCCGTTCATCGACCAACGCCCGTGCTTCGGCAATGGCAGCCTCTACACTCGAGAGATCATCCGGTTTGAAACTGAGCTGACCCAGTTCTCCGTTCAGGCTTTCCGCTGCTCGTTGGGCGTCGCGCAGCATCCGCTGGATCTTGTCTAGCCCAGTGATCCTGATCGGCATGCGCTTGACTATGCCATACGGGGCAGACCAGTCGCAGTCCCCTTGCCCCGAATTGTCCACAGTATGGGCGCGGCGCATACGCCGACATACCCCCATTGATTGGTGGCGTTCACACGCTCAGCAAGGAAGGTTAGTGCCTTTGTCTTTCCCGGTTGAGGAAGTTGGCAGGAATGCTTTTCCGTGTGGGTGGCCAACCCTAACCGGGAGCGCCCGTGCACAGAAACCTGACACTGCTAATGAAGACCTCGGCTCCACCAATTAAATGGCACTAAGACACTGATAACACTGAAATTTATTGCCTTCCTCAAAACGCCTACCCCTCATTTTACCCCACAAAAATTCTGCGCAAGCGTGAGCCTGCGCGAGTGCATATGAGCACGTTGAGGGGACGTCTCGCGTCTCCGGTCGAAGCTCAGGAATATGCGCGCACGTTTGCGAAACTTGTTGCGTGATGCAATCAGTCGCTCCAGCTGATGTCGCGCGCTAAGTGCTTGAGCGCATCCAGTAGAGGCCAACTCAGCCGTCCAAATCCCGGGTCAGATCCCCGTGTCGACGTTTATGAACTGGAGGAGGCACTCTCACGACTTCGCGCAACACAGATGGTTCTGGCTCAGGGTGCGGTGACGTCGGCGCCCCCGAGCCTCTGGAACTTCCGTGTGTCAGCTAGACGCGCATTGTGCCCACGGATGCGCTCCAGGGTTTCGTTGATGGCGTAGAAGCTACGCCCTGGCACGTCGCCAACGATCGCGGACAGGAGATCCAGCATTCTCTCAGGTGAGGACGAGTATAGGATATCTGGCGCTTTCGAAATTGAGTAGACGCTCGTGTGTCTCCGCGGATCCTCTGGGCGAATGAATGGCACAATCACGTCAGCCGCTTCGGGGAAGGCCGCTCCCGTCGCGCGAAGGATTTGCACAAGCTTGAAAGTCAAAGAAGGGGACTGCAGCTCGACATCGAGCGGCCAGATGCTTTGGAACACCGGTCCCACGGTATGCCGCCACTGCTCGATCTTCTGATCGGCTTCGGCCTTCTCCATCTGCCGAGCGAGGCGATGCGCGACGATACGCATGCCTCGTGCGCCGGCATGGCGCAGGGAAGCGCGCGCTTCGGTGGCGTTGATGGGATAGTCTGTCTCGCCTGACTGGTTCGCGAGCATCATCGCGGCGAGCCAATCGGCAAACGTCTCGATGTCATTTTCCTCCATGTCACTCCTACCGAACAGTTGGAGGAACGGCTCTTTCACGAGCGACATGAGCTCCGGAGAGCCGATGCTCGTGGAATACTTTCGCGACGACCATGCGGCGCGTGCGCCGGGAGAAGACCAGTCGAAGAGGGAGAGGATGTTCTCGGTCGTCCACCTGGGCGCGCGGTCAAAGAGGAACGGTACGTCCGCCGCAAGGCGCACACGTGCCAGGTCCCCAAACTGGCCTTCGGCGCGGATGAGTTTCTCGAATCTGGCCTGCATCTCCTCTGACATCTCCCCGCCGTCGTCGGTCCGCGTCAACTTCTTAAGAAGTATTTCTGCAAGCCGCCCGCTTGGCGCATTGAGAGCCTCAGTGAACTGATCCGGCATCTTCAACCTCGTTCACGCTTCTGGGTGCGCACGCTGCGATTTTGTCCCACAGGGCCCAGAGGAGGGCATCGTCGAGAATGTCGATTGTGCTGCTGAGCCACCACGACGCTGCCGACGCAATCTCAACAAATGAAGCATCAGGGATACCAAGAAGCAGCCGGACAATGGCCTCGGCATCCTCAGATGCCTCAATTTTGCGAGTCGCCGCCAGGAAATTAGTCCAAGCCGACACTGGCCACAGCTCTTGGGTCGCTTGAGCTTCGAGAGCGCGGCGCGCTCGACGAGGATCATTCTCGCAGATCACCGGCCAAGGATCGTTTCCGACACGGTCAGCCTCGGCGGCCTTCTGCGCTGCGGCAACAAGGAGTTCGTCGGGGACATTTTCCAATCCTTTCGCATCACCGGCGACCCAATCAGCGCCTCCACTCCACACTTGAAAGCCTGCCTGTTCGGAAGGGCGAAGCTCCCACTCGGGCCAACGCTTTCTCAGCTCAATCAGCAGTTCTCTGGACGCATCAGTGAGCTCGAGCCCTGCCCGTTCAAGGTCGCCCAGGAGATCGAAGCGACAGCGATCCACGAAGCGAGCGGTGCTGGTGCCCTCCCGAAACGCCTCGGCGGGCGGCCCCTCGGCGACGCGCCTCTGGATGGCCTCTCGTTGCTTGGCGTCTAGATCAGGCCATCGCTGGCGCAGCAGCCGGTGAATCTCTACCGAGGCGCTTGTAAGAAATAACTCGCTCTGCGGGAGCTCGGCGAGGATCTTCGTCACCGCTGAGGCCGAGACAATAGGGTTGGCGGCGGCAAAGAGTGCCAGACGCCTGCCGAGACGGAACGCGCTTTGTCGCCAGAACTCATAGATACGAAGCGCACGACTTACGTCCTTGCTCGCCAGCCGGCTCCAGATCTCGGCCATGACGCGCGCAATCGGCTGAAAACCACCATGATGCGCATTCTGGTGGTGTGCTGCGATGGAAGGTACATCGCTATCGGAGGTGCTGTACCCTCGATCGCTCTCGACACCCGCGTCAACGGCGTTTGCGAGCGCCGCATTGATGGAAACCGTAAGGTACTCCAGCAACTTCTCGTCGACTTCTGCCTGGGCATCGATCGGCCAAGTGGAGAGGACTTCCTGATCATCCAATCCGTCCTCGACCTCAAATTCGATGGACATGAGGTCGGTGGGCGCCTTCGGCGACTTAGGAGGTTCTTGGCGCCACGCGAAGTATCTGCTGATTTTTAGTTTTGGCCTTAGCGCCCGGGCGAGCCTCTCCAAGATCTCCGGAGAGCGATCTCCCTTTCTGATGCGCGGCTCGATATCGAACCATTCACTGGTCAATGTGTCGCTTCGCGCGCCGCGCATGTATTGAACGATGAGGCGCCAGGATTGGGCAAGCACCGGCGGCAGCGTATCGGATTGCCGATGCAATCGGGATTCCAAGACTTCGGCTGTGTCCGCGTTGAAGAAATGAATACTGGCGGCAACATCGCGCACGCTGTCCGGATCGAAGAAGTTCTTCTCGATCCACGGGGCGAGTTGCGTGTTCGGCTGAAGAAGCTTCACCTCGGAAAGCCATGGAAGCCACGCGATCGAAGGGTTGATCTCCGTGAGCGTCGCCGTGAGGTCGCCTCGCGTCAGCAAGAAACGAAGCTGCTCGCGCTCGAACTCCGACGCATCAACGGGCGTCCGCCTCTTTCCGGGATCTCGGCCAGTCATGCCCCCTCACTTGCCGAAGGTGCAGGCGGCCCTGTCAGAATGGCTTTCACTCGGCGGCGACCGTACTCTGCCGGCTTGAGCGCATAACGCGCCCATTCGTGGAGCGTTGAATATAAGACACCGTAGTCCGCGAATTCGATCGGCTTGATTCCCTTGGCCTTCCATATCGAGGCAGACTCTTCTCTCCGCTTATCGATCGCGTAGATATCTTTGAGATCACGGAAGCGATCCCGGTTTGCGTCCAATGTCTCAAGCAGCAGGCGCAGAGCCGCATCCTCGGCCTTGTAGCCGACCAGAACCAGCGTGTTCTGTCGCATCCGATCCTCGATATATCGTGACGCCCAGCCATCGCGAAGATAGGCGTCGCCGAAGTCGGCACTGGTCAAAACCAGATCCGTGTGGGCAAGGGACAGTTCGCTGTCCGGGAGTCGGCCATGCAGGTGCATGACACCGAAGTCATTGTCACTACCAGGGCTCGGAAGAGCCTTTCCCGCGTGGCTTGGCGCATCGACCAACCCACCATCTCGCGCGGCGCGTTCGAAGAGCGTATCGAAGTTGGTGGTCAATAGCCTCGGCCGACCGTCATGGTCGCGGGACAGCTGTAGCAGAGCGAGATGGTCGGCTGTGTTGACAACCGTTCTGGCTGCTAGGATTTGTGCGGTTGCCGCTCGAACACGCGATGGCGACTTCGGGAACAGTGTTCGCTTCTCTAGGGAGCGCAGTGCGCGGTCGAACTCGTTGCGCTCGTAGGCAATGCGCTCGGCCGGCTCATTCTCATACGACTCGCCGAGCTCAGCGTAGATGCGATCGGTCAGCGTCTGGAACGAGGGCATGTCAGCGAGCCGCATAGATGCGCCGGCCCCGCACAAGAACACTGCATCCCCATCACTCACCGTACGAATGAGGTCGTCGGGAATATCGGAACCGTTCTCTATGAAGCGCATGAGGGACGACCAGAGGAGTGCTCACGGTGCAGGCCGACGGCGAACAAAGGCGGTGAATCGTTGAAAGACGATATGCGCAAGATTAGGGACACAAGGCTTTTCCAGACAAGGGATCGTGCAGCGCAATTCACGGCACAATGGACCTGAACTAGTTTAGCCTCCTGGGCACCTCAGGGCCTTCACGGCGGAGTTCCTACAAGGGAACCAGTCTTCTGAGATCGAAAAGCGGCGGTTCATCACATGATCTCAAAGGGTACGCTGCGATCAAGTCGCTGAAAACAATGGCGCGAGCGACGGGACTTGAACACGCGGCCTCCAGAGTGACTGGCCGGCTTAATTCAAGCAATATCAATGGCATTGGGGACGAATATTCAGATAGAACGGGATCTAACGCGACTAAAGTTCCCAAGTCCGCGACACCACCTCCACGTTTCATCATTACGCGTCAGGAACTGTACGCCCCTGTGTGGTCGGTGCTCATGTTGAAGCTGGCCGTTCGGTTTGGCGTCTCGGGAAGAGGCTTGGCCAATATCTGCGAGCGGGCCCACATGCCAGTCCCAAAACCCGGCTACTGGGCCAAGGTCCACGCCGGGCAAGCAATGGCGAGAGTGCCGCTCGCAGAGGCTGTCACCGACACGCCGACGCGCGCTATCATAAAATCGCCTGCATCCTAAACACCCCCGGCAAGTTCTACACCTGCGAGCGGAAGAGCTGCGCAGACGGGATCTCGTCTTTTGAGATGCAGAAAGCCGCGGCCCACTTGAGATCCACCTTAACGTACACCAACGGCCTGCTGCTCGCCCGCAGCCGTTCAACGCTTCCGCCTGAACCGCAGAAGCGATCGCCCTCAATTTGCCGATTGACACACCCTCGCAGGAGATATAATTGGACCTACCAATTTGGTTGATCCATGATCTCAAAAATGAGAAGCGCTCTGGATTGAACCGCACCACGCTCGGCAAAACTGCGGCCGCGTCTCATAGACAAACTCGATCTCCATCGTATCGTAGTGCTTGAAGGATTGAAATGAAGCACACTGCTTACGACTTCATAATCGCTGGAGCGGGGTCTGCTGGCTGCGTGCTGGCTGCGCGCCTATCCGAGGATCCGGCGGTCAAAGTCTTGCTCATCGAAGCTGGTGCGTCGGCATCGTCGGTGTTCGTGCACATGCCGGCAGGCATTCGAATTCTCTACAAGAGCTCGAAGTACAATTGGCAATTCTGGACGGAACCTCAATTACAGCTCAGCAATCGCAAAATCTACATCCCGCGAGGACGCGTTGTAGGCGGATCGTCGTCCATCAATTCGATGATCGCTATCCGTGGCAATCCGTGGGACTACGACGCATGGGCTGCGGCAGGTCTCCCATCCTGGAGTGCCCGCTCGCTTATGCCTTACCTGCGCAAGATTGAGGACGCCACGCTCGTCACAGACGATCGCGATCAGAACCGTGGATTTTCTGGCCCCATCCGACTGTCCTACGGAACGCAAAGGCACGAGATCTCGCAGGCTTTCATTGAAAGCGCCAAACTATCCGGGCTGCCCGAGAATAACGGCTTCAACGGTCCCTCGCAGATCGGCGCGGGCTTCTACGAGCTCACGATTGCCGATGGCAAGCGCTCGGGCGGCTTCAAGTTCCTGGACCTTGCCAAGGGGCGCAGCAATTTAACAGTCGTCACCAACAGTACCGTACGTCGCTTAGCCATGAGCGGAACGCGCGTTAGCGGGGTTGTCATAGAGCGACACGGGCGCGAGACGACGATAGTTGTCGAGCGGGAAGTTCTGATCACTGCCGGGGCTATCGGATCACCCCAAATCTTAATGCTATCGGGGATAGGGCCGGCCGATCACCTCAAGGATATGGGGATCAATCCCATCATCGATGCGAAAGGTGTGGGCGACAACCTTCAGGACCATCTCGACTGCGCCTTGCGCTTCGAGGCCTCCAAACCCGTTACGCTGACTCCCTATCTCGGAATTATCAAGGGTGGCTTGGCTGGCGCACAGTATCTCTTGGGCGGCAACGGCCCCGCCACCTCGCAGGGTGTCGAGGCAGGAGCATTTTGGGGATCGGACGCAGGATCGACGCTTCCCGAATGGCAAGCACACTTAGCGCTTGCCCTAAGAAATCCGCCACCGAACGAACGCGTCTCGCATGGCTTTGCAGTTCGCGTCTGCCAACTTCGTCCGAAGAGCCGCGGTGTTCTGAGATTGAGATCGACCAATCCCGCCGACAGCCCTCGAATCGATCCGAAGTTCCTATCGGAAGCATCTGACTTCACCAGCCTGCAAACGGGCGTATGCCAGATGTGCGAGATGGTACAGCAGTCTCCGTTGAAGAAGCTCATCAAGCGTCCCATCGACAGCGCGGCCTTTGGTGATGCAAACAGCCGCGCCCAGTGGATCCGAGACTACGCCGAAACCATCTACCATCCGATCGGCACATGCCGCATGGGGGAAGACGGCGCCTCGGTCGTCGATGCCCAGTTGAAGGTGCGAGGCGTGAGCAATCTTCGCGTCATTGACGGGTCGGTTATGCCGACATTGATCAGTGGCAACACGAACTTGCCGATTATGGCGATGGCGGAAAAAGCCGCTGACATCATCAAGAGCGGCTAGCCGCGCCTACCGCATAGTGTGGAGATCTGTAGACTACGTCGATGCTTAACGCTGCGGCCTTGCTGGAGGCGAGGCATGGGATGTCAACCTAGTGTTTTCTTGCAGCGTATCCAGGCATCTCAGGCCGTCAAACGGCCGCCTCCACTCCGACGGTCCACTGCCTACCTTCCAAAGCCGCCGGCAACGGTCCGCCTGTTGCCCAATCGATAAGCTCGACCAAATGAACCATCGGCATCGCCGTCCCTGAGCTGATCTGGGTAATGCATCCGAGGTTCCCAGCCACGATGGCCCAGGGCTTTACTTTCTCGATATTTACAATCTTGCGGTCGCGCAGACGCTGCGCAATTTCAGGCTGCAGTACATTGTACACCCCAGCCGAACCGCAGCAGATGTGCCCCTCTGGGACATCCTGTACCAGGAAGCCAAGACTGCGGAGTAGGCGCCGCGGCTGATCCCTCAACTTCTGCCCATGCTGCATGGAGCAGGCAGAGTGATAGGCGACGCGCTGACCAGTCTCGCGCACTGCGGGCAAGATGCCAAGCTCATCGAGATACTCGCTGACATCCTTTGCAAGACCCGCAACACGCGCCGCCTTGTTCGCATATGCCGCATCCATCCGCAGCATATGGCCATAGTCCTTGATCGTCGTACCGCAGCCTGATGTCGTGATGACGATTGCGTCGAGGCCATCGGCTTCATTCTCGCGCATCCAAACATCGACGTTGTGGCGCGCAGCAGCCAACGCCCTCTCCTCCTGCCCAAGGTGTTGCACCAGCGCGCCACAACAGGCCTCATCCTGTGGAACCACCACCTCGACACCGTGACGCGTTAGAAGGCGGATGGCGGCTTCATTGATATGGGCGCCCAATACGCTTTGAGCGCAACCTGACAGCAGCGCCACCCGCCCACGACGCACGCCATGAGCGGCAAAGGTTCCGCTTCGGGGGCTGCTTGAGGGCGGTCTGCGAACCGCGGAGAGAGCGAGCATTGCCTCCAGGCGCTTGCCGCCGGGGAGCCTGGCGATAAGACGCTTAAACGGTCGAGCCAATGACGCCGCAAGAAGCGATGCCCTAAGCCTACGAGGGCTAGTAAGTATCGATGCCAGTGCACGCCGGGTGGCACGGTCGAGCATTGGGCGCTGGTGCGTCTGCTCGATGTATGATCGAGCATGATCGATCAAGTGCATATAGTCGACGCCAGACGGGCAGGTGGTCATGCACGAGTTGCATGAAAGGCAGTGATCGATATGCGCAACTACCGGCGCGCTTGGCACGCGCTCGTTCTCGAGCATGTCCTTGATCAGATAAATGCGCCCACGCGGACTATCGAGTTCGTCGCCGAGGAGGAGATAGGTCGGGCAGGTCGCAGTGCAGAACCCGCAATGGACGCACGCCCGGAGGATACTCTCCGACTCGCTCATGGGCGGCTTGGCCAGCGCTGCTATCGAGAAATTCGTCTGCACGGCGGGCTATCCCAGTCCTAGATGCTCGCGTACATGCGACCAGGGTTCAGTATCCCGCGGGGATCAAAGGCAGCCTTTATGCCCGCCACCAGCCGGTGCATCGCAGCCGGCAACGGCTCATGGACCGCGATATGTTCACGAACATCGCGCGGTGCCTTCACCAGCGTTGCCTGCCCGCCCGCACGGCGCAGAGCGGCTCTCACGGCATCCTTGCCAGCATTATCGTTGGCCTCTATCGCGAGCCAGACCAAGCCGCCCCCCCAATCGTAAAAGTGGCGCACCATGGCCGCCCGCTGAATCTCGGCGACCAACGCTGGAGCTTTTGATGGCGCTACCGAGAGCTTCCAGACCGCCTCATTCTCAACAGCGCGTAGGTAGGTCGCATCTCGCATTGAGCGCCAGATCTTCTCCGACTCATTCTGACCAACGATGTCGGCTGCTCCATGAGCTTTCCAGAGCCCCGTAAGCGCGGCAGCACGATACCGCACGGAACTCGCGAACCCTTCGAGGCGAACAATCGTTGCCGATTGCGACCGCAAACCGTTTGGGATGTGAGCCGCTCCCGACACCGAGAACGGTGAACCCAATGCGTCTGCCAACGCCGTCACGGCCTCCGCATCCGACAATCCATGCAGGATGAGCGACAACGAACATTCGGGCTTGGGCACTACGCGAAACGTGACTTCGCTGATAGCGCCAAGTGTACCCCAAGCGCCGCACACCAACTTCACGAGGTCCAGCCCCGTGACATTCTTCATGACGCGACCGCCCGATGCGATGCTCTCGCCCAGGCCATTCACCATCCTGATTCCGATCAAGGCGTCGCGGCAGGCTCCTGAGGCAATACGCCGAGGCCCCGAGGTGTTGGTGGCGGCAATCCCGCCAATCGTCGCGTTGCGTTCATTGCCCAGGACTTGGCCATAGTCCATCGGCTCGAATGGGAGCATCTGATTACATTGGTCGAGCGCGTCAACGATGTCGGCTATCCGCGTGCCTGCTCTCGCACGGAAAACCAACTCTGCCGGCTCGTAGAAGACCAAGCCACCAAGTGCTCTCGTCGAAAGTATTGTAGCGCCGTCAGAAACCGGACGCCCAATTGAGGATTTGCTGGCTCCTCCTTCGACCAGCAGGGACGTGTTTGCTCTGCCAGCCTCGACGATTGCCGCCGATAGCTCTCGCTCATCCCGCGGTTGGAGAAACGCCGCCATCCGCCCTCATTCCCCAGCCGGAGGCATTGGGCGCCCGTCGAGCGGAAACACCTTGTCAGGATTGAGCAGCCAGTTCGGATCAAACGCCGCACGCACACGCATCTGCTGACCCAACTCAGCTTCGCTGAACTGGAAGCGCATAAGATCCCGCTTCTCAATGCCAACGCCATGCTCGCCGGTGAGGCATCCGCCTGCCTCTACGCACACTCGCAAGATGTCATTGCCCGCTTGTTCAGCCTTGTCGGCCTCCAAAGGATCATTTGCATTGTAGAGGATGAGAGGATGCATGTTGCCGTCGCCGGCATGAAACACATTCGCAACCCTGAGCCCATGCCTCGAAACGATTTCTTCGGTGCGTTGGAGGACATTCCCGAGTTGCCCAAGCGGGACCGTGCCATCCATGCAGATGTAGTCCGCCACACGTCCTGTCGCGCCAAAAGCAGACTTTCGCCCCTTCCATATTGCTGCGCTCTCCATGGCCGACTGGCTCTCGCGGACAACTTTTACTCCGCAATGCTCCGCGATATTGCGAATGCGCGACAGCATCTCATCCATATCGTCGTTGCTTCCCTCCACTTCGATGATGAGGAGAGCCTCGACATCGAGCGGGTAGCCCGCCTTGGCAAAGCTTTCACAGATCTCAATCGCAAGCTTGTCCATATATTCGATGGCGACGGGGATGATGCCCGCAGCGATTATGCCCGATACGGTCTGGCCGGCTTCCTCGGCTGAGCCGAAGCCAAACAGTACGGGCCGGGATCCCTCTGCGCTCGCCAGAATGCGCAACGTCGCCTCGGTGACGATCCCGAGCTGTCCCTCTGATCCTGCTACCAGGCCCAAGAGATCAAGGCCCCCGCAATCGAGATGATCGCCGCCAATGTCCAGCACCGTTCCATCGATCAGCACCATCCTGACACCGAGAAGATTGTTCGTCGTCACGCCGTACTTCAGGCAATGCGCGCCGCCGGAGTTGTTGGCAATGTTCCCGCCAATGGTACAGGCAAGCTGAGATGACGGATCCGGCGCATAGAAGAAACCGCGCGGCGATACCGCGTTAGTGACGTTCAGGTTCGTGGTTCCTGCCTCGACGCGGATCGTCCGGTCGGCGTAATTGACGTCGAGAATGCGGTTCATTCGCGCGAGGCTGATGACGATCGCATCCTCGCGCGGAATTGCACCACCTGCGAGTGATGTTCCCGCTCCACGCGGAATGACTTTGACGCTGTTGCTGTTGCAGAACGAGAGGATGGCGCTCACTTCTTCAGTGCTCTCTGGGAGCACGACGGCAAGCGGAATACGCCGATATGCGGTCAGCGCGTCGGTTTCATAGGCAATGAGTTCACTTGGCGAGGACACGGTTCTGCGAGGTCCGATCATCGCTACGAGACGGGAAATCACCTCCTCGCGTCGCGCCAAGACCTTCAGATCAGGGGGGGCAAATTCAAGCCTGGACATCAGCAATCCTCGACCACTGCACTAAGATGCGCCAGCAGAAGGCGATCAGGCCAGCGCACAAGCCAGTTCAGAGCGCAACTGCGGATGGCCAAACCACATGGGCTCGACAATCAGGCTTTGTTGGAGAACATGTTCTTCCACGCCTCGGTACCCGGCTTCGCTTCCCATTTCTTGGTCTCGGCCATGACGGCGAGCCCCTCCTTCACTGCGGGGCGCTCTTTGATGACATCGAACCAGCGTCTCAGATTGGGATAGTCGGCGAGCTCCTGTCCCTGCCAGCGATAGGGGCGAATCCATGGGAAGGTCGCGATGTCAGCAATCGAGTACTCGCCCGCAAGGTACTCATTGTCAGCCAAGCGGCGATCAATGACGCCGTAAAGCCTTGCGGCCTCCTTCGTATACCGCTCCACCGCATAGGCTATCTGCTCTGGTGCATAGCGACGGAAATGATGCGCCTGCCCGAGCATGGGACCGACGCCACCCATTTGGAACATCAGCCATTGTAGCACTTCAACGCGCGTCCTCGGCTCGGTCGGCAGAAAACGTCCCGTCTTCTCGGCCAGGTATTGGAGTATCGCTCCCGACTCGAACACCGCGAGCGACTGCCCCTCCGGCCCGTCGTGATCCACGATCGCAGGAATCTTGTTGTTTGGACTTATCTTCAAAAACTCAGGCTTGAATTGATCACCTGCAGTGATGTCAACCGGGATGACGCGATAATGCAGGCCGAGTTCGGCCAGCATTATCGTCACCTTGTACCCGTTCGGTGTCGTCCAGAAGTAAAGATCGATCATTGCTGTCACCACTGAGAAACCGCCGAAGGGCTTGTCGGAACGCTCGAGGCTTACGTCCTGTCGAAAAGGATGCCCGGATTGAGAACCCAGTTGGGATCCAGCTCCCTCTTCGCTGCCTTCATCATTCTGATGAAGCCAGGATCAGCTTCCTTGTCGTACCAGGGACGGAAACTGCGGCCCACGGCATGGTGATGCGTGATCGTGGCGCCGAGCTCCAGCAGCGCATCCGATGCGACATTCGACAGTGCCTGGTAGTGCTCGATGTTCTTCTCGTGGTTGGAGGGCGCCATGATCGAGTAGTAGGGCGCAGGTCCGTCGGGATAGAGGAACGAGAAGCGCCGGCAGACGATGCCCCCACCACAAATGCGCTTCTCGGCCTCGGCCACCCGCCTCATGACCTCGGTATCGAGCGCCTCGAACTTGTCCCAGGTGTATGCCGTCTCGAACGTGAAGCTTACGATGCCCATGGCAGCGCGAACGTGCATCAGATAGGGCAGATAGCGAAACTGATTGCGCCAGCTGCCCTGCTGTCCCGATCGGCTCGTTTCCAGTGCGGCGTCACCGTTGCCGGCCTGCTGCTTGACCGTGCCATTGAAGTCGCGGCAAATCTCGAGCGAGCGCTCGAGCCACGCATCGACCGGATGATCCGCCGACTCGTAGCCGATGAGCAGCATTGACTCCGAACCATCGCCTGCGCCGTAAAAGAAAGCGTCCTTCTCGTCGAGATAGCGGCAGTTCGCGGGATAAAGGCCCGCCTGAGTGATCTGGCGGACTGCCCGCGCCCCTTCGTAGAAGGACTTGAACGAGACGGCTGCATTCGCCCGGAACTTCACGCGGCCTTGGAGACGCATCCAGGCTTCGGTGATGATGCCGAGTGTACCTTCGGAACCTATGAACCCTCGATCGGGGTTAGGACCGGCGCCGGAGCCGGGCAGACGGCGGTTCTCGATCGTGCCCGTCGGCGTAACGACGCGAAGGCTTTCAACCATATCGTCAATATGAGTGAGATGCGTCGCATAGTGACCAGATGAGCGCGTGGCGATCCAGCCGCCGAGTGTCGAAAACTCCCACGATTGCGGGATGTGCCGCAATGTGAAGCCGTGCGGCTTGAGCTGGTTTTCGAGCGATGGCCCAAACGTTCCGGCCTGAATTCGCGCAGCGCGCGAGACCGGATCCACCTCCAGAACCTTGTTGAGGTGCTCGAGATCGATCGTCACCACACCCTTGTAGTGATCGTCTGTCGGTGGATTGATACCGCCCGTAACGCTCGATCCACCTCCAAACGGCACTGCCGCATAGCCGTTGGTCCCGCACCAATCGAGGACGGCGGAGATCTCCTGTTCGTTGCGCGGGTAGGCGACTATGTCCGGTGGATTGGGATACTTCCGCTTGTAGATCATCGCGAGGTCGCGAAAGCTCTTGCCGTAGGTGTGCGCGACGCGATCCCACTTCTCGGTGGTGCAGAACGCCGAAAGGCTGGCCGGAGGCTTGATACGCGGCGCCCTGATCTCGATTTCGTCGAGAGTGGGATCTTTCAGGATCGTGAAGTCAGTCATGTTGAGACGCTTTGCGACGCGTTCGTGCATGGACTTCACGTCGGACTCGGGAATGTCCTGTCCTTCATATCCCCAACTCCAGAACTTTCTGCGCTGCCCTGCGGATGCTGCTGTACTCACGGTTTCCTCCTCGCTAAATGCCGCCCCCCCTTGGGGTGGCCATCGTTTGCCTGAACCCAAAGTCGGACATAACCTCCGATGAGCCAATGTGGCACATCCAATTTGGTAATACCAATACACTCACGGAGCCATCCGTTGTCAAGATGCTCTATTGCGGCCTCTGACAATTAACGGACATATCCTGCAGCAGTCGTGGATTTGCCTCAGCACGGGCAGTGTCAGAGACTGACGCCGCCCGGCACGGCACTGCAGCGGAGACTTCAACCGTGGGGGATCAGGCTGGCTTTCGCCGCCTCTTTAGCGGGCGCTAATCAAGCGTTATTGCGCCAGCGCCAATTCTAACTGTCGCTATGGTCATGTCGAGCGCTCACTCGGCGAATACAGTTTCTCGGCTCTTGCGGATCGCCGGCAACAACGAGGCGATCAAGACAAGCAGAGCGAGCGTCAGCAATACCAGCGATACCGGACGCTCCAGGAATGTCCATAGGCTGCCGCGCGAGATGACCATGGCCTGACGGAGCTTCTCTTCCATCAGCCTGCCGAGAACGAAGCCGAGAAGCAGCGGCGCTGCCTCGAAGCCGAGCTTGATCAGGGTGTAGCCAAAGAGCGCGAAGGCGGCCGTGAGCACGACTTCCGTCGGCGAGTTGTTGATCGAGTAGATGCCGATGCAGCAGAAG
>OEIU01001573.1_pt1 | contig 14318 bp, 14 predicted proteins | sample 1539221 | NCBI WGS metagenome assembly OEIU01 (sample SAMN03792071, study PRJEB22550) | activated sludge metagenome | feature: wastewater treatment plant; material: activated sludge; isolation source: Wastewater treatment plant of a petroleum refinery complex | place: Argentina: Zarate | collected...
CCTTGACGCGGCGGACGTTGGACTGGCTCAGCACCAGCTTGTTGAAGGGGATGTCGCGCGAGGACGACAGGGTGATCTTCTGAGCGGCCTTGGCCATCGGGGTCATCTCCACGACGGGCGATCGGGAGCCTCTCTCCTCGACCTCCAACCCGTCACGAAGCGAAGCGCTCCCCTCTTCCTCTCGGAGGGCAGCGCTTCGGAACCGGAAAGCCGGAAAAGCATGAAACCGTGAAGCCGGAGACACGGACATCCGCATATGTCGACGACGCCGTGCCTGTCCTGGCTCGCATGGCGGTGAAGCGGCGGGCAGGATATCTGGCTCTCGATTATACGCTCGAATGGCTGCTGATCTGATTGGGAATGGGCTTGACGCGCGCTATAGGTGGGGCGTGAACCGCCCCGACTTCCATATCGGCCTTGAATTTTGGACTGGCGCCGGACGCTGGCGCTGTACCGATGTCGGAACCCGCGTGATCACCGCAATCCGGGTGGATTCGGTCAATCTCGTCCGGTCGGAGGCCGGCGTGCAGACGCCATACACCCTGACCGGGGAAGAGGCCGAAGCGCAGGACTGGTTCAACGGCCCGCCTTACGTCGTCGCGGAGATGGTCTTCGACGAATACGATATGGAAGGGTGCTTGCTGGACCCGGATGAGTTCGGCGCGTAATGGCACTGAATGAGCCGAATCTATCAGGAGCACGACACGCTCTAGCGCATATCGCGCTGGAGATTGTCGATGAAACCACATTTCGAGCGGTGCCAGTGCAGCTGGAGGGCTGGCTGGGAATTTCGGCTGCGTTGGGGGAACAGCTACTTCCGTCCTGTGCAGATATTCCAGGAGCTTCGTCAGAGAGAGGCTGATCGGGTCGATAGCCGAAACGGCCGATATCGGCTCAAGCATCGAGGCAATCGCAGCAGCAGATGCCTCAATGCCTGGAATGACTTTCCGGTGTCGCGATCCTACGGAAAATCCTGGAAGGAGTTCACGAAGCGGCCGAGGCAATTCCGGCCGCAGTAACCCTCCAATGTTGGGACCAGATCAGGCCGCCCTCAAGAGCATGTCGATATGCACCGATGCGAACGGACAGATCACGCCGCCGCTCTCGGTGCGCTCGATCAGGCCCAGGTCAGACAGGATCACGATATCCTCGTGCACACGTTTCACGTCGCGGCCCAGCAGCCGCGCCAGTTCACGCACAGACACCTCGCCGCGGCCTTGCAGGAGCCGCACAATCGTCCAGCGCCGTTCGGTCAGCCGGCCGCAGGACGCGACGCCGAGAGCAGGGTGAACAGGTGAAACTCGCGCCGGATGGGATTGTCGAGTTTCGCGGCCTCGACGAACCAGCCCTTCAGGTCAGCCACGCCCATCCCGGTATCCCGGCGCTTCTCATGATTCCAGTCGACGCTATCGACGGGATTGTCGGCAGGAAGCTCGCGGTTGGTCTTGCGGGCATGATTGTAGATTGCGCGGAACGTGCGCACGCTGCCATTCGCGATGTAGGGGCCGTTCTCCTCACTGATGGCGTCGTGCTTGCGCAGCCCGTGGGACGAGCAATCGGGCAATCCCGCCTCGTCGCATCGGTCCCGCATCCAGTTGCCGAATCCGTTGGCCGTGAAGGGCCGTCTTTGCTCCGTCATGAGAAACGTAAGATTGGTGCGCGGCAGAGCGTCGAGGGCGGCCTTGAGCTTCGGGTGAACCGGGATGTCGATCAGCGCCTTCGTTTTCTGTTGCCGGACGAAGAGACGTTCCCCCTTCAGGTGCTGCCAGCCTAGCTGGATCGCGTCGCTGCGCCGCTGGCCGCTGGAGCGAGATCCAGGAGCGCATCGTCGTGAAGGGGAGACAGGCTCAGCCGCAGCAACGCGCTCTTTCCGCCTCCCGAGATCGCCATGCAGGTCCCCGGATCGATTGCCAGGCTGAGAGCTCCATGGCTTCCGGCGCTTGCAAGCCCTTGCGCGAGGAGAGGCTCCGGACCGGATGGAGAAACTATCCGTGCCCGCCGGCATGGCGTCCCGTGGCCCCACGTAGCATTTACTGACTCTGGCATAGAATGTAGTGAACACTAGGATCGGGGTGGAGCGCTTGCACGAGCGGGAATGTCCATAAGGCGCGGCGGATCGTCAGGGGGAAAGCGGGACGTGTTCGGCAACCGATATGCGCGCCGTCGCGATGCCCTGTCGCCGGCTTTCCAGCGGGTCGCCGCCTTCATCGATGCTCACCGGCCGATCGTCATGACGTCGTCGGCGATCGAACTGGCAAGAAGGATCGGCACGTCGGATGCGACCGTGGTTCGTGCCGTCCAGGCGCTCGGCTTCGATGGGCTTCGCGATCTCCGAAGCGAACTCGCTGCATCCTTCGGTCCCCGGAATGCTCCGATCGACAATCTGCAACGCACGCTTGCCGAGGCGTCCCACGGCATCGAGGCGGCGTTGGACGGGGTTCTCGAAGCCGGCATGTCCGGGCTGGAGGCGCTGCGCACGCATGCGGTGCGGCGAAGCCTGCTGGAAGCTGTGCGCATTCTGCATGCCGCGCAGCGGATCGTGGTCTTCGGACTCGGCCCGACCGCCCACATTGCAGCCTACTTCACCACCCGGCTGCGGCGAAAAGGCCGGCGATGCGCGCTGCTGGACAGGACGGGAGCCGGATTGGCCGATCAATTGCTCGATCTCAGTCCCGCGGACGCCATCCTGATGATGGCCTACGGCAAGCCCTGTCTGGAAGCCGAGCTCGTCGCCGCCGAAGCGCGCCGCCACCGAATCCCGATCGTCCTGGTGACCGGTCCGGACGAAACAGGGATCGCCCGCCACGCGAAGGTCACGCTGGCCGTCCCCCGGGGCCAGAGCGAGCGCGTGGCTCTGTACGGCGCCACGGTGTCCTGCCTGGAGATGCTGCTGCTCGGCTTGGCCGCGTCCGATCCCCGCCCCGCCATCGCCACCCTGGCCGAGCTCGAGCGCTTGCGGCACGCCACGCGCCATCGACGTCGGGACAAGCAAAACGAGCAGGAGCGGAGCGAAGAGCAATGACCGGTCCCTCGTTCCACGCGCCCGCCTATATCCAGCTGGAAGGCGTCAGCCGCCGCTTCGGCGCGGTGACGGCTCTCGACGAGGTGTCGCTGACCCTGGACCGAGGGGACGTCGCCTGCCTCGCCGGACGCTCCGGCTGCGGAAAATCGTCGCTCCTGCGCGCGATCGCCGGCATAGACCGCCCCGATCGGGGACGGATCCTGCTCGACGGCAAGGAGATGTCCGGCCCGGGAATTCATGTCGAACCCGAGGACCGGAACATCGGCTTCATGTTCCAGGACTATGCGCTGTTTCCGCATCTGGATGTCACGGACAACATTCTGTTCGGGCTTGCGCGGCTCGCTCGCCGCGACGCGCGTGCGCGCTGCGGCGAAGTCATCGAGCGGCTGGGCCTGCGGCCTCTCGCCCGCCGCTTTCCCCACATGCTGTCGGGAGGAGAGCAGCAGCGGGTCGCGCTGGCCCGCGCGATCGCCCCGCAGCCTCATATCCTGCTCATGGACGAGCCCTTCTCGAACCTGGATCGCGAATTGCGCCACGAGATCCGCGCCGAGACGATCGCGCTGCTGCGCGAGCTCGGCACCACCGTCGTCATGGTCACGCACGATCCGGAGGAAGCCCTCTCCGCGGGCGACATCGTAGTCCTGATGCGGGAGGGACGCATCGTTCAGGCAGGAACCGGCGCGCAACTCTACGAACGGCCCGCATCCGCTTACGCGGCGGAGTTCTTCTGCACCTTCAACAAGATCCGAGGCGCCTGCCGCGGCGGATCGGCGGAGACGCCCTTGGGACGCTTTGCGGCTCCCGGCTTCGCCGATGGCGAGGAGGCGACCGTCTATATCCGCCCCCATTGCCTGCGGATCAACGGCGAGGCCGAAGGGGTCGAGTGCACGATCCTGGATTGCGCCCTGATGGGAGAGATCGAGCAGGTCCATCTGGCTGTAGCAGCGCTTCCGGAGCCTTTGCGGATTCGTTCGACCCAGCGTCTGCGTCTCCGAAAAGGCGACAAGGCCCGCCTGTCCGTGCCCACCGAGGATGTCCTGGTCTTCTGAAGGCGATCTTTCGGCGCGCGGCAGCCCTCACACGACGCCCCTGCGCAGGTTGGGTGCGGTCATGCCGCCCAGTCTAGAACAGGGATGTTTTACTGCTACAGACTGATATGCTTGCCTCCGCAGCGAAAATCAGAACTACTTTAGAATTAGAATAAAGTATCACTGATGCGGAGGCGAGCATGAAGCTGTTTGGTTTGAGCCGAATTCTGGCGGGCACGGCGCTGACGACCCTCGTCGGCATTTCGGGCGCCGTCGCGGCCGAGTTGAATCTCTACACCACCCGCGAACCGGGCCTGATCCAGCCCCTGCTCGATTCCTTCACCAAATCGACGGGCATCAAGGTCAACACCATCTTCCTGAAGGACGGGCTTGCAGAGCGCGTCGCGTTCGAAGGCGACAAGTCTCCGGCCGACGTTCTGATGACGGTCGATGCAGGCAATCTGATCGACCTCGTCGAGAAGGGGCTGACCCAAGGCGTGCAGTCGAACGTCCTGACCAGCAACATTCCGCCGGCGCTGCGCGATCCCAACGGCCACTGGTTCGCGCTGTCGCAGCGGGCCCGTGCCGTCGTTGCGGCCAAGGATCTGGATCTCCAGGCGATCACCTACGAGCAGCTCGCCGATCCGGCCTGGAAGGGAAAGATCTGCATCCGCTCCGGCCAGCACCCTTACAATGTCGCGCTGACCGGCTCCTACATCGCTCATCACGGGGAGGAGGCCGCGCAAGAATGGCTCACCGGCCTGAAGGGCAATCTCGCCCGGAAGGCCGGCGGCGGCGACCGGGAGGTCGCCCGCGACATCCTCGGGGGCCTTTGCGACATCGGCGTCGCCAATTCCTACTATGTCGGCCTCATGCGCAGCGGCAAGGGCGGACCCGAGCAGCAGAAATGGGCGCAGGCGATCAAGATGATCCTGCCCACCTTCGAAAAGGGCGGCACGCAGGTGAACATCACCGGCGCGGCCGTCGCCCGTCACGCGCGCAACAAGGCCGAGGCGATCAAGCTGCTGGAGCATCTCGTCTCCGACGAAGCGCAGAAGATCTATGCCGAGGCGAACTACGAATACCCGGTCAACCCCCAGGCCGCCGTCGACCCGCTGATCGGCGAGTACGGCGTGCTCAAGCCCGACACGGTCGAGCTTGCCAAGGGGGTCGGCTTCCGCAAGGCCGCCAGCAAGCTCGCGGAGAAGGTCGGCTTCGACAACTGAGCGGAATCCGAAGGCGGCGGCCGGCGAGCGCCGGCCGTCGCCTCCCCTCGGCCATGACGAATTTGTACCCTGCACTTGCAGCGATCGCTCGCCGGCCTCACGTCGGCTTGTGGTGGCGTGTGTCCGCGCTCGCCGTCGCCGCCTTCGTCTGCCTGCCGATCGGCTCCCTCGTCCTGATCGCGTTTCAGGGAAGCGCCGGGCTCTGGCCGCATATGATCGCGCATGTGCTGCCCGCGGCGCTGCGGGACACGCTGGTCCTGCTGGTCGGGGTCGGCTTGCTCACCACGATCATCGGCACGACGACCGCCTGGCTGGTGACGGCCTATGACTTCCCGGGCCGGCGCCTCCTCGAATGGGGGCTTCTGCTTCCCCTCGCGGTTCCCACCTATATCGTCGCCTACGCCTATCTCGACATTCTGCATCCGGTCGCCGCGGTTCAGGACACCATCCGGCACCTGCTCGGCTATTCCAGCCCGCGCGAGTTTCGCCTGCCTGACATCCGGTCGATGTGGGGCTGCATATTGCTTTTGAGCCTGGTCCTGTACCCGTATGTCTATCTGACCACACGGGCGATGTTCATGACCCAGGCGGCGAATGTCGTCGAGGTGTCGCGCACGCTCGGACATCGCCGCAGCCGCGTGTTCCTGCGGGTGGCGGTGCCGCTCGCCCGCCCGGCCATCGCCGTCGGCCTCAGCCTCGTGCTGATGGAGACGCTGAGCGACATCGGCGCCTCGGAATTCCTGGGCGTCAGGACGCTGACCGTCTCGGTCTACACCGCCTGGGTGAGTCGTTCCGACATGCCCGGCGCCGCGCAGATCTCGCTCGCGATGCTGATCCTGGTCGTGGCGCTCGTGCTGATGGAACGCCATGCCCGCCGGAACCAGCGATACGCCGCCGCGGCGCAGAGGCCGCGCGCCATGAGCGCGCTCCGCCTGAGCGGCTATCGAGCGGCGGCGGCCTTCGTGGTCTGCCTTCTGCCGATCCTGCTGGGCTTCGCCGCGCCGGCCTCCTATCTCTGCGTCGAGGCCTACAAGCGATACCGCTTCGCCGGCCTATCGCCGAAGCTGTCGGGAGAAATCCTCAACACGGTCACGGTTTCCTCCCTTGCCACCCTGATCGTCCTGCTCTGCGGCCTGTCCGTGGCCTATGCCGCCCGCACCTATCCCGGAAGGCCGACGGCCTTCGCCGCGCGGGCATCGACGCTCGGCTATGCGGTGCCGGGCACGATCATCGCGCTCGGCCTGCTGATGCCGGTCGGCGCGCTCGACCGGCTGCTCGCGAGCGGCGCGGACCAGATCCTCGGAAGGTCGGTGGGGCTGCTGCTCCTCGGCTCCGGGGCCGCGCTGATCATGGCCTACAGCGTCCGCTTCATGGCGATCTCGATCGGAGGAATCGAGGCTGGCTTCAGCCGCATCTCCCCCTCTCTCGACCACGCCGCGCGGATGCTCGGCGAGACCTCGGGGGGCGTCTTCCGCCGTGTGCACCTGCCGCTGTCCAAGCCAGCCCTGGTTTCCGCGGGCCTGCTGATCTTCGTCGACTGCATGAAGGAACTGCCGGCAACCCTTCTGCTGCGTCCGCTGAACTTCGAGACGCTGGCGACGCATCTCTATGGCGAGGCGGCGCGAGGCACCTACGAGGAGGCCTCCATTGCCGCGCTGCTCATCCTGCTGATCGGGATCCTGCCCGTCGCCCTGCTCGCGAGAGTGGGGCGCGCCTCGACATAAGAAGCCGACCTGGTCAGGGGCGTCTTGACGATCTCGGCGGCGATGCAAGTGGCCGTCGCCGGCCGATCGCCGGCGAAAACCTCGGCGCCGAAGGAGAAAGAACGCCGTGTCAGGCGCAGGATGGGAAGCGCCCCATCGCGATCCTGCACGTCCGCAGGCTGCCGATGCTGGCGCGCTGACGCTTTTCCTCCTGCGTGGCCGGGATCGTGGAGACCGTGCCGGGAACATTCAGGGAGGCGCCGCCGGGAGCGTGACGGTGACGCGCAGCCCCGAGCGGCCATCGGCACGGTTGCGGATATCGACATGTCCGCCCGCTGATGTTTTTCGCCGGCTTTTGGACCCCTGGCGGGGGGTGAAGAAAGTCCGGGATGGAGAGCGCCAGCGTTGATTTACTTCTCTGCACTTCAGCATGCCCCCTCCCGAGCATTCTGGCTTCGCGTCGTGCACGATCCTGGTCGAACCGGAATGGCCGCGCTCGGCGCCGGTCGTGTTGAAGGCCGTGGCGACCGCGTCAGCGGAAGCCGTATTCGCTCCAGCGGCACCGGACGCGATCCACGATCCCGGCCGGGTAGCCATGCCGGAACGAAGCGCGGATCGGCAGGGCCTCTCCCCATTCGTCCGGCGGCAGGCAGTTGTAGACGACCTTGCCCGTGCTCCCGGACATCTTCTCGTTCTGGCGCAGATAGGCCAGCAGAGGAGCCGCCGGAACCTGCTCGAAGACGACGTGTCCGAGCAGGGGATGGCAACGCGTGGCGAAGGCCCAGACGAGCTCGTCCAGATCGGTGGGATCGACATCGTCGTTGAGCACGATCACCTTCGGGATCACGCCCCCGGCCTTGGTCGCGAAGACGATCTCGCCGATGCGCCGGCAGAGCGCCTCCGGGGTGTCGATGCCGGTCCGGCGGCGCCAATCGCGCGGGACCGTGACGACCAGCCAGTGCAGCGCGGCCTGAAGCGGGATCCAGGCGGTCGTCGCCGGGATTCCGGCCTCGCGCAGGTGATGGAGAATCTGCGCCGCGGACGGAATGCCCCAGGCCGTATGGTTTTCCTCCACCGGCTCGCCGGCGACGACGACGGGCAGGATCGCGTCGTGGCGATGACTGAGGGCCGAGACGCGATAGACCGGCCGGGGCACCCTTTCGGGCGGGACATAGCCGGCGAATTCGCCCATCGGCCCCTCATCAACCATTTCATCGAGATGGAGATGTCCCTCGATCAGGATCTCGGCGCTTGCCGGCGCCTCCAGGTCGACCGTCCGGCAGCGCACGGTCCGAACCGGCCGCCCGAGCAGCGCGCCGAGCCGGCCGCCCTCGTCGACATGAGCGGGCAGCGGCATGCCGCAGATGAAGGGGATCGCCGGCTCGACGCCGAGCGCCAGCGCGAACGGCATCGGCCGGCCGAGATCGGCCCAGCTCTTCGCCACCATGCCGACATGCTGCTGCGGCGCGACGATGCCGGTCAGGCGCCGCCCATCCACCATCATCATGCGGGCGATCGACCAGTTGGTCCAGGACCCGTCCGGCATCCGTGCGACGATGCAACCCCAGGTGTTGAGATAGCGGCCACCGTCGCCATGATGCAGCATCGGCACCGGCAGGCGGGCCAGATCCACCTCGTCGCCGGTGGCGACGTTCTCGAAGCAGGGAGCCTCGTCGACCACGACCGGAGCGATGGCCGGCCGGTCGAGGCTGCCGGCGATCGCCTCCACGATGTCGAGGCCGCCCGCCGCCGGCGGCAGCCCGAGCGAGCCCGCGACGCGCGCGAGCCGCATCCCCGGCTGGCGGCTCGCGCTCGCCGGGGCGCCGAGGATCCGGAAGCCGGACGGATGATCGGAAAAGGCGCTGAAGAACGGCGCCGGGCTGCCCGTCTCGTAGCAACGCCGCACAATGGCGCCGAGCTCGAGGTCGAGCGCCACCGGCGCCGTGACGTCCTGGACTTCTCCGAGGCCGCGCAGGGCCTCGATATAGGCGCGCAGATCGGTGAGGGACATCAGCGCACCTCCTCGGCCATGGCGGCTTCCGGCCGGCCGCTCCAGCGGCGGACCAGCCCGGCATCGATGTCGAACAGGTCCAGCACGCGCCCCACGGTGTGGCCGACCATGTCGTCGAGCGTGGCCGGGCGGTCGTAGAAGGCGGGCACGGGCGGGAAAATCACCGCGCCGTTTTCCGTCGCCTGGGCCATGGAGCGGATATGGCCGGCATGGAGCGGCGTCTCGCGCAGCATCAGGACGACGCGGCGGCGCTCCTTCAGGCAGACATCGGCGGCGCGGGTGAGCAGCCCGTCCGTATTGCCGGTGGCGATGGCGGACAGGCTGCGCACCGAGCATGGCGCGACGACCATGCCCATGGTCCGAAACGAGCCGGAGGCGATGGCAGCCCCGATATCGGCGTCCGGATACCAGAAATCGGCCATGGCGCGGACATCGCGGACCTTGTGATGCGTCTCGTAGGCAAGCGTGCGTTCGCCCGGCCTGGTCATGACGAGATGCGTCTCGATGTCGAGCAGCCGCAGGATTTCGAGCAGGCGAAGACCGTAGATCGCCCCCGTGGCGCCGCTGATGCCGACGATCAGGCGGCGGCGCGGCGGCAATGTGACGTGCATCTGCATGGGAATGTCCCGTTTGCGTCGGTGATGGGAGCGACGCTAGGCGCCGGCGGAAGGCGCGGCATCGTCACAACTGTCGATGCGAGGCTCATTCGTCGGGCCCGCGCAATCTGCCGCGCGCGACCGGGAGGTTCCACCCGCCCCGGATCGCCATCAGCCGCAGGACGAGGCAAAGAGCGATGCCAGCGAAGGCGGTGACCTCGATGCCGATCCCGGCGCGCTCTCCCGCGGCGACGACGAGGCCGGCGGCGAGCGCTGCCACGGCATAGATCTCGGCGTGAAGCACCACGGGCATCCGGGCGGTCAGCACGTCCCGCACCATGCCGCCGCCGATGCCGCTCACCATGCCGAGCACCGCCGCCATCACCGGGGACAGCCCGCAATCCAGGGCCTTCTGCGTGCCCGTCACCGCAAAGACGCCAAGGCCGGCCGCATCGAGGATCTGCTCGGACTGCCTCATGCGGCGGACGAGCGCTTCGGCGTAGAAGGCGGCAAGGCCTCCGGAGGCCGATAGCGCCAGCATGTGCCAGTTCCTCAGCGCCGCCGGCGGCACGATTCCGAGCAGGACGTCGCGCATGACGCCGCCCGCGACCGCCGTGACGAAAGCCAGCACCAGCACGCCGAACAGATCGGCCCCGCGCCGCGTGCCGGCCAGTCCGCCGCTGATCGCGAAGACCAGCGTGCCGAGGAGATCCAGCGTCTCGATCAGCAAGACGTTCGGCATGCGCTCACGCCGCGCCGCCCTTCGGCGCGAGCCAGAGGCCAGCTGCGGCCAGCATCGCCCGGACGCCCGTTTCGATCGTCGGGTGGAGCGTCGGCGCGAAGGCCGGATTGTGATTGCCCGGCACCTGGGCATGGTCTCGCTCCGCCGCGTCCAGCACGGCCGGATCCGTCCCGCCGACGAACCAGAAGACCGACGGGATACCCCAGGCGGCGCCGAACAGGCCGAAGTCCTCGCTGGCTGTCACGCGCGGCATCTCATGGACCCTGTCCGTGCCGAAATGCGTGGCGAAGGCGCCCGCGACGAGGCGCGTCGCGGCCTCGTCGTTGCGCGTCGCGGGATGTTCCCCCAGCACGGCGATGGCAGGTTCCCGGTCCGCTCCGGCGCCGAGGGCCCCGGCCCTGAAAATGCGGCGGATGCCTTCGAGGACGCGGGCGCGAACCTGCTCGTTGAACGACCGGACGTTGAGCCGCAGCAGCGCCTCTTCCGGAATGGTGTTCTCGCTGGTGCCCGCGTGCAACGAACCGACCGTCACGACCGCCTCCTCCTCCATGCCGATCTGGCGCGACACGATGGTCTGCAGGTTGAGCACGGCCGACGCCGCCATCACGATCGGGTCGATGCTCTTCTCCGGCATGGATCCGTGGGCACCCCGGCCGAAGATCGTGACCTCCCAACTGTCGGAGGCGGACATGATCGCCCCGGCACGCCAGCCGATCGTCCCGGCCGGATCGGGGGAGAGGTGCTGGCCGAGCGCCACGACCGGGCGAGGAAAGCGCCGGACCATCCCGTCCTCGATCATGGCGCGGGCGCCCTCGCCGGTTTCCTCCCCGGGTTGGAACACGACCATCACGGTGCCGCGCCAGGCGCTCCTGTTCTCGGCGAGGATTCGCGTCGCGCCGAGCAGCCAGGCGACATGCATGTCATGGCCGCAGCTATGCGTCACGAAACCGTCCTGCCCGAAGCGGTCCACCCCTCTGGTCTCGCTCGCATAGGGAAGGCCGGTGGTCTCCTGCATCGGCAGCGCGTCCATGTCGGCGCGCAGCAGTACGGTCGGGCCCTCGCCGTTGCGCAGGAGCCCGACGACTCCCGTGCCGCCCACGTCGCGCATCACCTCGCAGCCGAGATGCTCCAGCCAGCCTGCGGCGATTCCCGCCGTGCGCCGCTCCTGCATCGACAGCTCGGGATGCGCGTGGATGTCCTTGTAGACGGCCTCCAGCTCGTCGAGCAGGTCCGCCGGCAGTGCGGCCGCGACGATGGGGGCTGGGTCTGAGGTCACGATGGCGCTCCCCGTTAAGATGATCCCGGTTGAGCTTTCAGGCGGGATCGCAGCGGAACCCGGACGAGCCGGATTCGATCAGGCTCAGGAGTTCGGCGCCCAGCCGCAGCGCGAGGTCGGGCGGCAGGGCATCCGGGTGCTCGAACAGGGCCAGCAGCCTGAGGATCCTGCGGCGCTCGCGCTCACCGGTCGGTGGCGAGCCGCCGCAGAACGGGCAAGTTCGGCGCGGCGCCGGGCGGGATGACATCGGTCCGGTCGACATGATCGTCCGCTTTCGCCGGCGCGGCCGCGGGTCAGGAGGTGGCCGCGGCCGCCTGCCGGCCCGTCCCGCGATCGGCAGCGGGCTGCGACAGGATCGAGCGCACGAAATCGTCGCAGGGAGGCAGCCGGCCGTTGGTCTGCTGCGCCTTCGCGTAGGCCGGCCGCGCGGTCATCCGTGCATTATAGGCGAGGGCCGCGTCCGAGACGGGCACGCCCAGATCGGCCGCCCAGCTGATGCAGGTCGAGAGCAGGATGTCCGCGGCCGTGAACCTATCGCCCAGGATATAGGCGGGATTCGTCTCCAATGTCCGCTCGACGGTTCGCATCTGCTTGTCGAAATAGGTCGCCGCGGCCCTGATGGCGGTGGGCGCCTCGCCATAGCGCCGGCGCAGGTCGGCATGGCGGCGCATGACGTAGAGCGAGGTCTCGTCCAGCTCGCCCAAGGCGAAGAAGCACCATTCGAGACAATGCGCCCTCGCCCGGGGATCGACGGGGACCAGACGGTTATCCTCCCGACCGTAGGTTTCCGACAGATACCAGACGATCGCGGCGCTTTCGGTCAGCACCAGATCCTTGTCCTGAAGCAACGGAATTTTCTGACGGGCGGTGAGAGCGGTGTATTCCGGCGTCTGCGTTTCGCCGGAGCGCGCGCTGATCGGCTTCAACTCGAAATCGAGGCCGAGTTCGTGAAGCGCCCAATGCGGGCGAAGAGTGCGGCCGGTGCCGATCCCCCAGAGGACGGGGCGGGACGTCTGGTCTGGCATGAGGAGCCTCCGATGGAACGGCTCTCTCCCTATCGGGGGCACCGGGAGACCTCATCGCCAGAACTGTAGATGCCGCACGGGGCGGGGACGGGCGCAAGCCGCCGGCGGCGGATCGCGGCGACGGCGGGCCGGATCAGCCCTCCGATCGCAGGGCCATCGTCCCGAGCGCCGCAAGCGAACGCTCCAGGTCGCGGAGATTGGCGGCCCCCGACTTCTCGAGGATCGCGCGAACCTGGCTGCGGACCGTGCCCAGCGCCACCGCGCGGTGCTCCGCCACCTGCTCCGCGCTCACGCCGCCCATGAGCGCGACCGCCACCTCCGCCTCGGCCGGGCTCAGGCCAAAGATGTCGCAGAGCATCTCGGGCGGCGGCGCGGGGTGGCGAGCCATGTCGCGAAGAACGATCAGGATCAGCGGCTCCACCCCGGCGCCGGCCTCCAGGGCCAGCCTTGCCGGTGCCGGAGCCACCATGACCACCACCGATGGAGCCCGGTCTTCTTGGAACTCCTCGGCTCGCAGCCGGAAAGATCCCCCAGCGCCGCCGGAGATCACGGAACCGACGAGGCGGCGCAACCTGGCCGCATCCTCCCGGCATCGCGGAGACAGATAGGTTCCGCCATCCAGTCGCGGACCGGCATGCGCGAGGACGGCCGGCGCCTTCGGCCGGCCGAGGAGCGCTGTGGCCGCCGCATTCGCGAAGCGAACGCCGAGGCCGGCATCGACCAGAACGAGCCCGGCCGAAACGGCATCGGCCGCGGCACGCGAATTCAGGCCGTCCTCGGCTTGCCGTCCGAGCCGGACCTGCAATTCAACGGCACGTTGCAGATGCGGCAGCAGGATCTCAAGCCGCCGCAGATCGCCGCCGTCGAAAGCTTCGGCCTCGCGGTCGCGATAAAGTGCCAGGGGCGTCGGAGCGCGCACTCCGATCATGCCGCCGATCATGTGGTGCCGTCCGACCTTGCGCGCGAAGTCGGCGTAATACTCGCTGCGGAGATATTGGTGCTGCGGCACCAGCTCGGGGCCGAGCTTGGCCATGCCGATATGATGGAGCCGGTCGGTCGCAAAATCCCGGCGGGCCTGGATCCGATACGGATCGACCCGATGGAAATAGGCGCCATAGAGCGCCTCCGCCGCAGTCGGAGGGCTGAGGAGGTCGCGGGAGCCGCGGCCCTCCTCCTCGACGCGAAAGACGGCGCTCTGCGCATCGAAAAGCCGGCGGAGCCGGACGCCTACGTCAAGCCAGCGCTCGTTCCCGGTCGCAGCCTCGTAGACGGCCCCTACGCAATCGACGAGGTCGCGCTCCTCGTCCGCCATTGTTTCCTCTCCGACGCAGCCGCGGTGACAATGTCCCACAACAAGGGGAAAGCCTTCAACACGGGCCGACGACCGGCGGAGAAGCCGGTGATGCCGGTCCATGTCTCCTCTCGTCTTGGCGAGTGAGGAAGTTGGCGCGCAGGAATTGCCAGACCCGCTCGACCGGATTGAGTTCCGCAGAGCGCGAGGGCAGCAGCATCGGCGCCATGTATTTCGGCCCGTGCAGAGGGCCGGTGGTGTGCCAGCCGGCGCATTCTGGCAGGTTGCGCGGGAAGCCGCGATCCATACTGCGATTTTGCCGGGCTCGCAGACACTCCTTATCCGTCGGCCTCCAACAGGGCACGCCTGGCGTCGAGCACCGCTTCCATTCGTTCCAT
>OEIU01001574.1_pt1 | contig 14312 bp, 5 predicted proteins | sample 1539221 | NCBI WGS metagenome assembly OEIU01 (sample SAMN03792071, study PRJEB22550) | activated sludge metagenome | feature: wastewater treatment plant; material: activated sludge; isolation source: Wastewater treatment plant of a petroleum refinery complex | place: Argentina: Zarate | collected...
AGCCCGCGAACCAGGCGTTGAGAAAATCGAAGATGTCCTGGACGGCGAGGCCGCCGACGCCGTTGAAGTCGGCGCGGCAATCGCCGGCGAACCAGAGGTTGAGGAAGTCGAAGATGTCCTGAACTTCGAGCGAGCCGGAGCGGTTGGCGTCGGGGAGGCAGGTGACCCAGGGGCTGGAGATGGAGAGGGGGCCGATGGCGTCGCCCTGAATGTCGGTGAGGCGCGTGGGGGGATTGCTGGCGCGGGCGCGGATCTGGGGAAGACAGCCGGTGCCCGTGGGAACAAACTGGAGCAGGGCGAGGTCCTGATCGTCGGCGGTGGGAGACTGGCCGGTGAAGGCGTTGATGCCGGCGGCGAGATCGATGTGCCCGGCCTGGGCCGCGATCGGGCTCAGGAGGGGGAGGCCGAAGCGGGTGGTGATGTAGGAGCCGGAGACGAGCGTCAGGCGGGAGGGATCGAACTCGAGGAACGCCTGCCAGCCCGCGGCGGGGACGGGGCCGATGTCGCGGACGCGCACGGCGATGGTGAGGCCGGGGCCGGGAACGGGCGCGAGTTCGAGCACCGGGCCGGCCGCGGCGGAGGTTGCGAGCGCGAGGAGGGCGCCGGCAACGGGGGCGAGTGCGAGGTTGGAGGGGCGTGGGTTCATCGGGTCCTTGGGGAGCGGATCAGGGGCAACCGGCGAACCAGGCGGTGAGGTATTGGAAGATGTCGGGGACGGCGACGAGGTGGTCGCGGTCGATGTCGGCGGCGGGGTGGCCGGACATCCAGGCGTTGATGAAGTCGAAGATGTCCTGGACGTCGAGGCCGCCGGTGTGGTTGAAGTCGGCGGCGCAGGCGGGGAGGCCGTGGGCGGCGAGGAAGGTGGCGTCGAGGGTGTTGAGGCGGCCGTCGAGGTTGAGATCGGCGCGGGCGATGTCCCAGTCGCCGCGTGCGATGAGATCGGCGACGGAGATGTCGGTTATCGGAGCGCCGTCGCCGGCAAGGGGGCTGCAGGGGGTTGGGTCCCGGGGGACGGCGAAGTTGTTCTGGATGAAGGTGAAGTCCTCGGTGAAGACGGTGCCGTCGCCGCTGAAGTCCGGGTGGAGGGGGGAAGTGGAGCAGGTCGTGTCGGCGCCGGGGGATTGGCTCAGGCGGCCGATGTATCCGCCGAAGTCGAGGATGTCGATGTAGGCGTCGTCGTTGACGTTGCCGCCGATGAGCGGCTTGGAGTTGGTCGCCGTGAACGCGGTGGAAAGGGCGTAGGGGTTGGTGGCGTCGAAGGCGGGCGCGCCGGAGGCGACGCGCCGGAGGGTGTGCAGGCGGTCGCGGGCGCCGACGCCGGTGTAGGTTCCGCAGGGGATCGTGGCGAAGGAAGTGGAGGCGGAACCGCCCGAGAAGGTGAGGACGCGCTCGACGGAGTAGGCGGGATTGGGGCACGACGCGGCGGTGTAGAAGTCGAAGGTGATGCAGCGGTCGAAGGGCCCGGCATCGACGCCGGCGAGCTCGACGGTGATGGAGGCGGTGGTGCAGAGGGTGTTCGCGCCGAGCCAGAGCCCGGTGCAGGCGGCCTCGGTGGTGATGCTGCAGGAGGTGCCGACGCAGCAGGCGCCGAGCGGATCGCAGGATTGGGTGTTGCATGGCTCGGTCTCTTCGAGCGTTGGGCAGACGGCGCCGCCGTTGGAAGCGGGGGTGATGATGGTGCGGGTGCGGGTGCGCGTGCCGCCGCCGCAGGCGACGGAGCATGCGGACCACTCGGACCAGCCGCTGACGACGCAATCGACGGGGCAGGGCTGGGTGTTGCAGGGCTGGGTCTCTTCAAGAACCGGGCAGGGCATTCCGCCGTTGGAAGCCGGGGTGATGATGGTGCGGGTGCGAATCTGCGTGCCGCCGCCGCAGGGGAGCGAGCAGGCGCCCCAGGGGGACCAGGCGCTGACGACGCAGTCAACGGGACAGGCGTTGACGGTGAGCGCGGCGGGGTTGGATGTCGCGGAGCCGCAGGCGCCGGTGACGGTGCAGCGGAAGAGCGTGCCGTCGGCGGCGGCCCCGGAGGTGGTCAAGGTGTCGGTGTCGGCATTCGTTCCCGACGCGGGCCCCCATGGACCGCCGGCGCCGGAGGTGCTCTCCTCCCACTGATAGGTCAGGGTGCCGGTGCCGCCGCCGGTGACGGAGAACATGGTGGTGGAGCCGGAGCACTGGGAGGAGGGGGAGGGGTCGGTGGTGGTGGTGGCGGCGTTGATGGAGACGGTGACCGCGGCCGCGCAGCCGCCGATGCAGCCGGAGTTAGAGTTTCGCGTCACGGCGTAGTAGTCGGTCGTGGTCCCGGGCGAGACGGGCAGGGATGTGCCGGTGCCTTCGAGCGGGCCGGTGCACGAGCCGCTGTGCCAATCGATGACGTTGTCCGGGCCGACGCCGGAGGCCGTGAGGGTGCTGGAGCCGGCGGCGCAGATGGACGAGGGCGTTGCGGCGGGCGTCGTCGGGGTGATCGTGAAAGTGTTCGGCGCGCCGGGCGTCGGCAACGACGCGGCGTAGGTGTTCGTGTTGCGGGCGCCGCCGGAGCCGTTGGGGCAGCGCTGGATGGAGTGGTTGCCGCCGGAATCGCCGCTGCCGTTCTGGTTGATCTGGGGTTGGCCCGCGTTCACGAGGACCGCCAGGCCGGGATCATCGGGATCGCTGGTGTCGTACACGACCGCGTCGAGCAGATTCGTTGTCGTCGGAGCGGAGCCGTCGGGGATGCTCGACGCGGAGCCGGTGTAGAGTGCGATGGCGTCCTGCCCATTCTGCAGACCATCGGGGGTGATGGTCAGCGTGTTGTTCGCGGCGAACGATCCGGGAAGGGTGGTGAGCAGTCCCGGATCGCCGATCACGAAATAGCCATCCGCGTTGGTGCTCTTGCCCAGCAGGTCGATCGTCTTGTAGGACAGGTCGTTTGATCCGTTGTAGAACACGACGAAGTGGTTGTTGAGCGGGGTGTTGCCGAGGCCGCCGTCGTACAACTCGATGAACTCCATCGTGTCCGTGCCGGGGGTGTCGGCCTGGACCTCGTTGATGATTATGGGCGATGTGGCCGACACCGTGATTGTCAGGCAACCGGTGCTCTTGCAGCCGGTGGTGGAATCGCGTGCCTGAACGTGGTACGTCGCGGGCGAGCCATACGGCGGTATGGTCACCGAGAGCGACACGGTGTCCGTGCCTCCGGGCACGGGGGCGCCTCCGCAGGAGGTGGTGGACCAATCGGCGGACTGGCCGCCGCCGACGCTCACGGTCATCAGAACGGTGGACCCCGCCGGGCCGGAATACGTCGCGGATCCCGTCGGGGTGGCGGGAAGGGCGTTGACGGTCACGGTTGCGGTCTGGGCGAGTTGTGCGGCGGTGCATCCGCTGGCGGTGGCGAGGACGTTGAAGGTGACCGAGGGGGTGGTGGTCAGGTTGCCGGTTGGAAGCGAGATGGTTCCGCCGGTGCCGGGGACGGCGGCGCCGACGTTCACGTTGCCGGCGGAGTTGCGGAGCTGGTAGCTGATGCCGCTCTCGCTGGCGGCGACGAGGATGTCGGTTCCGGAGCCGCCGCACACTTCCGCGGCCTGCGCCGTGACGGAGAGGCCCGCGCTGGGCGGGGAGACGACGGTGAGCGTGCGCGAGGCGGAGGGCACGGTGGCGCAGGAGGCGCTCATGACGTCCACGGAGTAGGAGTCGGCATCGCCGGAGACCACGCCGGTGATGGTCAGCGTGTCGGTGGTCGCGCCGGAGATGGAGCCGCCGTTGCTCAGGGGCGAGGCGCCTCTGTACCACTGGTAGGAGAGGCCCGTGCCGGTGGCGGCGACGGTGAACGAGGCGTTGCCGCCGATGCAGGCGCTCTGGTTGCCGGGCTGGGTGCCGATGACGGTGGAGGGGAAGACCGTGACCGTCACCTCGGCGCAGGAGGCGGAGGAGCAGGTGCCGTCGGTGGCGCGGGCGTAGTAGGTGGTGGTGGAGCCGGGCGGGGCGATGATGGCGGTGGTGGCGGTGGAGAAGCTTGGAACCACGGGGGTGCCGCCGCACGAGCCGGTGAACCAGTCGATGCTGGTGCCGCCGTCGAGGGTGGCGCTGAGGGTGATGCTCCCGGGGGGGCTGGCCGAGCAGAACGAGGAGGTGGTGGCGGCGGGGCTGGTGGGCGTGCCGGGGACGGCGTTGACGGTGAGGGTGACGGTGTTTGAGGTGGCGCTCGACGGGCTGCCGCAGGTGGAGGAGACCTCGCAGCGATAGTACATGGTTCCGGCGGAGGCGGTGGGCGGGGAGTAGGAGTCGCTCGTGTTGGCGCCCGACGCGTCGTCGTCGTTGGAGGCGAAGTTGTCGGTGGATTGCTTCCACAGATAGGAGACGGTGCCGCTCCCGCCGCTGGCGGCGACGGTGTAGGACACGCCGGCGCCGGTGCAGACGGGGTTTGTGTTCTGGGTGGGCTGGGTGTCGATGGTGACGGCGGGGCAGGCGTAGGTGGTGAACTGGCCGGCGGCGTCGTACACACCAGAGTTGTTGTTGTCGGGATTGGCGCCCGAGTTCAGCGAGGCGCTCGCCGGGATGGACTCGTTGGAGAGATAGGCCGTGGCGCTGGCCAGGCCCGCGACGAACTTGACGGTTGCGCCCGGAGCGATGTCGAGGGTGGCCCAGGAGAGGCGGACTTCCCGGAAGTCGTTGGCGCCGTTGCCCGTGCCGCCCTCGGCGTCGAGCGCGACGCCGTTGGCCGCGTTGCCGGTGAGGCTGTAGGCGGCCTGCCCGTTGGGGCGGAAGGCGATGGCGAACTCGGGCGAGATCGGGAGGGTGGTGTTGGTGAGGACGCGCCCGATGGCCTGGGTGTCGCCCAGGCCGGTGGGGGAGGCGGTGAAGCCGCCCGCGGCGGTGTCGAGCAGGACGACGACAACGTCGTTGAGCGTGGCGCCGAGGCGGTAGCCGACGGTGAGACCGGTGGAATCGCTCTCGAGGTAGATCGAGCCGTTGCCGAGCACGCCGCCGTAGCCCGCGCCGCCGCCGACCCAGCGATAGGAGTTGGCCGGGCCATACTCGGCCGCGCCAAGCCCGCCGTCGATCGTGGGGCCCGAGGCGCTGGCGTCGGTGATGCCGGCCGTGGTGGTCAGGGTGATGGTGAGGCAGGAGGCGCCGACATCCGTGCAGGAACCGGTGTTGCGGGCGCGGGCGAAGTAGGTGGTTGCGCCGGTGGCGGTGGGGGCGACGGTGAGGGAGGTGGTGCCCGAGCCGCCGGGGGCCGCGCCGACGCCGCAGGAGGTGGTGAACCAGTCGGCGGTCTGGTTCGCGCCGACGGAGACGGACATGGTGACGGGGACGCCGACGGCGGTGGTGTAGGCGGTGGTGCCGGTGGGGGCGGGGGGGGAGGTGCGGAACGCGCTGGCGTTGGACGGGGCGCTGTCGGTGCGGTTTGTGCCAGGGGAACCCGTCCCACCATCGAAAGTGATTCGAACATAGACGCTGGCTGCATCATTGAGTGCAGTAATCGACGACAGATCAATGGTTCGTGTCGCATAGGTCGTCGAAGTCATACTGTAGGTCGAGCCGAAGTTGGTGAAACTGACGTTGTTGGTGGAGTACGACACCTGGTTTGAAGCAAACCCGGTGCTCGTCCCGCGAGTTGCAAACGTCAAGATCAGGTTGCTGCGTCCGGTCATGCTGACTTGGAACTGAATGAACTTGCCGTTGTTCGCGTTTCCAACCAATGCCCACGCGTTGCTGTTCGTGTCCGTTGGGGCGATTTCATTAGCGGTTGTTCCCCCGAGAACCGTGCGTCCAGCGCCGCCTGCAGTTCCGGCGACGGCTGCGTCGCTTGTGAGTGTTCCGCTTCCGGAGGAGACTGTTTCCAGCGTCGTCTGGCTGGTCGCGTTGCTGAAGTTCCAATAGGCCACAAGGTCAGCAAAGGCCTTGCTGGGCAGACCCACCGTAACAACTATTGCGGTCAGCGCCATAGCTCTGGCGATCGCCTGTTTCTGGAATACTTGCGATGACATCGTGCGAGTCGCCGACGCGCCCATTCGTTGGAGATTGGCGAAACCGCTGGCGAGCATTGAAGCACAGGCGCGGGTTCCGTGTGTCCAGAGTGTCGAGAGCATGGCGGTCGGTCCTTTCGAGTCGCGGCCCGCGGGAGGGTGGCGGGCCGGGGTGGTCGTCGTGTCAAAGCCCCCGCACGCGGCGCGGCGTGCAGGGGTGGGTCCATCCGGGCAAGCCGTCCCCGCCCGTGTGGACGGGCGGGGGCAGAGGTGGCTCGGGCTCGATCCCGGAAGGGGACCGAGCGCGAGGAAGACGGCGGCGTTAGCAGCCTCGGAACCAGGCGTTGATGAAGTCGAAGATGTCCTGGACCTCGTTGAGGTTGTTGGCGTTGGTGTCGGCGCGCGGGTGGCCCATGAACCACGCGTTGAGGTAGGCGAAGATGTCGCTGGTGTCGATGGTCTGATCGGCGTTGAAGTCGGCGATGCAGCGGGGGAGGCCGTGGACGGCGATGTAGGCGATGTCGGCGGCGTTGACGCGCCCGTCGAGGTTGTAGTCCATCATGGCCACGTCGCGCAGGCCGCGGGCCATGGCGTCGTCCACCGAGATGTCGGTGACGGGGCCGTTGCCGGCCAGGGTTGCGCCGCAGGGATCCAGGTCGCGGAAGTGGAGGAAGGCGAGCTGGATGAAGGTAAAGTCGCCGGCATCGACGGGGCCGCCGTCGCCGTTGAAGTCGGCGTGGGCGCCGGAGAAGCCGCAGGGGGAGGAGCCGCCGGGGGTGGAGTTGTACTGGCCGAGGAAGGTGCCGGCGTCGAGGATGTCGACGTACTCATCGTCGTTGAGGTTGCCCTGCTCGAGGGCCTTGGAGGTTGCGGCGGTGAAGTCGGCGTAGTAGGCGGGGCCGGAGATGCCGAAGTTGGCCGCGCCGGCGCTGGTGCGACGGAGGGAGTGCTTGGCGTCGCGGACGGTGATGGCCGTGTAGGGGCCGAAGGCGCAGGGGACGTTGAGGGTGATGGAGCCGATGCCGGAGGCGCTGAAGGCGACGTCGCCGGTGAGGGTGGCGGCGGGGGTGCAGGCGCCGTTCCAGAACTCGAAGGTGATGCAGCGGGTGGAGGCGTTGTTGAGGCCGGTCTCCTCGACGGTCGCGTTGAAGGTGTTGACGGGGTTGACGACGATGACCTGGTTGCAGGAGGAGGCGTTGCCGGCGCAGTCGGTGGCGGTCCAGGTGACGGTGGTGGTGCCGGAGGGGTAGGGGGCGTTCAGGGCGGCGAGGTCGTCGCGGGCGCCGGTGATGACGGGGATGGCCGTGCAGTTGTCGGTGGCGAGGGGGTTGGTCTGGTGGGAGAAGTTGTCCCAGTAGATGTCGTAGGTGACGCCGGCGGTGGTGTTGTGGCCCTGGAGGATGACGTTGCCGAGGGTGACGCTGAAGGGGTACGTCGGGTCTTCGGCGATGGACCACGTCTTGTCGCCGACCTCGTAGATCCAGGTGTGGCCGGCGAGGCGGATTGAGAGGGTGTACCAGGCGTCGTAGACGAAGCCGGTGGGCAGACCGAGATCATTCCAGAGGCCGGTGTTCACGTCGTAGGCGCGGAAGCGGGGGGTGCCGCCGTCGCTGGTGAACTCGATGATCGGGTAGGAACTCACGGCGTTGGAAGAGTCGAAGGCGGTTCCCCAGAAGCCGGCCATGCGCTTGTTGGTCGTGGCCCAGGCGGAGGGGACGTAGAGGTCGATGGACATCTCGTTGGCGGAGATGTCGAGCTTGCGGCCCTGGGTGTCGTAGAAGGCGCCGCCAAACCCGCCGCCGCGGCAGGGGGAGCAGGCGGACGCGTCGATGGAGTGCTTGAGACGGTTGCCGCCGGCGAAGAGGGCGGATTGGAATCCGGCGGGGGCGTAGCGGTCGGTGTACCAGACGCCGGGGGCCTGGGTGGCCGAGAGCGTGGGGTTGGTGTCGAAGGCCTCGGTGGTTGCGGAGAAGAGATCGACGGCCGCGCCGCAGGAGCCGGCGTCGGCGTTGACGGTGATGGGGGGCGGGCAGGTGATGACGGGGTTGGTGGTGTCACGCTGGGTGATGACCTGGACGCAGGACGCGGAGTTGCCGCAGTGGTCGGTGGCCGTCCAGGTGCGGGAGATGACGTTGTCGATGCAGGGGAAGGCGGTGGTGTCGAAGTTGTAGACGGCGGCGGAGGAGGCGGTGGAGATGCGGAAGTTGTCTACGTAGGCGTTGAAGACATCGCCGGGGCTGGCGAAGCCGGAGGCGAAGCGGACGCCGCCGAGTGCGCCCGAACCGCTCACGATGGTGGCGTTTGGGTGCAGGGCGAGGTAGTCACCCAGGGTTCCCGCGCCGGCACCCGGGCTCAACTCGCCGTTGTCGGTCCACCACATGCCGTGGAGCGCATCCCAAGTCTGCCAGACGTTGAGGGCGGTTCCCGGCTGGAACGGGAATGGGTTGGCGTTGCCCGCTCCTGCCGCGCTGAAGTCGGGCTCAAAGTACAGGGCGTCTTCAACGCCGGAACCGCCGCTGTTGTTGACGTAGAGCTTGAGGTAGGGCACCTGCTGCCCGTTCCATTGCGTGGCATAGGTGCTATAGCCGAGCTGGGTGATGGCATCGAGGCGTGTCCCATCCCAGCCGGCGTGCCACATCTGCGCGGACTGGCCGCCATCGGTGCCGGTGTTGAGATGGGCGCTGCCGGTCCCCAAGGGGGGCGTCGCAGGGCCGACCACGAAGTCGGCCGTGCCGTCGCCGCCGGGCGTGCCGGTGTCGTCGGTGACGCGAAGCGTCCAGCCGTTGAGGTTGCCGGGGAAGACGGGGGTGACGACGACGTCGGCATGAGTGACAACGGGCGTGCTGCACGTGTCGGTGGCGGTGGCGGGTCCGCCGGTGTTGGCGACGGTGGGGTTGACATCGCACTCGATGAGCACGTTGGGCGGGCAGTAGGTGAAGGTGGGGGCGGTGGTGTCGTTGAGGGTGATGGCGCCCAGGGCGGAGGTGGTGACGGCGATGGAGGCGCCGTTGTTGTCGGTCAGGCGGGTGGGCGGGTTGTTGGTTCGGTAGTCGACGAGGTTGGCGGCGTTGCAGTATGTGCCCGGCGCGGCGAAGGTGATGGTGGCGAGGGTCTGGCCGGCGGTCAGGATGGTGCCCGGAAAGTTGAGGAAGTCGATGCCGACGGCGACGTTGGCGGTGAACGCGCCGTTGTTGTAGGTGTTGCCGACGTTGATCAGGCCGGAGCCGGGGACGATCGACGTCACCGCCAGGCCGCTATCGAAGGTGAGGAAGAACTGGCCGCCCGTGGCGACGGGGCTCGCGTCAACGCTCGTGAGCACGAGCTTGACCTCGAGGGTGCCGTTGGCGAGACAGTCGTTCGTGGACTGGAGCTCGACGGTGTACGCGGCGAGGGCGGATTGCGCCAGGGCCGCGGCGCCGACGAGGGCGCAGGTCTGGAAAAGACGTCGGAACTGCATGGGAACTCCTTGGCTGAGCGCGTTATCCCCACGGCTCTGCGTAAGAAACGGGCCCCGGGGTGGGCCACCACCGAACGGAAACGTCCCCGCCCGCGGGTGCGGGCGGGGACCGAGGAAGCAAGAGCGGCCGCGGCACGCCCGCGGCCGAGATGAAACGGATCAGCAGCCCTGGAACCAGAGGTTAATGAAGTCGAAGATGTCCTGGACCTCGGTGCGCTCGTTGGCGTTCATGTCGGCCTTGGGGTGGGCCATGAACCAGGCGTTGAGGTAGGAGAAGATGTCCTGCACGTCGATGGACTGGTCGTCGTTGAAGTCGGCGGAGCAGCGCGGCAGGCCGTGCTGGGCGACCCAGTTGACGTCGCCGACGTTGAGGCGACCGTCGAGGTTGTAGTCGGCCATGGCGTAGGCGCGCAGGCCGCCGGCGACGAGGTCGTCCACGGAGATGTCGGTGACGGGAGAATCGCCGGTGAGCGCGCCGCCGCAGGGATCGGCGTCGCGGAAGTCGAGGAACCCGGACTGGATGAACGTGAAGTCCTCCGTGCTGACGATTCCGTTGCCGCTGAAGTCGGCGTGGAGGCCGGGGTTGCAGGTGGTGCTTGCGCCAGGGCTGGTCCCAGACTGGCCGATGAACCCGCCGAAGTCGAGGATGTCGATGTAGGAGTCGTTGTTGATGTTGCCGCCCTGGAGTGCGAGCGCCGAGGTGAAGCTGGACTGGTAGTTCACGCCGGAGGTGCCGATGGTTCCCGTGCGCCGCAGCGTGTGGTGAGGGTCGGTGGCGGTGATCCCGGTGTACAGGGCGCCGCACGGAACATCGATCGTGGCTGTGCCGATCGCGTTGCTGATGGTGGAGTTGGTAAAGGTGACGTCCGCGGTCACGTTCGTGGCGAACGCGCACGGGCCGGATCGGTAGAGATCCAACGAGATGCAGCGGGTGAACGGCGCGTTGGCGGGGTTGGAGGCCGTGCCCGCGAGTTCAACGGTGAGGTTGAGCGTGTTGAAAGGGTTGACGGTGACATTGAAGTTGCAGGAGCCGACGTTTCCGCAGGCATCGGTTGCTGAGCACACGACGGGGGTGGTTCCGGAGGCGAACGAGGATCCGCTGGGGGGGGCGCACGAGACCGTGAGCGGCCGGCCGACGGAGGTATTGTCGATGGCCAGGTTGGTCAGGTCGATGAACGTGAACCACATGTAGCGATTGCCGCCGACAATCGTGGCGATGATGTCCGCCGGGGTTGAGCGCGTCTCGGTGAAGAGCAGCGATCCGCCGGAGGTCAGCGCTTGCATGTCGCAGGCCAAGGCACCTGAACCATTGTCGCGGAAAGTCCATCGCAGCGTGTACCAGCCGCTAGCGGTGATGCTGGCGTAGTTGGTGTACGCGGTGTTGAAATCGTTGCGGCGGGCGCCGTAGGCGTTGTTGTCGCCGGCGATGCGTATTTCGGTTCCACTCGCGTTCTGGATGTGGAAAACGAAGTCGCGGAGGTGGTTGCCGTCCTGTCGGCTGGCGGCGCTGGTCAGTTCGATGGTGTACCGGTTCTGGGCGATGGCCGGGTCGGCCATGTCGATGTAGATGTCGGTCGAGACCACGAAGCCTTCGCCGAAGGCGCTGCCGTATCCACCCAAGCGGGTGAAGGGAGCATTGTTGCTGGGACGCGCGGTGGTCAAGAGATTACCGTGGAAGCCGCCGCTCGCGGAGGCGATGCCGTTTGTCCCGGAGGCGACCCGTGCGATTGTGGTAAGGCCGCCGCTGTTCCAGTCGGTGGATTGCTGAAGGGCGGAGCCGCCCGCGACATATCCCGCGTCCTCGAAACCCTGGAAGTGCTGCTGGTCGAATGCTGTCGGGCTGGCATAGGTGACGACGGCGGAGCAGGAGTTCGCGTCGGCGTTGGTATGGATGTCCGCCGGGCAGCCAGTAACCGCGGGTGGCGTGTTGTCATCCACCGTGATCGTCTGCACGCATGTGGAAAAGTTGTTGCAGTGGTCGGTGGCCTTCCAGGTTCGAAGCAGCGTGCCTCGCCCGCCGATGTTTCCGCATGCCGTGAGGCCGCTCCGATCGTCGGTGTAGGATATCACCGGGCTGGCGTCGCAGGCATCCACGGCAGTGGCGGAGCCGGTCGCCCAAGGGTCCTTGCCGTCGCTCCACGAAACGGTCAGGTCGCTCGGGCAGGTGATGACCGGCGCGGTAGTGTCGCCGATCGTGACAGCCGCGAGGTCAGAGGACGTGAACGGGAGCGACTGGGCCGCGTTGTCGGTGAGCGCGGAGACGGGCATGTGCGCCGTGTCCACGGTGACGAGGCTGAGGGTGGGGCAGGAGGTTCCGGTGTAGGTGAAGTCAATGGTGGCGAGCGTGTCGCCGTTGCCGATTGTCTGGCCGGAGGACATGACACCGACGGCGATGGTGGCGGACCCGGTGCCGGCGGTGGTCTGGATCGGTTGCAGACTCGGGTCGACAGTGATGGAGGTGTTGTCCGCCGTGAGGAATCCGTCATAGTTCAGAAAGATCATCGCGCCGGCGGCGGTGGACGTGCCGCCAGTGACGCCCAGTTTCACCGACACGATCAGGTGTCCCGTGCTGGTGCAGTCTCCGGTGGTGACAAGGCTCACGGTATAGACGGGCGCGGCCATCGCCGTTCCGGCGAACAGCGAGCCAGCGACGGCGATGAAACATCGAAGACTGCGAAGCACGCTCATGAGATTCTCCTTGGATAGGGGTGGGGCGGGTGGCAAGAAACGCCGTGGACGACTCGCGGACTTGGGGTGTGCGTATCAAGGCGCACAACCACCATTGACCGACTCTGTCGGGGCAAACCGAACTAAAAAGATGGACCAGGCAGCCTTGGCCCGGCGCGAGCTACGGACGAGCCCGCACGGCCGGCGCTTCTCGGCGTCGACGTTTCAAGACAAATCCGACTGCCAGAAGCCCAGCGGCCGATGGCGCGGGGATGATGGTGACGGACGTTCCAGTGAGCACCCCGGTGTTGTTGACGTTCGGCCCGGTGTCTCCATAGACCACGCTGATGCCGACCGGGTTGCCCGCGGAAGGAAGGATGGTGAGCGGCGTGGCCTGGGAGGGGGCCAGGGCCGTGAAGAGCATGGTGGTCAGGAGCGCGCCGTTGGGTGTGGTGGGCGCCATGATCGACGACCCCAGCGGACCCAGACCGATGAGCATCGCGGTGCCGTCGGTCGGGGGCGAGCTCTCGTTGATTCCGTAGGCATCGTGGAAGAACCCGATGCCGGTGAAGGACGGGGCCCCCGCGGTGGACACGCCCAGAAGCTGCAGCCGGGAGGGGTCCCAGGTGAAGATCATCTGGAACGAGAGCATTCCCTCCGGCTCGCCGGAGGCTGCGCGGGCGCGGACCTGCACCGCGACCTGCGCGCCGACCGGGTACGCGGCCTGATCGGGCAGCAGCGACAGATCGATACTGCCGGCCGACACGGCGGTCAGCGGGAAAAATGCCAGGCCAAGGGCCGCGTACCGAATCGTCATGGGGACTTTCTGCAGAGGGGCATGGGGAGCAACCCCGTTGAATCGATAGTGGTTTACCTCATGGGGGCCTGTCCGTCAAGAGTTTTCTGGGCAAATAACAAAAACCGAGTACTAACAATGGGTTACGCGCCGTGGCCCGGGCTGGATTCTCATCGACGCCTGGCGTGTTAGATTGGGCTGGGTTGGGCATCCAAACATGGGCGATCCGGACATTCGACAGGGTGTCGGTTGCGCGGGCGTGGGGCGATTCGGGCTGCCCGGGTGCGGGGGCTTGAGCGGGTCGGATCGAACAACCCGGACGCGAATTCGGACCTGGGTGGAGGGAAGGGGGGCGTTGGACGCTCGCTCGGGCACCGGCCCGGGGTGGCCTCATGGGACACGCGCCCGGTATTTGGACGGGCTGGGGTTGCGTGCGGCTGCCCGTTCGCGCACGATGGGTTGACCCGCTCGCGGCGGGGGGCACAGTACACCGATGGGAACCGAGGTTCGCGGCCGGAGCGGGTGGTGCAGGAGGCCGACCATGGGAAGCGCGAAGACGACGGCGAAGGGTGTGCTGGCGGCGGTGTGTCTGTTGGCCGGGTCCGCGGCGGCCGGAGCGGCGCCCGCGGGCGTGACGTACTTCCTACGGGCCGGGAGCACGGCCCAGGAGGGGTGCCACGGGCTGTGCGCGTGCTTGCTGCTTTTTCCCGAGCCGCTGCGGGGGACGTTTGTGCTCACGCCGGGCCTGCCGGACCCGGTGTTCCAGAACTACACGATCGACGATGTGCGTCTGCGGGCGCCGGCGCTGGGGCAGGTGTTTGTCGGATCCGGGACGTATCAGACGGTGAGCGCGCCGCCGGGGCAGCAGCAGATCTTCCTGAACATGTCGATCAACGGCGAGCCGCCGCTGGACTGGTTCGGCGGGCGGCGGACGTTTGCGATGCCCACGCCGGTGGTGGAGGCGTCGGCGAGCCTGCCGGGGAACTGCTTCGACATCGCGCTGATCATCAAGGCGACGCCGTTCCGGGCCGACTGGAACGCGGACGGGGCGATCTCGACGGATGACGTATTCGACTTCCTGACCGGGTGGCTGGCGGGGGATGGGGACGCGAACGAGGATGGGCGGATCGCGGTAGACGACATCTTCGAGTTTGTGAACGCGTGGCTGGCCAGAAGGTGAGCCAGGGCGGGGTTGCCCCGCGAGAGTCGAGCGAGAACAGGTCGCAGGCGTCGCCATTCTCCGACGGCGCGCGGTGGCGTGCTTCGCCGCCGTATCGTGGTGCGTGTGCGGCCGGTACACGCATCTCTTCACGTGGCGGCAGCTCCATCGGTTGATGGGGCTGGTGACACCGTCCGGGGGGCAGGGGGCGATCGAGGTCGAGCCCTTGCCGCTGCGCTACAACGTGCCGCCGAGCCAGGCGGCGCCGGCGGCGGTTCTCGGATGGGG
>OEIU01001575.1_pt1 | contig 14310 bp, 13 predicted proteins | sample 1539221 | NCBI WGS metagenome assembly OEIU01 (sample SAMN03792071, study PRJEB22550) | activated sludge metagenome | feature: wastewater treatment plant; material: activated sludge; isolation source: Wastewater treatment plant of a petroleum refinery complex | place: Argentina: Zarate | collected...
TCCGCCGGCCTATACTGCGGAGGCACCGCGCATCCGCCGGTGATTTTCGGGAGCAGGGCCATGGGCAAGTTGAGGCAGAGCAACAAGGAAACGAAGAAGAAGCCGCAATCGACCCCGAAGGAGAAGAAGGCCGCCAAGGAGGCCAAGAAGAACGCGACGGAGGGCATTCGCCCGACGACTTCGAAGTAAGTTCATTTTGTCGATGCCCCGGCTCTTGCGTGGCAGGGCTCGATCAACCGATCCCCCCTTCCGCCTTCGCCTCCGCGGCGTACTCCATCGCCACCTGCCGGAACCTTAGCGCGGTCGGAATCACCGGCTCAGGGCGTGATGCCAGCGCGATTGCGACCGACAGGTACGCATCGGTTGGCTCGAGTCGGCAAAAGACGACGCCACCCGGCCCGTGGCGGCTGCTGTTCGCGGGCACCAACGCGATGCCCATGCCGCTTTCGACCAGGCTGATGATGGTCTGGACCTGAACTGCCTCCTGCACCACCTTTGGCGTGAACCCGGCCGCCTGGCAGGCCAGCATCACCTGGCCTCGCAGGTTGGCGGCTGCCGCCGCGGAATACATGACGAAAGCCTGATCGGCCAAGTCGCACAGCGCAAGTCGCTTGCGCCGGCCCAGCGGGCTGTCGCCCGGTAGCACCGCGACCAGCGTGTCGTGCTCGATTGGTGTCAGCACGGTCGCGTGCGCCTCGAGAACCGGGTAACGAACCAATCCCAGGTCGAGTGAACCCTGCGCGATCTCTTCGAGTATCCGCGTCGTCGTGCCTTCACTCAGTTCGAGCGAAATGCCCGGATAGCGCGCGCGGAAGCGCGGCAGGATCCGCGGCAGCAGGCGGTAGGTCGCCGAGCCGACGAACGCTACGCGCAACACGCCGCCGGTGCCCGACACCGCCATCGCGGCCGATCGACGAAGCTGCTCCGCGTACAGCGCGACGCGCCGCGCGTCGTCCAGGATCGCCTTGCCGAATTCGGTCAGCTTGACGCCGCGGCGTCCACGCTCGAACAACGCCGCGCCGAGATCGCGTTCCATGCGCCGCACCGACACCGACAGCGGGGGTTGCGACATGTGCAGGCGCTCGGCGGCCTTGCGAAAGCTCAGCGTCTCGGCGACGGCGATGAACTGGCGAATCTGGCGCAGGTCCATGGGCGGCAGGGCTGACGGGCCGATTGATACTGAAAGGGTATCACACGCGAAACGATCGATACTGGACGATGCATACCTCAAGTGCGATAGTCGGCTCCGTCTCTCGAAGCGCCGGAGCGCCCTCGATGTCCGACCGTGAAGAAACCATCCACTTGCTCGCCGACGCGGTGCGCCGGTTCGCTCGCGAGCAACTCGTTCCCGCCGAGCCGACCGTCGAGGAAACCGACGAGATCCCGGGCGACATCGTTCGTCAGCTCAAGGAACTCGGGCTATTCGGCATGACCGTGCCCGAGGAGTACGGCGGACTCGGCTTGGGCATGTACGAGGAGGCCCGGCTGGTCCTCGAGGTCGCGTACGCGTCGCCGGTGTTCCGCTCGTACTTTGGTACCACCAATGGAGTGGGCACGCTGGGCATCGTCAACGACGGCACCGAGGAGCAGAAGCGCCGCTACCTGCCGCGAATCGCCACCGGCGAGATGATGGCGTCGTTTTGCCTGACCGAACCCGACTCGGGGTCCGACGCTGCGTCGCTGACCACGCGCGCGATTCGCGAAGGTGGCTACTTCGTGATCAACGGCACAAAGCGCTTCATCACCAATGCGATCCATGCGGGGCTGTTCACTGTCTTCGCGCGCACCGCACCAAAGGAGGCGGGCGCCGCGGGCATTTCGGCGTTCCTGGTAGAGCGCGACACGCCCGGCATCACGGTCGCGGCGCCCTACCGGAAGATGGGGTTCCGCGGCTCGCACGAGTCCGACGTCATCTTCGAGAACTGCCGCGTGCCGGCGAGCGCGCTGCTCGGCGGACGAGAGGGCGGCGGCTTCAAGAGCGCGATGAGGTCGCTCGACCACGCGCGCCTGCACATGGCTGCGGTCGCCGCCGGCATGTGCGAACGCCTGATCGACGAGGGTAGGCGCTACGCGATCGAGCGCAAGCAGTTCGGCAAGCCGATCGCGAGCTTCCAGTTGATCCAGGGAATGCTGGCCGACAGCCAGGCCGAGGCCTACGCCGCGCGCGCGATGGTCGAGAAAGCAGCGCGCGACAAGGACGCCGGCCACAACGTGACGATGGAATCGGCCTGCTGCAAGTATTTCGCGACCGAAGCGGCCGGCCGCATCGCCGACCGGATGCTGCAGATCCATGGGGGCAGCGGTTACATCAAGGAATACCCGATCGAGAGGCTCTACCGAGACGTCAGGCTTCTAAGGATCTACGAGGGAACCAGCCAGATCCAGCAACTGATCATCGCGCGCGAGCTGCTCAAGCAGGTCGGCGCCTGACCGGCGCCTGCAGTCGAGTGACTACAACGAGGAGACTGAGATGCTGAAAATCGCCAAATCGATGTTCGCAGCGCTGATCGCATTGGCCGCTGCCGCGCCGGCGCAGGCACAGGAGTACCCGAGCAAACCGATCCGCTGGCTGATTCCGTTCTCCGCGGGCGGGCCGACCGACGTTCTCGCGCGCGCAATCGCTCCGAAGCTCAGCGAGTCGCTCGGCGTGCCGGTCATCGTCGACAACCGGGTTGGCGCGGGAGGCAGCATCGCGATGGAGACGCTCGCCCGCTCAGCGCCGGATGGCTACACGATCGCGATGGGGCACACCGGCACGCAGGCCATCAATCCGCACATCTACGCGAAGCTCGCCTACGATCCGCGCAAGGACTTCGCTGCCGTTACGCCGGTGGTCTCATACGTGAACGTGCTCGTGGTGAACCCGGCCGTTCCGGCGAAAACCGTTGCCGAGCTCATCGCCTTCGCGAAGGCGAACCCGGAGAAGGTGACGCTCGGCTCGGGCGGTACTGGCGCGACCAACCATCTCTCGATGGAGCTTCTCAAGTCGCTCACCGGCGCGCCGATCGTCCACGTGCCGTATAAGGGCAGCGCGCCAGCGCTGGTGGACGTGATGGCCGGCAACATCACCGGGATGTTCGACATCCTGGTCACCAGCTTGCCCCAGATCCGTAACGGCAAGATTCGCCCGCTGGCCGTCACCAGCGACAAGCGCAGCGAGTATGCGCCCGATATTCCGACGATGCGCGAGTCAGGCGTGCCGGGCTATTCCGAGGCCGGCAGCGACCTGTGGTTCGGCGTGTTCGCGCCTGCTGGAACGCCGAAGCCGATCGTCGACCGGCTGAACCGCGAGCTGATCAAGGCGCTGGACACGGCCGAGGTACGCGAGCGCATCAGGGCGCAGGCGTACAGCGTCTGGACGCTGAGGCCCGAGGAGTTCGACGCGTTCGTGCGAACGGACTACGAAAAGTGGGGCAAGATCGTGAAGTCGGCGAACATCACTGCGCAGTGAAAGGGCGCCAAACATGAGCGGGCCGCTCGAGGGCGTGCGGGTCCTCGACCTCACCAGTGTCGTGATGGGCCCCTATGCGACGCAGTGGCTCGGAGACTACGGCGCCGACGTCATCAAGATCGAGCCGCCCGAAGGCGATGTAATGAGGCTCTCCGGTCCGATGAAGTCGGACCGTATGGGGCACTTCTATCTGACCACGAACCGCAACAAGCGGTCAGTGGTGATTGACCTCAAGTCCCCAAGCGGCCGTAGCGTCATGCTGGAGTTGGTGAAGACCGCCGACGTGCTGATCTACAACCTGCGCCCGCGCGCCATGGAGCGCTTGGGCCTCGGGTACGAGGCATTGCGAGCCGTCAATGTCGGGCTGATCTACGTCGGGGGCATCGGCTTCAGCCAGCGGGGCCGCTATGCGGCGCGGCCTGCCTACGACGACCTGGTGCAGGGGATGTCTGGCCTGCCATGGCTGACCCGACAGGCCGGCGCCGAGCACCCCCGATACGCGCCGCTGGTGCTGGCGGATCGTCTCGTCGGCCTTCAACTCGCGCTCGCGGTCGCCAGCGCGCTGTACCATCGCGCGCGCACCGGCAAGGGCCAGAAGGTGGACGTCCCGATGTTCGAGGGAATGGCGTCGGTCGTGCTGGGCGAGCACTTGGCAGGCGAGCTGTTCGCGCCGTCGATCGGCCCCTACGGCTATTCGCGCAGCTTGACGACGGGCCGTCGTCCGTACCGCACGCGCGACGGTTACTTGTGCACGCTGGTCTACAACGACAAGCAGTGGCGCAAGTTCCTCGAGGTGATCGGCCGACCGCGGATGATGGACGAGGACCCTCGCTTCGCGTCGCAGGGCGCACGTCTCGCCAACATCGACGCGGTCTACGGATTCCTTGCAGAGATGCTCGCGACGCGCACTACCGAAGAGTGGCTTCGTCTGTTCGAACAGGCCGACTTGCCGGCCGCGCCGATGTATTCGCTGGAAGACCTGAAGCGGGACGCGCACCTGCGCGAGACCGGCTTCATCGGCGAGGTCGCGCACCCTTCGGAGGGCACGATCACCTCGATCGCGAATCCGACCGAGTGGTCGGAGACGCCGCCGTCAATTCGCCGGCATGCGCCGCGCCTGGGCGAGCACACCATCGAGGTATTGCGCGAGAGCGGGTTCGCGGAGGAGGCAATCCGCTCGCTGCTGGAAGAAGGCAGCGTCCGCGCCGCGTGACGAGCGGCGGCAGACGCTGCCCGGGCCCTCGCGGGCCCAGCGTTCAGGGCTTGATCTCGATCTTCGTCGCGTCCACCGTGACGCCGTCGGCGGCCAGCGTGCCGTGCACTTCGACGCGGTCGCCCGGGCTGAGGTCCGCGGCGGTGCCGCCCCGGAAGCTCGGGCTGCCGGCGTAGCTCACCGTGACGCCGCGCACCACGAAGGTCGACTTGACCGTGTCGACGGCATCGATGGTCCCGTCGACCTCGAAGCCCTCGTGCTCGTCGTCGGCGTCGGACTTCGGCTCGACCTTGGTGGCGACCAGCACGCCGTTGACGACCGAACCCTCCACTTCGACGCGGGCGCCCTTGGCGATGCCGTCGGTGCCTTTGGGGAAGGTCGCCTTGCTGGCGTCGACCGGCAGGCCGCCGAGGCTGAACGAGGTGGCGGACGTGAAGTCGGTGACGACGCCGTCCACCTCGCTGTGGTCGTTGTCCTCGGGGTGCAGGCGCACCGGCTTGACGCTGGTGGCGACCCACTCGCCGCTCACCTGGGCGGTGGCGAGCTTCACGCGCACCGGGTCGCCCGCCTGGATGCCGCCGTCGGGCATCGTCGCCGTCGACGTGTCGATCACGGCGCCGCCGATTCGCAGCGTGGTCGTGGCCGGATCGTAGGCGCTGACGACGCCGCGCAGCTTGTAGTTCTGCGCACCCGCCTCGGGTTCGATCCGCGTCGCGGTGTAGACGCCGGTCGACGTGTCGAGCATCCCGTGCACTTCGACGACGTCGCCGACGTTCAGCGCTGCGAGGCCGCCCGCCATCATGTCGTCGAAGACGGTGGTCGGGGTCACGTGCACGGTCTGGCCGAGCACGGCGATCGAGTCGGTGCCCTTGCTCTCGACGGGGCCGCGCATCAGCGTGCTGAACGTGATGGTCTGTGCGTCGGCCGAACGCACGCCGCCGGACTCGGCGATCTCGTCGGCCTCGACCTCGACCACCATGCCGAGCTTGAGCTCGCTGCTGTCGTGCGTGGTGCCGTCGTCGTCGACGACGTGCGCGAGGTCTTCCTTGTAGTGCACGCCGTTGACGACGATCGAGCCGAAGCCCGAGATCCGTCCGGACGCGTAGGTCGACTTGGTCGTTGCCGACGTGCTGCTGCCGCCGCCTCCTCCGCAAGCGACGAGGACGAGCGCGCTCAGCGCGATGGAAGCGAGGCCGACCGTCCTGCTGCGAAAGAGGCTCTTTGCGGATGCCATGGGTTGCTCCGTCGGGTGGGAAAAGCCAAAAAATGGAAACTTTTCCCATTGTATATCCGGCCCGGGTCGGGCGCGTGACACCCTGCACGGTGCTGCCGCCTCCGGACCGCGAGCGCCGACCGCTCGTCGGTCTCGGGGTCGATTCGACCGGCGGCGGCAACGGCGTCTACACTCGCCGCCGACGCCCCCTTCCATCCACGAGGAACTCCCGCATGAACGCCCCTGAACCCTCCCCGCGGATCGACCGCGCCGCCTTCGACGAGATCGCCCCGGCCGCCGTCGCCGCGCTGCGCGCGCTGGGCAAGGCGGTCGACGACTCAGGGCTCGAGAAGCCGCTCACCGAGCTGATCAAGGTCCGCGCGTCCCAGATCAACGGCTGCGCGTTCTGCATCCAGTACCACCTGAACATGGCGCGCAAGCTGGGCGTCGAGGCGCCCAAGCTCGACCTGCTCGCGGCGTGGCGCGAAGTCGGCGTCTACACCGCGCGCGAGCGCGCCGCCCTGGCCTGGACCGAGGCGCTGACGCGGATGGACCGGCACAGCGTCTCCGATGCCACGTACGCGCAGGTTCAGGCGCAGTTCACCCGCTCCGAGATCGCGTTCCTGACCGCCTCGGTCGGCGCCATCAACGCCTGGAACCGGATCGCCGGGGCGCTGCACTTCGAGCCGCCGGTGGCGTGACGCCGGGCGCGGCCTGCTGCCGCAGGTGCTCGACCAGCACCCGCGCGCTGGCCGACAGCGTCTCGTCCGATCGCCAGCAGATCACGAAGCGGCGCACCGCCCACGGATCGGCGAGCGGCACGACCACCAGGCCGGTCGCGCTGGCGGTCGGCGTGATCGCCTCGCGCGGCAGGATGGCCAGCCCGAGCCCCGCGGCGACGATGCGGCACGCCGCGTCGAGCCCCGAGACCTGGATCCGGTTGGCCGGCGCCCGGCCGACCAGCGCGGCCTGCCGGCGCAGCATCGCCTCGACCATGCCTCCGGGTGCGACGCCCACCGAAGGGTGGTCGAGCGTCTGCGCGTAGCGCAGGCGCTTGTGCCGCGCGAGCGGGTGCGCGGCGTGCACCACGACGCACAGGTGGTCCGACCGATAGGGCGCGGTCCGCAGTCCGGCGAGCGCGCCGGCGTCCCACAGCACGCCCAGGTCGGCGGCACCCTCGCGCACCGCACGCACGATCTCGCTGCTCACCCCTTCGTCGAGACTGACTCGTACCGAGCGGTAGCGCGCGAGGAACGCGGCGATGTCGTCGGGCAGACATTCGGCCAGTGCCGAGACGCTCGCCATCACGCGCACGCTGCCCTGCACGCCGGTGGCGAACTCGCTGATCTCGACGTGCATGCGCTCCATCGCTCCCAGCACGTCGCGCGCCTGCCGCAGCAGGACTTCGCCGGCCGCAGTCGGCTCGATACCGCGCCGGCCGCGCACCAGCAGCGCGGTGCCGATTTCGCGCTCGATGGCGGCGATTCTCTTGCTGACGGCCGAGGCCACCAGCGAATCGCGCGCCGCGGCGCGCGCGATGTTGCGCTCCTCGCAGACGGCGACGAACAGCCTGAGCGTGACGGGATCGAAGTGGCGCGGCATGGCGGGTGACCGGCGGGCTCCCGAAAATCGGGGAACCGGGTTCGGGGAACCACATTCTGGCATGACGCAACGGAACGAATGGGGTTCCCATAAATCACGAACGATCCGCGCAGGAATGCCTAGAATCGTTCCGATGAATGCATCGACGCCGAAGGTGGCCCTTCGCGAGGTCGGGCTGCGCGACGGCCTGCAGAGCATCGCGCGCACGCTGCCCACCGACCGCAAGCTCGAATGGCTGCGCGACGCGCACGCCGCCGGCCTGCGCGAGATCGAGGTCGGGTCGTTCGTGCCGCCGCGGCTGCTGCCGCAACTGGCCGACACCGCGGAACTGGTCGCCTTCGCGCGCACGCTGCCGGGCCTCGTCGTCTCGGTGCTGGTGCCGAACCTGAAGGGCGCGCAGCGGGCGATCGAGAGCGGCGCGCACTCGATGCTGCTGCCGCTGTCGGCGAGCCGTGCCCACAGCCTGGCCAACCTGCGCAAGGCGCCCGACGACGTGGTGGCCGAGATCGCGGCGATCCGCGCCGAGCGCGATGCGGCCGGCTCGAAGTGCCTGCTCGAAGTCGGCATCAGCACCGCGTTCGGCTGCACGATCCAGGGCCGCGTCGAGCCCGACGAGGTGCTGCGCCTGCTGCGCGCGGTGCTCGATACGGGGGTCGATCGCGTGGGGCTGGCCGACACCGTCGGCTACGCCGACCCGAAGGCGGTGCGCGAGCTGTTCGAGCGCAGCTTCGCGATCGCCGGCGACCGGCTCGCCTGCGGGCACTTCCACGACACGCGCGGGCTCGGCATGGCCAACGTCTTCGCGGCCTGGCAGGTCGGCGTCCGGCGCTTCGACGCGTGCCTGGCCGGCATCGGCGGCTGCCCGCACGCGCCCGGTGCGAGCGGCAACGTCGCCACCGAGGACGTCGCCTGGCTGTTCGCGAGCATGGGCGAGCCGACCGGGCTCGACATCGACGCGCTGCTCGCGCTGCGCGCGAGGGTCGCGCAGTGGCTCGAAGGCGAGACCCTGCACGGCACGCTGTGGCGCGCCGGCTTGCCGAAGACGCTGCGCGAACCGGCCTGAGCGACATGCGAGCCGACCCTGACGCCATGCGTCTCTGCCAGAGTCCCGTATGAGCCGCGCCGACGCAACCCCCGCCGCGCCGCAGCCACTCGCGGGCCTGCGCGTGGTCGAGTTCACCCACATGGTGATGGGCCCGACCTGCGGGATGGTACTCGCCGACATGGGTGCCGAAGTCATCAAGGTCGAACCGGTCGAGGGCGAGAACACGCGAAGGCTGCTCGGCGCGGGTGCGGGCTTCTTCCCGATGTTCAACCGGAACAAGAAGAGCATCGGCATCGACCTGCGCCAGCCCGAGGGCGCCGAGGCGGCGCGACGGCTGGCTGCCAGCGCCGACGTCGTCGTCGAGAACTTCAAGCCCGGCGCGCTGGTGAAGTTCGGGCTCGACTACGCGTCGCTCGCGAAGCGCAACGAGCGCCTGATCTACGTGAGCCACAAGGGCTTCCTGCCGGGCCCCTACGAGCACCGTACCGCGCTGGACGAGGTGGTGCAGATGATGGGCGGGCTCGCCTACATGACCGGGCGTCCGGGCGATCCGCTGCGCGCCGGCACCAGTGTCAACGACATCATGGGTGGCCTGTTCGGCGCGATCGGCGCGCTCGGGGCGCTGATCCAGCGGGGGATCACCGGCAAGGGCATGGAGGTGCAGTCGGCGCTGTTCGAGAACAACGTGTTCCTCGTCGGCCAGCACATGCTGCAGTACGCGATGACCGGCCGGCCGCCGTCGCCGATGCCGGCACGCGAGAGCCCGTGGGCGGTCTACGACGTCTTCACCGTGAAGGACGGCGAGCAGATCTTCCTCGCGGCGGTCAGCGACGCGCAGTTCGCGACCTTCTGCGACATTCTCGGCTTCGACGACCTGAAGGCCGATCCGGCCTATGCGACCAACAACGACCGCGTGCGCGCCCGCCCGACGCTGATGCCGGTGCTGCGCGAGCGGCTCGCGAAGCGCTCGGCGGCCGAGCTGGCGGCGCTCTTCGAGCGGGCGGGGCTGCCGTTCGCGCCGATCCGCAAGCCCGAGGACCTGTACGACGATCCGCACCTGCTGGCCACCGGAGGCCTCGCCGACGTGGTGCTGCCCGACGGCGACAAGGCCGGGCAGTCCGTGAAGACGACGCTCTTTCCGATCACGCTGCAGGGCGCGCGCCTGCCGGTGCGGCTCGATCCGCCGCGCTTCGGCGCGCACACGCAGGCGTTGCTCGAAGGCCTCGGTTACGCCGGCGCCGAGATCGACGCTCTGCGCGCGCGGCGCGCCATCGCCTGAACGTTCCTGCGTGCCACACGCCCCCAAGAGAGAGGAGACAACCATGGTCGATCGCCGCCGTTTCGCACGTCAATGCGCCGCGCTGTCCGTCGCCGCCTTCGGGTTCGGCGGCAGCGCCTTCGCCGCCGACTACACGATGCGCATCAGCCACCAGTTCCCGCCGACGCACCACACGGCGGTCAACCTGGAGCAGTTCGCGAAGGAAGTGAAGGAGGCCACGAAGGGCCGCGTCGAGGTGCAGACCTTCGGCGCCGCGCAACTGTACAAGCCGAACCAGAACCACCCGGCGGTCGCCAGCGGCAAGATCGAGGCGGCGGTGATCCTCAGCTTCCAGTGGGGCGGGACGATTCCCGAGATGAGCGTCTCGGTCATTCCATACCTGATGACCTCGGTGGCCAAGCAGAAGGCGTTCATCGGCTCGGAGGCGTCGAAGCTGCTCGACGCGAAAATGGAAGCGCGCGGCGTGAAGAACATCGCGTGGATCGTCGACACCAACGACGGCATCTTCACGTCGGGCAAGAAGCTGCTCGTCGCGCCGTCCGACTTCGCCGGCCTGAAGATCCGCGGCCTGAACAAGCTGTTCGACGCGGGCCTGGAGGCGATGGGCGCGTCGCCGTCGGCGATGCCCGGCTCGGAGGTCTACCAGGCGCTGCAGACCGGCGTGCTCGACGCCGGGCTCACCGGCGTGAAGGCCGCGTACAGCCGCAAGTACTACGAGATCCAGAAGTACGGCGCCGCGTCGAACATCATCCTGGCCTTCGACAACCTGGTCGTGAACCCGGCCTGGTGGAACGGCTTGCCGCCGGACATTCGAAGCGCGATCCAGGCCGCGGCCGACCGGGCGGTGAAGCGCTCGATCCGCGCCACCGACGGCGTGCCGCCCGAGGACATCAAGGTGCTCGTCGACAAGGGCATGCAGGCGGTGGCGCTCACCAGGGCGCAGGAGAAGGCGATGGCCGACGCGATGCAGCCGGCGGTCAAGAAGGAGTTCCTGCGTGCGACCGCGCCCGACGGCGTTCGCTTGCTCGAGCTGATCGACCGGCTGTGACGCGCGGCCGGTCGTGACGAACGGGGCAGCGGGCCCGGCCCCGCACGAGGGCGACGCCTCGCGCGAGGGGCCGGCGCTGCGCGCGCTGGGTGGCGTGGTGCGTGCCGTCGCCGGCGTGGCGATGGCGCTGGCCGCGCTCGCGCTGCTGGCTTCGCTCGCGCTGATCGGCTGGGCGGTGGTGCAGCGCTATGCGTTCAACGCGGCACCGGTCTGGGTCGACGAGGTCGTCGGCTTCGCGCTGGTGGCCGTCGTGATGCTGTCGGCAGCGCAGGCGCTGCGCGACGGCGAGCACATCGGCGTCGACCTGCTGGTCGAACGGCTCTCTGCGCAACGACGCCGCTGGGTCCACCTGTGGTCGGCGCTGGGCGCGGGCGCGTTCTCGGTCGTGCTGATCGTCAACGGCTGGGGCACGGCGATGCTGGCGAAGACGCTCGGCCTCGTCACCGAGGGCTCGCTCGAATGGCCGACCTGGTGGCTGATGCTGCTGATGCCGGTCGGCGGCGTGCTGCTGCTGCTCGCGTCGATCGAGGCGTTCTGGCGTGCGGCCGCCGGCGCGCCGCCGGCGCACGCCGCGCGCGGGCCGCACGACGGGGAGGCCGCGTGACGATCGCGCTGATCTTCGCCGGGCTGTTGCTGCTGCTGTTCACCGGCCTGCCGATCTTCGCGGGGCTGGCGCTCTATGGCGGCGCGCTGCTGCTCGTCACGCAGGGCGACCTCGGGTCGGTGACCGAGATCGTCTTCGGCGAGGTGAACCACTACCTGCTGGTGGCGATCCCGCTGTTCGCGTTCATGGCCCACGTGATGATCCGCGGGCGCATCGTCGACGACCTGTACAACACCGCCTACACGCTGACGCGGCACCTGCCCGGCGGCGTCGGCGTCGCGACGATCGTCGCCTGCACGATCTTCGCGGCGATCTCGGGCTCGAGCGTCGCGACGGCGCTCACGATCGGCGCGGTGGCGATCCCCCAGATGATCCGCTTCGGCTACCGGCCGCGGTTCGCCTACGGGCTGGTGGCGGCCGGCGGCACGCTGGGCATCCTGATTCCGCCGTCCGGGCCGATGGTGCTCTACGGCGTGTCGACCGACACCTCGATCGGCGGCCTGTTCATGGCCGGCGTCGTGCCGGGCCTCCTGATGGCCGGCGTCTTCATCGCGTGGAGCATGGCGAGCACCGCGCTCACGCACCGGCACCTGCAACGCGAGCCGCGCGCGACGCTCGCCGAGGCGCTGGGCGCGATCCGCAGGTCGCTGTGGGCGATCTCGCTGCCGGTGTTCGTGCTGGGCGGCATGTACGCGGGCCTGTTCACCGCCACCGAGGCCGCCGCGGCCGGCGCCTGGCTGGCGCTGCTGATCGCGCTGCTCGTCTACCGGACGATCGGGTTGCGCGACGTCTGGAACTCGGCCGTCGACGCGTGCCGCGTGTCGGCGATGCTGTTCATGATCCTTGCCGGCGCTTCGGTTTTCGGCCACGTGCTGACCAAGCTGCGGATTCCGCAGCAGATCGTCGAGGCGATCATCGCCGCCGACATCGGCGTGACCGGGTTCCTGGTCGTGATGATGGCGCTGATCTTCGTGCTCGGGATGTTCCTCGAGTCGATCGCGATCATCCTGATCACGACGCCGGTGATCATGCCGGCGATGGCGCACCTGGGCATCGACCCGATCTGGTACGGGGTGCTGCTGGTCATCAACCTGGAGCTCGCGCAGATCACGCCGCCGGTCGGGATGAACCTGTTCACGATCAAGGCGATCACGCGCGCGCCGATCGGCGAGATCGTCCGCGGCTCGGCGCCCTACGTGCTGCTGATGATCGCGGTGATGGCGGTCGTCATGATCTGGCCGCAGGTCGCGCTGTGGCTGCCGGGGACGATGTTCGCGCGTTGAAGTCCGCGCGGCTCATTGCTCGCGAGGCGGATGCGCGCGGAACGCGCGCCACAAGGTCACGTCGTAGACCAGCTTCAGCACGCCGCTCGCGAGCAGCGGCGCCGACAGCCAGCCGGCGGCAATCAGCGCACCGGTCAGGGACGGGCTGACTGCCGCGGCCAGGCTGCGCGGCACCGCGGTGAAGCTCGCCGCCGCGGCGCGCTCGGCGGGCGTCACGATCGCCATCACGTAGGCGGTGCGCGGCGGCACGTCCATCTGCGACAGCGCGCTGCGCGTGAGCAGCAGCCCGAGCGCGACCGGCATGCTCGGGGCGAAGGCGGCCAGCGTCAGGCAGACGTTGGCCGGGATGTGCGTGAAGACCATCGTGTTCAGCAGGCCGATCCGTCGCGCGACCGCCGGCGCCGCGAGCTGCGAGGTCGCGCTCAACAGCCCGGCCCAGAAGAAGAACTGGCCGGCCTGCGCCAGGCTCAGCCCGTACCGCTCGAACAGCCACAGCGACAGCAGCGTGTTCACGACGAGCCCGCTGGCGAACGAGTCGACGCTGAACAGCGCTGCGAGTCGCACGACGACCGCGCGCGAGGGCCCGAGCGGCGCCGCGGGCACGGCGGCCTCGTCGGCGCGCAGCGGCGCGCGCCGGTACAGCCACCAGACCGCCGCGCCGATCGCGCCGTAGGCGACGAACATCGCGCGCAGCGCGTCGAGGCGCGCCACGTCGAAATGGCCGGCGACCCAGTCGGGCGCACCCGATGCGAGCGCTCCGACCGCGGCGCACAGCGCGCCGGTCACGCTGTAGCGAGCGAACAGCGCGGTACGCGCGTCGCCGCGAGCCGCGCCGGCGAGCGACGCCTGCTCCAGCGGCAGGAACACGCTGACGTCGCCGGAGCTCGGGTTGAGCGTGCCGACGAACGCCACGACCAGCAGCGGCCAGAACGAGGACATCGACGCGAAGCCGATGCCGGTGGCGAGCATCAGCAGCGCGGCCGCGCGCAGCAGCCGCGGTCGCGCGAAGCGGTGGCCCCAGGTGCCGACGGCCAACGTGGCGAGCGCCGAGCCGAGCATCGTCGACGTGCTGAGGATGCCGACTTCGAGCGTGCCCATGCCGAGCGCCAGCAGGTAGGCCGGCAGCAGCACCGCGACGTAGCCGTCGGCGAATGCGCGAAGCGCTCGCGCGAGCAGCAACGGCAGCGCCACGGGGTCGGCGCCTTCGGGCAGCAACCAGCGAAGCGGGTGGGCGATGCTTCGGCGAAGCGGCGGCACGGAGGGCATGCGCGATGATGACCCGATTCGCGTGCGTGCGGCCTGCTCAGCCGAGGTGCTCGCGCATCGCGGCGAATGCCTCGCGGAAACGCGCGGTCAGTTGCACGGCCGCGTGGGCGAGCCGCGCCGAGTCTGCCGCGAGCGCCCGCTCGATCGCGGCCGCCGCGTCGTCGACGTCGACGACCGCAGGCATCTCGGCGAGATCCCAGGTCGACGCGAACGCGGCCTGCTTGCCGGTGCGCGCTCGCGCCGACGGATGGCGCAGGTTCACGCGCGGCAGCGCGAACGCCATCGCGACGATCCGGCCGTGCAGGC
>OEIU01001576.1_pt1 | contig 14273 bp, 8 predicted proteins | sample 1539221 | NCBI WGS metagenome assembly OEIU01 (sample SAMN03792071, study PRJEB22550) | activated sludge metagenome | feature: wastewater treatment plant; material: activated sludge; isolation source: Wastewater treatment plant of a petroleum refinery complex | place: Argentina: Zarate | collected...
GTATGATTTCTATCTCTACGGCTCGCTCGCCGCGATCATCGGCGCGCAGTTCTTCTCCGACGCTCCGCCCGCGGCGCGCAACATCTTCGCGTTGCTGGCCTTCGCGGCGGGCTTCCTCGTGCGTCCCTTCGGCGCGCTGGTGTTCGGCCGCGTCGGCGATCTTGTCGGCCGCAAATACACCTTCCTCGTCACCATCATGATCATGGGCCTCTCGACCTTCGTCGTCGGCCTTCTGCCGGGATCAGCCACCATCGGCATCGCCGCGCCGATCATCCTGATCGGCCTGCGCCTGCTGCAGGGCCTCGCGCTCGGCGGCGAATACGGCGGCGCGGCGACCTATGTCGCCGAACACGCGCCGCAGGGCCGCCGCGGCTTCTACACGTCGTGGATCCAGACGACGGCGACGCTCGGCCTCTTCCTCTCGCTGCTGGTGATCCTCTTCACCCGCACGATCCTCGGCGAACAGGAATTCGCCGCCTGGGGCTGGCGCATTCCCTTCCTGGTCTCGGTGGCGCTGCTCGCGATCTCCGTCTGGATCCGCATGCAGCTCAACGAATCGCCGGCGTTCCAGCGCATGAAGGACGAAGGCACGCATTCCAAAGCGCCGCTGACCGAATCCTTCGGCCGCTGGGACAATGCGAAGATCGCGCTGCTCGCCCTGCTCGGCCTCGTCGCCGGCCAGGGCGTGGTCTGGTACACGGGCCAGTTCTACGCGCTGTTCTTCCTGCAATCGATCCTGAAGGTCGACGGCTATACGTCGAACCTGCTGATCGCCTGGTCGCTGGCGCTGGGAACGATCTTCTTCGTCGTCTTCGGCGCCCTGTCGGACCGCATCGGCCGCAAGCCGATCATCCTGGCGGGCTGCCTGATCGCGGCGCTGACCTTCTTCCCGATCTTCAAGCAGATCACGACGCTGGCGAACCCCGGCCTCGAGAAGGCGATCGAGAACGTCAAGGTGACCGTCGTCTCCAACCCGTCCGATTGCGGCGACCTGTTCAACCCGGTCGGCACGCGCGTCTTCACCTCGTCCTGCGACAAGGCGCGCGCGTTCCTCGCGCAATCCTCGGTCAAATACGACACGAAGCTCGATCCGGCGGCGACCTCCGTCTCGGTGATGGTCAACGGAACGGCCGTGCCCTATGACGGCGCGAAGGCTGCGGACGCCAACAAGGCCGTGCTCGCCGCCGCGCAGGCCGCGGGCTATCCCAAGCCCGGCGACTCCCAGATCGTGAAGATGAACGGCGTGTTCGACATCTTCCGCGGTCAGGTCGCAGGCGTCATCGGACTTCTGTTCATCCTCGTGATCTACGTCACGATGGTCTACGGCCCGATGGCGGCGGCGCTGGTCGAGCTCTTCCCGACCCGCATCCGCTATACCTCCATGTCGCTGCCCTACCACATCGGCAACGGCTGGTTCGGCGGCCTGCTGCCGGCGACGGCCTTCGCCATGGTGGCGCAGACCGGCGACATCTACTTCGGCCTCTGGTATCCGATCGTGTTCGCCATCATGACCTTCGTGATCGGCATGATCTTCATTCCGGAGACCAAGGATCGCGACATCTACGCCGACGACTTCCGCCACTGATCGGCGAACCATCGGTTACATTAGGCCCCGCGAGAAATCGCGGGGCCTTTCCTTTTGCATTATGATTCGCCGAAAGTCATAAGCGACGGCGGTCGTGCGCCGGCTTGACTTGCGATAAGTTCGAGCGCCCGGCTGCGGGGCCGCGATGGATGGGACAGATGGAAGGTTCAGCGATGATTGCGTCGGGCGCGCCGACACGGCCGGCAGGCATGACGCGCATCGAGAAGCGGGTCGTGTTCGCGGCCTCGCTCGGCACGATTTTCGAATGGTATGATTTTTACCTCTACGGCGCGCTGGCCGGCATCATCGCGGACCAGTTCTTCGACCAGTTCCCGCGCACGACGCGCGAATTCTTCGCGCTGCTCGCCTTCGCCGCCGGCTTCCTCGTGCGCCCGCTGGGCGCGATCGTCTTCGGCCGCATCGGCGATCTCGTCGGCCGCAAATACACGTTCCTCATCGCCATCATGATCATGGCGCTGTCGACCTTCATCGTCGGCCTCCTGCCCGGCTCGCGCGTCATCGGCGTCGCCGCTCCAATCATCCTCCTGATCCTGCGCATGCTGCAGGGGCTCGCGCTCGGCGGCGAATATGGCGGCGCGGCGACCTACATCGCCGAACACGCGCCCAACGGCCGGCGCGGCTATTACACGTCCTGGCTGCAGACCACCGCCTCGCTCGGCCTGCTGCTCTCGCTGCTCGTCGTTCTGGCGACGCGCTCACTCGTCGGCGAACAGGACTTCGCCGACTACGCCTGGCGGTTTCCCTTCTTCGTCTCCTTCGCGCTGCTGACGCTGTCGCTGTGGATTCGGCTCAGACTCGCCGAATCGCCGGCCTTCCGGCGCATGCAGGCGCGCGGCGAAGGCTCGCGCGCGCCGCTGACGGAAGCCTTCGGCCGCTGGAGCAACGCAAAAATCGCCCTGCTCGCGCTGTTCGGCCTGATCGCCGGTCAGGCGGTGGTCTGGTATACGGGGCAGTTCTACGCGCTGTTCTTCCTGCAGGCGATCCTGCAGGTCGACGGCTTCACGTCGAGCGTCCTGCTCGCCTGGGCGCTCGCCTTCGGCGCCATCTTCTTCGTCGTCTTCGGCTGGCTCTCCGACCGCATCGGCCGCAAGCCGATCATTCTCGTCGGCTGCCTGATCGCCGCGCTCGCCTACATGCCGGTCTTCCGGCAGATTTCGAGCCTGGCCAACCCGGCCCTCGACAAGGCGATCGAAACCGTCCGCGTGTCGGTCGTCGCCGATCCCGCGCAATGCGGATCGCTCTTCAACCCGATCGGCACGCGCGTCTTCAAGACCTCCTGCGACATGGCGCGCCAGACGCTCGCGCAAAGCTCCGTGCGTTACGCCGTCGAGCCGTCCCCGGGCGCGGCGGCGACCCTTGTCCGCATCAACGGCAAGGACCTTCCCTTCGATTCCGCGCGGCCGGCCGAGACGGGCGCGGCGATCCACGCGGCGCTGCTGGCCGCCGGCTACCCGCGCGCCGACGACCCCGGCATCGTGCGCATGAGCGGCCTCTTCGACGTCTTCCGCGCGCAGACGGCGGGGATCGTCGGACTTCTGTTCGTGCTCGTCCTGTTCGTGACCATGGTCTACGGACCGCTGGCCGCCGCGCTGGTGGAGCTTTTCCCGACGCGCATCCGCTACACCTCGGTCTCGCTGCCCTACCACATCGGCAACGGCTGGTTCGGCGGCCTGTTGCCCGCGATCTCCTTCGCCATGGTCGCCCAGACCGGCGATATCTATTACGGACTCTGGTATCCGATCGTCGTGGCGATCATGACCGCCGTCGTCGGCATGATCTTCATCCCGGAGACCCGGAACCGCGACATCTATGCCGGCGACGGGAAACGGCGCTAGGCGCCCCTCCCCACCAAGGCCCGCGCCTTGATTTCGGGGCGCAAATCGCCGATCAACGGGCCTCCCGGCCGCCCCGCGCGGCCGGCGCCGGGTTAGCACAGCGGTAGTGCAGCGGTTTTGTAAACCGAAGGTCGGGGGTTCGATCCCCTCACCCGGCACCATCATCGCAAAAAAAACGGTAATGGTTTCAGTTCGATAATTCGAGCGACTTGTATAGCCACTCCCCCTATTGCGCTTGCGGGTAAGACTGGCCTTGGCGATCGTCATCGCTGGTCGCTCGGGCATCGGTTGTCGAACAGGCAGGGCGCCTCGATGCGGTCATGCCGCAGCGCAGCCAGGAAGGTCGCCGTCTTCCAAAGCGGCAAGTCTACGGCCGCCTGTCACCGTCTCGCTATTTGGCATCCGGTTCTTCCACAGCGCACGCCTAATTGACGCCAAACACGCGGCCGTCGGATCTTTCTTGCAAAGAAACGACGGCCGTCCTGTTTCCGCTCATTCTTTTATCGCAAAGGCGATCCAGCGCGCTCCGTTCGGGCCGCCGAGAAGCACCAGCGCTCCGTCGTCGCCCTTGGCCTTTAAACCCAGCATGAGCGTTTCAAGTTCTTCCGCGGAGCGGATATCCCTGTCGCCGACTTTACGCACGACATCCCCGGGCCGAACCCCTTCGCTCCAGGCGATGCTGCTTTCCGCGACCTTTTCTACAACCGCGCCATCAGGTCCGGGCGACGCCGCGAACGTGATGCCGAGATCCGCAAGAGACTTGATTTTCGGCGCCGAAGGCATTGTCGGCGTCCAGACATCCTGCGGCAATTCCTTGATGGAAACACTGAGTGTCAGCGGTTTGCCTTTGCGAAGAATATCAAAGGGAACAGTCTTGTTCAGCGACATGGCGACAATTCGGTTCAGCGTCGCCATGCGGTCGATATTCTGCGACCCGACTTTCAGGATGATGTCGCCGACTTCTATCCCCGCCTCGGCGGCGGCGCCATTCTTTGCGATATCCGAGACGATCACGCCCTGCCGGACTGCGATGCGCGAAACATCGGCCATTTCGGAGGAGAACGTCTGCCCGCTCACGCCCAGCCAACCGACGCGAGGCCGGCCGTCCCGGCGGATCGCAGCAAGAGCGGCTTTCGCGGCGTTGATCGGAATGGAAAAACCGATACCGATCGATCCTCCACCGTTGCGGGTGTAAATCGCCTGGTTAACGCCGATCACCTCGCCATCCATATTGAACAGTGGACCACCGGAATTGCCCTGATTGATTGTCGCATCGGTCTGAATCAGGTCATCGTAGTTGCTGAGCCCGACTTGACGGTGAAAGGCGCTGATGACGCCCGACGAGACCGAACTCGAAAACCCCAGCGCATTGCCGATCGCAACAACGCGCTCACCGAGTCGCAGCTTGTCGCTGTCGCCCAATCTCGCTGGCGTCAAGGGATGACCGACATCGACCTTGATCAAGGCGAGATCGAAAATGAGCAATTTCCCGACAAGCTTGGCCGGAACATGCGTCCCGTCGCTGAGAGTCGCGAACAGGGCATATGCGCCATTGACGACATGACTGTTCGTAACGATGAGGCCGTTCGGGTCAATGATGAAGCCGGATCCAACTTCATCCTTGATTTGTGCGGGGCCGGAGCCGCTCTCCTTGACGCCGCGATTGTAGATGTTGACGAACCCGGGCATGACCGAGTGGACAAGATCGGCTTCGTTCTTGAACCTTGGCTCTGCTTGCACTGTCGTCGCAGAAAGGAAGAGAATCGAGGCAAGATAAGCAATGGCGGCGCTTTTCATGTCTTCACCTGTCCTTGGAATGCGATGCTTCCGGCATCAAACAGCGTAGCAGTGATTGTTGAGAGTCACGCACTCGGTCCGGCTTGCTGAACTCGCTAACGCCCAGAGGATCCACGGCAGACTCAGGAGCCGCCCGATACGCGACGTCAGAATCGATAGGTTACGCCCAGCACCGGCCCCGACATCGTCACGTCGAACACATATCCGCCGCGCGCGTAATTCGTCCTCAAGACCTTGTAGCCGAGCGACGCGGAAAAATGCTCGGCGAAGGCGTAGTTGAGCGTGCCCAGCGCCTGCCAGGTCAGTTTCGAGCCCGCGCCGAAACCGCCGATATCGCCTTGCGCCTGGATGGAGAACGCGTCGGTCAGGCGCCAGAAGGCGCGCCCGCCGACCACGGGATCGACCCAGGTCAGGGACTTGGCGAAGCCCAGCGACACGAACGCAAAATCGATCGACGCCCGGTTGGAGACATTCCAGAGCCGGCCGCCGGCGAGCGCGTCGAAGGTCACGGGGCCCACGTCCAGAACGCGATAGCCGCCCACGAGCGTGGCGTAGAACAGCCCGGTCGTGAGCCGCGCGCGAACCGAGCCGACGAACGGCAGCGGATCGACCGAATGGCTGTCCGTCGTGCTGACGTACATGATGTCGGCGTTCGCGACGAACGATCCCTTGCGCGCCCATACATGCAGGAAGCCGCCGATATTGAAGTTCTTCATCACGTCGCCGAACGACTTTTCGACGTGAACGGTCGGCGCGAGACGAAAGGGCGAAACGCGGCCGTTCAATCCCGACGCCCACAGATAGGGCGTGACCTGAAGCGCCCAATCGGGACGCGCCGATCCGGCCTCCGGCGGCGCCGGCGGCGGGACGGGTTGCGGAAGGTCGGCGGCCTGCGCCGTGCACGCGGCCATGCCCAGAAGCGCCGCCAGCGTCGAACTGCGTCTCATCCGCGCCTCCTGTCCGGTCTCCCTGAAGAAATCGACGGATCCGGCCCTGCGCCGCTCAGCCCTTCGACAGCGTGTTCTTGTAGATGCGGCCGTCCTTCATGATGACGACGAAATTTTTGGCGGGATCGGCGACCAGCCTGATGTCGGCGGTCGGATCGCCGTCGACCAGCAGCAGGTCGGCGAAGGCGCCTTCGGCGACGACGCCCAGCTTGCCCGGATAGGGATTGCGCGGGCCCGCCATCGCCAGCAGTTCGGCGTTGGCGCTCGTCGCCATTTTCAACACGTCGACCGGCGCATACCAGCGCGCCATGTTGGCGAGCCGCACGCTCTGCAGCGCGGTCCCCTGCGGGGGGTTGAACAGGATGTCGGTGCCGAAGGCCGTCTTGAGTTTCAGCTTCTTCGCCAGATCGAAGGCGGTATCGGTGCCCCGGTACATTTCGAGCTGCTTGATCCGGTTGGGCGAGCCTTCCGGATAGGAGCTGCCGCCGTCGTCGATGAAGGGCTGCGAACTGAGCCAGGCGCCCTTGTCGGCGATCATCTTCGCGGTCGCCTCGTCCATCATCTGGCCGTGCTCGATCGAGCGTACGCCGGCGCGCAGCGCGGTCTGGATCGCGCGCGGCGTATAGGCGTGCACGGCGACATAGGTGCCCCAGTTCTCCGCGGCCTCGACGGCGGCGCGGAATTCCGGCTCGGTATACTGGCTCGCGTCGATCGGATCGTAGTTGGAGGCGACGCCGCCGCCGGCGGCGAGCTTCAACTGGCTGGCGCCGAGCATGAGCTGTTCGCGCGCGCGTTTCAGCACGGCGTCCACGCCGTCGGCGATGACGCCGCCGCCCATCGCCTCGCCGTGGCTGAGCGGCGCATTGTTGGCGCTCGGCACTTCGTAGGGAAAGCGGAAATCGCCGTGCCCGCTCGTCTGCGAGATCATCGCGCCGGACGGCCAGATGCGCGGCCCGGCGTTGAGGCCCTGGTCGATGGCGCGCTTGAGGCTGAAGCTCGGCCCCGCCATGTCGCGGACGCTGGTGAAGCCGCGCATCAGGGTGCGCTCGGCCTCCTCGGCCGCCAGCAGCGTGATGTAGCCGATGTCGGCCGTCAGCAGCGCCGCCATCGGCACGGACGCCATCATCGCGTGCCAGTGCGCGTCGATCAGGCCGGGCATGAGGGTGCGGCCGCCGCCGTCGATCGTCTGGACGCCCGCCGCCAGCGGCTTGTCCGTCGGCTCGACCGACTTGATGACACGCCCCTCGATCACGACCCTCAGACCCGTGCGCAGCGCGTTCGCCACGCCGTCGAACACCTTGACGTTGACGAAGGCGACCGGTCCGGCAGGCGGGGCGGGAATACGCGCCTGCGCGGCGCCTGCCCCCATCGCCAGAGCGGCCGCGCCGGCCGAGGCTCCGGTCAGGAAAGAACGCCGCGACATTCGCGCGCTGAGCTGCGCGTTGAGGCGCGCGAAGGCCGGGCTGTGGCAGATGCAGCCAAACGCCGGCTCCGGCGTGGCGCCGCCGCCAGACTCGTTCGTCTCGGCGCATTCGAACATGATCTTCCCCCTGCTGCGTCGACGTGGCGGCTCGGCTTCAAACAGCCGAACCAGATGAAATCCGGACGATTTTTTCTTAAACGTTCAGCCGAACCGCCCTGAAATATAAAACCTGTCGGCGGATTGCGTCCAATGCATTGATTGGAAGCATTTGTTCGAAATAATGAAATGTATGGACCAGTCCGTGCAAAATCTTCGCCGCTTCATCGCGCTCGCCCAGACGGGATCGTTCAGGGCGGCCGCGGAGCGACTGAATTGCTCTCAATCGGCTTTCAGCCGCAGCATATCGGAGCTGGAGGCCGGCCTGGGCGTGACGCTGGTCGACCGCATCGGGCATCGCAACGAACTTACGCCGGCAGGACGCGTCATGCTCGATCACGCGCGACATGTCGTCGCCGACAGCGACGCGCTCACGACCGCCGCGCGTTCGCTCGTGGAGGGCCGCGGCGGCCGCTTCCGACTGGGGCTCAGCGCCACGCCGGGCGCCATTCTCGGCTCCTCGCTGCTGTCCTGGGCGGCGACAGAGAACAGCGGGACGCGGATTTCGCTCATCCGGACGCCGACCGTCCAGCAATTGCAGGCGCTGCGCGCCCGCGTGCTGGACCTTGCGGTCGTCGATCTTCTGTCCGTTCCGCCTGAACTCGATCTCAACGTCGAGCCGCTTTCTCCGCTTCCGGTCGGCGCGCTTTGCAGATCGGGGCATCCGCTGATGAGCAAGAAGAAAGTGACGGTCGAGGACATACGCCGGTTTCCGGTCGCCGCCCCGCCATTCAACGAGAACGCCATTCGATATATCGTTCAGCAATTCGGATCGCAGGCGCATCCGGACGAATTGGTGACGCTGCACAGCCAGTCGATCGGCGAATTGCTCGAAGCGACCTGTAATACCGACGCGATCTTCCTGGGCGTGATCGCGGCGGCCTCGTCGATGATCGCCGCCGGGCGGATCGGGCGTCTGGCCGTCTCGACCGAAGGCTTCCTCGCCCGCTACGCGATCGTCAAGCTGGTCGGGCGCTCCCATCTGGCGGGCCTGGACCGGATCGAAGACCATATCCGCGCGATGTTCCGCAATGCCTTACGGCTTCGACCGTAATCGAGTTTACAGACCTGTCCGCTTCGGCATGGCGGTCGATCGCCAGCCTCAGACATGGGCTTCGCAAAGAGAGAGATCGCAGACGTCAGCGGCTCAAAAAATCCACGCGCTGACCGACGCTCAATGTCGTTCGCTCGTCCTGATGCTCACCGCAGGCAGGTCGTAGAAACGACCCTGCAGAAGTCCAGCAATCGAACCTCCGCTGCCTGGCGAAAAGCCGCTTTGCGCGCGCGACGCCTTGGGCCCTACGATGGATTCGACCGCACCGTCACGCCCCTGACGGGCGGCGGATACACCTGAAATTTCCGGAGGTTCACATGAGCAAACTCTCTCGTTGGCGCGCGCTCGGCGCGCTGGGCGCCCTTCTCGCGACAACGCTTGCATATGCCCAGACCCCGACGCCCGACCCTCGCAACCGGCCCGCACCCGGACCGGCGACGCCTTCGGCGGCTTCCCCGGCGGCCATGCCGACGGCCGCGGCCTCCTCGGCGGCCGGCGACAACAATCTCGGCATGGCGATCCTGGCCGCGCAGGTGAGCGCGGCGGCGACAATCAATTTCGGCGCCGGCGCCACCGGCGCATCCAAGGTAGCCGGTCGCACGGGCACTTATGAGGTGGATTTCAATCGCGACGTGTCACAGTGCTTTTACTCAGTATCGGTGTTCAATGGCGAAGTCGTCGCGACGGGGGTGGAACCGCGCTCGGGAAACGCGAACGGCGTCTTCCTCCTCACGGAAACGCTTAGCGGCGGCGCGACCGACGCGCCGTTCTATCTGACCGTGTTCTGCGCGAAATAAGATCGCGGGCCATAGGCGGCCCGGCAGCCGCCAACGACGGCGGGAGGCGCGCTTGCACGCCCTCGCCCGGCGCCAGAGCTTCCGAAACTTGCCCTTTGGGCCCCGCCCATACTAATGCTGCGCGTCGATCCAGATTTGCGGACGGTGAGATGCATCCGAGGACGTCTGCTCGGGCCGTGGTCGCCCTTGCGTTGGCCGCCCTGCTGGCGGGGTGCGGCGGGCGGCCGGAGGGCACGCTCGTGCCGACTTCGGCCGTGGCGGGCGCGTCCTCGGTCGACCTTCTCGTCGCCACGACGCGGGACGCCGACGCCGCGCCTGGCGAAATGTTCAACGGCGAGCGCGGCCGCGGCCTCGCCTTCGCCGACATCGCCGTTTCGATCCCCCCGGACGGCGCGCGGAAGATCGGCGAAGTCCAGTGGCCCTCCTCCGCCACCCCCAACCCCGCCCGCGAGTTCGCGACCCTGCGCGCCGACCGGATCGACCTTAGCGAGGCGACCCGCCGCATGAACCGGCGCGTCGTCGCCAAGCCGGGCCACGGCGTTCTCGTCTTCGTGCACGGCTACAACACGCGCTTCGAGGAGGCGGTCTACCGCTTCGCCCAGATCGTGCACGATTCCGGCGCGCAGGTGACGCCGGTCCTGTTCACCTGGCCCTCGCGCGGCAAGCTGCTCGCCTACGCCTACGACCGCGAGAGCGCCAATTATTCCCGCGACGGGCTGGAGGCCGCGCTTCTGGCGCTGGTGAAGGATCCCAAGGTCGGCGAGATCTCGATCCTCGCTCATTCCATGGGCAATTGGGTGGCGATCGAGGCGTTGCGCCAGATGTCGATCCGCGAGCGCGGCATTCCGACCAAGATCAGGAACGTCATGCTCGCCGCCCCTGATGTCGACGTGGATGTGTTCCGCCGCCAGATCAAGATGATCGACGAGGGCAGGACCAAGCCGGACTTCACTCTGTTCGTCTCGCGCGACGACGATGCGCTGGCTGTGTCGCGGCTGCTCTGGGGCTCGACCGACCGCGTCGGCGCGATCAATCCCAACGTGGAGCCCTACCGCTCCAAGCTGAAGCAGGCCGACATCCGCGTGGTCGACCTGACCGACGTGAAGACCGACGACCCGACCGGCCATGCGAAATTCGCCGAGAGCCCTCAGGTCGTGCAGATGATCGGCGAGCGCCTCTCCTCCGGCCAGACGCTCGGCGATTCCGGGGCTGGTCTCGGCGAGCGGATCAGCACGGTGGCGATCGGCGCGGCCAATGTCGTCGGCCGCACGGCGGGCGTCGCCGTCTCCGCCCCGATCTCGATCATCGACGGGCGCACCCGCGATGGGCTCGGCGACCAGTTCGAAGAGCTCGGCGTCTCGGCCTCCGGCGTCGTCGGCTCCGCCGTGCGCGTTCCCGTCGCGCGCTGATCCCCTCTCACTTGCTCTCGAGGGTGCGCACCGCGCTCCACGCGCCCTCGGGCAAGGTCGCCGCCTCGCGCGCGAGAGCCGCAAAGGCGCGGTAGAGCGCGGCCGTTTCGTCATGGTCCGCCGCCATGCGCTCCGCCGCCTCCGCCGCCGCGGCGAACTTGCGCGCGCGATACGTATCGAGCAGCGAGGCGTGACGCGCGCGCAACGCGCCGAACGCATCGCTTTTCGCCAGCGCCGCGTCGCCGACGAGCGCGAACAGCCGCGTCGGCGCCTCGCGGCCCTTCACGCGCACGCAGTCGACCTCGAGCCACGCGAGATCGGGCGCCTGCGCCTGCGTCTCCTCGCTCGCGAGAATGTCGACGCCGTAGAGTTTCGTGAGGCCTTCGAGACGCGCCGCGACGTTCACGGGATCGCCGATCGCCGAATAGTCGAACCGCTTGACCGAACCGACGTTGCCGACCGCGCAGACGCCCGTGTTGAGGCCGATGCCGAAATGCGCGTCCTTGCGCGGCCGCTGCTTCGTGTCGTCGACAATTGCGCGCGACGCGTTGAAGGCCGCAAGCGCGGATCGCATCGCCAGCGCGGCGAGACAGGCGTTGCGCGCATGCGCGAAATCGTCGAGCGGCGCGTTCCAGAAGGCCATGATCGCGTCGCCCATGTATTTGTCGACCGTGCCGCCATGCGCGAGCACCGTGTCGGTCAGCGGCGTCAGGTAATCGTTCATGAAGGCGATGGTCTCGGCGGCGTCGAACCCTTCGACGAGACCGGTATAGTCGCGCATGTCGCAGAACATCAGCGTCAGCGCGCGGCTTTCGCCGCCGAGCGTCAGCCTGTCGGGCGAAAGCGCGAGCCGTTCGACGACGGCCGGGGAGACGAAGCGGCCGAAGGCGTTCTTCACCTGCGCCTTCTGGCTCCGCTCGTGGCGGAACAATTCGACGAGGCCGGCGAGATAGGCGACGACGATCGTCGCGGAGGGAAAGATCGGATCGATCAGCACGCCATGCGCGCTGAACGCCCACCAGCCGACGCCGAGCATGGCGGCGATGGCGACCGCGCCGATCAGCGCGCCGAAAAACGGCCGCACGACGGAGGCCGCCAGCGCCGCGACCAGCGACAGCAGAAACGCGGCGACGAGTTCGGCCGGCGCCGCCCAGTCCGGCCGCGCGAGATCGCCGCCGGCGAGCGCGTGCTCGATGAGCTGCGCATGGATTTCGACGCCCGGCGCGACGCTGTCGAGCGGCGTCGCGCGCTGGTCGAGCACGCCGGCGGCCGACGAGCCGACCAGGATGATCCGCCCCTCGATTTCTTCACGCGGAATTTCGCCTGCGAGAAGCTTCCATGCCGATATGAAACGGCCGGGCTGCGAGTGGGAGAAATAGATGCGCCGCTCCGCATGCGGACCCGTCGCCATCACGACGTCGCCGACCTTGACCGCATTGACGCCGGTCGCGGCGCCGAAGGCCGTCTGGCCGCTGGCGTTGGAGGAGCGCACGATGATGGTGGACGCGCCCTGCGCCGTGCGCAAAGCCTCGAGCGCGAGCGAGGGGACGAGCGTCCGTCCCGAGCGCACGATCAGCGGCGCCTCGCGCACGATCTGGTCGCGTCCCGGCAGCCAGTTCAGCACGCCGACGCCTGCCGCGGGCTCGGCGAGTTGCGGCAGCGGCGCGGCGATGGCCGCGAAATCGGCGAGCCAAGGCGTCGGATCGTCGCCGGCGAAGGCGAACCCCGCCTTGACCGGCGCGCTCGCGCCGGGCGCGCCGGCGTTGGTCATGATCGCGCCGAGCACCACCGTCGCCCTGGAAATCTCGCGCGCGAACTGCGCGTCGTAGCTTTCCACGCCCTGCATCGCGGTTGCGACACGCGCGCGCATCGCAGCGTCGAGATCGCGCGTGAAAAATTCGGGACTGAGGCGGTCGGGCTCCGCGAAGGCCATGTCGAAGGCGATGGTCGCCGCGCCGAGATCGGACGCCGCTTTCACCACGGCGCCGAGCCGGGCGCGCGGCCAGGGCCATTGTCCGAGTTTTGCGAGGGATTCGTCGTCTATGTCGACGATGCGCACGGGCGTGTCGGGCGACCACGCGCGCGGGCGAATGCGCTGATAGGCGTCGAACGAGAAATTGCGCACGCCGTCGAGCTCGTCCGGCGCCGCGGCGCCGAACGCGAGCATCGCGAGAAGCGGCAGGCCGAAGGATGCGACATAGGCCCACCGCAAGCGCATTCAGACCACGCCTTTTTCGCGCAAGGCGGCGATCGCTTCGGCATCGTAGCCGAGCGAACCGAGCACCTCGTCCGTATGCTCGCCGAGAACAGGCGCGCGATGGCGAATCTCGCCGGGCGTGCGCGACAGTTTCAGCGCCACGCGCGACACCGGCGCGGGGTTCGCCAGGCCGGGATAATCCATCCCCTTCATGAAGCCGGCCGCCTGCACATGCGGATGGTCGAGCGCGGCTTGCGGGCTCAGCACCGGCGCCGCCGGTATCTGCGCGGCGCCCAGCGTATCGACCGCCTCCTGCACGCTGCGCTCGGCGCACCAGCGGCCCATGCGCGCGCTGATTTCAGGCCCCGCCTCACCGCGTTTGAGATCGTCGGAAAAGCGCGGATCGGTCAGCCAATGGTCTTCGCCCATCAGCTTCGCCCAGCGGTTGAACAGCGGCTGGCCCGTCACTTGACACAATAGCCAGCCGTCCTTCGCGCGATAAATGTCGGAGGGCGCGGTCGTCTGGCCGCGATTGCCTGTCGGAATGCGGTTGACCGAAATCACCGCCTGCTCGATCAGCGTGGCGTTGGCGAAGGAGAGCGCGGTCGCCAGCAGCGCGCCCTGCACGATCTGTCCCTTGCCGGATTTCTGCCGCTCCATGAGGGCCGCGAGCGTGCCGAAGGCGCAATGCAGCGCCGTGCCGAAGTCGACGTAATTGACCGCCGCGCGAAACGGCGGATCGCCGTCGCCGGTCATGTAGACCGCGCCCGACATCACCTGCCCCACGCCGTCGAAGCCGACGCGGTCCGACCACGGCCCGGCGTCGCCGAAGGCGTTGGCGGTGGTGAGGATGATGTCCGGCTTGATCGCGCAGAGGGAGTCGTAGTCGAGCTTCATCGCCTCCAATGTCTGCTTCGGCAGGTTCGCCACCACGACATCGGCGGTCGCCACCAGCTTCTTCCGAACCGCCCGCCCTTCCGGGTTTCTCGGGTTGGGGGCCCCGCCCTTCTTGTTTCGGTTTGCCCTCAGGGAAAAGGGGCCCCCGCCGGCCC
>OEIU01001577.1_pt1 | contig 14264 bp, 11 predicted proteins | sample 1539221 | NCBI WGS metagenome assembly OEIU01 (sample SAMN03792071, study PRJEB22550) | activated sludge metagenome | feature: wastewater treatment plant; material: activated sludge; isolation source: Wastewater treatment plant of a petroleum refinery complex | place: Argentina: Zarate | collected...
GTGATAAAGACCGGTGGTGTCGCCGAGGCCGATGGTATTCGAGGTCGCGAAGATGCGGAACGCCGGATGCGGCCGGATGACCTTGTTCTGATCGAGGAGCGTCAGCTTGCCGGAGACTTCGAGGACGCGCTGGATGACGAACATGACGTCGGGGCGGCCGGCGTCGTATTCGTCGAAGCAGAGCGCGATGTTGCGCTGAAGCGCCCACGGCAGGATGCCGTCGCGGAATTCGGTGACCTGCTGACCGTCTTTGAGGACAATCGCGTCCTTGCCGATGAGGTCGATGCGGCTGATGTGGCTGTCGAGGTTGACGCGAACGCAAGGCCAGTTGAGTCGCGAAGCGACCTGCTCGACGTGGGTTGACTTGCCGGTGCCGTGATAGCCCGAGATCATCACGCGGCGGTTGTGGGCAAAGCCTGCAAGGATTGCCAGCGTCGTGTCCTTGTCGAAGACATAGTCAGGGTCGAGGTCCGGCACATGCGGATCGGTTTTCGAGTAGGCGGGAACTTCAAAGTCGGAGTCGATGCCAAAAACCTGACGGACCGACACTTTCATATCGGGGACGGGAGCAAGCAAATCAGGGGCGTTCATGAATTCCTCTTCCCGCGGTGAAGCGGTTGGGCCTTGCGTCTGGCCGGGCTAGCAAGGCTGCAATCTAGCAGAAACCGGCGCTCTTGAGGTAGTTATAGGCTTGGATGATCTCGCGGAGAACATCTTCGGTTGATTTATCGCCCTGATTCAAGTCAGGGTGGTGGCGCTTCACCAATTCCTTGAACCTGGTCTTGATTTCGATGCTGGTGGCGGTGATTTCCAGCCCCAGCGTATTGAGCGCCTTGCGCTCAACATTGCGGACGGTGCGCTGCTCGGTTGCCCCGGAGCCTCGGGCGGCCTCCTCGGCGAACAGCTTGAACGGGTCGGCGAAGGAGGATGGCCGGCCGGAGCGGGTGGCGCCTTCCGCCGTACGTTCCTCGGCCGAGCGGGCGCTGCGCTGGCCCATTTTCCAGGTCGGGCGATGGCCGGTAAGGGCATCCTTCTGATGGACCGCGATGTCCTCGTTGCTCATACCTTCGAAGTAATTGTACTTCGCATTGTATTCGCGGACATGGGCGAGGCAGTAGTTCCAATAGGTCTTTTCGTTGCCGCGGCCCTTCGGCGCACGGTGGCCGCCGGGCTTCTTGCAGCCTGGCCATTCGCAAACCGGCGTTTCGGATTTGCGGGTGCGATCCTTCTCCGGTTTGACACGGATTTTATCGAAAAGCGGTGAATCGAATTTCATGGCGCGATTATGGGCTTTCGGACCCGATGAAACAAGAAACGAACGGGCTCACACTTCGTGCTAAGGAGCGCGCAGCATACAATATAGGAAGTCGGACGGATTTATGAACACGGTGGATCGGATTCGCACAACGCTCACGGGCGCGCTCGCGCCTGGGCAGATCGAGGTCATCGACGAGAGCGGCAAGCACGCAGGACACGCCGGCGCGGTTCCGGGTAAGACGACCCATGTGCGCGTCAAAATCTTGTCCGATGCCTTCAAAGGCAAAAGCCGTGTCGAGCGGCATCGCATGGTGAACGAATTGCTCGCCAGCGAAATCGCTGCCGGCCTGCATGCGCTCGCAATTGAAGCGCACTCGCTCAACGAGCAATAGTTCACGCGGCGCGTGACGCATGCGCGGCGGGGGCCATCGGGAATTTCAGGGGCGTCACCCTCATCGCTGTGATGCGGTTCCGGTTGCGGCGCAGCACCTGAAACCGGAAACCGTGGAAGGTGAAGGTTTGTCCGGCATCGGGAATTAGCCGTGCTTCGTGGATAACGAGACCGGCGACGGTGGTCGCCTGCTCATCCGGCAGGTGCCAGTCCATCGCCCGATTGAGGTCGCGAATTGGCATCGCGCCATCGACCGTGACCGAGCCGTCGGCCTGCGGACGCAGGCCGCTGATCGGCAGGTCGTGCTCGTCGGCGATGTCGCCGACGATTTCCTCGATGATGTCCTCGAGCGTCACGAGGCCCATGACCTCGCCGTATTCGTCGACGACGAGCGCGAAGTGCGTCTTGCGCTTGCGGAACGCCTTGAGCTGCGCGTCGAGCGTCGTCGTATCAGGCACGAACCACGGCTCGAGCGCGATGGCATCGACGTCGATCTTGCTCTCGTCGCCGCCGACCGCGTTCAATTCGCGCAGGAGATCCTTGGCGTGCAGGACGCCGACGATGTTCTCGGGGCTGCCGCGCCACAACGGCAGCCGCGTATAGGATGAGGCGAGCACCTCGCCGACGATCTTTTCGGGCGGATCGTCGGCGTTGATCGCCGCCATCTTGGTGCGGTGGACCATGACATCGGAGACCTCGAGCTCGCGCAGATCCAGCAGGCCATCGAGCATGTCGCGGTCGTCCTTGACGACTTCGCCTTCGCTGTGCAGGAGATCGACGGCGCCGCGCAATTCTTCCGAGCCGCTGTGAGGCTCGGTGCTCGGCTTGATGCGCAGCAGATAGACGATGCCGCGCATGAGTGCCGCGCAGCCCGTCGCGAGCGGGCCGAACAATTTCATTGCGGCGGCAACAGGGCGCGCTACGACGAGCGCGCTGCGATCGGGATGCAACAGCGCGATGGCGCGCGGCAGCGCCAGCGCGAAAATCGCGGCGCCAGCCGCGATGGCGAAGAATGCGTAAACAATGCCAGGCGGGCCGAAGCGCGACAGTAGCCAGACGGTGGCGAGCACGGCCGCGGCAATCACCGCCGTGATATTCGCAAGCAGCAGCGCGAGACTTACGCGCTCGCGCGATTGCAGCAGGCGATTGACGCGGCGCGCGCGCAGATCGCCGCCGTCGTCGAGCGCGGTCATGCGGCTGCGCGAGGCGTTGGCGAGCGCGGCTTCGCTCAGCGTGCAAAAGAACGCGGCCGCAAGGCACAGCACGATTGCCGCAAGCAGCGCGATTTCGGGGGTGGTCATGGCCGTTAATTTAGGCGGCGCGCCCGGCCTCGTCGAGCAGGGCGCGAACAGGCCCGATTTCAACGCCTTTTGCGACGAAGGCCTTGCCGATGCCACGGGTGAGAATGAAGACCAGCGAGCCGTGCTCGATCTTCTTGTCGGTGCCCATCAGGCCGATCAGCGCCGCGCTGTCCGGCAGGCTGCCGGGGATGTCGGAAAGTCGGGTCGGCAGGCCAACCGCCGCAAGATGCGCGATGGCGCGTTCGGCATCCGCTTCGCCGCACAGCCCGAGCCTGACCGAGAGCCGGTGCGCGAGCGCCATGCCGACGGCGACGGCTTCGCCGTGCAGCAGGCGCTCCGAATAGCCGGTCGCGGCCTCCAGCGCATGTGCGAAGGTGTGGCCGAGATTGAGCAGCGCGCGCTCGCCGGCTTCGCGCTCGTCGCGGCCGACGATGGCGGCCTTGGCGCGGCAGCTTCTGGCGACCGCCTCGATGCGGTCGGGCCCGCCCCTGAAGACGCCTTGCCAGTTGTGCTCGAGCCAGGCGAAGAATTTCTCGTCGTTGATGAGGCCGTATTTCGCGACCTCGGCATAGCCGGAGCGGAACTGGCGCGGCGGCAGGCTGTCGAGCACGCCGGTATCGGCAAGCACGAGGATCGGCTGATGGAATGCACCGACGAGGTTCTTGCCGTGACGGGTGTCGATGCCGGTCTTGCCGCCGACGGCAGAGTCGACCTGCGCCAGCAATGAAGTCGGAATCTGCACGAAGTCGATGCCGCGCAAGGCGGTCGCCGCGGCAAAGCCGGCGAGATCGCCGACGACGCCGCCGCCGAGCGCGACCACAAGATCGCCGCGCTCGATGCGGGCATCGAGAATGGCGTCCATCACCTGCTCGTAGGTGGCGTAGTTCTTCGAACCTTCGCCCGGCGCCACGATAACGCGGTGTGATTTGATACCGGCGGCGGCGAGCGAGCGTTCGCAGCCTGCGAGATGGAATTTCGCGACATTGGCGTCGCTGACGATTACGGCCTTGGCTTTTGGTTTGAGCCTGGCGATGCGGGCGCCAGTTTCCGGCAGCAGGCCGCCGCCGATGGCGATGTCATAGGCGCGCTCGGCAAGCTCGACGCGGACGGTGGTTACGTTATCGGTCTTCATGATTGGGCTTCGCTTTCGGCATCGAGAAATTCGCCGAGCGCTTCGACGATGGCGTCGACCACTTCCTCATGCGGGATGTCGCGCGAAATGACGGTGATGTCGGCCTGTTGGTAGTCGGCTTCGCGTGCGGCGAGCAGGTTGCGCAGCACGCCTTCGGGATCCTTGCCTTGCAGGAGCGGGCGATTGCTCTTGCGTTTTACGCGCTCGAGCAGGAGCGGAATTTCAGCGGAAAGCCACAACGAGATGCCGTGTGCCCGAACCTTGTCGCGGGTGTCGGCGCGCATGAAGGCGCCGCCGCCGGTCGCGATTACGGCCGGGCCGTGCTCCAAGAGCCGCGCGATGACACGCGCTTCGAGATTGCGAAATTCCGGCTCGCCGTGCTTGGCGAAAATATCGGCAATCGACATGCCATTCGCCGCTTCCTCGATCTTGGCGTCGGCATCGACGAAATCGAGGCCGATGCGTTGCGCAAGCCTGCGGCCGACCGAGCTTTTGCCCGAACCCGGCATGCCGATCAGCACGAGCGAACGTGCGGCAAGGGCGGCTTTCAGCGCGCTCGTGCCGTTCGGCGGCTCGGACTTCCCGCTCGTTGGCTGTTCCGTCATTGCGCCGCAACCTACACCAACGCAGGGCGGGGGCAATTGTCGTTCGCTTGTCAGGCTTTTGGAAACCTGTACGACTCAAAATGTCCGTGAAAGGGCGAATCGGAACGCTGATGCCGGGTCTGCCATGCCAAGTCTTCTGCGTTTTCTAGCCGTTGTCGGCATTCTGATCGGGCTGGGCTATGCTGGCCTGTGGGCGCTCGCGCATTTCGTGGAGCCCTCGCCGCGCGAGATGACGATCACCATTCCGCAGGAGCGGCTGCAGGAGCGGCCCGCTAAATGAGTGCGCGGCACAAACCGCGCACCGATAACGCCGGTGCAGGGAGCCGGGCAATCGAACTTTTCCTCGACATGCTCGCTTCCGAGCGCGGTGCCAGCAAGAACACGCTCGATGCCTATCGGCGCGACCTCGCCGACTATGACGAGTTTCTCAATGCGTGCGGCTCGTCGATTGTGAATGCTGCCACCGATGATGTACGCGGCTACCTCGCTGCGCTCGCCAAGCGCGGCCTCGCGCCGAATTCCTCGGCGCGCAAGCTGTCGGCGATCCGTCAGCTGCACCGGTTTCTCTATGCCGAAGGCAAGCGCAGCGACGATCCCGCCGCGGTGCTGGAGGGCCCGAAGCGCGGGCGGCCGCTGCCGAAAATCCTTTCGGTCGAGGATGTAGGCAAGCTGTTCGAGACGGCGAATGCGGCGGCGAGCGGCGGAGAACTTTCGCCGCTCGAGCGGCTGCGCTGCATGCGTCTCTTGTGCCTGCTCGAAGTGCTCTATGCCTCGGGCCTGCGGGTCTCGGAGTTGATCGCGCTGCCGGCCGCCGCGGCGCGGATGCAGGGCGATACGATCACGGTGCGCGGCAAGGGCAACAAGGAGCGGCTGGTGCCGCTGGGCGGGGCGGCGCGTCAGGCCATGCGAAACTATCTCAAACTTTTGGCCGAAACCAAAAACGGCGACACGAAGTGGTTGTCCCCGTCGTTGGGGGCGAGCGGTCACATGACCCGCCAGCATGCCGCGCGCGAATTGAAGGCGCTCGCGCAAGTGGCCGGGCTCGATCCGCGCAAGATGAGCCCGCATGTGCTGCGGCACGCTTTCGCGAGTCACCTGCTGGCGAACGGCGCGGATTTACGCGTCGTGCAGGCGCTGCTGGGCCATGCCGATGTCTCGACGACGCAAATCTATACGCATGTGCTGGATGACCGCCTGAAGAACATGGTGCGGGACCTGCATCCCCTGTCGGAGGATTGAAGCGTTTCGCTGCCATCCTGGCTTTGTTCTTCGGAAGCTTGACTTTAACCCTCTACAACGGCCAGTTTCCGGCCGCTGCGGCGCTTGGGCCCTGCGGCGCTTGGGCCGTCCTTACCTCATGATGCGTACCATTCTCGATTTTGAACGGCCGGTTGGCGAGCTTGAAAAACGGCTCGAGGAATTGCGCACGCTCTCGGAGTCCGGCGAAGGCGCCGCGATCGACGAGGATGTTGCTCGCCTTGAAGCCAAGGCCCTGCAGGCCCTCGAAGATCTCTATGGCAATCTGACGCCGTGGCAGAAAACGCAGGTCGCGCGCCACCCCGAGCGGCCGCATTTTTCCGATTATGCCAATCGCCTGTTCACCGAATTTACGCCGTTCGCGGGCGATCGTAAATTCGCCGACGACGCGGCGATTCAGGGCGGGTTCGGGCGTTTTCGCGGTGAAGCCGTCTGTCTGATCGGCCACGAAAAGGGCTCGACCACCGAATCGCGCATCCGGCACAATTTCGGCATGGCGCGTCCCGAGGGCTATCGCAAGGCGGTGCGATTGATGGAGCTGGCCGACCGCTTCGGGCTGCCGGTGATTTCCCTCGTCGATACGGCAGGGGCCTATCCCGGCATCGATGCCGAGGAGCGCGGACCGGCCGAGGCAATCGCGCGGTCGACCGAAGCCTGGCTCAATCTCGGCGTGCCGAATGTCGCGGTCATCATCGGCGAGGGCGGTTCGGGCGGCGCGATCGCGACCGCGACCGCAAATCGCGTTCTGATGCTGGAGCATTCGATCTACAGCGTGATCTCGCCCGAAGGTGCGGCCTCGATCCTGTGGCGCGACACAACGAAGGCGCAGGAGGCGGCAACCAACATGAAAATCACCGCCCAGGATCTCCACCGGCTCGGGGTGGTTGACGCCATCATTCCGGAGCGCGCGGGCGGGGCGCATCGCCACACGGCTGCCACGATTGCCGCCACCGGAGACGCAGTTGCGGCTGCTCTCGACGATTTGAAGGGCCTTTCTCGCGAGCAAATTAAGGCAGAAAGACAACAAAAATTCCTCGCGATTGGGCGTAATCTGTAACCTGTCCGCAGTAATTTTCGGGGGTTCTCGCAAGGTGCCGGTTGCCGGTGAAACACGCTTCGGCGGCTTGCGGTAACGCAATGGCAAGAGTAACGATTTAGGCCATCATGGTGGAAGTTTACGGGCATCGGGGTTCCGTCTTGAACCGACCCAGCTTGATCCGCTTTCGTGCGGTAGCCGCCGCGGCGCTCGGAGCGCTCGCGCTCGCGGGCTGCTTGCCCAATTCCATGTATTCGGTGAACGAGAAGGCGAGCCAACAGCTCTCGTCCGAGATGGTGCAGACCATCGAGAAGAAAGGGATGACGAAAGAGTCCCCGATCCTCGTTCGCATCTTCAAGGAAGAATCCGAGCTGGAAGTCTGGAAGCAGACGGCCGAGGGCAAATACGATCTCCTGAAGACCTATCCGATCTGCCGCTGGTCGGGCGACCTTGGCCCCAAGATCAAGACGGGTGACCGGCAGGCGCCGGAAGGCTTCTACATGATCACGCCGGGCCTGATGAACCCGAACTCGGCCTATTATCTTTCGTTCAACACCGGCTTCCCGAACGCTTTTGATCGGTCGCTCAACCGCACCGGTTCGGACCTGATGGTGCACGGCGATTGCTCGTCGGCGGGCTGCTACGCGATGACCGACGGGCAGATTGGCGAGATCTTCGCGCTGGCGCGCGAATCCTTCACAGGCGGCCAGCGCGCCTTCCAGGTCCAGGCCTATCCGTTCCGCATGACGCCGAAGAACATGGCGCGTCATCGCAACAATCCGAACATGGCGTTCTGGCGGATGCTGAAGGAAGGCAACGACCACTTCGAGGTCACACGCCAGGAGCCGAAGGTCGATGTCTGCGCCCGCCGCTATGTGTTCAATGCGATTCCGTTCGACCCGATACAGCCGTTCAGCGCACAACGACAGTGCCCGGTGTTCGACCAGCCGGTCGAGGTCGCCGATGCGGTCAAGGAAAAGCGCGACGCCGACAACAAGGAATATGCCGATCTCGTGAAGCGCGGCACGCCGACCGCGCCGCTCAACCAGTTCAAGGACGGCGGCATGAACCCGGTGTTCGCGTCGCGTTTCCCCGAGCGCAATCCGAACGGCACGACCGTCGCGGCGGCGCCAGGCCCGCGTGAAGCCGAAGAAGGCGCCGCGCTCACGGAAGCCGCGCCGACGCCGACTGCGATGGCCTCGGTGCAGAACGATCAGCCGGGCGTGTTCGACAAGATCGGCGCGTGGCTGAAGCGCAATCCCGATCAGCCCGCGCAGCAGTCTGCGCCGGCACCGCAGGTCGCGTCGAACCCCACGCCCGCGCCTCAGCCCGCGCCGCGCGCGCGAACGGTGGCGGCGCATCCCAAGGCAAGTCCGACGCCGAAGCCCGCGACGCGGACGGCTGCGGTCAAGCCCGCGCCAGCCGAAAAACCGGCACCGCAGCAGAAAGAAGCACAGCAGCCGGCGACGCTGGCCGGCTCGACACCGATCCTCGGCGCGAGCGGCTTCAGTGCCTTTCGCTAACTCTCGCTAGTTACAAGCTCGGCAAATCAATAACGCTAGGCAATCGCGCCGTGGCAGTGCTTGTATTTCTTGCCCGAGCCGCAGGGGCAGGGCTCGTTGCGACCGACCTTGCCCCATGACGCCGGGTTGCTCGCGTCGCGCGCCGCGGAAGCGGGGGTGACGAGCGGCATCGGCGGCTCCCCGACCTCGTTTTCGCCGGTCAGCGGATCGGCGTGATAGGCCTGCATCGGCGGCAGGCTTTCGGGCTGCGGCGCCTCGTTCATGATCTCGACGCGCATCAGCTGCGAAGTGACGATCTCGCGCAGCCGGTTCAGGAGCGCGTCGAACAGCTGGAAGGCTTCCGATTTGTATTCGTTGAGCGGGTCACGCTGGCCGTAGCCGCGCAGATGCACGACCTGTCGTAGGTGCTCGAGCATCACGAGATGCTCGCGCCACAGATGGTCAAGGGTTTGCAGCAGGATCGACTTCTCGACGTAGCGCATCAGCTCCGGGCCGTATTTGGCGACCTTCGCGGCCATGTGCTCGTCGGCGGTGCGGGTGATGCGCTCGAGCACTTCTTCGTCGGCGATGCCCTCTTCCTTGACCCAATCGGTGATCGGCAGTTCGAGGCCGAGGAGCGCCTGGATCTCGTCCTGCAGACCTTGGGCATCCCATTGCTCGGGATAGGCGTTCTCGGGGATGTGCCGCTTCACCAACTCTTCGACGGTGGAGTGGCGCATGTCGGCGACCGTTTCGGAGACGTCGCTTTCGCTCATCAGGTCGATGCGCTGCTCGAACACGACCTTGCGCTGGTCGTTCATGACGTCGTCGTATTTCAGGATGTTCTTGCGGATGTCGAAGTTGCGGGCTTCGACCTTCTTCTGCGCCATCTCGAGGCTCTTGTTCATCCACGGATGGGTGATCGCCTCGCCCTCCTGCAGGCCGAGCGTCTTCAGGACGCTGTCCATGCGATCAGAGCCGAAGATGCGCATCAGGTCGTCGTCGAGCGCGAGGTAGAACTTGGAGCGGCCGGGGTCGCCCTGGCGGCCGGAGCGGCCGCGGAGCTGATTGTCGATGCGGCGGCTTTCGTGACGCTCGGTGGCAAGGACGTAGAGACCGCCCATCTCGAGGGCCTTCTTCTTCTGCACATCAACGGTCGCCTGAATGGCGGCGCGCTTTTCAGCGACGTCTTTCTCGGACGGCGCACGGCCTGCGGCCGTTTCCTCGGTGATCCAGTCGCGAAGCTGATACTCGACGTTGCCGCCGAGCTGGATGTCGGTGCCGCGGCCGGCCATGTTGGTTGCGATGGTGATGGCACCGGGCTTGCCGGCCTGGGCGATGATGCCGGCCTCCTGCTCGTGATAGCGCGCGTTCAGGACCTGATGCGGGATAGGATCATCCTTGCCCTTGGCCGCGCCGATCTTGAGCAGGTAGGCGCCGATGTCGTTGAAATAGGCCTTGAGCTCGCTCTCGGGCGTCGTCTTGCCGTCCTTGGCGTCCTTCAGGGTCTCGGCCTGGGCCAAGAGCTGCTTGCCGAGGTTCTCGATGTACTTCTTGTCCTTCAGAAGCTCCGATAGCTGCTCGGACTTCTCGATGGAGGTGGTGCCGACGAGGATCGGCTGCCCGCGACGGTAGCAGTCCGCAATCGTCGTCACGATGGCGGCGAGCTTCTCCTTCTGCGTGCGGTAGATCTCGTCGTCGTCGTCGATGCGCGAGACCTTGAGGTTGGTCGGGATCTCGATGACGTCGAGGCCATAGATGTCCATGAACTCGGATGCTTCGGTCAGAGCGGTGCCGGTCATGCCGGCCAGCTTCTTGTAGAGGCGGAAGTAGTTCTGGAAGGTGATCGAGGCCAGCGTCTGGTTCTCGGGCTGGATCTCGACGTGCTCCTTCGCCTCAAGGGCCTGATGCAGGCCTTCCGAATAGCGCCGTCCCGGCATCATGCGGCCGGTGAACTCGTCGATGATGACCACCTCGCCGGCCTTGACGATGTAATCCTTGTCGCGCTGGAAGAGCTTGTGGGCCTTGAGCGCCTGGTTGACGTGGTGGACGAGCGAGACGTTCTCGATGTCGTAGAGCGAGCCGGTGAGCAGCTTCGCTTCGCCGAGCATCTGCTCCATGCGCTCGTTGCCGAGATCATTGAGCGCGACCTGGCGCTGCTTCTCGTCAAGATCGAGCAGGCCCTGGGTCTTGAGCTCCTCCTTCAGTGCCTCTTTCGGCATAGACTTGGCAAGCTCGGCTTCGATCTTGTCGTGCTCGGCCACGAGCTGCTTCACGAGACCGTCGACGGCGACGTACAAGTCGGCGCGGTCCTCGAGGGGGCCTGAAATAATGAGCGGGGTGCGCGCTTCGTCGATCAGGATGCTGTCGACCTCGTCGACGATGGCGAAGGCATGGCCGCGCTGGACCATCTCGTCCTTCCTGAGCTTCATGTTGTCGCGCAGGTAGTCGAAGCCCAGCTCGTTGTTGGTGGCGTAGGTGACGTCGGCGGCATAGGCAGCCTTGCGCTGCTCGTCGTCGAGACCGTGCACGATGGTGTCGACGGTGAGGCCGAGGAAGCGATAGACCTTGCCCATCCACTCGGCGTCGCGTTTGGCGAGGTAGTCGTTGACGGTGACGACGTGGACGCCGTCGCCGGCGATGGCATTCAAGTAGACGGCGAGCGTAGCGACGAGCGTCTTGCCCTCGCCCGTCTTCATCTCGGCGATATTGCCCTCGTGGAGCACCATGCCGCCGATGAGCTGCACGTCGAAGTGGCGCTGGCCGAGGGTACGCTTGGCGGCCTCGCGCACGGTCGCGAAAGCCGGCACGAGGAGATCGTTCAAGGACGTGCCGTCGCGATATTGCTGCCGAAAGGTCTCGGTGCGGGCCCGCAACTCCTCGTCGCTCAGCTTCTCGAGCTCGGGTTCCAGGGCGTTGATCGCCTCTACACGCGAACGATAGCTCTTCACGCGCCGCTCGTTGGACGAGCCGAAGATTTTCGAGGCAAACGTGCCGAACGAGCCAAGAGAGAGCATCAAGTTAATTCCTCAAAATCATGGACTTGGCGGGAGAACGCGGCGCGTCCAGGGAAGCGAACGCGCGCATGCGTCTGCTCGGTCCCCGGGGCGCGTCCGGCGGTCAAACACCAAGAACTGGAGAACCGCGGGAGCGCCAGTCCGGCCGATCGGCCACACGGGGGCAGACATAAGGATTGGCGGCCATAGTTGTCAACGCGTGGGTGCCCTTTCTCTTTCGGGAGCTTTTCTGCTGCTCTTAAGGCCAATTCTTGGAAACACATGGGCAAATATTTGCATTTGTTCACTTGGCAGGGGAACGGCGCGTGGTCTATGGATGCCGCGAATTTTACCGCCGCGCGTTCCGTATGGACGCAGCACGTCCATTCGTCCGCCGCATTCGGGTGCGTTTGTGCGCCGGCCCATGAACCCAGGAGCTCGTCCAGTGAAACAAGCCAGAGTTGTCCGCCTTGCCGCGGTCGCGATCGCCGCGGCGACGGTATTCTCCGCTCCGCGCCTGGCGCTCGCCGAGGACGCCGTGGTGGCGAAAATCAACGGGCAGGAGATCAAGGAATCGGACCTCAAGCTCGCCGAAGCCGAGGTCGGGCCGGAGATCGCAAGCCTTCCGGCCGACAAGCGCCGCAGGATCCTGGTCGAGTTCCTGATCGAGATGCGGCTCTTCGCGGACGCCGCCGACGGCGAGAAGCTTACGAGCGGGCCGGATTTCGAGAAGCGGCAGGCCTACTGGGCGACGCGCGCCAAGCGCGACGCCTATTACGAGACCTCGATCAAGGGATCGATCAGCGACGCGCTCGTACGCGGCATCTATGACGACAAGGTCAAGATGATTCCGGCCGAGGATGAGGTCGATGCGCGGCATATTCTGGTGACGACCGAGGTCACGGCGAAGGAAGTCTACGACAAGGTCGGCAAGGGCGAGGATTTCGCCAAGCTCGCGGCAGACTATTCGCAGGATCCCGGCTCCAAGGCCGACGGCGGCAAGCTCGGGTATTTCACCAAGGGACAGATGGTGAAGGAGTTCGAGGACGCGGCCTTCGCGCTCAAAAAGGGCGAGGTATCGAAGCCGGTGCAGAGCAAGTTCGGCTGGCACATCATCAAGGTCGAGGACCGCCGCACGAAGCCGCTGCCGGCCTACGAAGACGTCAAGGACCAGATCGTCAACAGCATGGTGCAGCAGAAGGGCCAGCAGGCGGCTGCGGACCTGCGCGGCAAGGCGAAGATCGAGTACGTCGATATCGCCATGGCGGAAGAGGTCCGCAAGGAGACGGCTTTGGCTGCCGCCAAGAAGAAGCTCATGGAAGAGCAGATCGGCGAGCAGATCAAACAGCAGACGCAGGGAGCTGACGGCCAGAAGAAGGAGTCAGGCGCCCGCTGGCGCGCCCGCCTGCGGAATGCTATGCCGCGAGCGCGCCAGTCCAGGGAAGCCGGTATGTCCAGTCAACTTGCCTTGATCATCGCCATCCTGTCCGAGGTGGCCGCAACTTCGGCGCTGAAGGCGTCCGACGGCTTCAAGAATCTCCTGCCATCCGTCGTCGTCGTGATCGGATACGGGGCAGCGTTCTATTTCCTGTCTCTGGCGCTCCGAACCATCCCGATGGGCGTGGCTTACGCCATCTGGTCGGGGATCGGGATCGTGCTGATCTCGATCGCCGGACTGGTGCTCTATGGGCAGAGGCTCGATTTGGCTGCGCTGGCGGGAATAGGGCTCATCATAGCCGGCGTCTTCGTTCTACAGGTTCTCTCGGGCACGGCGGGAAGCTGATATCGCCGCACACGTTCGTCCACCTGGCGGCCTTTGCGCCGCGATCTCCTTCCGGAGTTCTTCCATGGGCAAGATCACGACGCGCTCGCCGTTCGCACCCGAAACTCTCGCTCGCCTCCCCCCCATCGAGGGCGTGCGGTTTGCCACGGCGGAGGCCGGCATCCGCTACCGGGGCCGCACCGACCTGATGGTTGCCGCGCTCGATGAGGGCACGACGGTGGCGGGCGTCTTCACACAGTCCAAGACCGCCTCGGCGCCAGTGCTCGCCTGCCGCAAGCATCTCAAGAAGGGCACGGCCCGCCTCCTGATCGTCAATTCCGGCAACGCCAATGCCTTCACGGGGAAACGAGGACGCGAGGCGGTCGATCTCACGGTCGAAGCCGGCGCCAAGGCCGCCGATTGCTCGCGTCATGACGTTTTCGTCGCTTCGACAGGTGTGATCGGCGAGCCGCTCGAGGCGGACAAGTTCGCGCATCTGATCGAGGGACTTGCGAAACGAGCCGAGCCTGATGCGTTCGAGGCTGCGGCGCGCGCCATCATGACCACGGACACTTATCCCAAGGTCGCGACGCGCAAGGCGTCGATCGGCGACGTCGAGGTGACGATCAACGGCTTCTGCAAGGGCGCCGGCATGATCGCACCCGACATGGCGACGATGCTGTGCTTCATCTTCACCGACGCCGACATCGCCGCGAAGCCGCTGCAGGCGCTTCTTGCGGAGCATGTCGAGACGACATTCAACGCCATGACCGTCGACGGCGACACCTCGACCAGCGACACGTGTCTGCTGTTCGCAACGGGGGCCGCCACGGCGCGCGGGCAGGAGCCCGTGACCAAGGAGGGGTCCAAGAAGCTCAAGGCGTTCTCGGCGGCCCTGCATGACCTGATGCGGGATCTCGCCATCCAGGTGGCGAAGGACGGCGAGGGGCTGTCGAAATTCGTCACCTTCATCGTCGAGGGTGCGGAGAGCGCGGCTGCGGCGCGCAAGATCGCGTTTTCGTGCG
>OEIU01001578.1_pt1 | contig 14259 bp, 9 predicted proteins | sample 1539221 | NCBI WGS metagenome assembly OEIU01 (sample SAMN03792071, study PRJEB22550) | activated sludge metagenome | feature: wastewater treatment plant; material: activated sludge; isolation source: Wastewater treatment plant of a petroleum refinery complex | place: Argentina: Zarate | collected...
CACATGATGGGCGTGCCGACCGCGATGTTCACGCCGCTGTTCGTGATCTCGCGCACGTCGGGTTGGTCCGCACACGTGATCGAGCAGCGCATGGACGGCAAGATCATCCGCCCGAGCGCGAACTACACGGGACCGGAAAACCTGGAGTTCGTGCCGCTGGAAAAGCGCTGATCGTATTCAGTGCAGCCGCGTGAACAGCGTAATCACGTAGGCACAGAACACACCGGCTCCGAACAGCGCCAGGAATTCGTGATACCGCGCCCGGCGCGTCAGTAATGCGGTCGCCGATAGTGCGATGAAAACGCCGTGGAAGAAGAGGTCCTCGCGATCGGGCAGCTTGCCGTAGACCACCTCGGACTTGGCAAGGCTGATCAGCAGCACGGCCACGAACAGACCGAAAAACCAGTGCACGTGCGCCCAGTAGTGTTCTCGCAAATCGATATCGGCGTCGCGGGAAAAGTCGGGGAACACGATCCCCGCCAGCAGGTATTGCGCGATGCTCTGTGCCAGCACAACGGCGAATGCGGCGAAGGTCCAGCCGGTGACTTCGCGCAGTTCGAACATCGCCCACCAGCTTTGCACGTTGATCAGAAGCAGCGTTCCGGCCCACAGCGGCACCGGCCAATACACGCGCACGCGCGAGCGCCACAGCACGATGCCGCGAAAGCCGGTCAGGATTTGCGTGATCGCCAGGCCGATGATGATCGACAGCAGAACTGACAAATAACTGAAGGCATCCATCGACATCGCTGCTCAGAGGTTTGCGCCCAGCCGCGTGCCTTGCGCGATCGCGCGCTTGGCGTCGAGTTCGGCGGCGACATCGGCGCCGCCGATCAGGTGTACATCGATGCTGGCGGCCTTGAGACCATCGTAGAGATCGCGGCGCGGTTCCTGTCCCGCGCAAACGATCACGTTGTCGACGGGGAGCGTTTGCGGCTTGTCGTCGATGATGACGTGCAGACCGGTGTCGTCGATGCGCTCGTAGTTCACGCCGCCGAGCATCTTCACGCCTTTCATCTTCAGCGCCGCGCGATGCACCCAGCCGGTGGTCTTGTTCAAGCGCTTGCCGGGTTTGCCGGGCGTGCGTTGCAGCAACCAGACTTCGCGTTCGGACGGCTCCGGCGCGGGCGTGGTCAGTCCGCCAGGATTTGTATACTGTTGGTCGACGCCCCATTCGTGCGACCAGCGCGAAATATCCGTTGTCGGCGAAGGCGTGGATTGCGTGAGAAATTCGGCCACGTCGAATCCGATGCCGCCCGCGCCGATGATGGCGACGCGTTTGCCGACCGGCTTGCCGTGCAATACCACGTCGAGATAACTCAGCGTCCTGGCGTGATTTCCGCCGGGAATCGCCAATGTGCGCGGAGTGACGCCGGTTGCCAGAATCACTGCGTCGAATCCGCGCAAAGATTCGAGCGTTGCTCGTGTTCCGAGGCGGACATCGACACCGAGTGCATCGATCAGATTGCCCCAGTAGCGGATCGGCTCGGCGAACTCCTCCTTGCCGGGAATTCGCCTGGCAAGATTGAACTGTCCGCCGATTTCGTTCGACTGTTCGAACAACGTCACGGCATGACCACGCTGTGCCAGTGTGGTCGCGCAAGCAAGTCCGGCCGGGCCTGCGCCGACTACGGCAATGCGTTTCTTGCGCGCGAGCGGTGCGTCGACCAGTTCGGTTTCGAAACAGGCGCGCGGATTCATCAGGCACGAGGCGCGCCGGTTTTCGAATACGTGGTCCAGACAGGCCTGATTGCAGGCAATGCAGGGATTGATCAGCCCGGCATGGCCTGCTCGTGCCTTGTTGACCCAGTCCGGATCGGCGAGCAGGGGGCGTGCCATCGACACCATATCGGCATCGCCGTCGGCGAGAATCTTTTCCGCAACGTCTGGCAAATTGATGCGGTTGGTGGTGATCAGCGGAATTGAAACTTCGGACCTGAGTTTGCGCGTGACCCAGGCGAATGCCGCACGCGGCACGCTGGTCACGATCGTCGGCACGCGCGCCTCGTGCCAGCCGATGCCGGTATTGATCAGGGTCGCGCCCGCGGCTTCAATTTGCTTGGCCAACGCGACGGTCTCGTCCCAGCGTTGCGCGTTGTCGACGAGATCGAGCATGGACAGTCGGTAAATGATGATGAAATCGGGGCCGACGGCGGCGCGCGTGCGACGCACGATTTCGATCGGCAAGCGCTGGCGATTTTCCAGATTGCCGCCCCAATCATCGCTGCGCTGGTTCGTGCGCTCCGCGAGGAACTGGTTGATCAGGTAACCCTCGCTGCCCATGATCTCGATGCCGTCGTAGCCGGCCTCACGCGCGAGTTGCGCGCAACGCACGAAATCACGGATCGTGCGCTCTACGCCGCCGGCGGAAAGCGCACGCGGCGTAAATGGCGTGATCGGCGACTTGATCTTCGACGGTGCGACCGACAGCGGCTGGTAGCCGTAGCGGCCGGCGTGCAGGATTTGCAGGCAGATGCGTCCGCCCTCGGCGTGTACCACGCGCGTGACTTGCCGATGCGGTCCGACATGCCACGGCATCGACAGACGGCTCGCAAAGGGTTTGAGCCAACCGGCGATATTGGGCGAAAAACCGCCGGTGACCATGAGCCCGACACCGCCGCGTGCGCGCGCGGCGAAGTAGGCGGCGAGTTTGCCGAAGTCGCGCGCGTGGTCTTCCAGGCCCGTGTGCATCGAGCCCATCAGCACGCGGTTTGGCAAGGTGCAAAAGCCCAGATCCAGTGGAGCGAACAGGTGCGGATAGGGCGAGGTGGTCGCGTCGGTCATGGCGTCGAACGAGTGTTTGAAAACGCGCACGATGCCGGGTTTTCCTTGCGTGGGCAAGCCGAGATCGAAAAACGCGGGCTGAATGCCGCGGCGGCGGACGTCAACTGGGCGTCGTCTGCGGCGTTCTCCGGGGTAACCGCCGCAATCGTGCGCCGGAGGCAAACGGAGAACGATCATGTGCATGCGCAAACTGGCCTTGGCAACCGCGTTGGGCGTTGCCGGACTCGGAGCGATGGTTTCAACACCGGCATCGGCAGGCGTCGCAGTCGGCGTCACGATTGCAGCGCCGCTGTATGCGCCGCCCGCGCCACGCGTCGAGCGCGTCGGGGTACGACCGGGTTACGTCTGGATTCCGGGTTATTGGCGCTGGGGCGGCGCGCGCTATGTCTGGGTCGGTGGTTATTGGACGCATCCGCGCCGCGGCTACCGCTGGATCGAGCCGCGCTGGGTCGGCTGTGGCCCGCATTGGTGCTATCACCGCGGTTATTGGGGGCGGTAAGAAACTTGCTCGGTGGTTCCTAGATGGTTGCGGCGGCGGGCTCGCGCTCGCCGCTTCGGAGCAGGAAGGATTTGGCCTTCCATTCTGCGGCGGCATCCATCGCTTCGAGCGCGTTGAAGGTACCGGATACCAGGCTCGCGATGGGCAGGCCGTCGCGATAGAGGATGCGTGATCCGGTCAGTGCGGGAACATTTTTCCCGGCGAGGACGTTGCTGACGAGGTTCAACGGATCGGCACCGCAAACGGCGACGAAGGCGCCATCAAGCGAGCGTTGACGAATCGCGCGCAACGGCGCAATCGCTTCGGGCAAGGAGAATTGTTCGCCGGAGAGTCCGGCGATGAAGCGCCCGCCGCGGATCTCGCCGCGCGCTTCCAGTCGCTGGTACACGCGCATCAAGTCGCGCCATGGCGGCAGCCAGTCCGCTTCGTGTGCGAGCAGGCGCCAGCAGATCACGCCGTAGCGGCGCAGCAGGGTGCGGGCGATGTGTTCGACTGTCTCGGGCCGGCTTTCCTGATCGCCAGATGCGGAGCGCCGCAGCAGCGACCATCTTCCAGCATCCGCAATGCCAAGCAAGGCAGTGCGGCGCCCGCGGCGGCGATTCGGCGATGGACGCCTGGATTGCGGTACCAGCAGCGCGCGCAATCCGGCAAAGCTGTCGGAGTTGATCAGTCCCGCGGCAACGAGTTCGGCCAGTGCTTCCTCCAGTTCGATGTGCAGCAGTTTCGTGCCAGCCAGTAGTTCATCGAAAAACGAAGCGCCGTGCGCACGCAGGCAGTCCGCGACCGTTTGCGCGCGCGACGATAGTGCCGGTGTCGCTTCGTCCGCTGTCGTGGAAAGCGAATTCCAGAGCTTCAGATTGCGCCGTTGCAGCAGCACAATAGGCGTCGCGCGCACGGGCCCGCTGCCGTGCTCGGCGCCGCTTGGCGCATGTGGGCGCAACCGCGACCACACGATGCGACCCGCTGTGCACAGATCATCGAGCCAGGAAATCTCGTAACCGGCGATGCGCGCGGGCAGGATCTCCGCTTCCCACGCCGCCGCCGGCGCTTCGAAGCCTTCCAGTTGCGCGAGCACGGCAGCCAGAGCATCCGGGCCTTCGCCCCGCGCATCGGCTCCGACTTTCTGCCAATTGAACAGAAAGCGCATGAAATCGCGCGGTTCGACCGGTTCGATCTCGCGACGCAGGCGCTGCACGGTGTAGCGATGGATGCGCGCGAGCAAATGCCGATCACACCATTCGATGGCATCCAATCCGGGCGTGAAGTGGCCCTGCATCACGGTACCTTCGCGTTCCAGCGCGAGCAGGGCGGTATCGATGTCACTTTGTGGAAGATGCAGCGTTAGCGCGATCAGTTCGGCGCGCAAAGGACCAAGTCCGGTCAAGCGCGCACGCGCGAGGTCGGCCAGAGCAGATTCGCGCGTCCATTCGTGTTCAGTGAATTCGGCGGGAGCGATGATCGGTGGATCGATCGATGCGTCTGGAAAGATTGCCGCAAATTGCGGAAGGCGTTCGGCAGCGATGATCAAATCCGACAGACGCGCCGCACGCCGCTGCGCGATCAACTCCTCGCACAAGCCTGGCCATGTGATATTCGCGCGCACCTCGGTGTCGGTCAGGAAGCCCAGCCCCATCAGTGCTTCGTGCAGTTCGTCCGCCGTTCGCGCCTGCGGCCATGCTTCCTCGCGCACGGCGGCTATCGCATCCGGATCGAGCCGGCCGAAATCCTCGGTCGATTCGATATCGCCCCAGCGCCGACTCATTACCGCCTGTGTGCGGCGTTCTTCCAGCGGCGCATCATCAAGGAAGGCATAAGGCCGTGCGGTCAGCACTTCGGCGGCAAGCGGCGAGGGTGCTGTCAGGTCGCGGCAGACGAAGCGGACTTCGCCGCCTTCAATGCGGCGCAGCAGCGCTTCGAGGCCGTCGATGTCCATGGCATCGTGCAGGCAATCGTGCAGGGTCTGCGCAACCAGCGGATGATCGGGAATCTGGCGTTCACCGACGATGTTCTCCAGGCACGCGACCTGATCCGGAAAAACCGCGGCAAGCAAATCCTCCGATTTCATCCGCTGCAACTGCGGCGGTACTTTCGATCCGCCGGCGAAGCGCGGCAGGGCGAGCGACGTAACCGCATTCCAGCGCCAGCGCACGCCGAACATGGGCGCGTCGAGCAAAGCCTGGATCAATACATGACGCACGCTGTTCGAGTGCAGGAAGCGGGTGACGTCCTCGAGCGGAAAGCTGTGGCTGGTCGACAGCGACAGGATGATTGCATCCTCGGTGGCCGCGGCTTGCAGTTCGAAATTGAAGCTGCGGCAGAAGCGCTTGCGCAAGGCCAGTCCCCAGGCGCGGTTGATGCGGCTGCCGAACGGCGTATGGATGATGAGCTGGGTGCCGCCGGATTCGTCGAAGAAACGCTCCATTGCGAGTTCTGTCTGCGTTGGCAACATCCCGAACGCTGCCTTGGTGCCGCCGAGATAATCGGCGATCTGTTGCGCTGCGCTGTCGGACAGTCCGATCTCACCGCGCAACCACGCTGGCGCCGAATTCGCGTCAGCATTGAAGTGCTCGGAAATTTCCGTGCGCAACCGTGACACCGCGAACGAGAGTTCATCCGTGCGTCCCGGCGCTTCGCCGAGCCAGAATGGAATCGTCGGCGGTGCGCCTTGCGCGTCTTCGACGCGCACCTTGCCGCGTTCCACGCGCAAAATCCGGTACGCGGTGTTGCCAAGCTGAAAAATGTCACCGGCGATGGACTCGACCGCGAAATCCTCGTGCACGGTGCCAACGCGCTGGGCTTGCGGTTCCAGCACGACTTCGTAGTCGGCGGTGTCGGGAATCGCGCCGCCGGACGTGATCGCGGTCAGGCGCGCGCCGCGCCGCGCGCGCAACACGCCGTTGACCGCGTCGCGATGCAGGTAGGCGCCGCGCGGTCCGCGCCGCGTCGTGTAACCGTCGGCGAGCATGCGCACGATGGCGGTGAAGTCCTTGCGCGCCAGTTGCGCGAATGGGTACGCGCGCGTGATCAGCGCGAACAGTTCCGCTTCGTTCCATTCGCGGCAGGAAACCTCGGCAACGACCTGCTGGGCAAGCACATCGAGCGCATTCTTCTCGACATGCAAGGTGTCGAGCTCGCCGCGCCGCACGGCGTCTAGCAAGGCCGCACATTCGACCAGGTCGTCGCGCGAGGTCGGGAACAGCCGTGCTTTCGGCATGCCATCGACCGCATGGTTGGCACGGCCGGCGCGTTGCAAAAAGGTCGCGATCGCACGCGGCGAGGCAATCTGGCAGACGAGATCCACATCGCCGATATCGATGCCCAGTTCCAGCGACGCCGTGGCCACGAGCGCGCGCAGTTCGCCGCGCTTGAGGCGCTGTTCGGCGGCAAGGCGTTGTTCACGCGCGAGCGAGCCGTGATGGGAAGTGACAGCGTCCTTGCCGAGCAGTTCGCTCAGATGCCGGGCGAGGCGCTCGGCCATGCGCCGGGTATTGACGAAGATCAGCGTGGTGCGATGTTCGCGGATCAGTTCTGCAAGTCGTGAGTAGACCTGCATCCACACATCGCCGGACATCACCGCCGAAAGCGGCGACGGCGGCAGTTCGATGCCGAGGTCGCGGTCGCGGGTGAAGCCGACGTCGACGATTTCGCACTTGCTTCGCTCGTCATTCCCGCGCAGGCGGGAATCCAGTTCTTGCTCTTCGGCGGTATGCTCAAAAACTGGATTCCAGCTTTCGCGGGAATGACGGTCCGAAGAGCCAATCAAGAACCTCGCGACTTCGCTGATCGGTTTCTGTGTTGCGGACAGGCCAATTCGCGTCAGCGGTCGCCCGCACAAGGCATCGAGGCGTTCCAGCGACAGCGCCAGGTGCGCACCGCGCTTGCTGGGTGCCAGCGCATGGATTTCGTCAACGATCACGCTACGCGTGGAAGCCAGCATCGCGCGGCCGGATTGCGATCCGAGCAGGATGTACAGTGACTCGGGGGTGGTCACCACGATATGCGGTGCGCGCCGCTTCATCGCGTTGCGTTCGGCCTGTGGTGTGTCGCCGGTGCGCACGCTGGCGCGGATTTCCACGTCCGGCAAGCCCATCTCGAACAATTTGTCGCGGATGCCGGCAAGCGGTGCTTCGAGGTTGATCTGTACATCGTTCGACAGCGCCTTGAGTGGCGAGACGTAAACGATGGCGGTTTCGTCGGCGAGTTGCCCGGCGACTCCGCGCCGCACGAGTTCGTCGATCGCGGCGAGGAAGGCGGCGAGCGTCTTGCCCGACCCGGTCGGTGCAGCGATCAATGCATGGCGGCCGGATTGGATCGCTGGCCAGGCGCGTTCCTGCGCCGGCGTCGGCGCCGTGAACGCGCCGCGGAACCAGGCCGCGACGGCGGGATGGAAATGGTCGAGCGGCATGGCGGAATTGTCCTCCGGATGAGGGCACGACGCTATCCGCGCGACGTCTCAGACCGTGAGATGGCGGCGGAATCTGGCAAAATAGGTGACTTTCCCATCGATCCGGAATCTGCCATGAGCCATCACGACATCCGCTCCGCCGTGCGTCCCGACCCCGATCAACCGATGGTCGACATCGCCAATTACGTTGCCGATTACACCATCGATTCGAAAGAGGCCTACGACACCGCGCGCTACATGCTGATGGATTCGCTTGGCTGCGCGATGCTGGCGATGAAATTCCCCGAATGCGTCAAGCACCTCGGTCCGCTGGTGCCGGGAGCGACGCTGGCCGGCGGTGCGCGCGTGCCGGGCACGAGTTGGGAACTCGATCCCGTGCAGGCCGCCTACAACATCGGCGTGCAGGTGCGCTGGCTCGATTTCAACGACACCTGGCTTGCTGCCGAGTGGGGTCATCCGTCGGATAACCTCGGCGCGATCCTGGCCGTGGCCGATTACGTTTCGCGCAAGAACATCCGCGAGGGCAAGGCGCCGCTGACGATCAAAGACGTACTCACCGCTGCAATCAAGGCGCATGAAATCCAGGGTTGCTACGCGCTGAAAAATTCCTTCAATCGCGTTGGCATGGATCACGTCATTCTCGTGCGTCTGGCTTCAACCGCTGTGGCCACGCAGATGCTCGGCGGCGGCAAGGACGAAATCGTCAACGCGGTGTCGCATAGCTGGATCGACAATGGCGTGCTGCGCACCTATCGCCACGCCCCGAACACCGGCCCGCGCAAGAGCTGGGCGGCGGGCGATGCCTGCCGGCGCGCAGTGACGCATGCGCTGAATGCGATCAAGGGTTGCGTCGGTTACCCGTCCGCATTAACCGCGAAAACCTGGGGCTTCTACGACGTGGCGTTCAAGGGCAAGCCTTTCGAGTTCGAGCGCGACTTCGGTAGCTATGTGATGGAGAATGTCCTGTTCAAGATTTCCTTCCCGGCCGAGTTCCATGCGCAGACCGCCGTGGAGTGCGCGATGAAACTGCACGCGCAGGTCGCCGGCAAACTCGACAAGATCGAGCGCATCGAAATCGAAACCCAGGAAGCGGGCGTGCGCATCATCGACAAGACCGGGCCGCTGGCCAATTACGCCGATCGCGACCACTGCATCCAGTACATGGTCGCGGTGCCGCTGATCTTCGGGCGCCTGACCGCCGACGACTACAACGACGTGGTCGCTGCCGATCCGCGCATCGACGCGTTGCGCACCAAGATGACGGTCAAGGAAAATCCGCAGTTCACAACCGATTACTTCGATCCGGCCAAGCGCTATATCGGCAACTCGGTGCAGGTGTTTTTCGCTGATGGCAGCAAGACCGAGAAAGTTTCGATCGACTACCCGATCGGCCACCGCAAGCGTCGTGCAGAGGGCATTCCGGTGCTGGTGAAGAAATTCGAGGCGGCGCTGGCCGTGCACCTGCCCGCGCACCAGGTGCAGCAGATCGTGGAGGCCAGCCGTGATGCTGCCGCATTCGAGACGTTGCCGGTGCCGCAGTTCATGGAAATGCTTGCGATTTGAACTCGGGAAATCATGAGTTCGGACAAGCATTTGGCTGAAAAATGGCGTTTGACTTGCTGACTGCCTCCTGAACCGGCCGGGCTGGAGCAAGGCGGATGAATTTGCTAGACTGCCGCTGCTCGCGTTGCCAATGTGCTAACGTATAATTAACGCGACGCAAACGCCGCAGGTTTAAGCGGTGACGTCGCGTACCGCACGAGCGGAGCGGACGCCTAAAAATCTAGCAATGAGGAGACTCTCCGATGAAACGTAATACCTTGTTTGTCCTGATCGCCCTGGGATTGGGCGGCGTGGGCGTCGCCAATGCCCAGGATGCCAGCAGCTGGTATCTGGCTGCGCGTACCGGCATGGTCGCGCCGGACAGCGCCCGCACCACCAAGAATTCGGCGTTTGCCGGTATTGGCGCCGGCGTGTGGGTCAATCCGAACCTGGCCGTCGATTTCGAATACGGCATCAACAATGCGGACTTCAAGAACAATTCCCCGCGCTTTGGCCACCAGTGGGAAAGCGTGCAGCTTGACGTTGCCGCGCGCTGGTTCTTCGGCGAGATCGGCTCTGGTTGGCGTCCGTACGTGATGGGCGGCGTTGGCGTGATGCGCCACAAGGCCTTTTCGGGCTCCCTGCTCAGCGACGCGGGGTACACCGCTTCTGGCGGCTGGGATCCGATGGCCACTGCCGGCGTCGGCATGCAGTACAACCTGTCCGACCGCGTGGCGTTCCGTGGCGAAATCGCCGGTCGCTATGACCGCGACAACAATTCGCTGAATTCCTCGTTGGCCGCGTCGCAGGGCTTCAATCGTCACAGCGGATTCACCGACGCAATGGCTACGGTTGGTCTGGTCGTCAACTTCGGTGGCGGCTCGGCTCCTGCGCCGGCACCGGCGCACGAAGAGGCTGCTCCGCCTCCGGCTGCTCCGCCGGCGCGCGAAGAAGCCACTCCGCCGCCCGCAGTCGCCATCGACCTGCGCGGCGTCGAGTTCAAGTTCGACCATCCGCGCGTTGGCGAAAAGCTGGTGCCGTCGTTGAAGGCGCCGACTGCCGATTCCGTGCAGATCCTGGACGAGGCTGTCGATACCCTGAAGCGCTACCCGAACGTGCATGTTTCGGTTGACGGCTACACCGACTCCGTCGGTAGCGACGCCTACAACCAGAAGCTGTCCGAGCGCCGCGCCAAGGGTGTGTACGACTACCTGACCGAGCATGGCGTCGATGCCAGCCGCCTGGATGGTCCGAAGGGCTTCGGCGAGTCGAACCCGATCGACACCAACAAGACCGCGGCGGGCCGTCAGCGCAACCGTCGCGTTGAGTTGAAAGTGGAAAGTCAGTAAGGCTTCCGCTTGCCGCAACACGAAAAAGCCCGGCGTTGCCGGGCTTTTTCTTTTCAGCGCTTTGAAAACAGGTAGTGCGCGACGAGCCATTCGTTCCCGCCGCGATAACCGAACAGTTCCGCGCAGGCCATCCAGAACATGCGCCAGCGCTGGTGCCAGACGCGTGCCTGATCGCCATACGCCTGCTCCAGGACCTTCAGCACTTCGGCGCAGTTCGAATCCTGATTCGCCAACCAGGCATTAGCCGTCTTCTCGTAGTGCGTGCCTGACAGTCGCCATTGCCGTTCGATCGTCAGGTCGTGCTGGAACCACAGCAGGGTATCGGCCGACGGCATCAGTCCGCCGGTGAAGAAGTGGCGGCCCATCCAGTTGTCGTCGCCTTGCGTCTCGAAGGGATACATCAATTCGCGATGGCAGAAGATGTGCACGAAAAGTTTTCCGTCCGCACGCAGCCACGACGCGATGCGTTCGAGCAGGACAGCGTAGTTGCGCATATGCTCGAACATCTCGATCGACACGCAGCGGTCGAAGCGTGATGATGCAAGCTCCAGCCTATTCACATCCTGGGTGATGACTTCAACGTTGCCTAAACCCGATGTGCGGCAGCGCGCGAGGATAAATTCGCGCTGCGGCGCGGAATTCGACACGGCCGTGATGCGCGACTGTGGGTAGCGTTGCGCCATCCACAGCGTCAGCGAGCCCCAGCCACAGCCGAGTTCGAGCACGTCCTGCCCATCGGCGAGTTCCGCGCGTTCGCCATAGAGGGACAGCATCGCTTCTTCGGCCTGCTCCAGCGTTTCGTTCCCGCGCGGGTAGTAGCAACTCGAATACTTCAGACGCTTGCCCAGGCATAGTTCGAAAAAGCGCGGCGGCAATTCGTAGTGCTGCGCATTCGCTGCATCGGTGTGTATCGCGACCGCACTTTCGCGCAGGTTGTCGAGGCAGCGCTGGAAGTGCGTCCATGCGGTAACCGCATCTGCCGCGCCTTCCTCGCGCAGGCGTTGCGCGCACAGGCGGCGGATGCCGGCGCGAATGGCCCAGTCTGGCAGCAGGCCGCGTTCGGCCAAGTCCATCAGGCCGCGTGGTGCGTCGGGGGCTTCGCTTGCGGCAATGGCGGTGACGTTGTCATTCATGAGGATTTTTTCGGGAGCCAGGGGATCAGCATGCTGGTCGTGCGCTGGTAATCGCGGTAATCGTCGCCGCGTGTGCGCAGCGCTTGCGCTTCGGTGAACGGGATGCCGCTAACCCAGACCAGTGAAGCGAGCATCAGCACCGGTCCGATCAGGCTGAGCAACCATGCCGGAAACGGCGCGCCGATGGCGAGGAAAACGTAAGTGAACCAGTGCAGCCATTCGAAGAAATAATTCGGATGGCGCGAATACCGCCACAGTCCGCTGCGGCAGGCCCTGCCGCGATTTTGCGGATTCGCACGGAAAGCGGACAACTGCGCATCGGCGATGGATTCGCCGGCCAGGCTCACGATCCATATCGCCAGGCCCATTCCGCACCAGACCGAAAACGTCTCGCGCGGGTTCTCGGCCACGGCCGCAAACGGCAGCGAGAACAGCGCGATCAGCAAGCCCTGGCCCATGAAGAATGCGAAGAACTTGCGCTGATCGCCGTGCCAGTATTCGCGCAAGTAGCGATAACGCCCGTCTTCGCTTTCGTTCAGCACGCGCGCGAGGATGTGCAGGCACAGGCGGAATCCCCACAGGCTGCCGAGCAAAGCGACCGCGAGTCGTGATGCCAATCCGCCACTGCCGACTGCGGCGTAGAACAATGCGCTGGCGCCCATGCCCGCCGCCCAGATCGCATCGACGATGCCGGCGTTGCGCGTGCGACGCTGGATCAGCCAGCCGACGAGCATCGCCACGCTGGCCACGATCCATACGTACAGGATATTGATCGGGCTCATCGCAACGCTCCGTGCAAGACTGGTGGTGCGCGATGCTTGCGCACGAGATGTCGCGCCAAATAAAACAACGTCGGCGCCAGAATCGCCCAGGCGATGGCAAGCGCGCCGAGTGCGAGTGCGGGCCGCGCGGCGAAGGACAGGGCGTTCCAGCCACGTGCGGCGGCGAGGTAGGCGAGCGGGGCGCCGACTGCGCCGAGAACGGAGGCGAGCGCCAGGTGCGCTTTCAGCCAGGTCAGCGAATGGTTGAGGGTCAGGGCGAAGCTCATCCACAGCGCCACGATCCAGATCGGCGCGAAGTCCGGCGAAGGCACGGGCGCTGCATACGTGAAAATGCCGCCGCGCACGCACAGCGTATCGACGGCGAATCCGGCAATTGCCGCACATGCCATCACTTCGAGATCGGCGCGGCGTTCGTTCGATACCGAGAGCTGCCATGCCGCAAACACGGCGAGCATCGCGGGTCCGGCCCACCACCAGCCGCGCGCGGCGCCTGCGATAGCGGCGAGCCAGGTCGCTTGGTAGAAGCCGATATTGATCCAGTTGTTCATGCCATGCCGTCCGTGCCAGGAAGAAATTGCGCACGCCGGCAGCCGGGCTTGACCAGCAGCATCTGCACGTCGCCGGTCGAGCGCTCGCGGAACCCTGCTTCGCAGTAGGCGAGGTAAAAATCCCACATGCGCATGAAACGCTCGTCGTAGCCGAGTGCCCGCACCTGCGCGGCGCGTGCATGGAAACGTTCGCGCCAGGCCGCAAGCGTGAGCGCATAGCTCGGGCCGATGTCCTCAAGGTGGAACAATTTCAGATCGCTCGTGCGCGCCGCCGCCTCGAGCATCGCGCTGACGGCTGGAATGAAACTGCCGGGGAAGATGTAGCGCTTGATGAAGTCGACCGCACGCAGCGCCTGCGCGTAGCGGTGATCCTCGATCGTGATCGCCTGGATCAGCGCCATGCCATCGGGTTTGAGCAATGCGCCGACCTTGCCGAAATAGGAATCCATGTATTGATGGCCGATCGCCTCGATCATCTCGATGGAAACGAGTTTGTCGTAGCGACCGTCGAGATCGCGGTAGTCGCGCAGCAGCACCTCGACGCGATCACTCAATCCTGCTGCGTGCACGCGCGCGCGCGCCAGATCGAACTGTTCGCGCGAGATGGTCGTGGTGGTGACACGACAGCCGTGCCGTTGCGCGGCGTGAATGGCAAAGCCGCCCCAGCCGGACCCGATTTCGATGACGTGGTCGTCTGCGCACACGGCGAGTTTTTCGCAAATGCGTTCGAGCTTGCGCCTGGACGCAACCTCCAGCGTGTCGTCGGCGCACGTGTACAGCGCCGACGAATACATCAGGTTTTCGTCGAGGAACAGGCGGAACAAATCGTTGCCGAGGTCGTAATGCGCTGCGATATTGCGGCGGCTGCCATTGCGTGTATTGCGATTGAGCGCATGCCAGGCACGCATCGCCAAGCCGCCAAAGCGCGCCAGACCGGTTTCCATCGCATCGAGCAGGTCGCGGTTGCGCACCAGCATGCGCATCAGCGCGACCGGATCGTCGCTGCGCCAGATGCCGTCCATGTACGCTTCGCCTGCGCCGACGCTGCCGTTCGCGGCGACGTGACGGTAAAACGCGGCATCGTCGACCTCCAGCGTCGCGTGCAAGGTGTCGTGCGGATTGCGCGCGGGCGTACCCAGCACAACTTCGCCGAGCGCATCGACAACTTGTAGCCGACCCTCGCGCAACATGCTCATCTGTTTATGCAGGCGTGCGCG
>OEIU01001579.1_pt1 | contig 14256 bp, 9 predicted proteins | sample 1539221 | NCBI WGS metagenome assembly OEIU01 (sample SAMN03792071, study PRJEB22550) | activated sludge metagenome | feature: wastewater treatment plant; material: activated sludge; isolation source: Wastewater treatment plant of a petroleum refinery complex | place: Argentina: Zarate | collected...
CCGCATGCACGGATCTGTGGAGGGGGTGCTGGGTGACTGGCATTCCTACTCCGACTCGGGCATCGGCCAGCGCCTCGTGCAGCGACGCGTGCACATGCTGCCCGCCCAGCGCCGCGATGATGCCGTGGCGCTGCATGTCGGCGCGCAGCGCCGGCGACACGCGGCCGAAGACCAGCGCGATGCGCCGCGCCTGCAGCTCGGCGATCAGCCCGCGCAGCGTGCGCGCCGCCGAAAAGTCCAGGTCGGAGATCGCCGAGGCGTCGACGACCACGGCACGCAGCGCCGGCGCGGTGCGCTCGGCCAGGCCGCGCAGCTCGTCGGCGAAGCGCCGCTCGTTGGCATAGAACAGGTCGGAGCCGAAGCGGTAGACCAGCAGCCCCGGCTCGGCCAGCTTCGGCCGGCTGCAGTCCAGCACCAGCCATTCGCCGGCGGCGTCGCGCACCAGCACGCCGGTGGTCGGCTCGTAGCTGTGGCGCACGTGGCGCAGCAGCGACAGGCCCATCGCCAGCAGCACGCCCAGCTCCACGCCCAGGCCCACCACCGCGGCGGCGGTCAGCAGCGCCAGCCGGTATTCGCCGGGGCTTTCGCGGCGGATGTCGATCAAGGCGCGCCAGTCGATCATGTGCAGCGCGATGGAAAAGACCAGCGCCGCCAGCACGCAGCGCGGCAGGAACTGCAGCGCCGGTGTCATGAACAGCAGCACCGCCAGCGTCACCGCCGCGAAGCTGAGCTGCGCCACCTGGCTGCGTGCGCCGGCGGCCTCGGCGGTGGCGGTCTGCGTCGGGCTGCCGTTGACGACGAAGGCGCCGCTGCAGGCCGCCGCCGCATTGGCCGCCGCCAGGCCGACCAGGTCGCGGTTGAAGTCCTCGGTTTCGCCGTGGCGCTGCGCAAAGCTGCGCGCGGTGGCGGCGCTCTGCGCGATGATGACGATGACGCAGGACACCGCCACCGGCAGCAGCGCGAGCAATTCGCGCCCGCTCACGTCGGGCAGCTGAAGCGGCGGCAGCCCGCCGGCCACCGCGCCGAGGACGGCGATGCCGCGCGCTTCGAAGCCGAAGGCCCAGCTGGCGGCGATGGCGCCCAGCACCAGCCCCAGCGCCGCCGGCCAGCGCGGCGCGAAGCGCTTGCCGGCCCACAGCAGGCCCAGCGCGGCGGCGGACAGCGCCGCTTGGTGCCAGCCCTGCGGCGGCGCCGGGGTCGCCAGCCGGCGGGCGATCTCCGCCAGCTGCTGCCAGGGCAGGCGGGACGAGAGGGCCAGGCCGAGCATGTCGCCGAGCATGGCGATGCCGACCTGCAGCCCGACGCCGGCAAGGAAGCCGACCAGCACCGTGCGCGACAGGAAGTCGGCCAGGAAGCCGAGCTTGAACACGCGCGCCAGCAGCAGCAGCCCCGCGGCCAGCAGCGCCACCATGCCGGCCAGTTGCATGTAGTGCGCGCTGTGCGGCTCGGCCATGCCGCGCAGCGAGCCGGAGAAGATGGCCGCGGTGGCGGAATCGGCCGCCACCACCATGTGGCGCGACGCGCCGAAGGCGGCGAAGGCGACCACCGGCAGCAGCGCGGTGTACAGCCCGGTGACCAGCGGCGTGCCGGCGATGCGCGTGTAGCCCAGCACCTGCGGAATGGTCATCGAGGCCAGCGACAGCCCGGCCAGCACGTCGCGGCGCGTGCCGGCGGCAAGTCGCAGGCGGGGCTGCTTCTTGTCCATCAGGCCGATGATGCGGCCGCCGCAGAACCGGCTTTGTCCGTCTGCCAGCGGTGCCTGCTTGATGCAGATCTGCGGCCGAACGGGGAAGCGGCGGCGGCTGACGGCGCAAAGCGGCCGTAGGCCGCTTTGCGCCAAGGCGCGTTCGTGCAGCTCCCCCGCGCCCCCTCCGAGAGGGGGCTCCAGCATGGCCGACGGGCCGGCCTTGCGGCCGGCGCAGGCCCCGGCCCCTCCATCGGCCGCCAGGCCGACTTGTCGAACGAACTGGAGCCCCCTCTCGGAGGGGGCTCGGGGGAGTGGTGCATAGCGCCCACAGGCGCAAAGCGGCCGAAGGCCGCTTTGCGCCGTGATCCGCCTCTGGAGCGGTCATGTTTGAATGCCGCTTGATGCGCACTCGCGCGCGAACGGCGTGAAGGGCGGCTCATGTCAACGCGTCTTGCCGCGGAAGATCCAGTAAACGCCGATGGTGTAGAGGGCGACCACCGGCAGCACGAACAGCCCCGCGCCCCAGAACAGGAAGCTCAGCGAGGCTTCGGGCCCGGCGGCATCGGCCACGGTGAGGCTGTACGGCACCATGTAGGGCCAGTACATCACGCCCAGCGTCAGGTAGGCGCAGACGAAGAACCCCACCGTCAGCGCGAAGGGCAGCGCGTCGTGGCGCGGCGCCGCGGCCGGCACGGCCAGCAGCGCGGCCACGCCCAGCAGCGGCAAGGCCAGCCCCCACGGCCGCAGCCCCAGGTTGCTGCGCGCCAGCACGCTGTGGTCCAGCGTGCCCAGGAAGGCCAGCGCCAGCGTCAGCGCCAGCGCGCCGCACAGCCAGCGCAGGCGCCGCAGCGCCCACAGGCGCAGCGCGGCGCCGCTCTTCAGCACCAGCCAGCCGGCGCCGAGCAGCGCATAACCGAGCACCAGGCCGATGCCGGTCAGTACCGGGAAGGGCGCCAGCCAGTCGAAGGCGCTGCCGGCGAACTGGCCGCCGGCTACCGGGATGCCGCGCATCATCGCGCCCAGCGCCGCGCCCTGCACGAAGGCCGCGACGGCCGAGCCGATGCACAAGCCCGCCTTTCAGAAGCCGCGCGAGCGTGTGCTGTGCAGCCTGAACTCGAAGGCCACGCCGCGGAAGATCAGCCCGAACAGCAGCAGCAGCACCGGCAGGTAGAAGGCGCCGAGGAAGACCGCATACACCGCGGGAAAGGCGGCGTACAGGCTCGCGCCGATGATCACCAGCCAGGTCTCGTTGCCGTCCCAGAACGGCGCGATCGAATCGATCATCTGCGCGCGCTGCGCCGCGTCGCGGTTGAAGCCGAAGAGGATGCCGACGCCGAGGTCGAAGCCGTCGAGCACCACGTAGACCAGGATCGACAGCGCGATCACGCCGGCCCAGAACAGCGCCAGGTTCGAGGCCGCCATGTCAGCACCGCCCGGCCGTTCCGAAGGTACTGAGCGCTCCCTCGGGGGGCAGCGAACGAAGTGAGCGTGGGGGCTGCATTTCAATCCGGCATCGCCGCCACCGCCATCGGCCGCTGCGGCGTGGTGCCGGCCGGCAGCGGCTGCGGCGCCTGCGGCCCGCGCCGCAGCAGCTTGTAGATATAGCGCACGCCGAAGCCGGCCAGCACCGAATAGACCAGCACGTAGCCGACCAGCGACACCAGCACGTCGATGCCGCGCAGCGACGGCGTGACGGCATCCGCGGTGCGCAGCAACCCGTAGACCACCCAGGGCTGGCGGCCGACCTCGGCGGTGAACCAGCCGCTGAGCACGGCGACGAAGCCGCTCGGGAAGGAGAGAAACGCGCACCATAGGAACCCGCGCGCGTGCTCCAGCCGGCCGCGCCAGCGCAGCCACAGGCCGAACCATGAGACGGCCAGCATCAGCAGCCCCATGCCGACCATGAGGCGGAAGGCGAAGAAGGGGATCCGCACCGGCGGCCGGTCCTCCTTCGCGAAATCGCTCAGGCCGACTTCGCGCGAGTCCCAGGTGCCCGAGGCGATGAAGCTGCCCAGCCGCGGCACGGTGATGGCGAAGAGATTGCGCTCGTTGGCCTCGTCGGGCCAGGCGATCAGCACCTCGGCCGCCGGCTGCTCGCTGTGCCAGCGCGCTTCGATGGCGGCGAACTTGGCCGGCTGGTGGCGATGTACATAGTCGCCGGTCAGGTGGCCGACGACCAGCTGCAGCGGGATCAGCAGCGCCACCAGCGCCAGGCTCCACTGCAGCATCAGATGCGCCTCGGCGCGATGCACGCCGCGCAGCAGGTACCACGCGCCGGTGGCGATGACCGACATGCCGGTGGTCAGGAAAGCGGCCAGCAGCATGTGCGGCCAGCGCACCATCATCACCGGCCCGGCGACGATGGCCCACCAGTCGGCCGGCACGATGCGGCCGTCGACGATGGTGTGGCCCACCGGCACCTGCATCCAGCTGTTGTTGGCCATGATCCAGAACGACGAGAACATCGTGCCCAGCGCCACCATGCAGCAGGCGACCAGGTAAAAGCGCGGCGACACGCGCTCGCGGCCGAGCAGCATCACGCCGAAGAAGGTGGCTTCGAGCATGAAGGCGGTGAAGCCCTCGTAGCCGAGCAGCGGGCCCTGGATCGACCCCATCCTTTCTGCCAGCACGCCCCAGTTGGTGCCGAACTGGAAGGCCATCACGATGCCCGTGACCACGCCCATGCCGAAGGACACGGCGAAGACCTTCAGCCAGAACTCGAACACGCGCCGGTAGATCGCGCGCCCGCTGGCCAGATGCGCGGCTTCCAGCACCGCCAGCCAGGCCGCCAGGCCGATGGTGAAGGCCGGGAAGATGATGTGGAAGCTGACGACGAAGGCGAACTGGATGCGCGACAGCAGGATGGGGTCGAGGTCCACGGCTTGCTACTTCGCGGCGGCGAGGCGCCGGACGGCTTCGGCGGCATCGACGATCGCGATGCCCTGATGCCTGCCCAGGCCGAGCAGGTGCCGATCGCCCGAGACGATCAGTTCGGCGCCGCCGGCGACGGCGGCCGCGATCACGTGGTCGTCGTCGGCATCGCCGGGTACGACGCGTGGTGTATTCGCCGGTGACACGACGACGGCCAGTTCGGCATACAGCGCGATGGCCTGCTCGACCGTGGAGGCCTGCTGCACCAGGCGCGAGGCCAGATGCCTGCGCGCGAGCACCTCGTGCAACTCGGCCAGCAGCGTTGGCGAGGCGACGAGATCGACGTCACCTGCAGCGGCCGCTTCGATCAGCCTGTGCGGCAGGCCGCCCCAGAGCAAGGCGGAAACGACAACGTTGGTATCGAGCACCAGCCTCACGACGGCTCGTGCTTCGGGCTCTGTGCTTCGCGCGTGCGCCGCTCGGCGCGCACGGCCTTCACTTCAGCGTCTATTTCTTGTTCGCTCATCGGCGGCACGCCTGCCGCATGCAGCCGCTCGGTCACCTGCATCAGCCGGCGGCCCGCCTCGCGCCGCATGGCTTCTTCGAGCAGGCGCTGGATCGCACCGTCCGTCAGCAAACCGGCACTGCGGGCGCGCCGGGCCAGATCGTCGGGCAGCTGCACCACCAGTTCCGTCATTGCCGTTGCTCCTCGCGCAGACCCTGTACGCGGCCTGCGCAAAGATAGCACGCACCTGCGCGGCGGTGCCCGACGCCGCCGTCGGCAAGGGTCTCGATCTGCCTCGCGCGCAGAGTGGGTGCCGAACTGGAAGGCCATGACGATGCCGGTGACCACGCCCATGCCGAAGGACACGGCGAAGACCTTCATCCAGAACTCGAACACGCGCCGGCAGATGGCGCGCCCGCTGTACAGATCAGATGCGCGGCTTCCAGCACCGCCAGCCAGGCCGCCAGGCCGATGGTGAAGGCCGGGAAGATGAGGTGGAAGCTGCATGCCAAAGCGGTTGGCGCTCCCTGCGCGAGTGCGCGGGCCGCGCCGGCATCGCCCGTGTACGATGAGCCGAATGATCGCAGCGGCGAACCCTTGCTGAGCGCGTGGCGCCGCGGGTTTGCCAGCGTCCGCCGATGACTCGCCCGCGCCGCTTCGCCGCCGTGCTCGCCGGCCTGCTGCTTGCCGCAGTGGCGGCAGTGGCGGTGTTCGGTGTCTCCATCGACCTGTCGCGCTGGCGCGGCACGGCCGAGCAACGGGCCTCGGCCGTGCTGGGGCGCCCGGTCCTGCTGCAGGGCGCATTCGAGCTGAGCCTGGGCCGCGAGCTGGGCCTGCGCATCGGCGGCCTGCACATCCTCGACGCGCCCGGGTCTGCCGCGCAGGACTTGCTGTCGATCGGCGAGGCACGCGCGCGCATCGGCGTGTTCGACGCGCTGCGCGGCCGCTGGCGGCTGCGCAGCTTCGAGGCCAGCGACGCGGTGCTGCGGCTCGAGCGGGCGGCCGACGGGCGCGGCAACTGGAGCCTGGCGGCGCCGCCTGATGCGTCCGGACCGCGGGCCGAGATCGACATCGGGCGGATCGCGCTGCGCCGGCTGAGCATTCACTACCACGATGTGCGCACGGGGACGCGCCGCTTCGTCGACGTGGACGAGCTGTACGGCGGCGGCGGGCACGACGCGGCGCTGCACCTGGCCCTGCGCGGCCGCATGGACCAGGGCGCCGCCGCTTCGCTCAGGCTGGACGCCGGGCCGCTGCGGCTGCTGCAGGACGGGGCCGGGCCCTGGCCGTTCACGCTCGAGGCCAAGGCCGCCGGCGCGCGGCTGCGCGCCGGCGGCACGCTCGACACGCGCCGCGGCGAAGCCCGCCTGCGCCTCGACGCCGGTGCCGAGGATCCGGCGCCGCTGGCTCGGCTCGCGGGCCTGACGCTGCCGTCGCTGGGTGCGGCTTCGCTGCGCGGCAAGGTGGTCGCTTCGAGGCAGGCCGTCGAAGTGGCCGATCTGCAGCTGCGGCTGGGCGAGTCCGAGCTCGAGGGACATCTGGCGCTGGCCTTCGGCGGCGAGCGCTCGCGCCTGAGCGGCGCCTTGAGTGCGGCCATGCTGGACCTGCGCGCGCTGCGCGCCAGCGCCGACGGCCAGCCCGCCGGCGACGATTTCATGACGCGGCCGATCCGGCCTTGGCCTGCGCTCGACATCGACCTGGCCTTGAACATCGAACGCTGGCTCGGGCTGCCGGTCGAGCTGCACGACACGAAGCTGCGGCTGCAGGCCGATGCCCAGGGCCTGCGCATGCCGATCAGCGCGGCGCTGAGCCGCGTGCCCGTCGCAGGCCACCTGGCCCTGGACACGTCGGCAGCGGCGCCGGCATTGGCCTTGCAGCTCGGCGCGGACGATGCGCGGCTCGCCGAGCTGGGGCACGGCTGGGCGCAGGCGAGCGGCCTCGAAGGCACGCTCGGCCGCGTCGAGCTGCGCCTGGGCGGGCGCGGCGACACGCCCGGCGCGCTGCTGCGCGAGCTGGAGCTGTCGCTCGCGGTCAAGGGAGTACAGCTGCGCCATCCGCAGGCGGCCGTCACGCTCGACACGCTGCAGCTCGAGGCCCGCCGCGGCGAGCGCCTGCGCGGCCGTGGGCGCGGGTCGCTGCAGGGCCAGCCGGCGACGCTGTCGATCCGCGGCGGCAGCTTGCGCGACATGCTGCGCGGGCAGCCGACCCCGCTCGCACTGGAGCTGGCGCTGACGCAGGCCCAGGCCCAGGCCCAGGCCCAGGCCCAGGCCCAGGCCCGTTTGCGCGTCGAGACCCTGCTGCCCGCGCCCGGGCGCGACACCGCGCTGCGCTTCGAGCTCCAGGCGCGCCGCGCGGGCGAGCTGGCGCGCTGGCTGGGCGTCGCGCCCGAGTCCGATCTGCCGCTGGCGCTGCGCGGCCAGCTGCGCATCGCCGACGATGCCTGGCAGCTGGCCGCGACGACGCTGCAGATCGGCCGCAGCGAGTTGCAGATCGACGCACGCCGCAGCCGCAGCGCGGGCCGGCCGCTGACCACGGCCACGCTGCGCGGCCCGCTGCTCGACCTGCCGCAGCTGTCGACGCTGCGCCCCGCCGCCGGCCGCAGCGCGGGCAACGGCAGGCGCATCGACGCAGCGCTGCTGGGCGGCGCCGTCGAACTGGCGGATGCCGACATCGAGCTCGAGCTGCAACGCGTGCGGCTCGGGCGCAGCGAGCTGGCCGAGCTGCGGCTGCAGGCGCGCAGCCGCCAAGGGCGGCTGTTGCCGGTTTCGGCGACGGGCCGGCTCGCGGGCGCGCCGTTCACCGCACAGCTCGAACTCGAGCTGCGCGGCGAGCAGCCGGGGGCGAGCCTGGAGCTGTCCACCGGCGACATCGACCTCGGCCTGCTGCTGCGCGAGCTGGACCTCGCCGAGGACATCGACGGCCGCGTCGGCGCGCTGCAGCTGCGGCTGCAGGGGCGCGGCAACAGCCTGCGCGAGTGGGCTGCGCAGACGGCCTTCGAGGCGCGGCTGAGCGGCGGCAGCCTCGAGGTGCTGGGCGCGGCGCAGCGCGCCGTGGCCGAGATCCGCCTGCACGAGGCGATGCTGGGGGCGGCGCCGGGCGAGCCGGTGCAACTGCGGCTGGGCGGCGCGCTCGGCCAAACCCCGCTGCAGATCGAGCTGCGCGGCGGCACGCTGGCCGACATCGTCGACAACCCCGGCCGCCAGCCCTTCGCCATGGCGGCGCACGCGGCAGGCACGCGGCTGAGCCTGGAAGGCGAGGTGGCGCTGCCGCTGGGGCGCGACGCCCGGCTGGTGCTGGAGATCGGCGGCGAGCGCCTCGACACGCTCAACGGGCTGGCGCGGGTGGAACTGCCGCCCTGGGGCCCGTGGTCGCTGCGCGGCCCGATCCGCATGACGCCTACCGGCTACGAGCTGCAGGGGCTGCAGCTGGCGGTGGGCCGCAGCCGGCTCGGCGGCAGCGGCCAGCTCGACATCAGCGGGCCGCGGCCGCAGCTGGCGCTGGAGGTGGCGGCGACCAGCATCCAGCTCGACGACTTCCCGCCGCCGCAGCGGCTGGTAGACCCGGCGCCGCCCGGCCCTGGAGAGCGCCCCCAGGCCGGCCTTGCCGGCCGCCCCCCGCGGGGGTATGAGCAAAGTGGCGGCGCCACATTTGCTCATGAGAGCCTGCGGACCACGGCCAGCCGGCTGGCCGAGCGCACCGACACGCTGTTGAGCGCGCGCTTCCTGCGCCGCTTCGACGCGAGCATCGACGTCAAAGCCAAGGAAGTGCTGTCGGGCACCGACCGGCTGGCCGACGGCGTGCTGCACCTGGAGCTGCACAACGGGCGCCTGTACCTGGACCCCGCCGTGCTCAACCTGCCCGGCGGCAGCCTGCGGCTGTCGATGGCCTACGACCTGAAGGGGTCCGAGCTCGACTTCGCGCTGGCGGCCTACATCGAGCGCTTCGACTACGGCATCATCGCGCGCCGCCTGCGCCGGGCCGACGACCTGCGCGGCCTGTTCAGCCTGAACCTGGAGCTGGCGGGCACCGCGCCGTCGCTGGACAGCATCATGCGCAAGGCCGACGGCAGGGTGGATTTCGCCGCCTGGCCCACCGACCTGCGCAGCGGCGTCTTCGACCTGTGGTCGGTGAACATGCTGCTGGCGCTGCTGCCGCTGATCGACCCGGGCAGCAAGGCCGCGGTGAACTGCATCGTCGCCCGCTTCGACCTGAAGGACGGCGTGCTGCGCGACGACAAGATCCTGATCGACACCACCGCGCTGCGCATCCGCGGCGCCGGCCAGGCCGACCTGGCGAGCGAGGAACTCGCCTTCGTCTTCCGCCCGCGCGCCAAGGGTTTTGCGCTGTTCCGCCTGCAGACGCCGCTGCGCGTCAGCGGCAGCTTGACCGGCCAGCGCTTCGGCTTCACGCCGCTCGACCTGGCGGAGTCGGTGCTGCGGCTGATCGCCTCGCCGATCCTGCTGCCGATCGAGCGGCTGACGCTGGGGCCGCTGCCGCGCGACGGCGCCGACGTGTGCACGGATCCGCTGCGCGCTGGCGGGGGTTGAAGCGAACTCCGGTTCGAGGGTCCGCCAGCCTGATCCCGGCAAGACCTGAAGGTGCCCGCATCCTGCCCTTGCGCGGCCGGGCCCCAGCCCGGTTGCTACCATGCCGCCGCGCCCGGGGCGCGCCCGCACACCCATGAACGCCGTAGAAATCGAACAAGCCGTCTCCGATCTGGCGCTGCAGCCCTTCGACGCCGCCGAATTCCCCTTCGCCTTCCTGGCCGCCTTCGGCAACAGGGACACCACGCTCAAGCGCCTGCGCGCCGGCAACAACAACGCTTCCGACGTGGCCGGCGGCGCGGTACTTGTCGGCGTCCTTCAGCGCAACCACATCCACCTCGCCGTGTGCGCGCCCGGTGCCACCGGCGCCGGCCTGCAGGCGCTGCGCAGCAGCCCGGCCACCGTCAAGGGCCGTGCCAGATTCATCCTCGCCACCGACGGGCGCACGCTCGAAGCCGAAGACCTGAGCGCGGGCGAGACCATCGCCTGCGACTACGCCGGCTTCCCCGATCACTTCGGCTTCTTCCTGCCGCTGGCCGGCATCTCCACCGTCAAGGAGATCAAGGACAACCCCATCGACGTGCGCGCCACCGGCCGCCTGAACAAGCTCTACGTCGAGCTGCTGCGCGAGAACCCCGACTGGGCCGCGGCCGAGCGCCGCGGCGACATGAACCACTTCATGGCGCGGCTGATCTTCTGCTTCTTCGCCGAGGACACCGACATCTTCAACGGCGAAGCCCTGTTCACGCGCACGCTCGAGCAGATGAGCGGGCGCGACGCCAGCAACACGCACCAGGTGCTGTCCGAGATCTTCCGCGCGATGAACGTCAAGATCGGCGACCGCGCCGGCGCGAACCTGCGCCCGTGGGCCGACCAGTTCCCCTACGTCAACGGCGGGCTGTTCGCCGGCAGCGCCGAGGTGCCGCGCTTCACGCGCATGGCGCGCACCTACCTGCTGCACGCCGGCACGCTGAACTGGAAGAGAATCAACCCCGACATCTTCGGCAGCATGATCCAGGCCGTGGCCGACGAGGACGAGCGCGGCGAGCTGGGCATGCACTACACCAGCGTGCCCAACATCCTGAAGGTGCTGAACCCGCTGTTCCTGGACGACCTGCGCGCGCAGCTCGAGGCCGCGGGCGACAACAAGATCAAGCTGCTGAACCTGCGCCGCCGCATGGCGCGCATCCGCGTCTTCGACCCGGCCTGCGGCAGCGGCAACTTCCTGGTCATCGCCTACAAGCAGATGCGCGAGATCGAGGCGCAGATCAACCGCCGGCGCGGCGAGACGCACCTGCGCAGCGGAATCCCGCTGACCAACTTCCGCGGCATCGAGCTGCGCGACTTTCCGGCGGAGATCGCACGGCTGGCGCTGATCATTGCCGAGTTCCAGTGCGACGTGCTGTACCGCGGGCAGAAGGACGCGCTGGCGGAGTTCCTGCCGCTGTCGGCCGAGAACTGGATCGTCTGCGGCAATGCGCTGCGGCTGGATTGGCTGTCGATCTGCCCGCCGACCGGGACAGGGGTGAAGTTGGCGGCGGATGACCTGTTCGAGACGCCGCTGGATCAGACGGAGATCGACTTCGAGAATGAAGGCGGCGAGACCTACATCTGCGGCAATCCACCGTATCTCGGCTCGACATGGCAGACGGCCGAGCAGAAGGCCGATCTCGAAGCCATCTTCGGCAGGCGCACGAAGAACTGGAAGTCGCTGGACTACGTCGCAGGATGGTTCATGAAAGCTGCCGACTACGGCACCCAGACCAAGGCGACCGCCGCCTTCGTGTCCACCAACTCCATTTGCCAAGGTGCGCAAGTGCCGATCCTGTGGCCACAGATCTTCGCGACGGGGCACCACATTGCCTTTGCGCACACGTCATTCAAGTGGGCCAATCTTGCCAGCCACAACGCCGGTGTCACGGTGGCGATCGTCGCCATCAGCAGACATCCGAGCAGGATGCGGCGCCTTTTTTCCGTGGTCGAAGACGGTTCGACTATCGAGAAGCAAGGCGATTTCATCAACGCCTACCTGGTGCTGGGGCAGGATGTCATCGTCTCGCCTCTTTCCAAGCCGAGGGACGGACGAGGCTTGATGGAGTGGGGCAACAAGCCGACCGATGGCGGCCATCTCTTTCTCGACCGCAACGAGCGCGACGCCGTGCTGCGCGAATCGCCGGGAGCCGCACGTTTCGTCAGGCCCTTCGTTGGTGCTCAGGAGTTCATTCGTGGCGAGCAGCGCTATTGCTTCTGGATAGAGGATGAAGAACGTGCCGACGCGGAAGCCATTCCCGTGCTGAAGCGGCGAATCGACGCGGTTGCCAAAGTGCGCGCCGAAAGCAAGGCGGCGGAGACTCGCCCTGCCGCGGCTTTCCCCCACCGCTTCCGCCAGATCCAGTCGGTGGCGGACCGGTATTCGCTGGTTGTCGGGTCTGTCAGTTCGGAAAGGCGTGAGTACCTGCCAGTCGGTCTGGCGGAAGGACGGACGATCGTCGGCAACAAGTGCTTCGCCCTCTACGACGCGCAACTATGGAATATGGCGCTGATCGCTTCGCGCCTGCACTGGGTCTGGATCGGCACAGTCTGCGTTCGGATGCGAACCGACTTCTCCTACTCCAACGTTCTTGGCTGGAACACCTTCCCCGTGCCGCTGCTGACCGCGCAGAACAAGGCCGACCTAAGCCGCTGCGCCGAGAACATCCTGCTCGCCCGCGAAGCGCATTTCCCCGCCACCATCGCCGAGCTCTACGACCTGGACACGATGCCGCAGAACCTGCGCGCCGCCCACGAGCACAACGACGAACTGCTGGAACGCATCTACATCGGCCGGCGCTTCAAGAACGACACCGAGCGGCTGGAGAAGCTGTTCGAGCTGTACACCAAGATGACGGCCGTGACCAAGGTGCCGGCGAAGAAGTCCCCGGCCAGGAAGATCGCCGGGGCGGCCAAAGCGGGGAACGCATGAATTGCATGCGCGTTTACCGATGCGTGGGTGGACGAGGCATTCGTGCAAGGGGTGCTTGCACGAATGTCCAACAAGCTGTTGGACGAGGCCGCGCGGCTACCGTTTCGCCCTTCGGCGGCGCGCAGACAGCTCGGCCCGCGCGGCGCGGTCGGCCACTTCGATTTCGGCGAAGCGCAGCGCGGGAAAGGCGCGCATTGCGGGCAGGCCCGAAGGGAAATACTCGCGCGTGGCCGGCAGGTCCGCTGCGCGCAGCAAATCGAAGGTGGTCAGCGTGCCTCGTTGCGCCTCATGGCGGACTTCCCAAGCCTGCGGCGCCGCGTGCGCCTGGCTGGTGCCGTATGCGGCGGCGACTACCGTGCCATCGAGCAGGACGTTCAGCACCAGCACTGGCCGGGCCTTGGGCCCTGGCACTTCGGGCGTCTCCCGCAGCGGGAACTTGCACCAGACCACGTCCAGCGGCCGGGGTCTGCGCATCGGCGCGCCTACCGCTTCAGGAAACTCTTGCCGGCCCCCAGCGCAGCCAATTCCGGCGCCGGCGTCCACTTGCCCGATCGGTGCAGCTTGCGTATCCGTGCCGCGCATTGCTCGGGGGTCAGGGGTTCGTACATGCGCTCTTCATGGTGCGCCTTCAGCGCGGCCAGCACCGCAGTGCGCGCACTACGCTTGCCCGTGTCGGCCTTGGCCTGGGCAACGATGTCTTCCGGCAGTTCTATGGTCAGCGTGGTCATGGCAGTCGCTGGAGCTTGGCGGCAGGCCGCGGGATCGGCTTTGCACGGCGACACGAGGCGTCGCTTGCTCGCGGGATTTTAGAGGTTCTGGTTACACAGCATGCAGGGCAACCCGATCAACACCACCACCGTGCCGTCGGTGTCCATCACCACGGCACGCACCGGCGCTTCGGCCAGGGCCAACGAACTGGGCATGCGCGCGATGCAGGAGCGCGCCTGGGCCAGGCGCGGCGAGCAGTACCTGCTGATCAAGTCGCCGCCGGCCTCGGGCAAGAGCCGGGCGTTGATGTTCATCGCGCTGGACAAGCTGCACCACCAGGGCCTGCAGCAGGCCATCGTGGTGGTGCCCGAGCGCTCGATCGGCGGCAGCTTCGCCGACGAAGCGCTGACCCGGCACGGCTTCTTCTGGGACTGGACGGTCGCGCCGCAGTGGAACCTGTGCAACGCGCCCGGCATCGACGAGCCGCGCGTGGCCAGGTCCAAGGTCGAGGCGGTGAGGAAGTTCCTGGCCGGCGACAAGGCCGATGAAAGGGTGCTGGTCTGCACCCACGCCACCTTCCGTTTCGCGGTCGAGGAACTGGGCATCGAGGCTTTCGACGAGCGCCTGATCGCGGTCGACGAGTTCCACCACGTCTCGGCCAACCCGGACAACAAGCTGGGCAGCCAGCTGGGCGCCTTCATCGCCCGCGACAAGGCGCACATCGTCGCGATGACCGGCTCCTACTTCCGCGGCGACAGCGAGGCGGTGCTGGCGCCGGCCGACGAAGGCAAGTTCGAGACCGTCACCTACACCTACTACGAGCAGCTCAACGGCTACCGCTGGCTGAAGTCGCTGGACATCGGCTACTTCTTCTACACCGGCCGCTACGTCGATGCCGTGGCCAAGGTGCTCGACTCGGCGCTGAAGACCATCGTCCACATCCCCAGCGTCAACTCGCGCGAAAGCCTGAAGGACAAGG
>OEIU01001580.1_pt1 | contig 14256 bp, 13 predicted proteins | sample 1539221 | NCBI WGS metagenome assembly OEIU01 (sample SAMN03792071, study PRJEB22550) | activated sludge metagenome | feature: wastewater treatment plant; material: activated sludge; isolation source: Wastewater treatment plant of a petroleum refinery complex | place: Argentina: Zarate | collected...
CAGCGGGGGGGTGCGGCCCGTGGTGTCGGCGTTGGCGATGTTGTTCGAGGTGACCGCCATGCGCGTCTGCTGCGCATCGAGGCCGGTCTTGGCGATCCAGAGTGAGGAAAACATGGTGCGACTCCTGCGTGGTTGCGGCGGTGGGGTTACATCGCCTGCAACAGGCGTGTGGCGGACTGGGCGTTCTGGTCGGCGTTCTTGATGCCTTGCATCTGCATGTCGAACTGGCGCGAGAGCGAAATCATCTTGACCAGCAATTCCGACGGATTGACGTTGCTGGCCTCGAGCATGCCGCCGGCGACACGCACTTGCGGATCGGCCTCGGCGACCGAACCGTCGCGCAGGCGCATGAGGTTGTTGCCGTCGGGTTCGAGCAGTGATTCATCGGGACTGACCAGCTTGAGCTTGCCGACCGCGGCGGCGGTGGTCGCCGTCTGCCCGGCCGGCACGACGACGACCGAGCCGTCGCTGCCGATGTCGAGCTTGGTGTAGGGCGGCACCGTGATCGGACCGCCGTCTCCAAGCACCGGCATGCCGTTCGCCGTGGTCAGCAGGCCCGATGCATCGATCTGGAAATCGCCGGCGCGCGTGTAGGCTTCGCCGCCGTCGGGCGCCTGCACGGCGATCCAGCCGCGACCCTGCACGGCGACGTCGAGTTCGCGGCCGGTCGGGGTCACTTCGCCCGTGCTGAAATCCGAACCGAGTCCCTTGCTGACCGCGTTGATGCGCGTCGGCAGGCCGACGCCCGGCACCGGCACGCTTTCGAAGGCAGCAATGCGCTGCTTGAAGCCGCTGGTGTTGGCGTTGGCCAGGTTGTGGCTGACCTCGGTCTGCGCACGCATCGTCTGCGTGGCGCCGGTCATCGCGACATAAAGGGAACGGTCCATCAGTCAGTGTCCTTTAGCTGCGCAGGTTGATGATGGTCTGGGTCAGCGTGTTGTCGGCCTGGATGACCTGGGCGTTGGCCTGGTAGTTGCGCTGGGCCTTGATCATCTTGACCAGCTCCTGGGTCAGGTCGACGTTCGAGGATTCGAGCGCACCGGATTGCAGCTGGCCGAAGTCGCCGGTTCCGGGTCCACCGTAGACCGGCTGTCCGGATCCGTTGGTCTCGGCCCACATCGTGTTGCCGATCTGCTGCAGGCCCTGGGCGTTGGCGAAATCAGCCAGCGCCACGCGACCGAGCGCGGTGGACTGGCCGTTGCTGTAGCGCACCGAGACGATGCCGCTGTCGTCGATGTCGATCGTGGTGACGCGGCCGGCCGCATAGCCGTTCTGCACGAGAGCGCTGTTTGCCGAGGCCTGGCCGAACTGGGTCACGCCGGAGACATCGGCGGTGATGGTCAGCGGATTGGCGCCGTTGGTCAGCGGGAACGCCGGGAAGGCCAGCTGGCCGCCGGCCGGCGTGGTCAGCGCACCCGATGCATCGAAGGTCATCGGCAACGGGCCACCGGCGGCGGCGCCATCGACGGTCATGTAGGCGTCCCAGGTGCCCGGCGCGGTATTGACGTAGTAGACCGTGGTTTCGTGGGCGACGCCGAGCGAGTCGTAGGACGTGAACGGACTGGAATGGTTGAAGCTGGTCGGATCGAGCGGATCGAACGGCGTGGTCACCGGCGGCACCGAGGTGGCGTCGAGGTTGACGCCGAGCGTCGCCGTCGTCGTCGCCGAAGGCGCACCCTGCGAGGTGGTGATCTGCAGGTTCGACAGGGTCTGGCGGAAGCCGCCGATGCCGTCGGGTGGATAGACCTGCAGGTTGCCGCCCTGCGGCAGGACCACGTTGCCCGCGTTGTCGAGCTGGAAGTTGCCGGCGCGCGTGTAGGCGAGCCCGGAATCGGTACGGATCGTGAAGAAGCCCTCGCCGACCACGGCCATGTTCAGGCCGCTGCTGGTGTATTCGAGGTTGCCCTGGGCGAACTGCTGGGCGACGTCGGCGAGGCGCACGCCGCTGCCGGTCTTCGAACCGGCCGTGCCGTAGCGGCTGATCTGGAACAGGTCGGCGAATTCCGCGCGCGAGTTCTTGAAGCCGGTGGTGTTGACGTTGGCGATGTTGTTGGAGATGACTTCGAGGTCGGCCGAGGCCGCGTTCAGTCCGCTCAGTGCGATGTTGAATGCCATGGTGCGTGTCCTCTGGACGAAAGTGGAAAATCAGACAATCTGGATGATCTGGGACAGCGCGACACGCCCCAGTGGACCGAGATCGAGCAGCGGCTGGCCGCCCCCGCTTCCCGGAATAAGGCCGAGCACGCGTGCCGCCGCCTGGGTCGTGGCGCTGACGCGCTCGCCGTTGACGGTGGCCGTGGCTTCGATCGCGTAGGCGCCAGGCGGCATGGCATTGCCACTGGCATCCATGCCGTCCCAGCTGAACCGGTTGCTGCCGCTGGTCGGAGCAGGGATCTCCATGGTGCGCACGAGGACGCCATCGGCGTTGGTGATGCGCACGCTGATCGAGGTCGTCCCCGCCGGTGCCTCGACGGCGCCTTGCAGGCCATCGTCATCGAGCACGCCCTGGGCCGATTCGACGAGCACGTCGTGGCCGATCAGGTCGACGCCGCCGAGCGCCTGGCTGCCCTGGATGGACTGCGCGAGGGCGGCGAACGAGGACTGCAGGCCCTGCATGCCCGAGACCATGCTGAACTGCGAAATCTGGTTGAAGAAGCTGGTCGGATCCATCGGTTGCGAGGGATCCTGCGAACGCAGCTGCGCGATCATCAGGCGCAGGAAGTCGGTCTGCGTGAGGTTCTCGCTGCCCGAAGCCGACGGCTGCGCCGCGTAGGCGGAATTCATCTGGTTGGTGATGCTGTTGAGGTCGTTCATCGCAGCGCTCCTCAGCGACCCAGCTCGAGCGTCTTCAGCATCAGCTGCTTGGCGCTGTTCATGACTTCGACATCGTTCTGGTAGGCCCGCGAAGCCGAGATCATGTTGACCAGCTCGTCGACCGGATTGACGTTGGGCGTGTACACGTAGCCCTGCTCGTCGGCGAGCGGATTGCCCGGTTCGAGATGGCTGCCGACCGGGCTCTGGCTTTCGCTGATGCCGGTCACGCGCACGCCGCTGGTGCTGGCTCCGGCGAGTCCCTGGCGGATTGCCTCGAACACCGGCGCCTTGGCCCGGTAGGCGGTTTCCGCCGACGAACTGACGCTGTCGGCATTCGCCAGGTTGGAGGCCGTCGTGTTGAGGCGCAGCGATTGCGCGCTCATGCCCGAGGCGGCGGTATCGAAAACGTTGAAGAGCGACATGGTCAGCTTCCTGTAATGGCGGTGCGCAGGCTGCGGATCTGCCCGCTGATGAAGGCCAGGCTGGCCTGGTAGCGCACCGAGTTCTCGGCGAACGCGGCCTGCTCGACCTGGGCATCGACGCTGTTGCCGTCGAGCGATGGCTGGGTCGGCACGCGATACATCAACCCCTGTTCGCCTGCGGGCCCAGCAGTCGTGCGGTGGCCTGCGGCGGTGGTGGTCATGGCCAGCCCGGCATTGCCCGAAGCGGCGCCGAGCGCGGCGCGAAAGTCGATGTCACGCGCGTGGAAGTTCGGCGTGTCGGCATTGGCCAGGTTGTTGGCCAGCACCTCGGCACGCTGCTGCCAGAGGGCCAGCGCGCGGGTATGGATGCCAAACAGTTCATTCGGTGCGTTGCTCATGGCGGACGCCTTCCACAAGGGTGACAGGGCATCCTGAGCAAGTCCTGTGCCACGCGCCAAAATATTTGCCTATGCCGTTGATAATGAAAGTTTTTTTAGCGCGATGAAGACGTCGTCACAGGCCCGGGAGCGGCACTTGCCAGGCCTGGCGTCGGAAAACCGTCGCTGCTTTCGAAGCCCGCTTGCGACGGCCCCATGGCGCAGCGCGCGTGCCTGCGGGAAAGATCAGCCCGGATGCCGGCTGGCAAGCCGTTCCGCCGCGTCTGGCACAGCCCTTGCTCTCAAGTTCCGCAGATCCCTGCCGATTCCGTGGCACGGCGACAAGACGAGGGCGATTCGATGCGGTTTTTCAGGCTGGAGAAGCGCGCGCACAGGCTTGCAGCCGCTGGCGGAAGCCGTCTCGACGTCAGCCGGGTCGACGCTTGCCGCGGCAACTCCTGCACGCGCGACGCCGGTGTCGGCAATTTGACGCTGCTGCTGGTGACGCTGCTGCTCACGGCGTTCGCCTCGCCCCTGATGGCCAGCGAACAGCCGGTAGCCGCGCTGATGGACGCGGCGGCGGCACACCTTGCCGAACGGCATGATCCTGCGCAGGGCGAACTGACGATCAGCCCCCGGGCACCGGATTCACGCCTGCACCTGAGCGCCTGCGCGCAGGAACTGCACACCGAATTCCCGGCCGCGCGCCTGAATGGTCCGCTGGCCTCGGTGCGCGTCAGCTGCAGCGATCCCGGCGGCTGGAGCGTCAACATCCTGCTCGACCTGAAACTCGAACGCGATGTGCTGGTCAGCGCGCACAGCCTCGCCCGCGGCGCCCTGCTCGGCGCCAGCGACGTGCGCGCGGAACGCCGGGACGTGCTGCGCCTGCCCTATGGTTACGTTGCCGACCCGGCCCGGATCGAGGACATGCGGCTGTCGCGAAGCGTCGGCGCAGGCACGGCCCTGAATCCGGGCATGCTCGCCGAACGCCTGCTCGTCGAACGTGGGCGCGGCGTCTCCATCGTTGCGCGCAGCGGCGCCATTTCCATCCGCGCCAGCGGCATGGCTCTGGAGGACGGCGTTGCCGGCGACCGCGTCCGCGTGCGCAACCTGGCTTCAGGCCGGATCATCAACGCGGTCGTCGAAAACACCGGCATTGTCGTGGTGTCGAAGTGAATTGCAGGTCCGGCACTCGTCGGCGCTGCGATTTTCCCCTAAAGTTTGCCCGGTGGTTGCCGATATCCAGTAGTGCGACGCCGGTGTCGTTTCCAGGAACCTCAGGCAATGGATAACAAAATCAATGGTTTGCAGCGAATAGCGCCGACGCCGGAGCTGGCGACGGCGGCCAAGCTTGCACTCAAGTCATCGGCATCAGGCCCGGGCATTGCCCAGGCATCCGATGACCAGGTCAGCCTTACCGACTCGGCCCAGGCCCTGCAGGCCAGCGAAGGCAGCCGCAATTCGGCTCCGGTCGACAGCCAGCGTGTGGAGCGCCTGCGCCAGTCCATCGCCGAAGGCTCCTACCGCATCGATGTCGATCGCATTGCCGCCAAGCTGATCGAACTCGACGGTCATGTTGGCTTCGGCTGAGATGGACATGCAGGTCGAACTGACCAGCGCCCTGGCGGCGACCGTTGGCGAAATCGCCGCGGCCACGCGCAAGCTGCTGATCACGCTTGAGGAAGAGCGTGAAGCCTTGCAGCTGGGCGATGATTCGCGCCTGCTCTATGTCACCGGAGTCAAGACCGGGCTGTTGCAAAGCCTTGAGTCATTCGAGGCCGAGCGCCAGCACCTGGTCAGCCAGATCCATTCCGGCAGCCCGCCGGTGCCGTTCGCGATGAAGCGCGCACTCAAGGGCAGCCCCGAAACCACCGCGCTGTGGGAAGAAACCGTCGAGCTGCTGGGTTATTGCCGCACCCTCAACCAGTCCAATGGCTCGGCCGTCGAGCTGCGCCTCGGGCAGATCCGCCAGGCGCTGGAGATCCTCAGTGGCGCGCCAGCCAACGCCGGACTCTACGGGCCGCAAGGAGCGCGCCAGAGCCTTCGTCGCTCGACTCCGATCGCCAAGGTCTGAGATCCGGGTAAGATCAACCCATGATCACCGATCCGCCCATCATGCACGGGTTGCTGCAGCGGGTCGTCGACGAGCGCGCGCCGCTCTCCATCGTCCTGCCCGGCGTCGACATGCCTTTCGACAGCCTCCTGCTCAGCGTCGATTCCTCGCTCGATGCCCTCGTCATCGACGAACTCAATCCGATCAGCGGCCACCGGCGCATGCAGCCCAACCTGCTGCTGCGCATCGGCACGCGGCTCGACGGCGTCGAACTGCGCTTCCGCACGCGGGTCGCCGCGATCGACCGCGACAGCAACATTTCCGCCTATCTGCTCGATTTCCCGACCGAGCTCGACTATCGCGAGCGGCGCAACAACTACCGCGTGAAGATTCCGCCGACGACTCCGCTGACGTGGGAGGTGCCGGTAAAAGGCAACCCGGCAAGGACCACGATGCTGAAGGTCGTCGATCTTTCGCTGGGCGGAATCGGCCTGGCTCCACACCATCCGCACTCGGTCACGGTGCTCGACGTGACCACCGGCGTGCTCGCCATGCCGGACGGGCCGCTCACGGTGACGGCGAAGATCCGCTACCTGCGCAGCCGCGCCTATGGGGCGACCGAGGACCGGGCCGGCGGCGAGTTCATCGGCATCGGCCCCGCCGAGACGCGCCGCATCAGCCATTTCGCCGCCGAACTGCAGCGCCCGATGTTGCGCGGCCGGCGCAAGTGGATCGGCTAGGAGCCACTCAGGCCGACTGGATTCCCCCATCGGGAATTGCCCCGGCCGGCTCGATCCGGTTGGCGGCCTCGAGACGCTGGGCCAGACGCACCAGCGATTCCACCGAATCGCACATGCTCCGCGCGATCTCGCTTTCGCCCATGATGGTCGCGTCGGCGCCGGCCTTGTGCAGGTAGGCCACTTCCTCGTCGGAGTGGGCACGGGCGAGGATGGCCAGGCCCGGATTGGCCTCGCGCGCGAGGCGCACGATCGGCCCGGCTTCGAGAGCCTGCGAGATCGCCACCAGCAGGGCGCGTGCGCTGCCCAGGTTGGCGTCGCTGAGCACTTCGGTGGACACCGCATTGCCGAAGATGCACGGGATGCCGAGTTTGCGTGCGTCGATGCAGTGGTCGCGATCCGAGTCGATCAGGACCAGCGGCATGCCGTGCTCGTGGAGCGAGCGGGCAACCCGCGAGCCGACCTTGCCGTAGCCGACCAGGATGATGTGGTTGGCCGCGGGAATCGAGGCGCGGTCCGGCAGCAGGTCGTCTCCCGCGGCGTCGAGCGCTTCCTCGGCGGCGGCGCGGATTTCGGCCTCGTGGCGCGCCGACCAGCGGTCGAAGACGACGAACAGCATCGGATTGACGATGATCGAGAGCAGGGCCGCGGCGAGGATCAGGTTGCGCGCATCCGGGCTGAGCAGGCCGAGGCTGACGCCGAGCGCGGCGAGGATGAACGAGAACTCGCCGATCTGGGCGAGTCCGGTGGCCAGGGTCAGTTGCGTCTGCAGCGGCTGGCCGAACACGCGCGTGACGATGAAGCCGCAGAACGAATTGCCGAGCGTGATGATCAGGAAGGTGGCGAGGATGGCGAGCGGCTGCTCGATCAGGATGTGCGGATCGAACAGCATGCCGACCGAAACAAAGAACAGCACGGCGAAGGCGTCGCGCATCGGCAGCGAATCACTGGCCGCCTCGTGGCTGAGCCGGGACTCGTTGAGCATGACCCCGGCGAGGAACGCGCCGAGCGCGAAGGAGACCTGGAAGATCGCCGCCGACACATAGGCCACGCCGAGTGCGATGGCGAGCACGGCGAGGGTGAACAGTTCGCGCGAACCGACGCTGGCGGTGCGTTCCAGTACCCAGGGAATCACGCGGCGACCGATCGCCAGCATCAGCACGATGAACACGCTGACCTTGGCCAGGGTCCAGCCGAGCGCCTTGAAGATGTCCGCGCTGCTGCCGGAGCCGGCACCCTCGGCCTGGCCGCCGAGCACGCCGGCCAGTGGCGGCAACAGCACCAGCACCAGCACCATCATCAGGTCCTCGACGATCAGCCAGCCGATGGCGATGCGCCCGCGATGGGTTTCGAGCAGGCGTCGCTCCTCGAGCGCGCGCAACAGCACCACGGTGCTGGCCACCGACAGGCAGACGCCGAAGATCAGCCCCGAACCCCAGTGCCAGCCCATGACCCAGCCGAGCAGCATGCCGAGGCTGGTGGCGACGAGGATCTGGAAGATCGCCCCGGGCACCACGATCTTGCGCACCGACCAGAGGTCGCCGACCGAGAAATGCAGGCCGACGCCGAACATGAGCAGGATCACGCCGATCTCGGAGAGCTGCTGGGCGATGCCCGTGTCGGCGACGAAGCCCGGCGTGAACGGCCCGACCACGACCCCGGCGACCAAGTAGCCGAACAGCGGCGACAGCCGCATCCGTTGCGCGAGCATGCCGAACACGAAGGCCAGGCAGATGCCGCCGACCAGCATCGCGATCAGGGGCGTGTGGTGCAAATCGTCCCTCCGGGCAGCGCATGCGCAGGACGCGCGTGGAATTCACTATAGCAAGCGCGGGCAATGGGAAGCGGCAGGCCGTCATGCCGCCGGCATGTGGGCACCGCCCTGCGGACGCTCCGCCGTCACGGATCGTCCGCTCCGGCGATGGTGGGCGGGTTCTGCGGCGTTCCTTCCGCGCGGCACACCGGCATTGCGCCGGCACGACCGACGAAGCAATGCCTCGTCATCACGCACGACAGGTGCGGAGCCTGTCGAAGGATGAATGGCAACGAAGCAGGAAGCGGAACCTGCGAGCACCTGCGCACGGGCCCGACAACGCCTACAAACCGCTCGCCGCCTTGGCCACGGCACGAAACAGCGCGCGGCCCTTGTTCATCGTCTCCTCCCATTCCTTGCCGGGATCCGAGTCGTAGACGATGCCGGCGCCGGCCTGCACGTGCAGGCGCCCGTCCTGGATCACCGCCGTGCGGATCGCGATCGCAGTGTCGGTGTCGCCGTCCCAGCCGATGTAGCCGATCGCACCGGCGTAGATGTTGCGCTTGACCGGCTCGAGTTCGCGGATCACCTCGAGCGCGCGGATCTTCGGTGCGCCGCTGACGGTGCCGGCCGGGAAGGCGGCCTTGAGCACGTCCATGGAATTGAGCCCGTCGCGCAATTCGCCTTCGACCTGGCTGACGATATGCATGACATGCGAATAACGTTCGACGACGAAGCTGTCGGTGAGCTGGACCGACCCGGTCTTGCTCACGCGGCCAACATCATTGCGGCCCAGGTCGATCAGCATCAGGTGCTCGGCGCGTTCCTTCGGATCGGCCAGAAGTTCGGCCTCGAGGGCGAGATCCTGCTCGGGCGTCTCGCCACGCGGCCGCGTTCCGGCCAGCGGTCGCAACACGACCTTGCCGTGCTGCTGGCGCACGAGGATCTCGGGTGACGAACCGACGATCTGGGTGCCGCCAAGATCAAGGAAATACATGTACGGCGACGGATTCAGCGAACGCAGCGCACGATAGACATCGACCGGGCGCGCGCGAAACGGCACGCTGAGCCGTTGCGACAGGACCACCTGGAAGATGTCGCCGGCGCGGATGTATTCCTGGGCGCGCCGCACGGCTTCTTCGAATCCTTCGCGACTGAAGCCGGAGACGAAATCGCGTTCATCGAGCGGCTTCGGATCGAGCATCTCCGGATAGCTCGAACCGGAATGACGCAGGCGGAAGGCCAGCTGGTCGAGGCGCCGGCAGGCCTGCGCATAGGCCTGGGGCTGCGCCGGATCGGCGTGCACGATCAGGTAGAGGCGGCCCTTGAGGTTGTCGAACACGGCGACTTCCTCGCTGAGCATGAGCAGGGCATCGGGCGTGCCGAGCTGGTCGGGCTTGTCGTCCATGGCGAAGCGCGGTTCGATCCAGCCGATCGTCTCGAATCCGAAGTAGCCGACCAGGCCCCCCGAAAACGCCGGCATGTCCGCCATCGGCGGCACGCCGTACTGGCGGGACGGGGTTTCGATTTCGGCGAGCGGATCGGCCAGCTCGCGGGTTTCGACGACCTCGCCGAGTTCCTCGACGCTGAGCGTATGCCCGCGCAGCGAATAGACGCGCCGGCACGGCAGGCCGATGATCGAGTGCCGCCCCCAGTTCTCGCCGCCCTGCACCGATTCGAACAGGTAGGCGTACGGTCCGTCGGCCAGCTTCAGGTAGACCGACAGCGGCGTGTCGAGATCCGACAGCACCTCGCGCGCGACCGGGATGCGGTTGTAGCCCGCGGCGGCGTAGGCGTTGAATTGTTCCAGGCTGATCACGGTATCGGGGATCGCAACGATTCGGCCCGCGACGATAGCAGGGCGCAGTGGTCGGCAACAGCCTGCGGCGCGACGCTAGCCGCCCACTCCGCCTGCAGGATCGTCGGCACCCATGCGCCGGCGCGCCATGCCCGCCATGCGCAGGTTGAACTCGACGCCGCTGCCGTCGTCCAGGTTGGCCGCCGCGGCACTGCCGTTGTGAAGCTCGGCGACCAGGCGCACGACGTGCAGGCCCAGACCGAGGTGCGGCGTCTCGCCGATACCGCGCGCGCTGCGTTCGCGCAGGCTGACCAGCGAATCGAACAGGCGCTCCTGCATGGCCTGCGGCAGCAGCGGTCCGCTGTTGGCCATGCGCAGGACGACACCCGAGTCGTTGCGCTCGAGTGTGATCGCAATCCAGCCGTCTTCCGCGCTGAACGAGCGCGCATTGTCGAACAGCTTGTCGAGCGCCTGCGCGAGCAGGTCGGGCGCGCCATGGAAGGGCAGCGCCGCATCCGGCAGTTGCAGGCGGATTTCGCGCGAGCCAGCGAGCGCGCGAAAACCTTCGGCGCAACCGGCGACCAGCGCGCGCAGGTCGAAATCCTCGGCTTCCGCAGACGCGATCGCGCGTTCAACCCGGCTCGACTCACTCATCGCGCGGACGATGCCGCCGAGCCGACCGGCGCCGTCGCGGGCGCGCTCGAGATAGGCCTGGGCCGCTGCCGGCAGCTGCTGGTGATCGAGATTGTCGAGCGAGGACTTGACGATCGCCAGCGGCGTGTTGAGTTCGTGCGAAAGCTTGGCGGCCAGTGTGCGCAGGTATTCGGTATAGGCGCCGACTTCGTCGAACAGACGTCCGAAACTGCGCGCGAGGTCGCCCAGTTCGTCGCCCGAGTTGGCCAGTGGCAACGGACCGGTCAGGCGACCGCCGGCGCGCGTGGCGCGTTCGGTCGCATTGCGCAGGCGGCGGATGCGCCAGCTCAGCACGCCGCCGAACAGCAGCAGCAAAGCGCCGGTGACGAGCAGGGCGAGCAGGCTGGCGCCGAGCAGGCTCGACAGCGCGCGGTTGGCAAGCAGGGGCAGGCTCGGGTTGGCCTGCTCGAGGACCAGAGCGCCACGCAGGGCATCGTGGCTGCGCAAGGGCACGGCCGCGACCAGCAACACGCCGCCGCTGTCGGTGGCGCGCCAGCCGGTGGCCGGGGCGCCCGACAGCGCCTGCCAGAGGTCGTCGCCGTCGAGGCGCGGATCGACGGCGGCGAACGCGTCCACGCTCGGCCGCCGCATGGCCAGCTCGGCCGATTCGGGCGCGAGCAGCTGGCGATAGATGAAGCCGGCCAGCCAGCCGAACTCCTCGTCGGCCGGCGCATCGATGTCGAGCGAGCCGCCGGCGGCGACCAGCCAGCCGTCGGCGGAGACCATGCGCACGCGCACATGGTCCGGAGCAAGGCGCGACAGCATGCGTGCGGCGACTTCGTTGTAGCCGAGCAGGGCCATCGGGCTGCCCGGCGAGGAATCGGCCACGGCGGAATCGTGCACGGCGAAGGCGAGGTGATCGGGCGCCTCGGTGCGCGCGATGCGCAATTCGATGCTGTAGCCCGATCCGTCTTCCTGCCACTCGCCGGTCAGGCGATCCGGGAAGGATCCCTCGCCGTCGATGGCCGGCGCCTCGAAGCGACCGGGCGCGGCACTGGCGATGCGGTAGCGACGCGATTGCCCGCCACGCAGGAGCGTCAGATCGAGGTGATCGCTGCGTGCAACAGCCGGATCGCGCGCATCGACGCGCTGGCGCGTGGCGTCGCGCACTTCGGCGAACAGATAGATCCATTGCGCGTCTTCGGCGAGCATGACGCGCAGCTTGTCGGCCTCGCCATCGGCCGCGATCGCCTGCGCATAGGGACGGAACGCCTGCCAGTCGTCGGCGTAACCGTCGATATGCAGCACGGCCGTGCGCTCATGCACGTACAGGGCGGCATCCGGCATCGGCGGCTCGATGCCGAGCGCGTCGAGCGCGCGTGCCAGCGTGCTCGCCGAGGCAAGCAGGGTCTGTTCCTGGCCCTGGCGCAACACCGCCTCGGTCTGGCGCACGAACTGCCAGCCGGCCCACGGCAGGGTCAGCGTCGACAGCGCGACAAGCAGGAGTTTCAGGCGGAGGGACATTGGAAGTGCGGGAATGGGGAATAGGGAATGGAGAATCGTTGAAAAGCAAGATCCCGCATGCGTTCGTGTTCAAGCTTCAGACAAGGATTTGAAGAGAGTTTTCCATCCCCAAGCCGTGATCCGCAAACCTTCGCCTGAAGCCCGGCTTTTACGATTCCCCATTCCCCATTCCCCATTCCCCATTCCCGGCTAATCCCGACCAACCCACCGGTAGCCCGCGCCGTGCACGGTATCGATGGCGTCGAAGTGCGCGTCGATGGCGATGAACTTGCGGCGGATGCGCTTGATGTGCGAGGTGATCGTGGCGTCGTCGACGACGACCTGGGCGTCGCGCATCAGCTGCTCGCGGCTCTTCACGTGGCCGGGGAAGCGCACGAGGGTGTGCACCATCCAGAATTCGGTCACGGTCAGCGGCACCTCTTCGCCTTTCCAGGTCACGCGCATGCGTTCGGACTCGATGCGCAGCGGACCCTGTTCGTGGATGCTGTCGGCCGCGCTTGGCCGGCGCAGCGCTTCCATGCGCCGGAACAGCGCACTGATGCGCGCGGCAAGCTGGTGGAAGGAGACGTCCTTGGCCAGGTAGTCATCGGCGCCGAGGCGCAAGCCGGAGATCACGTCGAAATCCGAGTCGCGCGCGGTCAGGAAGATGATCGGCAGGGTCGGCGCCTTCGCGCGCAGGTTGCGGCACAGGTCGAAGCCGCCCTCGGGCTCGTCGCCGAGTCCGACATCGATGATGACCAGCTCGGGCATGCGCTGGGCGAAGGCGGCTTCCGCCTCGACGCGTCCGGCATGGCCGCGCACTTCGTAGCCGGCCCGGGTCAGTGCCTCGACGTAGTTGGCGCGGATCAGCGGTTCGTCTTCGACGATGGCAATGCTGCGTGGCATGGCGGAACTCCGGTGGAGGGCGGCAGGCGGCCTTGCCTGCGTCGCCGCGATTCCGAGCTTACGCAGCGGCATGGCGCAGGCGCAATGCGCGAAACGCGATTGCCCGCAATCCGCCACAACTGGTCGCCGCCGCGCCCGCAACCCGGCCCGGCGCGGCCTGCGCGGATCGCTTCAATGGCAGCGAACCTACCGGGAGCCTGCGATGAAAGCGAACCGCGACGAAACCGACACCGACCTGCAACGGGGATTCGAACCGCTGCGCACGATCTTCGCGCTGCTCGTCCTGCTGCTCGGTTTCGCCGCCGGCGCCCGCGCGGAGACCGGCTTCGGCACGATCAAGGCAATGGCCAGGGACGGCCAACCCTTCGAACTCGTTGCGCTGGCCAGCGATGTCCACTACCAGATCGGCGGGCTCATCGCCGAAGCCAGCATCCGCCAACGCTTCAGCAACTCCAGCAGCGACTGGGTCGAGATCCAGTACCTGCTGCCGCTGCCGGATGGTGCCGCCGTCCACGACATGACCCTGCGCGTCGGCGAGCGCGTCATCGTCGGCGAGATCCGCGAGAAGGAGCAGGCGCGTGCCGAATATGTCGAAGCCGCCGCCAGTGGCAAGCGCGCGGCCCTGGTCGAGGCGGACCGCGCCAACCTGTTCCGCACGGCCGTGGCCAACGTCGGGCCGGGCGAAACGATCGAAGTCGAAGTGCGCTGGTGGCAGTCGGTGCAGTACCGCGACGACCGCTTCTCGCTGAGCCTGCCGCTGACCTACACGCCACGCTACACGCCGCAGTTGACAGGCCGCGACCGGACGCCCGGCATCGACGAGGCCCTCGCCGGTTTCGACGGCGGCGGACCGTCGACCACGCACGATGACGTGCATTCGAACAACGCCCCGAGGGTCGACGTGCGCGTCGACCTCGATCCGGGCCTGGCCTTGAGTCGCGTCGAAAGTACGAGCCATGCGATCAAGGTTGCGCGCCGCGGCAACACCTACGCGATCACCCTGGCCGCGGGCAGCGTGCCGGCCGACTGCGATTTCGTCCTCGAATGGGCGCCCGTGCTCGGCAAGGCGCCGGCATCGGCGGTACTGACCGAAACCGTCGATGGCGAGACCTACGCGATGGTCATGCTGCTGCCGGACAGCCAGCTCAGCCGACCGCTGCCGCGCGAACTGATCCTCGTCATCGACACCTCGGGTTCGATGGGTGGCGAGTCGATCCGCCAGGCGCAGGCCGCGCTCGACCTCGCGTTGGCGTCGCTGCG
>OEIU01001581.1_pt1 | contig 14255 bp, 18 predicted proteins | sample 1539221 | NCBI WGS metagenome assembly OEIU01 (sample SAMN03792071, study PRJEB22550) | activated sludge metagenome | feature: wastewater treatment plant; material: activated sludge; isolation source: Wastewater treatment plant of a petroleum refinery complex | place: Argentina: Zarate | collected...
GCGGCTTACGCCACGCTCGCCAGCCTCTCAACAATCCGCTGATGAATAAGACGGGCTAGACCGAGAACCATCATGACCGTCGGGATTGCAATCAAGGCGATGACAGTCGCGGCCAGCAATGCTTGCGCTCTCATCGTATCGCGAAAGAACATCACCGCAAACAGCGCGATCGAACATCCGAATTCCCATGGGATGGTCCAAAGCGACACATTCACAATTGCCGGTGCAGGATTATCGGTAAATACGCCCGGCAACTGCTCCACATAATATGCGAATACATTGAGGAAGTAGGCGAAGAATTCAGCGCTGGAGAAATACGCGGGCAACTCTTCGGTAGTGAGAAGAGGGCCGAGCACCAGCGCCGAAAGCGATACGACCACCAGAAGCGCCGGAAAGAACCTCAGGACGCGTAACAGGAAGTACTCCGAGAAACTCCTTGTCCGAAACAGGCTACCTGCGACCAGGAAGCCCCCCAGCACGAAAAACATTGGCAGGATTGGCAGGACGATGGAGCGGACCCAGGAGGCGTACACGCCGGTTTCGTATCGAAGACCATAGCTCGTGAAGACGCTGTGCCATCCAATCACACCAATGGCCAGAGTAATCCGGAGATAGTCGAAGCCATTTGTCGAGCCGCGATGAGCGCTCAACCGATCCCCGATTGTCAGCGTGGAATTCCTGACGCCAGCAGTCTGAGTAGATCGATCATCCTCGAATTTTACGTGCATCTGCAATTTAAGGCCGGCCTTCAATAAAACAACACACTAGACGGCCACCTTCCAAGGTAGTCGCCGTCAATTGAGGTCTATCATCAGTAAATTCGGTGCATTTCGCAATCAAGCCTGTTCGTTAATCTTAATGTTCGCACTATAGGATAATACGAAATCACCATAATCAGGCGGTTCCCTCTGCACGGATCGCATCGAAGTGCATGTTGCGTCATGGTCGGCCGCGGCGTGGGGTCGGCCTGGAACCGGGACGGCCTCCTCTGCTTGCGGGATTGGCAGAGCTGTTTAGATCGAGAAAAACCAGCTTGGCTCCGTAGGGGAGCGCGTGATGCCTCACACGGCGCGGCTGCATCGAACGCCTGCGGCGGTCACGCCAAAGCAGCGCCCCCAGGAGCAGCAGACTTGGCACCCATGCCAGCATCAATCCCAAAATCACGGCTTGAACTGTGGTCACTTGCGGTGGTCCTGTACCGACCTCGCCGAAGCGAGAACGCATCAATGTGACACCGTCCGCAGACCAAGACCTTCAGAAATCGTTGATTTATCGTCCACTTCAGTTTGAGAGTTGCGACGATGGGCTCAGAATTCCGAGACCAGCGCAGTAGTGATTGAACCTAATTCGAGACACTCGAACTAAAGCCGTCCTTGACCCACCTGTGGGCTCAGGACTTGCCGCTCGGAATCTTCGTTCCTAGGTTCATTGACGGGTGGAGACGCACCGAGGGAACAGACATGAGCCCGCAGACTGTCTTCGCAACTTTGTTTGTCGTATTTGCCATCGCTTCCATTTGCGCCGGACTGACCACCGCAAGGCAACTCGACATGCAGGCCTCCGGCGCTCGGATCACCTCGCGCGGCTAGCTCGCTGTCGCATCCTCGCGACCATCGCGCGGTGTAATACCGAAGACGCCACCGTTCGAGCGCGTCCCTCAGGAGCGCGGTAACCTTGCGAGGGGTTCGGGCCGGCCTTGAAGTTCCGGTTGCTGGGCCGCCGTTACTGGAGCCATTTTCGGTCAGACCCGATCAGACGGCCACGATCAGACGGCTCCTTTCCTGCCGGGATCGCCACGACAACGCCGTGCTTTCCGCAATTTCGACTTCATTGTCGTCTCGGTTGGGATTCCGGGAGTATGATGCCAGCCGGGAATTGCTTCCGTTGCCTGACAAGGGATGCGGCCGTCATGCCAAAAAAGGGAATCACCGGCCACGACGAATGGGTCGTCACGGAAGCGCTGGCGACGGCCCTGGTCGCGCTCGAGCAACTCGAACCGACCCAGCAGTCGCGCCAGCAGATGGACGACATCAGGAAATTGCTGGCGGCGAACTGCCAGCCCGGGACGATCAACCTGCATCTCGCCCAGGCCAAATGTCGGCTGAACCCCCACGCCGATCGCGCCGCCATCTACCGGGAGTATGGGTTCGAAGACTGGGAAGTCTGAAAGGCCGGCGGCTACGTTGCGCGCACGCGCGAGAAGCGGAAATCGGGAGGATATCAGGATGAAGCTGCCACATGCCTTTGCCGCGGCGATAGCCTTGACGGCTGCGACGATCGCCCTTGCCGCGCCGGCCCGAGCCCAGACCTACGACCCGAGCTATCCCGTATGCCTGCAGATCTACCAAGGCATCGTCGATTTCTATTTCGAGTGCAGCTATCGAACCATGGCGCAGTGCCAGATGTCGGCGTCGGGACGGGCGGCGCAGTGCGTGGTCAATCCCTATTACGGCGGGCAGAAATCGAAGCGCAAGCGCCAACCGTCCTATTACCGGTATTGAGAACGACCTGACGTCAGCCGGATAACTCGAGTCCTCCGCGTCCGGATCCTGCTCCGCTCAAACGGGCAAGCGCGCCTTGGCGGCAGTCTCGTGCCTCACCAGCCGTAGGTGCCTAGCGCGAGCGGCCTCTGGGGCACCTTCTCGGGCACCCTGGCGGTTCGCGTTCCATCGGATGTCAGGCAACGCCGGGCCGCCTCGATCTCCGCATCGCTCGCCCCCTTGGCCCGGGCCCACTGCTCCGCGGCGGGCGCGCTGTATTTTGCCACGTAGTAGCGCACGACGGGGCATGAAATTCGACGCAAGACGCCCGACTGTTCACCCCCAAACGCAGCGCCGGGCGCCCCCACGCATAGCGCCAGCACACAGACCCAACGCAAGTTCATCTGATTCCCCTCTATGTCATAGAGAGGTCACGTCTTGCTTCACTGCATCAAGTCCGATTGTGGGTTCCGCACGAGAAACCGAACAGGCTGTGCTGAGGCGGCAACGGTAGGCCTTGGCAAGATTCGCTGGCGAGACTCAAGTTCCCGTAACCCGCAGCTTTCCGCGATCATTAAAATTGATTGTTTACGAATAAAGCCGATGCTGGTTGTCACGCGATGGCAATTCGATAGCCTTGGCCATGCCCCGCCAGGCGTGAACTGCCGGTATCAGAATGGGATTCGAACGCCGATCTGTCGCCAGGACGACGATTTCAAAAAGCGCGCTGCTGTTTTTTGACGCGCAGCGCGGCGTCCTCACCTGCCGCGTTCAGGACATCACCAATTCCGGCGCCGGCATTGAACTCCACCATCTCAATCTTCTACCGGTCAATTTCGAATTGACCTTCGACAACTTCCACACCGTTCGGGAGTGCCGGGTGATCTGGCGGCAAGGCGATTTCGTCGGAGTCGCGTTTCAAAATTAATGGTGCCGCCGGCGCACAATTGCGCCGTGGAAGTCCTCCGCCGGACGGCTGCAGCCCGCCCTAGGCGACTTCGCTGATCCGGAAGTCATCGATCCGCTTGCCGGACTTCAGCTTGGCAGTGAGCCAGCGCGGCGTCTTCCCTCGCCCCGCCCAGGTCTCGTAGGGCCGATCGGGATTGCGGAATTTCGGCACGACGGTCGGATACGGACGCCGCCCGCCAGACGATTTCGTACGCTCACCCTCGATGCCGCCACCGAGTTGTTTCAGGCGATCTTCGAGAAGGCGCTTCTCCGCCAGCAAATAGGTTGCAAGCCTCGCGGCTACTTCCTCGTGCAGAGCCCACAGTTCATCCGTGGACATTGATTTAAGGTCATTTCGGTTCACGACCGTCCCCAATCATGATTCGACGGCTATCATCGTTCGCAGCAAACTTGAGCAGAATAAGGCGGTTTCACAGCTACTTTCAGGTCGAATGAAGTTTCGGTTGAGGCCATCGCTGCATAACGCGATACCGCAATCAACTTCAGGGTGCATTTTCTTATTCTTACGTCTTTCTCAACCTTTGATTGATCAAGACGCAAGGCTCGCGACGACGGGAAGCGGCCGCGCACTTGTCGACAGCTTCCTGATTGCGATTGTCTGATCGGCGCGAGCGCCCCGCCGAGTGTCGGAAAAATGGACGGCCGGTCGGCAGTCGGTCAACAGAAGAAGCTTCCGGGGTAGCCGGCTCGATTCCTTCTCACTTCCGAAATACCGCGCGTCTGTGGCCGCCGGGTGACATCGTCGGCGTGGTAATCCGCTAGGCTGGGTTACCCAAAATAGCCGAGCGCTCGTCTCCCTAGGGGTAGGTGAAGGGGCGGCGCCCGGCTACTCGGGCCGCGCGGCGGTGCGGCTCGTATAGGAACTCATTTCTGACTTAAGGAGGTTTTAAAAAAGCGTTCAACCGTAACGAATTAATACGGGCTCGATTCGGGAGTCGGCGCCGAAGCCGTAAGAGAACCGAGATCGCGTGAATTGGACGGAAATCCCGGCGATTTGGAACAGCGCGCCTGTGGCGCGTCTACCCGCCCCCCAAGCGCTTGCCGGTTGCTGGGATGAAACGCCGACCTAACGTGAATGTGGAATCCGTGAGGAGAAGACGAGGCCCGGAGTGCCTAGGAGTCCGGGCCTCGTGGCCTCCAGTGGTAGCACCCGTTGTGATGAACGAGCGCCCTGCCCCCCGCTGCAAGCGCGGCTGTTATGAGACGCGTTGTTCGCGCAGCCAATCCGTACGAGTACGGTAAGAGGGCACGTGAGCGATGGAGTGTGACAAATCGATCTGCATTGCGGAAGACGCCGCGCCTACCGTCGGTCGAACGGAATATATTGCTGATACTCCTTCGGCACCGAACTCCGGTAGCGCGCCGGAACCGTGCCGCGCTCGACCGAACGATCGATCTCCTGCTGCCGGGTCACCTTCGCAGATTTCTTTTTCTTCGGCGCGGCCTTCTCGCTTTCCGGGGCCGGTGTTTCCGGCGCGGCGGGAGAGGATGTTGCCGTTGTGGTGGTCCCGTCATCCGCCGCGCCCTGCGCGTGCGCGCGGCCGGCCAGAGTGAAGACAAGCGCCGCTGCCGACGCAGCCACCATGACACAGGACAAACTTCGCACCGCAAGCTCCGGCTCTGGCAGGCTCCGTTTTCAGCCCGATCCTATTATATCCGCAGCCGTCCGCACATGGGGACCTTGGCGACGCGGACCGGAACAACGGACCGGGTATGCTTGATCCGGCTGCAGGTCGTGAAAACGAAAGCCAGCCGGCTGCAGTACCAGTCCGGACCGAGGGCTGCGCTTGCCACCGGCTCCGGCGCGGACAGGCCGAACGCGGCGAAGCCGAAGGCGCAAGCCAGCGCGACCACGCCAACGGCGAGAACGAGGCTCTTGCGGGTCCACCAATTGGGGAACATGCCGGGCGCTCCTATTCTGGGAGCTTGTACAATAGGAGACGCCCTTCGCGTTCCCTGTGAACCGCTTCACACTACACGGGCTTGTGCACGCGCCCGATGGCGGGGGTATAACTCGCGCAAATACGTTGCGTACCCGCACCCCTTCATCAACAGTGACGAATCAGGGCGAGCGCGTGTGCGGGGCGTGCGATGGACGGACAAGAAAACGGACACGAAACCGGTGAGCCGGAAGCGACTTACGACTACCGGCGCTACCGGCAATTGCTGGCGGAGGCGGTCGACGAGACCAAGCGGCTCGAACTGATCGAGATCATGATCCGCGAGAAGGCACGCGACCGGCTGGAAGTCCAAAGGATGGCGGACCGGGTAGCGATGACGGTGATGACCGTAGCGCGCGTGCTCGGACCCGGCGGGCGCCGCGAAAGCGTCTAGGAACCAGCCGACCAGGGGGATGTAGTCCCGCTCATCAGGATCAGTTTGGGCCAGTTGCTTTTCGCGCAAGCCTCCCCTGCTGTGCCGGCCCCCTTTCGACGCTGGCATTTTGTCCCGGCTTCACTTACTTAGGCGCAATCCCGCGCCTGTGGCGCGCCCAACCCCAAGAGTGAAAGCGGCAAGGCCTCTTCAATATGAGTAATTTCAAGGAACCGGGTTTCGCGGATCGCCAGAAGGCCGCGATGCAGGCGCGGCAGAACATCCTGAACAAGTTTCGCGCCCAGCCGGGAGCTGACGATCCTGAGGTAAAGCGCCGTCAGGCCGAGCGCGAGGCCATTGCCGCGGCGCGGGCCAAGGCGAAGGAGACCAAGGAAGCAGAAAAGGCCGAGCAGAAGCGTCGCGAGGCCGAGGCCGCCGCCGCCGAAGCCGCCAGGATCGCGCGCGAGAAGGAAGAAGAGGCCGCCCGGCAGGCTGCGCTCGAAGCCGAGCAGAAGGCCAAGCGTGACGCGCGTTACGCTGCCCGCAAGAGCAAAGGCAAGAAGAGGTAGGCCGAGAGCCGTTCGCGATCTCCGGTCATTCCGGGCCGGTCGCGGGTGCCAGACTTGGTCTCTTGAGATGCCCGGGGGCGCCGCTGCGGTTCAATGCAGCGCACTGCCCCCGGAATGACGGCGCGACTCAGTTCTTTTTCATGCCGTCTTTCATCATGCCGTCATGCTTCATGCCGTCCTTTTTCATGCCGTCCTTCATGCCCTCGTCCTTTTTCATCGCGTCCTTGGACATGGTTTCCTTCTTCATGCCGTCCTCCTTGCCCATCTTGTCCTGGGCGAAGGTTGCCGGCGCGAATGCCAGGCTGAGCGAAACCAGCGCGGCAGAAAGGCCGAGGGTGATGCGGGTGGTGGTGGTCATGGGTGGTCATCCTTTGGGTCGGTTTCTGAGGTGCGACGTCTGCCGCTCCCTCAACGACGATCCCGCGACCGGTTTCGTTACTCCCGCCGGCAGTACTTCCTGCGTCCTCACGGTTAGTTGAAGCGGGCAATTTGATGGCAACGAACCCGCCACGCAGCCCAAGGTTGGACGCATTCTTGACGGAGTCTTCTGCGAACGCCGTTCCCCGGCGTACGCCGCAGCGCTATAGCTCCCCAACATGGGTGGGGAGGCTCGCCGTGGCGCGCCGCCTCGACCTATCACGTCGACTAGAACTATCAGACTAGAGCTACTTCGGTTGGAGACCGGCTAAAATGGGCTGACGCCGGTCACGATCGTCGACCCAAGAACCAATCCGCAGGGGAAGAACCATGCTCACACGCCGTCATATCATCGCATCCGCAATCGCCGCGCCCGCCGTACTTCGTTTCGGCACCGGTACCGCCCATGCCGCCACCACGCTGAAGATCTCGCATCAGTTCCCGGGTGGCACCATCGACAAGGGCGACTTCCGCGACCGCCTCTGCCGCATGTTTGCGGCCGAAGTCGCCAAACGCAGCGGCGGCGAGATCGCGGCCGAAATCTACCCGAACTCCTCGCTGATCAAGACCAACGCCCAGTTCTCGGCGATGCGCAAGGGCGCGCTCGACATCAGCCTGTACCCGATGCCCTATGCCGGCGGTGAACTGCCGGAGACCAATATCGGCCTGATGCCGGGCCTGGTCGCCACCTACGACCAGGGCTTGAAATGGAAGAAGGAGCCGGTCGGCAAGGCGCTGACCGACTTCCTCGCCGACAAGGGCATCATCCTGCTGACCTGGGTCTGGCAGGCCGGCGGCGTCGCCAGCCGCTCGAGGCCGATCGTCGCCCCCGAAGACGCCAAGGGGCTTAAGGTGCGCGGCGGCTCGCGCGAGATGGACATGGTGCTGCAGACCGCGGGCGCTGCCGTGCTCTCGGTGCCGTCGAACGAAATCTACGCCGCGATGCAGACCGGCGCCTGCGACGCCGGCATCACCTCCTCCACCAGCCTGATCTCGTTCCGCCTCGAAGAGGTCGCGAAGGCCCTGACGTCGGGTGCCGGTGCCTCCTACTGGTTCATGCTGGAGCCGCTGATGATGTCGAAGGCGATCTTCGACAAGCTGCCGAAGAACCAGCAGGACATCATCCTTTCGGTCGGCACCGAACTGGAAGCGTTCGGCCGCAAGGGCGCGCAGGACGACGACATCGAGGTCGCCAAGGTCTATGAGAAGGCCGGCGCCAAGGTCAGCAAGCTCGATGTCGCGACCGTCGGCAAGTGGCGGGACATTGCCCGCGATACCGCGTGGAAGGACTACAGCGCCAAGACCGCCACGTCGGCCAATCTGCTGAAGCTCGCCAGCGACGTCTCCGCGTGATGCACGGTCCGCTTCCGGATCAGCAGGACAAATTCGAGGCCGCCCCGAGCAACCCGCTCGTGGCGGCGCTCGGCAAGACGCTGGCGCTGTGCAACAGCGTCATCGTGGTGTTTGCCGCGCTGGCGCTGATCGCGGCCTGCGTGATCCTCAGTTACAGCGTGCTCGGCCGCGCCCTCTTCCACAGCCCCAATTACTGGCAGGACGAAGCGGCGGTGTTTCTGCTCGTCGGCGCCACCTTCATGACCGCGGCCTACGTGCAGGGCCAGCGCGGCCATATCGGCATCGAGGCCTTTGTCGGTCTGATGTCGCCGCTCGTCAATCGCATCCGGCTATGGCTGGTCGATGTCGCGAGCCTGTTGTTCTGTGCCTTCTTCGCCTGGAAATCCTGGACGCTGGCGCATGAAGCCTATGTCGACGGCCAGGTCTCGAATTCGATGTGGTCGCCGCCGCTTGCCATTCCCTACGTGCTGATGGCCTTGGGCATGACGCTGCTTTGCCTGCAAATCCTGTTGCAGATCATTATTCCCATTGCTGGTGCTTCACGTCGATGAGCGTTCTCGGAATTGGTGTCAGTTACGGCCTTGCGACGCTGTTCGCGATGTTTTCCGGAATGCCTATTGCCTTTGCTTTGGGCGCCGTCGCCGTCGTTTTCATGGCCATCTTCATGCCGACGGCCTCCCTCGATACCGTGACGCAAAACGTCTACGAGGAAATGGCCTCGATCACGCTGCTGTCGATCCCGCTGTTCATCCTCAAGGGCGCGGCGATCGGCAAGTCCCGCGCCGGTCAGGATCTCTATTCCGCGCTGCATGCCTGGCTGCACCGCGTGCCCGGCGGCCTCGGCGTTGCCAACGTATTCGCCTGCGCGCTGTTTGCGGCCATGGCGGGCTCTTCGCCGGCGACCTGTTCCGCGATCGGTTCGGCCGGCATTCCCGAGATGCGCAAGCGCGGCTATTCGGGCGGCTTTGCCGCGGGGATCATCGCCGCCGGCGGCACGCTCGGCATCCTGCTGCCGCCCTCGATCACCATGATCCTGTTCGCGGTCGCTGCGGAGAAGTCGCTGGGACGACTGTTCCTCGCCGGCATCGGCCCGGGCTTGCTGCTGGTGACGCTGTTCGGCGTCTATGCGGTGCTGCGCTTCCGCAAGGAATATGCGGCCGCCCATGAGCTTTACGAAAAGAGCGGAACGGAAGCCGCGATCCTGCAGCGCGACGAGTTCACGATGGCCGAGCGCTTCACCATGCTGCCGCGGGTGATCCCGTTCGTGCTGCTGCTGACGGGCGTGATGATCGCGCTCTATGGCGGCTACGCGACACCGTCGGAGACCGCAGGGCTCGGCGGCCTGCTGGCGCTGGTGCTGATCGCCGTGATCTACAGCGTGTGGCGGCCGAGCGACCTGTCGCCGATCCTGAAATCCACCATCCGCGAATCCACCATGCTGATGATGATCATCGGCATGTCGCTGCTCTACTCCTACGTGATGAGCTATCTGCACATCTCGCAGTCGGCAGCGGAATCCATCGTCGCCATGCACCTGCCGCGCTGGGAACTGTTGGCTGCGATCCTGGTGATGGTGGTGGTGCTTGGCTTCTTCCTGCCGCCGGTGTCGATCATCCTGATGACCGCGCCGATCATCCTGCCGCCGCTGCGCGCCGCCAATTTCGACATCATCTGGTTTGGCGTCGTCATGACCATCGTCATGGAAATGGGACTGATCCACCCGCCGGTCGGGTTGAACATCTTCGTCATCCGCAATGTCGCGCCCGACATTCCCCTCAGCGAGGTGATCTGGGGCACCCTGCCCTTCGTGCTGCTGATGATGCTGGCGGTGCTGCTGCTGTGCTTCTTCCCGGCAATATCCACCTGGCTGCCGGATCTCGTGATGGGTCCGGATGGGGGACGGTGAGACTGGCGAATGGTGAGTAGCGGATGGATGGCTCCATTCGCTATTCGCCTCTCTGCTCGCCCCCGACCACCTGCAACAGGTCTGTCCTGACCGCCTCGATATGCTGCTCCAGGAACCGGCAGGCCTCGTCGATCTCCTTCGCCCGGCATAGCGCGATCAGATGGGCGTGCTCCTTTTCGGCCGTCCCCATCGCCTTGGTGTTGGAGAGTTGCAGGCGCGTGTAGCGGTCGCTGGTCTGCAATAGCGACACCACGATCGCCCTGGTGCGCGGCCGCCGCGCGTGAACGTACAGCGTCATGTGGAAGTCGGCGTTGAGCTGGCCCCATTCGCTGACATTGCCGGCTTCGATCGCCTTCTCGAAGCGGCTCTGGATATCATCCAGCCCGGCGAAATCTTCGTCCGTGAAATGCGGCGCGGATTGCGCCAGCAGCAGCGGCTCCATGATCCCGCGCAGGTCGAACACGTCGTTGATCTCGTCCAGCGACAGCTCGGACACGATGGCGCCCTTTTGCGGAACGATGCGCACCAGCCCTTCGGCCTCGAGCTGGAACAGCGCCTCGCGCACGGGAATGCGGCTGACACCGTAGACCTCGCCGAGCGCATCCTGGCGCAGCTGCGAACCGGCCGGATAGGTGCCGTCGAGGATGGCCTGCCGGAGCTGGTCGACGATCGCGGCCGACAACGTCCGGTGCTTCAGGGGGCCCTTCATTTGAACTTCCATGGTCATTCGCCGGCCTTTCCGATCGGGGCGGCCCCTATCTCGCATGCTGATGTGGTCTCGACCCAGCGAAAGCTTGTTCAACTCCGGCAATCCTCAGTTGACCAAGATGTATAAATTATACTATCGCTCTGAAGCGGGAGGTCGAAGACAGGATGGCGAAAGCGCTGAAGAGCCGGCCAGCGCTACCGGGGCCGAAGGCCGCGTAAGCGGCCTACTTCGCCGTCCCCGCTTTCGCGTTCAGCGCCGCCGCGACGCGGCTGACCGGGGGCCGGCCGATCAGTCCGCTCACCACATTGGTCGCCGCTACCAGCTTTGTCATGTCGACGCCGGTCGCAATGCCCATGCCTTCGAGCATGTAGACGACATCCTCGGTCGCGACGTTCCCCGTCGCGCCGGGGGCGTAGGGGCAGCCGCCGAGACCGCCGGCGGCGGAATCGATCACGCGGCAGCCTTCCTCCATCCCGGCATAGAGGTTGGCGAGCGCCTGGCCATAGGTGTCGTGGAAATGCATCGCGAGCTTGGCCATTGGCACGTCGCCGGCGACGGCGCGCAATAGCTGCCGCGCCTTCAGGGGCGTGCCGACGCCGATGGTGTCGCCGAGCGAGATTTCGTAGCAGCCGAGATCCCACAGCACTTTTGCGATATCGACCACCGCCTGCGGCTTGATCTCGCCCTCATAGGGGCAGCCGAGCACGGTGGAGATATAGCCGCGCACCTTGACGCCGTCGGCCCTGGCGCGGGCCAGCACCGGCTTGAACCGTTCGATCGATTCCGCGATCGAGCAGTTGATGTTGGCGCGCGAAAAACTTCCCGAGGCGGCGGCGAACACCGCGATCAGTTTGGCGCCGGCCGCCTGCGACGCTTCATAGCCCTTCTCGTTCGGCACCAGCACCGGAAGCTCGCAATCGCGGTGATGGCTGACGCCCTGCAGGACCTCGGCCGATCCGACCATCTGCGGGATCGCCTTGGGCGACACGAACGCCCCGACCTCGACTGCTTTCAACCCGGCGCCGATCAGCGCCTCCACGAACGCGATCCGGTCGGCGACGCCGATCGGCGTCTTTTCGTTCTGCAGCCCGTCGCGCGGACCGACCTCGACGATCTGGACGCGGTCGCTCATGACGCGGCCGCCGGTTCGACTTCGGCGAGTTCGACGCCCTCGCCGACGATATCGCCGACCTTGCACTTGATCTTCTTCAACGTGCCCGCAAACGGCGCGCGCAGCGTCTGCTCCATCTTCATGACTTCGAGCGTCAGGATCGCCGCGCCCTTCTCCAGCTTGGCGCCCTCCTCCGCCAGCAACGCCACCACTGTCCCCGGCAGGGGTGCCACGATCTTGTCCTCGCCGACCTGCTCCTCGGTCTCGCCGCCGAACGGGTCGACCCAGTGCAGGTCGAAACGGCCGTTGCGGGTGCGCAGATAGAGTTCGTGGCCCTCGATCACGGCGGTGACGCGCGACTTCACGCCGTCGATGGTCAGGTCGAAGCTGCCGCCATCGGCCGGCGAGATCGCGAAGGCAAACTGGTGCTTGCCAATCGACAGCGTCAACGGTCCATTGCCATAGCGCAGCGTCACCTTGTGCTCAGGCCCCTGCCCCTGGCGGAACGAAAACACCCGTTGCCGCTGGCCGACCGGCATCCATCCAAAGGTCTGCCACGGCGATCGGGCTTCCTTGTTCGCTGCTCTCCGCTCGTCGTTGACGATGGCCGCGACCGCGGCGCAAAGCTCGATATCGCCGGCGGTGCCGGAGAATTCCGTCAGCTTCTTCAGCTCGCGTTCGATAAAGCCGGTGTCGATCGTGTTGGCGCGCACGTTCGGATGCGTGATAAGCGCCGACAGGAACGGGATGTTGGTGACGATGCCACGCACATCGGTCTCTTCCAGCCCGCGGTTGAGCCGCTCGATCGCGGCCTGGCGGGTCGGCGCCCAGGCGATCACCTTGGCCAGCATGGCATCATAGTACGGCGATACGGCATCGCCGGCGCGATAGCCGGCGTCGATCCGCAAGCCGTCGACGGCATCCGGCGTGTTCCAGGTCCTGATCCGGCCGACCGAGGGCATGAAGTTCTTCTGCGGATTTTCGGCATAGACCCGCGCCTCGATGGCGTGGCCGTTCAGAGTGATCTCGTTTTGCTTGAGCGGCAGCGCTTCGCCGAACGCCACCCGCAACTGCCATTCCACGAGATCGACGCCGGTGATCAGTTCGGTGACGGGATGCTCGACCTGCAGGCGGGTGTTCATTTCGATGAAGAACACTTCCTTGCCGTCGGAGACGAATTCGATGGTGCCGGCGCCGACATAGCTCACGGCCGCAGCCGCCTTGCGCGCGGCTTCACACACCGCTTCGCGTTGTTTCTCGCCGAGCGTCGGCGACGGCGCCTCCTCGATCACCTTCTGGTGCCGCCGCTGCAACGTGCATTCGCGTTCCCACAGCGAGAGCAGATTGCCGTGGCTGTCGCCGATGATCTGCACCTCGATGTGCCGGGGATTCTGCACATATTTCTCGATCAGCATCCGATCGTCGCCGAACGCAGCCTTGGCCTCGCGCTTGGCGCTGACGATCGCCGCCGCAAGCTCGCCGGCCGAATTGACCACGCGCATGCCGCGACCGCCGCCGCCGGCGGAAGCCTTCACCAGCACGGGGAAGCCGATCTTGTTGGCGGCGTTGGACAGTGTCGCGTCGTCCTGCGCCTCGCCGTGATAGCCGGGCACCAGCGGCACCCCGGCCTTTTCCATCAGCGCCTTCGAGCCGGATTTCGACCCCATTGCCGTCATCATCCCGGCGGTCGGCCCGACGAACACCAGTCCGGCCTTCAGGCAGGCATCGGCGAACTCGGCATTTTCGGACAGGAAGCCGTAGCCGGGATGAACCGCCTCGGCGCCGGTCTTTCGCGCGGCCTCGATCACGCGCTCGATGTTGAGATAACTGTCGCGCGCCCTGGCGGGTCCGAGCAGCACGGCTTCATCGGCGAGCGCGACATGCATGGCGTCGCGATCGGCTTCCGAATAGACCGCGACGGTGCGCAGGCCCATGGCACGCGCGGAACGGATGACGCGGCAGGCGATTTCGCCGCGGTTGGCGATCAGCAGGGTGCGGAAACGCCGGTAGAGTTTTGCGCGGTCCATCGTCACATCCTGAACAGGCCGAATTTGGTTGGTTCGATCGGCGCATTGGCCGCCGCGGAAAGGCCAAGGCCGAGCACCAGCCGCGTGTCGGCTGGATCGATCACGCCGTCGTCCCACAGCCGCGCGGTGGCGTAATAGGGATTGCCCTGGCTTTCGTACTGCGCCCGGATCGGACTGCGGAACTTCTCTTCCTCTTCCGCCGACCAGGTTTCGCCCTTGGCTTCGATGTTGTCGCGGCGGACCTGGCTCAGCACCATCGATGCCTGCTCGCCGCCCATCACCGAGATGCGGGCATTCGGCCACAGCCAGAGGAAGCGCGGACTGTAGGAGCGGCCGCACATGCCGTAATTGCCGGCGCCGTAGGAGCCGCCGATCACGACGGTGAATTTCGGCACGCCGGC
>OEIU01001583.1_pt1 | contig 14248 bp, 16 predicted proteins | sample 1539221 | NCBI WGS metagenome assembly OEIU01 (sample SAMN03792071, study PRJEB22550) | activated sludge metagenome | feature: wastewater treatment plant; material: activated sludge; isolation source: Wastewater treatment plant of a petroleum refinery complex | place: Argentina: Zarate | collected...
TCTTCGTGAAGAGGCACGCGCCCTGGCCGTCGTGCCAGATCACCTTCAAAAGATCGCCGCGACGGCCCCGGAAGCAAAACAGATGACCGCTCAATGGATCCTGCCGCAGCACCTCCTGGACCTGCAGCGACAGGCTCGGAAAGCCCCTGCGCATATCCGTGTGCCCGGTCGCGAGCCACACCCGCACCCCCGTCGGGACAGGGATCATCGCCGCTCCAGAACATCGAGGATCTGCGACAGCGCCGCCGCGTCGACCCCGGCATCGACGATGACCCGTCGCCCTCGCGACAGCACGATCTCGATCCGGGCCGCCCGGCCTCTGCTCGGCTTGTCAGCTGGCGTCCCCGCGCTCGACACCGCAGGTGGGGGCTCGGAAGCGATCAGGGCCGGGACGAACCCGGTCACGGCCTTGGGCTCCAGCCGCTCTGGTCGAAACGCCCGCCGCCACGTGAGCAACTGCGCCCGAGAGACCCCATGCCGTCGAGCCGTTGCCGAAACGAGCCGAGGACCGGCCATGCTCTCCAAAACGATCCGGAGCTTCTCGTCCTCAGACCAGCGTCGCCGACGTCCGGCCTCGACGATCTCAAGCCGCCCCAAGGTACTGTGCGTATGACTGTCCATACGCACTGCTCTCAACCATGAACCGTCGCCGCAAGGCGGCTCTCATCGGAAGCTTACGATCATTCGGGCTTCGAGCAGGTCGAGCTTGGCTCGTCCGTACATCTGGCGCTTGATCAGCTTCAGGCGGGTGATCTGGCCCTCCGTCTGCTCGTTCGACCACGGGAGTATGATGGCGGCCGCGACAGCCTGACGGTCCTTTCGGATGCCGTTGGCGAAGGATGCGACCAGGCTGGGAGCGGCATCGGAGATCCAGCCGGCAGGAGGGCGCGAACCTGGCGGCGTTCGAGGTCGCAGACGATCGACCCGTAGCGATGGTTCCGACGGAACGCCCAATCGTCTACGCCGACGATCCGCGGCGGCTCCTCCGGCCGGCAGGCGTGGCGCCTCACAACCCGCAGCAGCGTGTCGTTGCTGACCGGCAGCCTCAGCCGCTCGGCAAGGCTCGCGCCCGGCCGACCGCCGAGAGCCAGGCCAAGGTGGTGGACGATGCACTCCAGACGCGCCGTTCTCCTCGTGTGCCAACCGGCACGGTCGAGCAGCAGCACGGCATGAGCTCCCTTGGCGACATGCAGGGCGATCTCATCGAGATGGAGTTGCATCGCCTCGGTGTCGGCGAAGGGCAGCGCAAGCCCCCCGCCGACGCCCCTCGGGCGCTGGAGCTTCGTCCGCTCCGAGTTCAGCCTTGCGGGCGTCAGGCCAAGTATCCCATCTCAGGAACATCACCTTCCACGAGAAGTTCGGCTGCGGTTGCTCTCCGAATTGTATCAATGGTTACGTCAGGACCACGCTCCCGCAAGACGAGGCCCTCGGGCGTCGGCTCGATAACGGCCATCTCGGTGACAATCAAAGTCACCGGTCGGAGCGATGTGCAGGGAAGTGTGAGCTCCCGCACGATCTTTGGCTCGGCTTTCTGCGTATGCGTCATGGCTACGATGACGCGGCGTGCACCGCTCACGAGATCCATGGCTCCACCCATACCTGGGATCACCTTGCTCGGCACCATCCAATTGGCGAGGCAACCTCGCATGTCGACTTGAAGCCCACCCAGCACCGTCATATCGAGATGCCCTCCGCGAATAAGACCGAAAGACATCGCGGAATCGAAGGCTGCGGCACCAGGTAACGCCGAAACGAATGAACCTCCCGCATCGGTCAAATGAATGTCCTCCATCCCTTCCGGAGGACGTTCGCCGAAGCCGATGATGCCATTTTCCGATTGAAAATAGACACTAAGATTTGGCGGCACGAATCGTGCCACCATCGTCGGGAGACCAATGCCGAGATTCACCAGTGTGTTGTCGCGCAACTCCTGGGCCACACGCCTGGCAATGGTTTCGCGAGGATCCATTGCTGCTGTCCTCAAGCCGCGTACGGGCGTTCGATCAGGTGGTCGATCAACACACCTGGCGTATGAATAACATCGGGCGGGAGTACACCGAGCGGAACGATCTCGTTGGGTTCGGCGATGACAGTATCCGCTGCCATGGCCATCAGGGGATTGAAATTTCTCGCCGTCAGCGAATAGACGAGGTTGCCTCCGTAATCCGCGCTTCGAGCGGCCACGAGGGCGAATTCGGCCTTAAGTGCCGGCTCCACGAGATATTCGCGTCCGTCGAGTCGTACGATCTGACGATCGCCGGCCGCCAATGTTCCCAGCCCGGTCGCAGTCAAGACCCCTCCCAATCCGCTGCCGCCGGCCCGTATCCGCTCCGCCAGCGTTCCTTGCGGCACGAGTTCCACCTCCAGTTCGCCGGCGATCATGAGCCGCTGGGTCTCCGGATTCGTCCCGATATGTGATGTGATGACCTTCGCCACGCTGCCGGCCGCAATCAGCTTGCCGACCCCGACCCCCGGCCGCGCCGTGTCATTAGCGATCACCGTCAATCGGCGCGCCCCTCTCGCCACGAGGGCATCAATGATCCGATGAGGAGAGCCGACGCCCATGAAGCCGCCGATCATGACGACGGCACCATCCGGCACATGCTCTGCGGCGGTTGCGGGCGATAGGCTGTTTCGCATCTGAGTTTACACTCTCCCCGGAAGCCTCCAGCGTCACGCCGTCCCCGCAAAAGCGCGCGCCGTAGCGAGCTATGTTTACAAGTATTCCACGTTTGCATCGACGCTAATCGTTTGTCCTGTAATATTACGGGCCGCAGGACTCGATAGGAACAAGGCGACCGCCGCGATGTCTGTCTCGGAGACCATTCGACGAAGGGATATTTTGCTTAGGTAGGTCTGCTTCATCTCGTCGAACCCGACACCAAGCGCATCTGCCCGAGCTTCGATAACCCGATTCATCCGCGGCCCTTCGACCGGACCCGGCAGGATCGCATTGATCCTGACATTCTCGGGTCCGAGTTCGATCGCCAGCGACTTCACCAAGCCGGCAGTCGCCCATTTCGTGGAGGCGTAAGCCGTCCGGAACGGATATCCGAGCCGTCCGGCGACGGACGACATGGTCAGGATGCTGGGTGATTTCGATGCCTTCAATACCGGGATGGCGCGGCGGAGAAAGTAAAACTGACTGTTCAAGTTCGTCGTGATGGTGCGCTCCCACTCGCCCGGATCCAGATCTTCTATTCGTCCGGTCGGTCCCGCGATGCCCGCATTGTTGACGAGAACATCGAGACCTCCGAGTGCTGTGGCGGCGGCATCGACGATGCGCGTCGCCTCATCCTCCTTGCCGACGTCGGCAACCCCTGCCACTATACCAGTGGTGCTGATGGTCTCGACTGCGGCCGGATCGATGTCGCACACATATACATGGGCTTGGGCTTCCTGAAAGGCCTTCGCAATCGCCGCGCCGATGCCGGCTGCGCCTCCCGTCACGAGAACCTTCAATCCGGATGTCGGCCTTAGCAGATCAACGATGCTCATGGCGTTCTATGCCTCCGTGGTTGACGCACCGCCTTGCTGGGCCCCCGCCATGCGAGGCTGGGAGGTGCCCGGCTGGTATGCCTTGGCGAGAAAGGGGATGAGGAGCAGTCCCATGAGACCGGTGACCAATATGATGCTGAAGCCGGCTGCGCTGTTTCCTGTCCCCTTTTCGACTAGGCCGAACAGGTAGGGACCTACGAAGCCGCCAATCAGGCCCACCGTGTTGATGAATGCAAGCCCCGCTGCCGCCTCGAGACCGTGCAAACGCCTCATGGCGATGGACCAGTAGCTCGGCAGGATGCCTCCACCGAAGAACGCTGTGGCGCCGATCAGCATGAGCCTGACCGGAGGTGTCGATGCGGCAATGAACAAGCCGGCGCTGACGATCAGTCCAACCGTGACAGCGGCCAGAAAGGCGAAGTCGCTGGAAAATCGAGCGTGAATGTGCGGCAGGATGAGCACGCCGAGAAGGAAGCCGATGCCGACGGAGCCCGAGAGCAGCCCGATCATGAATGGGCTCGACACGTCCATCTGCGTCACCATGGCAGGAACGAAGAAGTACAAGCCGACGAAGCCGACCTGATTGAAGAAGTAGAGCAATCCCATCAGGACGGTCGAAGGTCGCTTGAGGGCCGCCAGCCAGTCTGCGGCCGACGCGTGACCGTGTGCGTTGTCGGCGCCTTCGGCTGCACGGGCCTCAAGAGTACAGGCCTCAGGTTGCGACAACCACGAGGCTTCGGTGGGCCGGTCGGGGAAGCGGAAGAAGAGGCAGATTCCCATCAGGACGGTGGGCAGACCTTCCAGCAGGAACATCCATTGCCAGCCGTGCAGCCCACCGATTCCATCCATTTGCATCAGCGCTCCGCCGATCGCGTTGCCGATGACGAGGCCAAGGGCCGGTGCGATATAGATCCACCCCACGACAACAGTTCGATCCCTCTGAGCAAACCAAAGCGTGGTGACATACATCAGCGCCGGAAAGAGCCCGGCTTCCGCGATGCCGAGGAGAATGCGAAACGCGATGAAGGAATTGACGCCCTGGACGAACATCATCGCCGCAGAAATCAGTCCCCAGGTCACTGCGATCCGGGCAATCCATCGCCTCGGACCGAAGCGATAGGCCAGGAGGTTGCTCGGCACTTCGAGCAGCGCATAGGCCAGGTAGAAGATGCCGGCGCCGAGGCCATAAACCGCCGCGCTGATTCCCAGCTGCGACTCGAACGCCGACTTGGCCAACGCCACGTTCGTCCGATCAATGAATGACAAGAAGTAGATGAACACCATCATCGGAACCAGATGGCGAATCACCTTACGGGTGGCTTCCCTGTGGAGTTCGTCCGGGTTGTCGCAAGAGGCTTTCGCGTTCATGTGTATCCTCACTCTGCGCTTCGCGTGGCTGAATTCGTCAACTCTCCGAACACCTAGAATCGAACGTTGCGGGACCCCTTCAACTGAAGCATCTTTCGGGCATCATCGGGCGAAGCAATGTCGAGCGACAGTTCTTCCAAGATGCGACGGATCTTCTTGACCTGCTCGGCGCAGGATTTCGCCAGCTCGCCTCTGCCTAAGTAGAGGCTGTCCTCTAGGCCCACGCGAACGTTGCCTCCCATGATCGCGGCCATCGTCAGCAGCGGCATCTGATGCCGCCCCGCGCCGAGAACCGAAAAGCGATAATTCTCGCGTCCGAACAAGCGGTCCGCCGTGGTCCGCATAACGGTAAGGTTCTCGGGGTCCGGCCCCAGTCCGCCGAGAATGCCAAAAATAGCCTGAATAAAGAATGGCGGCTTGATCAGTCCTTCATTCACGAAGTACGCGAGATTATAAAGATGGCCTACATCATAGCATTCGAACTCGAACCTGGTTCCGCAATCGTCGCCTAACACCTTCATGATGTACTTGATATCTTTGAAGGTATTTCGGAAAATCAAATCCTCCATCCCCTCGATGTACGGTTTCTCCCATTGATATTTCCAATGCGTGATATGCCGCGCTGCCGTATGGATCGAGAAATTCATCGAACCCATATTCAACGAACACATTTCGGGCTCAAGCTGCAGGGGATAAGCCAGTCGCTCATCCATGGTCATCCTGGTGCTGCCTCCGGTCGTGATGTTGATCACGGCGTCGGTCTGCTCTCGGATCCGAGGGACGATCAGATCGAAGACCGCCGGGTCCGCGGTCGGGCTTCCATCCTCGGGATTGCGGGCGTGCAGGTGGAGGATTGCGGCACCGGCATGAGCGGCGTCGACGGCATTTGTGACGATATCATCCGGCGTGAGCGGCAGGTGATCCGACATCGACGGCGTATGCACCGATCCGGTGACTGCGCAACTGATGATGACCTTTTGCGGCGTCTTTGCCATTGTGGGTCGCTTTCCCCAGGAGGCTTTCTTGATCCGCCTCACAATCACGGTTGCGAGTTTGCCAAAAAAAAACAACATGCCTTCGCCTGGTCCGGCGAAGTCGAGCCCAATGTTACTTTCTTATATTGTCCGGTAGCGCCGACTGATCATCTCTTGAGGAGAATCATGCTCAGACGGGCCGACAAATCAGCCGTCGAAATATCGATGCTCCGTCCCTTTGACCTTGCTGTGGCACAGGTTAGCTGTCTACAAATGCGCCGCCAATATCCGCTTCGGACAAAGAAGGGTCTTCCGCGGACAGACGGGGATATACGATGCGAGCCACACATCCATTCACAAGCGGAAAGCTCTACGCTCCGTTCAAGATCGCAGCACTCATCGAGACCTTGACGGAACAGGGTATCCCGGCAGAGCATTCGCTTGCCGGGACGGGTCTGTCGCCCGAGCATATTCGCGACGCTGATACACGGACGTCGGTCCGGCAATACGTTCAAGTTTGCGAGAATGCGCTAAGGCTATCGACCGATTCCGAGACCCCGTTCATGACTGGACGACGGCTTCATCTTTTCGCTTATGGGATGTACGGATATGCATTGATGTCATGCACATCACTTAGAGACTATTTTAATTTTGGTGAAAAATACCACCTGCTGGCGGTTCCCATGCTATCAGTTCAGTGGAGAGAAGGGCCGGAGTTTGCGACTTGGTTGTTTCCCGACGAATTCACGTTCGCGCCATCGGCCGAGCTGAGACGGTTTCTCATCGAGCAGCAGTTCACACAGCACGTCACGCACTTGCAGGACGTTGCAGGAAAAGAACTATGGCCCGTCCGAGCGCAGTTCTCGTTTGAGAAGCCGTCGAGTTTTGATTTATACCATAAGTATCTTGGCTGCGATTGCGCCTTCGATGCCCGGTCATGTGAACTTCATTATGATAAGGATATTCTAGAACAGAAACCGCCCTTGGCGCACTTTATAACGTCGGCATTGTTTCAACAGACTTGCGAGAAATTGATTAGCCAAGCCAGTTCTCGTTCGGGGGTTGGAGGGGAGGTTTACCAACTTTTGATTCGATCTCCCGGCAAATTTGCCAACATGGATCAACTTGCGAAATCTATGAACTTGACGTCTCGAACACTCAGAAGATATTTGGCGGCGGAGGGCCTATCGTTTGCGGAAATCATTGATGATGTCCGGCGAACGTTATCTATTGAATATCTAAGAACGACGAATTTAAATGTTGAGGACATTAGTCTATTCGTCGGATTCGGCGATGTTGCCAATTTCAGGAGAGCTTTTAAGCGCTGGACCGGTTACACACCGGGGCATGTTCGTCGTACATTCGCAAATCGCAAACCGGCTCCCGATTTTGTCTCCCCTTTCCGGACGGCGTTGATTGTTGATAGATGACTTTTATGCCGAGGCGGTAAGGAATTTCACACCGTCGTTCCTCGATTGAGAGAGACGGACCTGGCTACGTACCGATATGAACCTGCCGCGAATCCTGCGGCCTGGTTGAGCGCGATGGATATGAAAACGACGATAGGGAGACCCTCTATCGTAGCAGGGATGCTTCTTATGATCTTTGACGCGGCCGCGGGATCAGATGGTGCTCTTTGAGAAGAATATCACGCTTCCGTCGACATCACATTCCCGCATACGCTGATGCTCTGACCAGAGATATGGCAACCGGCACGGCTCGACAAATAAATTGCCATTTCCGCGATCTCTTGCGGGGTAACGGTCGTGCGCATTGAAACGTTTTTGAGAAATGCGGCCCGCATCTGCTCGATCGTCAAGCCCAAGGCCTCCGCGCGTTCGCGAATGATGCGGTTGATACGCTCTCCCTCCACAAATCCGGGAAGAATTGCGTTGACGGAGATATTGCGTGGGCCCAGCTCCACCGCGAGCGATCGCGTCAGGCCGACGACACCAAATTTGGTCGTGCAATAAGGCAGCCGAAGGGACGCGCCGAGTCTTCCGGCAATCGATGAAATATTGACGATCGCGCCGCCCCCCGCCGCGCCGAGCGCCGGTACGGCTCGGCGCCTGACCCGGGGCCTTCCCTCGAGATTGACCGCCAGCGTCTGTCGCCAATCCGACAACGCGATGTCCTCGATGGCAGCCGTTGGGCCGGAAATGCCGGCGTTGTTGACCAGCACATCGAGCCCGCCTAGCGCGTCGAGCGCCGCTTTCATGAACCCGTCGACGTCGTTCTCGTTCGCGACATCGGCCTGATGTCCAACGATGCTCCCGCCCTGTCCCGAGAGCGCCTGTAAGGCTTCCGCCGAGACATCGCATACATGGACGCGCGCGCCACGTTCCGCAAAGGCCCGGGTGATCGCGAGGCCGATGCCGGCCGCTCCGGCAGTGACGACGACCCTCTTTGTGGGCCAATCCGTTATGATCATCGCTGCCCCCTTAACGTCAACGAAGCGGAACGGGCGGCGTGTTCCATTTGACGCGATTCCGAAGAATGCCCAGACGCTCGACCTCGAGCTCAATCACGTCGCCTTCCTTCAGCCAGGGGTATTTGTCCGTTCCAAAGGTTCCTGCCTGCTCGAGAATGCAACCGGTGCCGACAGTGCCCGATCCGATGATGTCGCCGGGAACGAGCGGAGAACTGCGAGACGCAAAAGCGATCGCTTCCGCGAAACTCCAGTAGATCGACGACCAGTTGCCCGAGCTGTATTCGACGCCGTTGACGCGAGCGACCATCTTCAGATCGAATCCCGTCTCCGTCCTGCGGTCGTCGAGTTCGTCGGGCGTCACCAGATAGGGGCCGATACTCGTCGCGCAGTCCTTTCCCTTGCCCGGACCGATCGGAAGACGGCGCATTTCCGAAGCCTGGAGATCGCGCGCGCTCCAGTCGTTGAAGATCGCATATCCCGCCACATGTTCGAGAGCGTCCCCTGGCGCGATGTCCATCCCGCCGCGTCCGATGACGGCACATACCTCCAGCTCGTAATCCATCTGCCGGGTATCGCCATGCACGCGCACGACGCTGTCGTTGCCGAACAGATTGTTGGGTGATGTGAAGTAGAACGTCGGCGCCTCGAACCAGTTGTCACTGAACGACGCGCCGATGTTTTTCATGGAGACACTTATGTGCTCATGGAACGATGCAAAATCACGGATCGAGGGAGGATTCGGAATTGGCGGGAGTAGACGAACCACATCCAGGTGATGGACCTCCCGCCGCGCGGTGATCAAATCCTCACCGATGGCCCGCAGGGATGCAGGCCCCTTCGCGATAAGATCGACCAGACACGCTCCCTTCGGCAGGGCGATCAGCGATCCGTCCTGCACGATTGCGACACGGCGTGTTCCGGGATCTGCCGGCGTTTCGAAGGTAGCCCATTTCATGGTAAGCCTCCGTCACTTTCCCTGCGCGTGGGCGCATCCCGATTTCGCAACCGGGAGAAAGGCCGATTCGGCGGGAGTAGTTGCTACGAGCTTGTACAAGTCCCATTCTCCCTTCGATTCCGCTGGTTTCTTGACTTCGAAAAGATGCATTGCGTGGATTTTCCGGCCGTTTCCCAGAACTGCTCCGACGCCGAAGGCATCGTCGTCTGTTGGCATCGACTTCATCTTGGCCAGGACGGCTTCGGTATCCTTTGTGCCAGCGGCTGCGACCGCTTTCAGATAATGAAGTGTTGCCGAATAGACCCCAGCCTGGAACATGGTGGGAACGCGGCCCTTATTGCGCTCGGAAAACCGTTTGGTGAAAGCCCGTGTTCTGTCGTTCAGATCCCAGTAAAAAGGTTCCGACAGCAGCAAGCCTTGTCCCGCCTCAAGCCCAAGCGCCTTGACGTCGGTGATCGCCATGATCATGGCGGCCATCTTCTTTCCGCTCTGCTGAAGGCCGAACTCCCAAGATTGCTTCATGGATTCTCGTGTTTGATCGGTCCCGTTGGCCAGCCCGATGACATCCGCTCCGGACGATTGCGCCTGCAGCAGGAAGGACGACATGTCGACGGCCAGGAACGGGGTGCGGACTGCACCAATAACCTTGCCGCCGGCGCTCTCGACGGCTTCTGTCGTGTCCTTCTGGAGTTGATGCCCGAAGGCATAGTCAACCGAAATCAGAAACCAGGTTTTACCGCCACGTCTGGTGATTTCAGTTCCGGTGCTATGAGCTAGCGACCATGTATCATACGTCCAGTTGAACGTATTCGGAGAACATCGTGCTCCAGTCAACTCCGACGAGCCGCCAGTCGATGTAATGAGAATCTTATTTCTTTCTTTAGTTAGGCTACTTACCGCAAACGCGATTGATGAAATGGGCACGTCCAGGATAACGTCGACGTTATCCTGATCGAACCAGCCGCGGGCGATGTTCAGACCCACGTCGGGTTTGTTCTGGTGGTCAGCTGCGACAACGTGGACATTGATCCCTTTTGAAGCAGCCTGAAAGTCCTCCACTGCCAGCTCTGCCGCAATCACCGATCCTTCACCGCTGCTATCTGCAACTATTCCAGATCGATCGTTGAGGATCCCAAGTTTGACCGATACGTCGGCAAGCGCAGGCGATCCGGCCAGCAGCGCCAGCGGTAGAGCCAGGGCTGAGATCGCCATTTTCACGGCGATTGTTTTTTTCACAGCTTCCTCCCTCGTTGTGAAGTATTGTAGATGGCGGTAATGTTTATTCACAGAACCTTCGTCGTCCGAGTGAAAGAGATGGCGGGATTCGACTAGGCTGTCTCGACGTCGCCAGGCCCACCATACGCGAGATATCCTCCGTCCACGGGGACCAATGCCCCCGTCACGTATGATGCAGCGTCTGAAAGAAGAAATGCGGCGACGTTCGCCACTTCTTCGGGCCGACCAAAGCGCCCCATGGGCGTCCGTCTCTCATAGCGCCCGTTGTCGAACCTGCCCTCGCGAACGAGATGTTCCATCATCGGGGTTGCAATCGCCCCTGGCGCCAATGCGTTCACACGAACCCCTTGGCCGGCCCATTCGCAGGCAAGCGTGCGTGTCAGCTGGGCAACAGCGGCTTTTGCCGGTCCATAGGCATGGCGACGCGGTATACCGACAATTCCGTTGACGGACGAAGTATTGACGATCGCGCCAGATCGGCGCTTGAGCATTCTGCGGCCTACCGCTCGGTCTATCAAGAATGTTCCGCGCAGATTTATATCGACGATCCGCTGCCAAGTTTCCAATGCGAGATCGACGGCGGGAGAGACGACGTCACTAACCCCGGCGGAGTGGAAAAGGCCGTCGAGACGACCCATACTTCTTTCGGCCTCGACGGCGACTGCCTCGCAATCTCGCTCCAGCGTCACATCCGCTTGGACGAAACCAATTGCTCCAATCGACTCGCTGGCGGAGCGAAGCTCGTCTTGTTTTAAGTCTATTAAAAAGACTTTGGCACCGAATTCAGTGAAACGATGCGCTGCTGCAAGACCGATACCGCTCGCGCCCCCCGTGACGAGAATTCGCTTGTCGGCAAGATCGAACATCGTTTCATCCCTAATGCTGCCACGTGGCGCAGCGCATTTTGAAAAAAATTACGTTGCTGAGACCTCAGCTACAAGGTCCAAGAGGGTCAAATTGAGGGTGCCTAGCGGACAATTGTCCGCCTAAACACAGATCAAACGATCGTCGCCAAACGACAAACTTCATGCACCCGTTAGCCCGCATTTCTCACGAGGGCGGGCGCTGAGCGCCCGCTTGGGTGAGGGGCGGTCGTGGTTTCGGGGAGGCAAGGGTGTTCGGCCGCGGGTGCGGCACGATGTGGGTCGGTGCTGATCTCCTTGGTGGCGGACGGGGCGGATGGCCGCTTTCAGGCGGCGGCGTTGCGCAATCGGGCGTGGGCGAGGGCCCATTCGGCTTGCCATGGGCAACCCGACGCCATGGCGATCCGGATGCGGCGGACGGAGATCGTGAGGAGAGCGCCGATCTTGAGGAGCTTGAGCCGGATCGTGCCGGCGGTGGCCTCGGCGAATGGGGAGTGGGCGAGGCCGATGCGGCGGAGCGCACAGACGAGCACATAGGCCATGGAGGCGAACCACAGGCGGAGCTGATTGGCCCGCAGGGTGGCGGCCGAGGTGCGGTCGCAGAAGAGATCGCCCCGGCACTCCTTGATCCGGTTCTCCATATCGCCCCGCGCGCAATAGACCTCTTCGTAGAGGTGCCGGGCCGTCGTCTCGGTGGGCTTCAGCGAGGTCACGACAAACCGCGGGTTCGCCTTGCCGCCGGTCCATTCCTCCTTGGCGATCACGCGTCGCGGGCGCGACCAGCTGTCGAGCGTCGACCAGCGGAAGTCCCGGAAGCGCCGGGCCGGCTTGTGCGTCCGGCGCGATTCCTCCTCCGCCTGCGCCAGCTCGGCCGCGACCTCCTCGACCAGGCGCGCGTTGCGGGCGAGGCCGAACACGAAGTCGACGCGGTGCGTCTCGCACCAGGTCATCAGCGCCTCGCGGCAGAAGCCGGAATCGGCCCGCAGCAGGATGCGCACGCGCGGCCAGCGGGCGCGGATCTGCGAGACGAGGCCTGCGACCTCCTCCACCGCGCCGGCCGAGGCGTCGATGTTGGAGCGCCGCAGCTTGGCGGCCACAGAAGATGAAGAGCGGCAGATAGCAATAGGCGTCGTAGTAGCCGTGGAAGAAGCGGCCTTCCTGATGCCCGTGGAGCGGGTCGTCCGTGGCGTCGAGATCCAGGATGACCTGCCGGGGGGCCGGGCATGCGCGTCCAGGAACACCTCCGCGAACACCCTCTGGATCGCCGCTCCGTCATGCCCGACACGGTGATAGCTGCCGATGAGACTTCGCCAAGCGTCGCAGGCGGCATCGATGATGTCGATCGCGAGCCGAGCGACATCGCGGAAGCGCGCACGGTGCGGCTTGGCGAGAAGATCGCAGCCTGCGCGAGCAGATGCAGGTTCTCCAGGCGATGGGCCGGCGGGTCGAGGCCGCACCCGATCGTCAGGTCTCGCTGACCGATCCCGACGCGCGCTCCATGGCCACGAGCGGCAAGGGCACCGGCATGGTCGGCTACAACGTCCAGGCCGCCGTGGATGCCGAGCACCACCTGATCGTGGCGCACGCGGTGACCAACGTCGCAGCGACCGGGCGCAACTCGCGCTGATGAGGCTCTCGGCGCGGGAGGCGACCGGATGTGCCACGCTCACCGTGCTGGCCGACCGGGACTACCTCAACGGTGAGCAGGTGCTGGCCTGCGAGGGCACCGGCGTGCTGACGTGCGTCCCCCAAGACCCTGACAATACGAAGCGGATGATCCAGATCTTCGGCGTCGGTCCGCTGCTTACGGCGATCCGGACGTGAGACCCGCGACTTCCATCCGAGACGCTACTCCGCGCGTCCGCCCAAACCCTGAACGATCCTCGTTCTCACACAGCCTCGGTCAACTCCGGCCCTGAGCGCGCTCTCGTGTGGCGCTCTTTCTCCCTGCGACCTTCGGTCGTCCGGGCTGTGGCGCTGAACGGCCGCGGCGTCGGCGGAAGCGGCTCGACTACCGTCGCGAACGGAGCGTCAGTGTCCTCGTCGAACACGGGAGCACGGCATGGCTGAGGGGTTGAGCATCACGACGGGCCTTCGGGAGTTGAGCACGCGACTGGCGGATGCATCTGCGATCCTGAAGGCGGCGGTCGTCTGCGCCGAGAGCGGATCCGAACGGCAGGCCCTACGGATCGCGATGGATATCGACGAGGTGCTGCACGAGGCCCAGACCCTTCACGGCGCCATCTGCCTCATCGGCCGCATGCAGCGGCAGGGAGAGACGCGCCCCACCTGACCGGTGATCGAGCTCAGCCGTCCAGCCCCGCCGGCCTTCGGGCCGATGGCGGGGCCGGGTCAGTGGCAGGCCGGAGATGGATCCGGCCCCCGCTGACGGAGCCACATCATGTCGATCACCCTGTCGAAGACCGAGACCCGCATCCTGACCGAAGCCGCCGGTCGCGGCGGTGCCCTGCAGCTTCTTGAGACCATGAAGCCGATCACCCGCCAGCGGATGCTCGGGCGCTTCGAGGCCGAGGGCCTCATTACGGTGGGAGGCAAGGATGGGACGGACCCTCACCTGACCCCGGCCGGATACCGCGCGCTCGGGCTCCCGGTTCCCCGGAAGGCAAAGGCCACGACGTCACCCACAGGCTCGAAGGACGGATGGGCTTGCTCTCGCCCCGCGACCAAAAGCGCGCTGATCACGGCGATGCTGGCTCGGGACGAGGGAGCGAGCCTGGACGAACTGATCGCGGCGACCGGCTGGCTGCCCCATACGACCCGCGCCGCCCTGTCCCGCCTGCGATCATCCGGACAGGTTCTGGCCAAGAGCAAGCGGGAGGACGGCCGGACGGCCTACCGGATCGAGACGGGCATGGCGGCCTGATCATGCGACCGACGGCAGAGACCGATCCGGAAGCCGCGG
>OEIU01001584.1_pt1 | contig 14248 bp, 13 predicted proteins | sample 1539221 | NCBI WGS metagenome assembly OEIU01 (sample SAMN03792071, study PRJEB22550) | activated sludge metagenome | feature: wastewater treatment plant; material: activated sludge; isolation source: Wastewater treatment plant of a petroleum refinery complex | place: Argentina: Zarate | collected...
CGTCTCGAAAAGGTGGACAAGCGGGTCCTTGCCGAAGCGGCGGCGGTCGGCTTCCGTATCGGCGGGGCTGTAGGACTGATGGATGTTGAGCGTCACGCCGGCGCTGTCGGCGCAGGCCTTCGCTTCCATCATCAGTTCCTCGCTGGCCGTGCCGAGGCCCAACACCGCGACATGCCCCGTCACCAGCGCGTCGGGATCGGCGTTGCGTTTCAGTTCCGTGCCGAGAACAGCCAGCGCCTCGGCGCGTGTCTTCGGCGCACGGCGAAGTTCGGTGTGCAGACGCGCCTGCGCGGCACAGGTGGCGCAACCATCGCCGGCTTCCTTGCCCTGCGCAAAACCCTGCGGCTGGTCCCAGATGAAGGCATCTCCGATGACGGCGCGCACGCCGACCTGTTTCGCCGCGCGCGCCGCCATCTCGGGTGTCAGCACGGTGCCTGCTTCCATGAAGCAGGTGGTGCCGTTCCTCACCATCTCCATGCAGGCGAGCAGCACGGACAGATATTCGTCCTCGTCGGTGACGTTGTTGTAGAAATGGCCCTCGAACGTGTCGAAGGCGTCGCTCTCCACGAGATGGTCGGGCAGTGCTCCTCGATACAGGTGGAACGAGGCGTGGAGGTGGCATTCGATGAAGCCCGGATGCACCGGCGCTCCGTGTGCGTCGATGCTGTGCGCGGTCGAATAGCGCGCGCCGATTTCGGCGTCGTCGCCCACGGCGAGGATACGGCCCTTGCCGTCAACGGCGACTGCGCCGTGCTCGAAAATGGTGGCGGCATCGTCCATGGTGATGACGTAGCCGTTGCGGATCACCAGTTCCGCCTTTTCCCGTGGAGCGTTCATTCCTCGTCCTCCCGCAAAAGGGTGGCGGCGCTCTTCGCCCATTCGAGCGTCACGCGTTCGCCCGGTGCTAATCCTTCGATTTCCTCGTCGCGAAGCTCGGCCCAGAGGATCGCACCGGACGCCGGGCGCGCACCGACGCGGACGCTGTTCCCCTGATAGACAAGTTCCTCGACAACACCCATGACGCTCGATCCCGGCGTTGCGGCGTACTCGCCGCGCCTCAGGCGGATAGCTTCAGGCCGCAGCGACAATGCCGCACGCTGGCCCTCCCGCAACGGCGTTTCGGGCCTTGTCGCGAAGAAGACGCCGCTGTCGGCCTTCAGCAGGACGCGCTCTGCTTCCAATGCCGCGATCTCTCCGCGCAGGAGATTCGTCGCGCCGATGAAATCCGAAACGAAAATGGAATTTGGCCGCCGGTAGATGTCGCGCGGCGCGTCGTACTGGACGATCCGGCCCCGGTTCATGATGGCGATGCGATCCGACATTACCAGAGCCTCGGTCTGGTCATGGGTGACGAAGACGAAGGTCGCGCCGAGACGCTTCTGGATGGCGCGCAGTTCGAGCTGCATCTGCTGGCGCAGCTTCAGGTCGAGCGCCGAAAGCGGCTCGTCGAGCAGGAGCACGCGCGGCTCGGCGGCGAGCGCGCGGGCCAGCGCCACACGCTGCGCCTGCCCGCCGGAAAGCTGCGACGGCTCGCGCTCCCCGAAACCTTCGAGCCGCACCAGCGCCAGCATCTCGTCGACGCGGGCGCTTATGCGGGCGCGCTCCCAGCCTTTGAGCCGGAGCGCATAGCCGATGTTTTCGCGAACGGTCATATGCGGAAAGAGCGCGCCGCGCTGAAAGACAAGGTTGGTCGGCCGTCGTTCCGGCGGCCGACTGGTGACGTCGTCTCCATAGATGCGCACCGAGCCGGTCGTGGGCTGCTCGAAGCCGGCGATAATCCTGAGCAGCGTCGATTTCCCGCAGCCGCTGGCGCCCAGCAGCGATACGAACTCGCCTTCGGCCACACTGAAATCGACGCGTTCCAGGGCGGTCACCTGGCCGAACTGCTTGCGGACTCCGGCGATATCGACGGCAGCTGTGTTCACGAAGCCTTCTTCCGGTTGAGGATGTTGGAAGCGATGACGAGACAGGCGAGCAGCGCGAACAGCATGGTCGCGATGGCGTTGATGGACGGGTCGATGCCGCGCCGCATCAGGCCCCAGACCAGCACCGGCAGGCTCTGCTGATTGCCGATGTTGAACCAGGTCACGACGAACTCGTCCAGTGACAGGGCTGCGGCCAGCAACGCCGCGCCGATGACCGACGGGCGGATCAGCGGGAAGGTGATGTCACGGAACGCCCGCCACGGCGAAGCGCCGAGATCGCGCGCTGCCTCCAGCGTGCTGAAGTCGAAATTCTCGAGCCGCGCGTTCATGGTGAGCACCACGAAGGGCAGGCTGACGAGGATATGGCCGAAGGCGGTGTTGAGCAGACCCTGCGGCATGCCGAGCGCGCGGAAGAACACGGCGAGCGAGATGCCGATGACGAGCAGCGGCACGATCGCCGGCAGCAGGCTGGCAGACAGCAATGCGGCGCGCAAGCGAGGCTGCTTCAGCGCCACCAGCCCGAAGGCGAAGGCGCCGCCGAACAGGCCCGAAAATACCGCCGACACCAGAGCGAGGATCAGGCTGTTTGTAAGCGCCGTCGTCATCAACGGATTGGAGAATGCGTTGGCGTACCAGGAGAGCGTCAGCCCCTCGATCGGCATGCTGAGACGCGGCGAGGTGGTGACCGAGAAGAGCACGATCACCGCGATCGGAGCGTAGAGATAGGTGAGCACCAGCGCGACGAAGCCGGCTGGCACAAGCCGCTTCAGCCTCACCATCGCGTCACCCAGCGAATGAGCCGCACGACGGCGAGATAGGCGATGAGCATCACCGCGACGACGACGAAGGCCATGGCCGCGCCGAGCGGCCAGTTGGACCCGATGCCACGGAACTGGTCGGCGACGATGTTTCCGATCAGGAGGCTCTGCGAACCGCCGACGAGGCTCGGCGTGACGAAGTCACCGGCGGCCAGCAGAAAGGCGAAGGCGAAGGCGGTCCGCAGGCCCGGCATCGCCATCGGCACAAGCACGGTGCGCAGCACATGCAGGCGCCCTGCGCCGAGGTCGCGCGCCGCCTCCAGATGATCGCGCGGCACGTTGAGCAGGGCCGAGTAAAGCGGCAGAACGGCCAGTGGCAGCAAGAGGCCGCTGAGCGTGATCACCACCGCTATATTGCTGTAGATGAGGAACTCCAGCGGTTCATCGATGACGCCGAGCCACATCAGCGTGGAATTCAGCAACCCCTGTTTGCCGAGGATGGTGCGCCAGGCATAGATGCGCACCAGATAGCCGCTGAACAGGGAGAGCAGGACGATCTGCAGGATCAATTGCCCCCGCCGCTCGAAGACGAAGCGCATGCAGCAGGCGAGCGCGAAGGCCGCCGGCACCACGATCAGCGGGGTGACGAAAGCCACGCCGATGGTGCGCAGCATCAGCGCCTGATAGAGCGGCGAGGTGAAGATCTTCACGTAGTTGGCAAACGTGAAGCCGGGGATGAGCGTAAAGCCTTTCGCCGTCCAGAAACTGATGACGAAGAGACAGAGCATCGGCACGGCGAAGAAGACGACGTAGAACGCGCCCGCCGGGAGCAGCGGCCCCAGCGAGCGGCGAGCGCCGCCCATCGATGCAGTCGTTGCATCCGCCATGATCGTCAGCCGAAACCTCGTTCGAAGCGGGCCGCCGCGTCTTTGGAAGAGCGGCGGCCTGAAAGCGTCACGACGCCTTGAAGGTCTGCCAGGTTTCCACCCAGGCAGGCGCGCCGACGACGTCGCCGTCCGGCTCCTGCGGCGGGACGACGATCTGGGTGCCAAGGATGCCGCCGCCGGGCTGGCGCACATTGTCATAGGGGAACATGTTGCGGATGTCCTCCTTCATCAGGTCGTACGCAGCTTCCACCGTGCAGCCCGAGGCGAGTTCGGCGGCGAGCGCCGCATTCGACTCCGGCTTTGTCATGAAATCGATGAAGGCGTAGGCATTGTCGATGTTGGGCGCATCGACCGCGATGGCGTAAGCGTCCGACCAGAAGAAGGTTCCGTCGACGGACGGTGAGCCGACTACCAGTTCCACGCCCTTTTCCTTGGCGATCATCACCTGATAGGCCCAGCCGCCGATGCCGATGGAAGCATCGCCGCGCACCAGCACGTCGGCCATGTCGCCATGCGAGGAACCCACGGTGACGACGTTGGGCTTCACCTTGAGCATCGCGTCCAGAACCTGCTGGAGTTGGTCCGCGGTGAGGCGGTTGGGCTCCGGCATGTCGAGCGATTTCGCCCACAGCCAGATATTGCCGAACGGATCGTCGAGGAGAACCAGCTCGCCCTTGTACTTCGGATCGGCGAAGTCGGTATACTTTGCCGGCATCGCGTCCCACTTCTTCGGGTTGAAGACGCAGGGCTCGTCGCCCCAGATGATTGGGATGCCGTAGGTCTTGCCGTCCTTGACCAGCCACGGCGCGTCCTTGAAGGCAGGCCAGAGACCGGCGGCGGTCGGAATGCGGCTGAGGTCGAGCGGGTGGAAGAGTTCGGTGTTAGACTTCAGGATTGCGGTCTGGAAATCCTTGTTGGGCGTCAGGATGTCCATCGCGCCGCGCCCGCCTGTGTTGAAGCGCGTCAGCGCCTCGTCGGCCGCCGACTGGAAGGAGGCGTTCATCTTGATGTTGTTGGATTCCAGGAACGACTTGGCGACGTTGCCGCCATGCTCGCCGTCCCAGCCGAGAAAATTCAACTCGCCGCCGAGCTTGGCCTGCGCCGAGGCTTCGCCCGGGAGCCCGAGCACGGTGAGCGCCGAAAGTCCGGCTGCCCCCTGCAGAAGGCGGCGACGGCTGACGTCGGCGTTGAGCTTGGTGTCGAGAAACATGCGCAATCTGTCGTCCACGATCGTTCTCCTCTCGGGCCTGTCGGGCAGCCCGCTGCGTTTATCGTTCCCCTGCACCGGCCAACGCCGGCAGCGATTGTGATTAGGGATCGTTTCGTATATGAAGTCAAGTATCACTGATGAAACTACAAGTAAGGCAGTCGGAATGGATCAGCCCGCCGTCGAAGACCGTGCCGGCTACTCGGCGCCCGCGCTCGAAAAAGGCCTCGACATCCTCGAACTGCTGGCCGCCGAGGGCGAGCCGATGAGTGCCCGCCAGATCGGGGAGAGGCTCGGACGGTCGAAGAGCGAGATCTTCCGCATGGTCTATGTGCTGGTGGAACGCGGTTATCTGCACCGCGACGCCGCGACGGACCAATTGGCGTTAAGCAACAGGCTGTTCGAACTCGGCATGCGCACGCCGCGCTCGCGCACGCTGGTGGAGGTGGCGCTGCCGGTGATGGAACGGCTCAGCAAGTCCGTCGGCCACGCCAGCCATCTTGTCGTGGTCGCCCGCGGGGAAACGGTGGTGATCGCCAATGCCGCGCCACAGGCGGAATTCAATTTCTCGCTGCAGCTCGGCTATGGCAACGCCGCGATCGAGGCGTTGTCCGGCCAGACCATCATCGCCTTCCAACCGCCGCAGCAGCGCCGGGCCATGATCGAGGAAGGGTTGAAACTCGCCGACGGCAAGCAATTGCCGGACGATCTCGAAGGCCAGCTCGACAGGATCGCCTCAGGCGGGTCGATCGTCGCGCCGAGCCATTTCCTCGTCGGCGTCATCGACATATGCGCACCGGTCCTGGATCGAGGCGGCAGGGCTGTCGCCAGCATCGTCGTGCCGTGCCTGCAGCAGATCGGCCGCCATGAGGATTTCGGGGCAGTCCGCGATCACGTCGTGGCAGCCTGCCGCGAAATCTCCGACGCGTTGCTGGTATGAACGGCTTGCGATCCCGCTGGACTGCTTCAATGTTTGGATGACATGCCGGCGCGAAGCAGCATGCCGAACAGGTCGCGCGGCTCGTCGGGATCGGCCAGCATGTCGAGTTCCTGATAGAGGCCTGTCTTCAGCAACTGATCGCGCACGTAGCACAGCGCCGAGAAATCCTCGACGGCGAAACCGACGGAATCGAACAAGGTGATCTGCCCCGTGCTGTGGCGTCCCGGCGCGCTGCCCGCGATCACCTGCCAGAGCTCGGTCACCGGATAATCCTGAGGCAGCTGCTGTATCTCGCCTTCGATGCGCGTCTGCGGCGGATATTCGACGAAGATGTCGGAACGCATGAGGATGTCGCAGTGGAGTTCGGTCTTGCCGGGACAGTCGCCACCGACGGCATTTATATGGACGCCGGAGCCGACCATGTTGTCGGTGAGGATGGTGGCGTATTGCTTGTCGGCCGTCACGGTCGTGATGATGTCCACGCCTTCGACCGCCTCCTGCGTCGATCTGCAGACGGTCATGTCGAAGCCGAGGCCGGAAAGATTTCGGACGCATTTCTTGCTGGCCGAACCGTCTATGTCATAGAGACGGATGCGATTCACGCCGAGCAGCGCCTTGAAAGCCAGCGCCTGGAATTCGGCCTGCGCGCCGTTGCCGATGATCGCCATCGTATCCGCGCCCGGCCGGGCGAGGTGCTTCGCCGCGACGGCGGAGGTCGCGGCGGTGCGCAATGCCGTGAGGATCGTCATTTCCGACAGCAGCGCCGGATAACCGGTATGAACGTCCGCCAGCATGCCGAAAGCGGTGACGGTCTGGCGGCCGTCGCGCGTGTTCTTCGGATGACCGTTGACATATTTGAAGCCGTAGACGTTGCCGTCGCTCGTCGGCATCAGCTCGATGACGCCTTCGGCACTGTGCGAGGCGATGCGCGGCGTCTTGTCGAATGCGGGCCAGCGGCGGAAGTCGGCCTCGATGTAGCCGGCGAGTTCGCGCAGGAAGCGCTCGACGCCGACCTGCAACACCAGTTGCATCATGTGGTCGACGCTGACGAAAGGCACGACGTTCAGATTTGCGATCATGCGCGTTGCTCTCCGTCGGAAGGATCGATCGTCCGATGCGCATTGTGCCGGCGCATCATCCCGGCAAGCCGCGGATCGTCGCTTTCGAGAGTATCGATGGCCGCGGCGGTGTCGTAGATCCGTTCGTCCTGTCCCATCTTGAATTTCGCTTCGAGCCGGTTGATCGGCATGTCGAAGCCGAGAATGTGCGGCATGCGCCGCTCCATGCCGCCCGGCCCAAGCTCCCGCATTCGCCAGCGGTCGGGCCGATCCTTCTCCAGCACGTCCACGAGTTGCAGCAGATGACGCGCCGTCATCTGATCGTTCAGGGTCACCGGTTTGCCGTGGCAGTGGACGACGGCGAAGTTCCACGTCGGCGCGCTGTCGCGAACGGGGTTGCGCGGATACCACGAGGAGGAGATATAGCCGTGCGGGCCGTGGAAGACGGCGACCGTTTCCCGGCCTTCCGCGATCAGGATGCTGTGCGGGTTGGCCCGGGCGAGATGGGAGACGAGCGTTCCGTTCTCGCCGCGTGCGCGATCCAGCGTGAAAGGCAGGTGCGAGACGACCAGGCCGGCCGGGCCGTTCGTCACCACCGTGGCGAAGGCTGCGCTCTCGATCAGGTCAAGAACCTCGTCGCGCGAGAGCGGCGCGAATTCCGGCTTGGAATACATGATCAGCTTCTCTGGACGCGTACCGCCGGTATCAGCCCCTGCGGCCGTATCAGCAGCACCGCAATCACCCCGGACAGAACGATGGCGTCGCGATAGGGCGCGGCCGCCGCCGGCAATGTGGCCTGCAGAAGCACCTCGACGATACCCAGCAGGAAGCCCCCCGCCACCGCGCCCGGCAGACTGCCGAGCCCGCCGACCACCGCGGCGATGAAGGCTTTCAGCACCGGCGTGAAACCCATCAGCGGATCGACGGGGGCACGCTGCGCCCCCCCCACCATCGCCGCCAGTCCCGCCAGCAGGCCGGACAGAAGAAAGGCTGTGGCAATGATGCGGCTCGCCGGGATGCCCATCAGGCGCACGACGTCGAAATCCTCGGCCGCCGCGCGCATCGCCGTACCGGTGACGGTGCGGCGCAGGAAGATTTCCAGCGCCACCAGCGCCAGAACCGATACCGCTATGGATATGGACGGGCCGATACCGATGGTGAAGTCGCCGAGTGAGAAAGCACCGGTCATCCAGCCCGGCATGGCGACTGCCTGCGGCCGCGCCGACACACCGTTCTGGAAGACGACCTTGAGCAGGCTGGAGACGGCGAAACTGGTCAGCAGCAGGCTGGTGACGCTCGCCCCGCGCATCGGCCGAAAGGCCACGCGCTCCATGGCGACCGCCGCAAGCGCGCCGCAGGCCACCGCGACCAACACGGCGGCGGGGAACGGAAACCCAAAGAAGATGGCGGCGAGCAGGGCGTAGCCCGACACGGTCATCAACTCGCCATGCGCGAAATTGATCAGTCCGACGATGGAGAAGACGATCGCCAGTCCGAGCGCCAGAAGCGCATAGACGCCGCCGAGGCTGACCGCGTTGATGATCTGCTGCGCAATCATTTGCTAGGCCCCCAGATATGCCCGGCGCACCAAGTCGGAACTCGCCAGTTCCTTCGCCGTGCCGGAAAGCGCGACCTCGCCATTGGCGAGCACCGTCGCCCGGTCGGCGATCTCCAGCGCCAGCGCGACGTTCTGTTCGACGAGAAGCACGGTCAGCCCGTTGCGGCGCAGCTCGGAGATCAGGTCGAAGACCGTGTCGATGATCTGCGGCGCCAAACCGAGCGACGGCTCGTCGAGCAGGATCAGCTTCGGCTTCGACATCAGGGCGCGCGCTATGGCGAGCATCTGCTGCTCTCCGCCCGAAAGATTGCCGCCCTTGATCTGATGATAGCGGCGCAGGATCGGGAAGAGGTCGAGCATCTCCTCTTCCCGGGTTCTGGCGTCCGCCGCCGTCAGATGGACGGCCCCGCCCAGCCGCAAATTCTCGGCCACGGTCAGGCTGGAAAAGATGCGCCGTCCTTCAGGCACCAGGGCGACGCCGAGACGGGCGATCGCCTCGGGCGCGCGTCCGGTGACGTCGGCGCCGTCGAGCATGACCTTGCCGCCGGCGGCCGGCACCAGCCCGGCGATGACGCCGAGCGTCGAACTCTTGCCGGCGCCGTTCGCGCCGACGAGGGCTATGATCTCGCCACGGCCGACGGCGAGGTCGACGCGGCGTACCGCCTCGACCTCGCCATAACGTATCCGAAGGGCCTCGACGCTCAGCATCAGTTTGCTCGATGCCGGATCACGGGGCCGGAACGTCTTCGGCCGCCGGAACGAGCGTCTCGATGTGCTTCTGCTCGCCGCCCTCATAACGCATCAGCGCGACGGGACGCAGCGGCATGCGGTCGGTGCCGGCATAGGTGATCTTGCCCGTGATGCCGTCGAAATCCTTGAGGTTGGCGATGGCGTCGCGAATGGCCTTGGGATCGTCCGAGCCCGCCGTCGTCATCGCGGCATCGAGGATCAGGCCGATCTCGTAGCCGTTGACCTCGTAGGTCGATTCCGGCTTGTGGCCGGCATATTTCTCGAAGGCCGCGTCGAAGGCCTCGAGCTTCGAGCCCGGCTCGGCATAGCCGGCGGCCGTGTAGACCACGCCGTCGACGAGACTGCCCAGCGCCTTGATGGTGGGCGTGCCGATGGCGTCCGCGCCATAGACCGGAATGTCAACACCGGCGGCGCGCAGCTGCTGGATGAAAGCGGGGAAGTCCGGCTCATACGCCGCCGTCATGATGAGATCAGGCTTTTCCGCCAGACCCTTGATGTTAGTGACCTCGGCCGAGAAGTCGGGCTGACCCATGGTGAAGGTACCACGGCCGACCACCTTGCCGCCCTTCTTTTCGAACACCTTGCCGAAATATTCGGGCAGGTTGGCGGTGTAGGTCGCGTCGGGCGACGTCAGCAGATAGACGGTCTTCTTGCCCTCGGAGATGGCGAAGTCTGCCACCGCGGTCGCCTGCACGTTGTCGGCGGGATAGGTGCCGAACATTACGTCGCCGACAGCCTGGGTCAGCACCGGAGCCGAGCCGCACAGCGTCAGCGTGGGGATGCCGAGCGGCTGGGTGAGTTGGCCCGCCGAGATCGAGGGATCGGCGTCGCACGGTGTGATCATAATTTTGGCGCCGGCGTCGATCAGTTCCTGCGCCACGGTCGCGGTCTGCGCCGTGTCCGAGCGGGTGTCCTTGATGATCAGGTTGACCTTGTACTTGCCGCCAAGGCCGCCCTTGGCGTTCAGCTCGTCGATCGCCATGCGGAAACCGGCCAGAGCCGGCTGGTCGTAGGGCGCGAGGCCGCCGGTCTGTGCGGTGGCGGCGCCGATGATGATCTCCTCGGCGAAGACGCCATTCGACGCGGCGGTCGCTGTGGCGAAGACGGCGGCGGCGAGCGCCAGACTGTGAAGACGGTATCTGCTCGGCATGTCGGTTCTCCTTCTGGATCGGTCTTGGCTGTTATTGGTTCACGGCTTCGGTTCTGGCGCGCGCGGTGCGGCTGCCCAGATAGGCTGCGATGACGTCGGGATTGCTCTGCACCTCGGCCGGCGTGCCATCGGCGATGACCCGGCCGCGATCGATGACGACGACGCGCTCGCAGAGATTCATCACCAGGCGCATGTCGTGCTCGATGAGGATGACTCCGATCCGCCGCTCGGATCGGACGGCGGACAGGATCGCGATCAGTTCAGCCGTCTCGACAGCGTTCATTCCGGCGGCCGGCTCGTCCAGCAACAGATAACGAGGTCTGAGCGCCAGAGCGCGCGCTACTTCGAGGCGGCGGCGCTGGCCGTAGGCGAGGCTCGCGGCAGGACGGGCGGCAAACCTCTCAAGACCCATGCGCTGCAATTCGCGCATGGCCGCCGCTTCAGCATCCGCAAGGCTGGCCTCGACCTGCCGCGCGGCGACCACCACGTTCTCCATCACGGTCATGCGTGGAAAGACGCGGATGTTCTGGAAGGTGCGGGCGATGCCTGCGCGTGCGAAGGCAAAGGCCGACGGCCTTTGCACGGGCATGCCGATCGATACCGCGCCGGACGTCGGTTTCACATCGCCGGCGATCATGTTGAGCAGCGTCGTCTTGCCGGCGCCGTTCGGCCCGATGATACCGGTGATGGTGTCGGGATCGAAGGCCAGCGTCACCCCGTCGACCGCGACAACGCCCGCATAGCGGCGCGACAGGTCCTCGGTCGCGATACGGCCCGCATCCTTCTGCGTGGGTGGTTCGGAAAGCGCGGCGGAAGGCTCGCTGTCCCGGCGGCGCAGCAGATTGAGCTCACGATCGCCGAAGAGACCGGTAGGGCGACGCCAGATGACGAGGATCATGGCGACGGCGAGCACGCCCTGCGTCAGGCCGAAGAGCACGGGCAGTTGCAGGCCTAAGAATTCGCCGCCTCCCTCGAAGCGGCGGACGACCTCGATGATCGCGATCGTCACGGCGACGCCGGCAAAGGCGCCGAGCGAGGAATTCATGCCGCCGACGATCAGCATGGCGAGCATGGTGAAGCCGAGATCGAAATAGAAGTCCTTCGGCGAAAAGGCGCCGAGGAACTGCGCCATCATAGCGCCCGCCGCCATGGTCGCCACCGCGCCCAGCACCCAGGCGGCAAGACGCGCGGTGCGGTGGTCGACGCCGACCGCTGCCGCGCCGCGCTCGTCGTCGGAGGCAGCACGCGACGCGAGGCCGAACGACGTCTCGCGAAACAGCCGCGCCGCACCCAGCGCCAGCGACGCGACGGCGATCGCGGTCCACAGCCCGACCTCGCGCGGCACGCCGTAGAAAGGCTGGCTGCCGCGCGTGATGCTGCGGCTGGCGACCAGCACCGTATAGATGATGATGAGCATGGCGAGCGTCGCGATGGCCATGCTCGATCCCGAAAGCCTAAGCAGGGGCGTGCCCGTGACGAGGCCGATCAGAAGCGCGAGTACCAGCACCACTGCCAGCGCCGCAAAGAAGGGCAGTTCGTAGCCGGCAAAAAATGGCGGCAGGTCCTTCAATGCCGTGCGCTGGAGCGCCGCTGGCATGGTCAGCAGCCCGACCGCATAGGCGCCCAGCCCGACAAAGGCGGCATGGCCGAAGGAGACAATGCCCGTATTGCCGGAAAAGATCTGGAGGCCAAGCACCGCCGTCAGCATGATTGCCGCATAGGTGACGACGCGCTGCATCGCGGCATTGCCGAAAAGATAGACCGCCAGCGCCGCCAGGATCAGCACGGCAGCCATGCAAAGCGCGTCTGCTGTGGCGTTGCGGAATGCCGCGGGCATGAAGGAGAGGCCCGAGCGTTCAGCCATCGTCAGGCCGTTGCAAGCCGGGCCGCCCCGAACCGGGCCGGCGAGAACGGCGAAAGGATCGGCTGATCGCCCTGCGTGACCAGCCTGGCGATGGCCTCTCCGACAGCAGGCCCGGTCTTGAAGCCGTGTCCGGACGAGCCGGCCGCGACCACGAGCCCTTCGACGCCCGGCATGGCGCCGATCACGGGAAGATCGTCGGGACTCATGTCGTAGAGGCCGGCATAGCCCGGCCGGATGCCGAGGTCCGCCATCGACGGGATGCGATCGAGGAAGGTTTCGAGGATTTCGACCGATTCCGCTTCCTCGACTCCTTCCATGTAGGAGTCGGGATTTTCCACGAGGCGCGGCCGCATCACCTCGTCGTGACGCACGCCGGTGCCGCCGCCGGCCCATGTGCCGGCGAGGATTACGCCTTCATTGTCAGGCCGCGCATAGTTGCGGGAGATGTCGTCGCACCATGCGAAGGGCATGTATTGCCGCGCCCTGCCGCGCGCATCCAGCACCGCCATCGGATGACGCTCGATGTGAAGCGGCAGGTCCAGCCCGACCGTGGCGAGCAGACTTCGCGTCCACGGGCCGGCGGCAAGCACCACCGTATCGGCCTCCATGAGCGTGCCGTCGGCAAGCTCGACCGCCGCGACACGGTCGCCTGTCCGGACCAGCCGGGATACGATCGTGTTCTGGAGGATCTTTGCGCCACGGTTGCGCGCTGCCTTGGCTATGGCGTTGGTGGCGCCAAAAGCGTCGGCATAGCCGTATTCCGGCTCCCATATCGCAAGGGCGACGTCATCCAGCGAGAAGCCGGGCGCCGCGTCCGCGAATTGCCGCGGGCTCAACGCCTCCATTTGCGCGCCCTCGCCCCGGATACGCTCGGCGGCGGCTGCCCAGTCGGCCTCGCTGTCCGTGCCGCAGACCCACATCATGCCGATCTGGGTCACGAAGGAGCCTTCGCCCGCGATCTCCGGAAGCGAAACGAGAATCTCCCGGCCTCGTATGGCAAGCTGCGACAGTTCCGGCATCAGATAGAAGGCGTGCAGCAATGCGGACGACTTGCCGGACGGTCCGCCCGCCGGATGGGTCTGCTCTATCAATGTCGGCTTCGCACCCGCCTCCGCCAGATGGTAGGCGACGCTCGACCCGACGATCCCGGCTCCAACGACGATAACGTCGTTCCCATTCCGCATTGTCGTTCCCCGCAACGTTCTGGTGCTTTAGGGCAAGCTAAGACCAGCGGTCGCCAGGTGTCAATATCTCTTCATAAATTACGTGACAGCAAACCTCTGAAATGAAATCAACACTTCGATGTCCCGCAGAACGCGTTCGACAAGTAGCCGCAGGGCCACCTCGATGGTGGCAGCCCTGATTGGGATGAGGGGGTTCGCATGGGCCGTTTGCGTGTCGCAGTACCAGGCGTGACGCTGAACTGACGCCTGCCGCCCGTCTTCGATCTCGCTTTCGCTGTACGCAAATGCCTATTGGCGATCGGCAATCTGCCGCTCGGCATAGGAAAGCCAGTCCCGCAACAGGCAGCGATCTTCCTTGGAGAAAGCCGAGCGCTGCTTCAGATCGGCGAAGCTGTCGTCGGGATGGCATCGGTCGTAGGCTTCAGCGGCAATTCGCTCAAGATCGCCCGACGACGGGAAACCGGCCGGTTTTACTGGATGCGCCATGTCAGGTCGGGACCTGATTTGGCTGTCTGGCGCGCAGACGGGGTCTCGCCAGCATGCCGCCGAACAGGATCACGTATCCCAGGAACGCCACTGGCCAGAGAAGCGATGAGCCGTGCAACAGCACGGTCGACGCCGGAAAGAACACGGCCAGGATGCGCAAAAGCGCTGAGGCGACCACCGCCGTGAACATCGCGCAGACGGGCGGGCTCGCCTTGAGATCACGCCCGGTATGGCCGAGCGTGGCGCGGGCCATGACCGCAAGCGTCATCGATCCGATGGCGCCGGCTCCGAACGCGTGGATTCCCGCCACGGCGGAAACATGGTCCGGAAACATCGCCGCCGCGCCGGCCAGCAGGAAACCGAGCGGAACGAACAGGAACGCCACATGCAGGATGAGCACGAGCGGGTCGCGAAACGTCCTGTATCCCGCCCAGCGTGCAAGCCTGACGGCGTTTGCGAGACCCGCCGCGAGAAGCAGCAA
>OEIU01001585.1_pt1 | contig 14247 bp, 12 predicted proteins | sample 1539221 | NCBI WGS metagenome assembly OEIU01 (sample SAMN03792071, study PRJEB22550) | activated sludge metagenome | feature: wastewater treatment plant; material: activated sludge; isolation source: Wastewater treatment plant of a petroleum refinery complex | place: Argentina: Zarate | collected...
AAAATAGAAGCTATGAGAAAGCAAATTTTAAGGAACACGGCATAATGACCAAAGCTATTGAAGGTAAACTTATTGGAAGCGGAAAAAAAATTGCAATAGTGTTAAGCAGGTTTAATGATTTTATCGGTGATAGCTTGTTAAAATCCGCATTTGATTGCTTAATAAAACATGGTGTTAATGAAAATAGTATCGATGTAGTAAAAGTACCCGGAGCGTTTGAACTGCCTGTTACAGCCGATAGATTAGCCTCAAAGAAAAAATACGATGCAATAATTTGTTTGGGAGCTATTATCAGAGGTGCAACACCGCACTTTGATTTTGTTGCATCTGCAGCAAGCAGCGGAATATTAAATGTTTCTCAAAAATATTCGTTACCGGTTATTTTTGGTGTGCTTACCACAGATACAATCGAACAGGCAATTGAAAGAGCAGGATCAAAAGCGGGAAACAAAGGCTGGGATTCAGCTTTAACTGCTCTTGAGATGGCAGATTTATTTAAAATGATATAGACAATTTTTTCTACTTTTATTATTCATAATTTATTCTATTTTTATCCCAACAATTGAGAAGATATCGATATAATATTTACTGCATTTAATTAATAAGGATTTCCAATGAAAAATATCATATCACTCAGCGTTGTTTTGTTTTTTTCCATCACATTATTTCCGCAGCAGCAAACTAACTGGCAAAATTATGTAGATATGAAATCAGCAAAAGATATTGCCGTAACATCAGCAGGTGTTTGGGCTGCCGCACAAGGCGGTGCTTATTTTTTTGATACATCAGACAGCACATTTAAAACTTATAGTAAAGCTGCGGGATTAAACGGAACGGAACTTACCGCTATTGGAATTGACATTTACAATAAAGTTTGGTTTGGAAGTGCTGGTGGAATTATTGATGTTTATGATCCGCAAACAAATTCTTTCCGTTCTGTTCTTGATATTTACAATTCAGATAAAACAACAAAACGAATAAATGATATTTCAATCACGGGTGATACAGTTTTTGTTTCAACCGATTTTGGGATTTCCTTAATCAATTCAAGAAATTATATCTTTTACGATACTTACTTTAAGTTCGGTTCTTTCACTTCCAATATTAAAGTTAATAACATTTTGAATAATGGATTGATTTATGCCTCAACAGAAGCTGGTGTTGTTATACAAAAACCCGGAGCAATAAATTTATCTGCGCCAGAATCCTGGAATGTTTACAATCAAACAAACGGGCTGCCTTCAGGCGGATGTAGTATAATTGGTTTTTATAACAATATATTAATTGCAGGTACAAATTCCGGTTTGTTTTCTTTTGATGGAAATGGCTGGCTGCCATATTTAGGTTTATCAGGAAAAAAAATTATTGATCTGTTATCGGTTGGAAACTCTCTTTATATACTCGATACTCTTGGCACAGATAAAGTTTATCTTTATGATGGAGCAGCAGTTTCAGAATATTGGTCAACAAATACTCAAATAACTAAACTTGGTTATCAGCAAAATGCCGGATTAATTGTTGCTACTAAATCGGGTATAAATGTTAACAATAATTTTGTTTTTCCAAATGGACCAGCAGCAAATCAGTTTCCGAATATGACAGTTGATAAGGAAGGAAACTTGTGGTCTGCAAGTGGTAAGGATATTACCGGAGTTGGTGTTTATAAATATAATAGATCAAGTTGGGAAAACTATAACACACAGAGTTATCCGGATTTATATACCAATGCTTACTACTCAATTTTTGCAGGATCTGATAATTCTATTTATACAGGCAGTTGGGGGCAAGGATTTGCAAAAATTAAAAACGGTAACATTACAAGATTTCATGCCGGCAACACACCAATGGTCGGTATTATTGATAATCAAAATTTTATTGTCATAACCGGTTTTGCAGAAGATTCAAAAAATAATTTGTGGATAATTAACTTAGATGCAGCGGATAGAAAATCATTGTATTTACTGACACCGGATAGTATATGGTATTCATTTAGAAATCCTTTAGAACAGCATGTTGGTTATAGCGAAGTACATAATTTGGTTATTGATCAATATGGGACTAAGTGGTACTCTATGTCAGGTGATGGAAGTAATGGAATTTTCTACTATAATGAAAAAGGAACATACACAGATGTTTCTGATGATGTTTATGGATTTATTACAACACCAAAATTATCAAGCGATGCAATATACAGTTTAGATATTGACCGCAGAGGCGATCTTTGGGTAGGAACCAGTCAAGGTGTTAATATTATTAGCAATTTAAATTCTGTTCTTGCTTCCCCAAATCCACAATTAAATATTTCATCTTCGTTTTCAGTTAGGCAGCAATCTGTAAATGCACTTGCGGTTGATCCTTTAAATCAAAAATGGCTTGGTACAAACCAAGGATTATTTTTGTTGAGCACTGATGGCACCCAATTGCTTAAAACACTTAATACAAATAACAGCGCATTACTTTCGGATCAGATTGAAAGCATTGCAATTGATGAATCAACAGGAAAAGTTTATGTGGGAACTGTAAATGGATTAACCTCATTTGATACGCCATCAATACTGCCGGTTGAAAGCTTTGCCGGATTAAATATTTTTCCAAATCCACTCGTTATAAAAGATGGAAGCAATCTTGTTACAATTGATGGTTTGATAAGGAACACTGATATAAAAATTGTTACAGTATCCGGAAAATTAGTTCGTGAATTTTCATCACCCGGCGGGCGTACTGCTTTTTGGGATGGGCGCGATGATAGCGGAAACTTTGTTAGCAGCGGAGTTTATATTATTATTGCGTTTGATCAAGAAGGAAATAGTGTTGAAACCGGAAAAATTGCTGTATTACGAGATTAACTTTTTATGATTGATCTTTCAAATGTTTCTCTCCAGTTCGGCGGTAAATATCTTTTTAAAGATGTTAATTACAAAATTTCTTCTGGTGATAAAATTTCATTAGTCGGCGCTAATGGAACGGGAAAATCTTCTATTCTAAAACTAATTTCCGGACAGCTTCAACCTGAATCCGGCGAAGTTTTAAAACAAAAACGCATCTCCATCGGTTATCTTCCGCAAGATCATGTTACACACATTGGTAAAACACTTTTAGAAGAAGCATCTTCAGCTTTATCTGACATTATTGAACTGCAAAACAAGGAAATTTCTTTATCAGAGGCGTTATCAAATCCTAATCTTACAGAAGACGAACAAATGGATCTCGCGCATCAGCTTGGTGAAGTTCATCATAAGTTAGATGGATTGGATTCTTATTCTGCTGAGTCTAAAGTTGAAAAGATTTTACTCGGACTTGGTTTTGAGGAAGATGATTTTACAAGATTAACAGATCAGTTTTCCGGCGGCTGGCAGATGCGTATTGCTCTTGCAAAAATCCTTATCTCGCAAAATGATATTTTACTTTTGGATGAACCGACAAATCATCTTGATATTGATTCACTTGAATGGCTTATAGATTTTCTTAAAGCATACAAAGGCGGATTGTTAATTGTATCGCACGATAAAAATTTTATAAATCAGGTTACAAATCGCACACTCGAAATTTTTCTGGGTAAGTTTTATACTTTTAAAGGCGACTATGATTCTTATATAAAATATAAAACCGAGCGTGATGAACTTACTGTTCATCAATACGGGCAGCAGCAAAAAAAGATTAAAGAAACTGAAAAGTTTATTGAACGATTTCGATATAAAGCCACAAAATCACGACAGGTACAAAGCAGAATAAAACAACTTGATAAAGTTGAACTGATCGAATTACCTGAAGATAAAAGTGAAATCAATATTAGATTTACTGAACCTCCTCAAAGCGGCAGAACTCCGATTAAACTTATTTCAATCAAAAAATCTTACGGCGATAAAAAAGTTTTTAATGGAATTGATTTTGAAATTGAGAAAGGCGAAAAGTTTGCGTTCGTTGGTCCAAACGGAGCTGGTAAATCTACACTTGCAAAAATTATTGCGGGCGTAATCGATTTTAATTCCGGTGAAAGAATTTTAGGACACAATACTATTGTATCGTATTACGCACAGGATGTTGCAGATAATCTTAATCCAACTTTAGAGATTATTGAGACGGTTGATGGCATCGCAGAAGATAAAACTGTTGGGCAGCTTCGATCGTTACTTGGTTCATTTCTTTTTTCCGGTGATGATGTTTTCAAAAAGGTTGGTGTACTTTCGGGTGGAGAGAAAAGCAGAGTGGCGCTTTGTAAAATTTTGCTTACAAAAGCTAACTTTATAATTCTTGATGAACCTACTAACCACTTGGATTACACATCAAAACTTATTTTACAAAAAGCTTTGTTGGATTTTAAAGGAACATTAATTCTTGTTTCTCACGATGTAGATTTTTTAAGACCGATAGCTTCAAAAGTTATTGATATTAGAAAAGGAAATCTAAAAACATATCTTGGTGGTATTGATTACTTTCTATCAAAGCGTGATTTATCATCTCTTGAAAGAGATATTACTCCAACAATTAAAAAAGAAAAAAGTGATAATGTAAATCGTAAAGAACAAAAAAGAATTGAAGCTGAGTTAAGACAGCAGAAACATAAAGCAACAAAAGAATTATCAAACGACATTAAGCGTTTGGAAGAAAAAATAACTGCTTCTGAAAAAGAAATTAAGGAGCTGGAAGGAAAATTAGCCGATCCGGAAATCTACAGCGATGGAGATCTTACAAAAGAACTGACAAGCAAATTCAACAAAGCTAAATTAGACCTTGAAAATACTTTGAAAAAGTGGGAAACTCTTAACGAACAACTTTTTGAAATAAAGTCACAGTTTAATTAAAAAGTATAGTCAACCTTAAGGCTTGCCTGCACTTCTTAAATCTTAACTCCCAAAAATTCTTCTGCCAAAGCTAAGCCGCCATAAATCGCTGCATCGTCTCCGAGCTTTGAAGCAACAATCTTAACACCTTTTGCTGCAGCATCAAAAACGTGATTTTGAAATTCGCGTTTAATTATCGGCATCATAAAATTACCAAGTGCTTCAATAACTCCACCGCCAAGAACAATCATATCAAAGTTCATTAAATTACAAACACTTGCAAGTACACCACCAATTGTCTCACAAGATTCAGTAATTCTTTTTATAACAACTTTATCTTTTTTTGCGATAGCATTTTTTAAAGAGCCGCTTTTAATTCTTTGATTAGATTTAACCAAATCGGCAAGAACACTTTTCTTTTTTAATTTTTTAATATCATAAATAATATTATTAACAACCGCAGTTCGGCTGGCGATAGCTTCAAAACAGCCTTTCTTTCCGCATCCGCATTTAGGTCCGTTTTTTTGTACAAGCATGTGTCCTATTTCCCCTGCAACAAAATTAAAACCACGATACATTTTTTTATCTATTACAACTCCCCCGCCAATTCCGGTTCCAACAAAAACTGCAAGCATATTGGTTGCTGATTTTCCAATGCCATAATTTTTTACTCCAAGCGCACCAAGATTAACATCATTTTCTAAAAGTACGGGATAAGGAATTAATTTTTCAAGTTCCGCTTTCATATTATAATTTTTTATTCCAAGATTCGGTGCAAGACCAATTATACCGGTTTTAGGATTAACAGAACCCGGAACACCAAGACACACCGCAACAATATTTTGTTTTTTTAGTTTTGATGATACAACAACTTTTGTAATTAACTCGGCAATATCTTTTACATAAACCTTGGTTCCGCTTTCAGTGTTTGTAGGTTTTTTTTGACGAGCAATAATTCCCTTTTTAGAATTAAGGACTGATGCAAGTATTTTAGTTCCGCCCATATCTACACTTACAATAAATTTTTCTTGCACTGTATTCTCCTTGGATTTTATTTGGAAAGTTTGCATCGGAAAAGTATAAGATAATTTTTTCTTATACAAATTGAATTGAATTTTTACTATTAGAAATTACTATCTTGAAAGAGGTTTTTATAACAATTATGAATAAAGTTCTACCACTAAAAAGATTCGGGCAGAATTACCTGCAAGATCAGAATATCGTTAAGAAGATAATTTCTGAAATTGATCCAAAAGAAAATGAATTTATTCTTGAGATTGGACCCGGGCAAGGTGCATTAACAAAACATCTTTTTGAAAGCAAAGCAAGTTTTAGTGCGATAGAAATTGATAAACGTGTAATTGATGATTTAAAAAATCGTTTTACGAATTTAAATTTGATTCAAGCTGATTTTTTGGATTTAGATTTTAATAGTTTTATAAAAAATGAAAATCAAAAACTTAGAGTTGTAGGAAATATCCCGTACAATATTACTTCTCCAATTTTATTTAAACTTTTTGAAAATAATAAAATTATAAGCGATGCAGTTTTTATGGTTCAGTACGAAGTTGCAAAAAGAATGGCTGCAAAAATGGGGACTAAAGAATACGGCATATTGGCTGTACTTTTAAACTACTTTGGAAAAACAAAATTAGCTTTTAAAGTGTCGCCGAATGTTTTCTATCCAAAACCAAATGTACATTCTGCTGTTATTCATATTTATTTTAATGATGAAAGAAATGATGCTCAGTTCAATACTATGTTCAAATCAATCGTAAAATCTTCTTTCGGAAATCGTAGAAAAACTTTAAAAAATTCATTGAGCAATGGTATATTTGCCGAAGTGGATTTTAGCAATTGCGGTATCGATTTATCATTACGAGCAGAGCAGCTTACAATTGATGACTTTATTAAACTCGCTGAATTTACCATCAATAAAAAAATCTGATTGTTTCATAAAATTCTATTTAATGTCTAAAATAAAATCTTTAATAAAAAAGTTAAAAGCGTTTGATATTGTTGTTATCAGCTTTTCATTTTTTTTAATTTCACTTCACATAATTTTTAACAGCAAGATTGACAATTCCGTAAACTGGATTTTGATAAATTTTGTTGTGATAACTATTGCATTTGTAATTTCATATCTTGAAGCAATTACAGAAAATAAAGTTTGGCGCATTATCCACTACTGGTACATCGCACCGATAATTCTGCTAACATTCCGCCAATTATTTTTTATGGTAAAACCAATCCGTGTTTATGATTACGATGATTGGTTTATTGCAATCGACCGCTGGATGTTTGGCACAGACCCAACACAGTTTTTATATCAATTCGCACATCCTGTATTAACAGAAATTTTGCAAATTGTTTATGGAATGTTTTATCTACTTCCGATTATTCTTTGCTTATCGTTATTAAAGAAAGATAGATTTCTTGCATTAGATTTTGCTTTGTTCTCAGTTATCTATGGATTTTTTCTTTCTTACCTTGGATATTTTTCTTTGCCGGGAATTGGACCACGATTTACTCTGCACGATTTCAACACGATAAATCAAGCTCTACCTGGGCTATACTTTACAAATTATTTAAGAGAAATGACAAACACCGGCGAAGGAATTCCATTTGGAACTTTGAATCCTGCAGCAGTTGTTCAAAGAGATGTTTTTCCCAGCGGACACACAATGATTACACTAATTGTAATGTATCTTTCAGTTAGATTAAAAAGTAGGGGCAGATATTTTTTCATTCCGATTGGCACGCTGTTAATTTTCTCAACTGTTTATTTGTGGTATCATTATGTTATTGATTTAATTGGCGGATTAGTTTTTGCAGTTGTTTCTATGTGGAGCGGCAAATTATTTTTTAACTGGTGGAGAAAAAAAATCGGTAAAGATATTTTTGAATATGAAAAACATTAGCTGATATGAGCGAGAAGAAAATACAAGTAAAAAAAATGTTTGATAACATTGCTGGCAGATATGATTTTCTAAATCATTTCTTAAGCTTTGGCTTGGATTTTTACTGGAGGAAAAAAGCTTTAAAACTAACTGGTTTAAATTCTAATTCTATTTTATTAGATGTTGCCTGCGGTACAGGCGATGTTGCAATACAAGCAAAAAAAATGGGTGTGCAAAATATTTTCGGAGCTGATTTTTCTTACAACATGCTCAATCTGTTTGATAAAAAATCTGATTGGATTGATGGAAAACTTGTTCAAATGGTTGCGGAAAAAATTCCATTTAAAGATCAATCTGTTACAAACATAACAGTAGCATTTGGAGTTAGAAATTTTTATGACATTCAAGAAGGATTTAATTCATTTTATCGAATCTTAAAACCTGAAGGTAAAGCCACTGTAATCGAGTTTCGAATGCCTTCAAACAAAATTATAAAGAGTATTTACAAATTTTATTTTAAAAATATCTTGCCGTTTTTGGGTGGAATAATTTCCGGAGATAAAGCCGCTTATACTTACCTTCCGGATTCAGTGGAAGAGTTTGATGAAAAAATAAATTTGATTTCCCTTCTCACCAATTCAGGTTTCAGGGAAATCAAAAAATATGATTTTACTTTTAAAACTGTACAGGTTGTAATCGCACAAAAATAATTTTTTGGATTATCTTTACTAATAAACAAAATTATGGAATTAAATATTGTTTTAGAGTTTGTTTTATGTGTCCGCCGGGAGCAAATAAATTGTTGCCAATCATAAAATTAATTGCTTCAGAGTTTCCTTCTAATTTTACTAATCCAACATTTTCAACCATCCAAGCTTCTGCATAAAAATATTGTATAGGCTGATTTATATCTAAAGAAATACCCAATTGAAATTTTAATTTTACGGCTTCTTTGTTAAATGCTTCATTGTTTACTGTAAGTGAAATATTTTCAACAGACTCAACATTTGCTGTAACATTTACAACGTTTAATAGTATGCCGACGTTTAACGCTAATTTGTAAACCTGCCAGTTTTTTCCAATTGTAAACGGAACATCCAACAAACAAGCTTCTTTATCAACCACTACAAAACTTTTTAAAGTATCCGGAACCAACATCATAACTTGAGAGTTATCTGTGTTGTAAAAAACTTCTTTAGTGGTTTTTCTGAAGTAAGCTGAATCAGTTAACGTATAAACCACATAGTTAAACTGATCAATAAGTATTTGATAATTGGAACCATCAATGGTTGTGGTACCATTATAGTTAACAGTTCTTTCGCCAGTGATTGTGTTGTTAAGACTGTCGGTTACTTGTAAATCATAAACATAGCTTGAACCATTTGAGTTTGGAAAATAATCTTTTTGAGTTTCAGGCGGTGTTGGTTCTTGTGAGTTATCACTACAAGAATAAAATGATATGAACGAAACAAATAGTACCGCTAATGTTAGCTTCGAGTAAACTTTCATAATTTTCCTTTTAAATAATTTGATTTTATCGACTTTGATTTTACAGTCAGTAATTGAAAATAATGTGCCAGTCAATTATCGTAGAATAACAGATTATTTAAAGGGGTGAGATGAAATTATTGTAAAAGAAGGTATTTTTTACATATTTATTGTTAAAATTGATACGAAATCAAATCCATTTTAACATTGGTTTCGGGTGGAAAAATATTTTCATTTAAAAGAAAATTAAACACTTCGGCATCTCCATCCCATTTTACAAAACCTAATTCTTTAACTACCCAGCCATACGCTTCGTAAAGAGTTTCAGGTCCTGTGGAACTTGTTCTAACAACAAATGAATATTTTATTTTAAATGTATTAAACTGCTCGGGCAAATTGTTTACTGTTGTATTAATAATTTCTTGAGATTCAACAACTGCATCTATATCAATAACATTGATTCCAACAATCAACACACTTAATGTTAAAGTGTAAACCGGAAAAGTTTGATTTACAGCTAATGGATAAAATAACAATCTTGATTCTTTATCAACGCTTAAATATTGTCTTAAAGTATCAGGAATAAAACCAGTAAATCCTGTTGTATCAGCAAAAGAAAAAACGCCTGTATTACTTTTTCTAACGTACAAATTGGAACTGCTTGTCAATGTATCAAATGGAAGAAATGTTTGAAAAGAATCATTTTGGATATAATAAGTTGTGCCTTCAATAATTGTACTGTCATTAAAACTTGTAAAGCGATTTCCAGTAACAGTAAAACCCGTACTATCTTTAATTTCAAGATTATAAACTAAGGAAGCACCATTTTGTATTTTATAATATTGATCATTAATTGTTTCAACCGGAGGTTCAGTTGTTGATTCTTTACAAGCCGTTATTAAAAATAAGGCTGCTATTAACAGAAATAATAAATTCTTTTTCATTTATACCAAAAACTTTTTTAATTGTTTAAATGCATTTAAACGGTGACTAATTTTATTTTTTTCTTCGTGAGAAAGTTCCGCCATTGTATTATCGTATCCATTCGGAATAAATAAAGGGTCATAACCAAATCCGTTTTTGCCTCGTGGATTTTTTATGATGTTTCCTCTTACTTCTCCAATTGCTGATTTAAATTCTTTACCGTCATAATAAACTGCTGCGCAAACAAATCTTCCAGGATGAGGCTCAGGATAATCTGAAAGTTTTTTAATTAATTTAAGATTATTTTTTTCATCATCATTATTTTCTCCTGCATACCTAGCAGAATAAATTCCTGGCTCTCCATTTAATTGAAATGATTCTAATCCTGAATCATCTCCAATACTTGGAATGCCGTATTTTTCAAATGCGGCTTTTGCTTTTAATTCTGCATTTTCTAAAAATGTTAATCCTGTCTCCACAACATTAGGATAATCTTTAAAGTTCAGAAAGGATAAAACTTCTACATCAATATCTTTTAAAATTTCTTTAACATCTTTAAGCTTACCTTTATTTGTTGTTGCAATTAATATTTTTTTTGACATTGGATTTTTTCTTTTTGTGCTCTTTGGTGATTTTGTGGCAGAAAGAGAAAATGTCACTAAAACACTAAGTCACAAAATTTCACTAAATTTATTTTACATTGTGCATTTGATATTGAATTAGCAATTATTTGCTTGCTCGCTTTAAAAGTTTTTTTAATTCTTCCTTTGAATTGTAATTTAATTCAGTCTGATCATATAAAAGTGATTTTTTATTTAACACTTTCCACTCACCTTCGATCATTACAGAATTAACAGTCTCGCTTGAAGATGAATAAACAATATTTGAATAAATCGATTCGCTGCTCTCAGACATTGAATGAATATTCGAATTCAAATCTAATAAAACTAAATCAGCCTTCTTTCCAACTTCAATACTTCCAATATCTTTTTGAAGATGCAAAGCTTTCGCTCCTTCAATTGTTGCAAGTTTGAAAACTGTTTTTGCATCCATCACTGTTGCGCCGTGTATTGGTTTTTGGATTAAAGCAGCTAATCTCATTTCATTAAAAATGCTAAGATTGTTATTGCAAGGTGCGCCATCTGCACCGAGCGAAACTGAAATTCCTTTTTTAAAATATTTTGGAATGTTTGCAATTCCGGAACCAAGTTTTAGATTTGATGATGGGCAGTGTGAAACTCTAACATTATTCCTTTTCAACAATTCAGTTTCTTTATCATTAACGTGAACGCAGTGTGCAAGAACTGAATGATCATCGATAACGCCGATTGAATTGAAGTATTCAATATTTTCTTTGTTATATCTTCGCTTTACTTCTGCAATTTCATTTTTATTTTCTGATGAATGTGTGTGATACAAACTTCCGGCAAAATCTTTTTTCATTTCAAAAGATTCTTTAAGAAGCTTTTCTGTGCACGATAAAACAAATCGTGGAGCAAAACCATATTTAATTTTTCCGTTTGATGAATTGTGAAATGTTTTTGCAAGTTGATAAATCTCATCAAGTTCAGATTTTGTTGTTGATTTGAACTCAGGAAACAAATCGTTCTCATCAATCAAACATTTACCGGCAATGGCGCGCATACCGGAATTTTGCAGCTCTTCAAAAATAATTTCTTGATGACGTAATGTTCCCATATCCAACAAAGTTGTTGTGCCACTTAAAAGCAGTTCATTCAAACCTAATCTAACAGAACTTAGAAGCGAGTTTTTATTATGTGCATTTTCAAAAGGAAATATTTTCAATTGAAGCCAATCAAGCAATTCAAGGTCATCTGCCAATCCGCGAAAGAGTGTTTGGCAAAGATGAATGTGCGTTTGAATAAATCCAGGAATTAGTGTTATGTTTTCAAATCTATATACATTGTTTTTATTTTTTTTGAAAAACTGTTCATCATTTTTTGCGATTCGAACAATTTTTCCATCTTTAATTTCTACAAAATGATTTTTTAGAATTCTGTCTTTTGCATCAACAGTAACAATGTTTTTTGGTACAATAATCATTATTTACTTTTCTCAATATCATTGAATATTTCATCCATAACTTCAAACCCATATCTTAAATGCGGAATAACTATTGAACCGCCAACAATCAATGCAACATTAAATGTTTCCATCAACTCTTCACGAGTGGCGCCTTCCTGAATTGATCGATCAATGTGATAAAATATGCAATCATTGCAGCGCAAAACCATTGATGATGATAATCCCATTAACTCTTTTGTTTTTGCGTTAAGCGCTCCATCAATATAGGCTTTGTTATCAAGTGCAAAAAATTTATTAAAATCTCTAAAACCGGAGTTTAATATTTTGTCGTTCATCTCTGTGCGATACGCGCGAGTTTCAGTTGTAGTTTTTTTCATGTTAGTTCCTAGAGCTTTTTAGTTTATTTATTATCACTTACTCTGTCATTGCGAATCCCTGATTCATTGGGGCGAAGCAATTTAAATTACAATTATAAGTTTAGATTGCTTCGCTCGAAGACTTACTCGCAATGACGAATCCAATTAAATCTCATTTAAAAATCATTTTTATCAGCATCGTAAGATACTTCCAACTTTTCAACCGGTGTATCGGATTCTTCATCCTCCCAATCATATCTTTTTGGTGGATCAACTTTTCTGAAAATGAAAGCAGCAATAATTCCAACAATTGCTCCGGATAAATGTGATTCCCACGATACTCCTTGCTCAACCGGAAGCACCCCCCAAACCAATCCGCCGTAAAGAAAAATAACTACGAGCGCCAGCGCAATTGATCGATTATCTTTTCTAAAAATACCGCTGAAGAATAAGAACGAAACAAAACCATAAATTATTCCGCTTGCACCGATGTGATAAACCTCGCGCGCAAAAATCCAAACTAAAAATCCTGTACCCAAATAAATGATTGTAAAAACTTTATAAGCTACTTTGGGATAGAAATAATATATCCCAAGCCCCATAAAAATTAATGGTGCTGTGTTGGAAATAAGATGAGGAAATCCGCCATGGATTAATGGGGATGTGATAATTCCTAAGAGTCCGCTCAAATTTCTTGGAAGTATTCCCAACTTATATGGATAAATATTAAACAGATAGGTCAGTAAATAAATCACCCACAGCATTATTGGAAATGTTAGAGGAATTATCAGTTTACGAAAAAATTCTTTTGGGTTTTGCAAGTAAATTTATTTAAGTAGTTCAAATGATGTGTAAAAATAAGACTATCTTTTTTATTAAGAAAGATAGTCTCAAATCTATTTGATCTTTATTACAGATATGAACTAACCGAACGAAAACTTATTGATTAATTATCTCCTCCAAAATCTTTTCATCAACAGTTAATAGACCGACTGGTATTAATCTTTTTGTTAACTCTTTCCAGTTTTTATCTTTTTCAAAAATTTCTTTAAACATTGGAAGAGATTTTTCAACATCACCGGTATTTGCTAAGCTAATTGCAGTCCAATATTTCATTTCAAGATTTTCCGGAAACATTTTCATTGCAGTATTGTATTCATCCATAGCAAGCTTCATATCGTTTTTTTCAACAGCAAGATCACCTGCATTCATATGATCATAAGCACGATGTACTTTTAAAAGTCTTTTCAGTTCAATAATCGGATTTGGATTATCTTCAACTCGTAAATCGATAAGTCTATCTTCCCAAATATTTCCTGTTGGTGTACCGCGAACAACAAGCAAGCAAGCTGATTGTTTGCCGCGAATATCGCCGCCTTCATTTTGAGCAGCTTCAAGTGCTGTAATTAGTCTTTCTGCAAGTGGACCTTTTGAATTTTCAAATGCTTTTGACATTGCACCCCAAACTGTATTATTCAACATCATATTTGCCTGCACTGAATAATTATCACCAATAATATTTCCTGCTTCTGAAATACATTTTGCACCTGTATATGAAGCGGAATTCCCTTTTGAATCAACAATTGCAAGTTGTCTTACATCTCTTCCTTCATCAGATGCAATAAGAATATCAACAACTTCTTGCGCTGTTTTTCCTTGCTTCAGTAAATCCAACCCATGCGGACCAAAAGATGGGTTTACAAAGGATTGAGTCGCAACAACTCCAACTCCTGCCTCTCCCCACGCAACGAT